>JAEEGL015755044.1_pt1 | contig 22208 bp, 20 predicted proteins | sample 9134231 | NCBI WGS metagenome assembly JAEEGL01 (sample SAMN16246548, study PRJNA631951) | gut metagenome | biome: gut microbiome; feature: rumen; material: fiber-attached | host: Bos | place: Iran: Karaj | collected 2018-10 | reverse complement strand
GTCGTTGCTGCGATCATCGAGAAGGATGGAAAGATCATGATCGCCCGAAGATCCCATGGCGAACATGCGGGTCTTTGGGAATTCCCCGGAGGGAAGTACGAAGAAAACGAAACAGGCGAAGAAGCGCTGAAACGGGAGATCCGGGAGGAATTCAATGCAGAGATCGATATCAAAGGATTGCTTTGCACCATCGAGCATGACTATCCTTCGTTTCGACTGATCATGGATTGTTTCGTCTGTGAATTATTGGATGAGAAACTGCAGCTGCACGATCATACGGCAGTGAGGTTTATAGAACCAGATGAAAAGAACATACAATGGGTACCGGCAGACGAGAAAGTGATTGAAATATACAAGAAACAATCTGAAGCAACTTTCTGCTGCTGAAAAAGTTTGTTTATAAAAAAATAAAACTTGAAGTCATGACTAGGCTTCAAGTTTTTTTGATATGTAATATAGATTCAACTTACGAGATATACGGAAACAATGATCTATTATTTGGCCAGTTTCTCATACGCTTCGCGATTCTGATCGATCAGTCTTTTGGAGATATCGCCGACCGTATCGTCTGAAGCCGTCTGCAACGTTTCCGTAAGCTTAAAATCGATGATCAGATACCTGGGCTTGTTGTTTTTCAGGATGATGGCGGAACCGTGATCATCGACCAATCTGGCTACTTTTGAAAAATTCTGGTTGGCTTCTGTCATAGAAACGATATTTCTTGTATCGATAAGCATAGGATAAATACCTCCTAGTCTTATTATATACATAAATAGGATAAATACAACCTATATTAGATAGTGGAGTCATACGACACAAAGATCCCTTCCTATCATTATTCACAGAAAAATGCCTCGATTCCTCATAATATCTTTGGCTTTTAATTCTCACTGGAAGAGGAACATTTCTCTGTTCAAGACAGATCCTGATAGAAAAAACCTAAAAGAGATATAATCTGTATGAGAGAACAGAGCATGAAAAAACAAACAAATCATAAAGCCTCATCGTATAGGATATCCCAGGAAGAAAAAAGACCCGGAAGATTGCAAATATTCCTCGGGATCGCGTTTATCGTTCTGGCTTTCGTCACTCCCATGATCGTATCTTTTACGAAGGACTGGCGCTATTTCCTGCTGGATGGCCTGGCTCTGGTTTTATTTATGCTGGAAGAAAAAACACCTGATCGACACGCCTGAATGCATCTTGTTATAAAGCGCGGTTGGTGTAGTAATCGATGTATCGGTTCGTCATCAGAGCGATCGTATCGGTGTATTTATACGTAATGCCGTCCTCATCAGGGCCGTCAGGATCGTCATATTCGAAATCGATATAGAACCCTTTCTGTTCATTGTGTCCGTCATAACCGGGGGTCATTTCCCATTGCGAAGTCATCCATAATTTTGTGATTTTTGAACCGTTCAGACAATCAAGAACATCGATGTACCGGTTCGACGGATAGAGATCCATCACATGGTATTCAAACGACAGATTGCGGGAATATTTCGCCGAAATGACATTCGCCAGATCGATGCAAAGATAACATTTTTCATGGAATTCGATCACGAGCACGCAGGATTGGCGCGGTTCGATACGCAGACGTTTATAACGCCAGATAAAGCGGTCGAGCTGTTCGCCTTCGACATACATCTGCTGCAAGACCCATTTGATTTCCGGCACATAGATCCCGATGTTTTTGACCGTAAGACCGGCCAGATCGATTTCGCCAAAGAAGTCATTCAGTTTGCTGACCGTATTCAGGCATTTGTAACCGCGTTTCAGCAGATATTTTCCATTCATGTAAACACCCCCATTTCTACAGCGTATAGCCGTCCTCCCGCCAGACGATGGCATAGTAGCCTTCCGGCAGGCTCTCGAAACCGAAACAATCGAAATACGGCACATTATCCCGGCAGAAATAAACGAGCTGTTCTCGATCGACCACCCAGGCGCAGCCGGGATGATCCGCTACGGTTTTAAAGATGCATTCATGCCATATATATTTCGACGACTCCCTGTCGATGTTGATTTCATAAAGCATGCTGTCATCATCGACCACGAACATGCAGTTTTCATCGATCATGACCGAAGGGTCTTTGACCGTGTGGATGAACCACCTTCCTTCCTGTGCCATTTCCGTTCCCCCTTTCCGGCGTTCTGCCGCCTTTTCATATAAGATGTTTAATCGTTCAAATCGAAGCCAGACATTTTTTCGAGCTCACCGTTATCGTCGTATGTTTCACGTACCGGTTTCGGCGGAACGTATGGGTCGAAGATCCGGTTGCTGATATATACGAAGTTCATATCGTAACACGAAGTATACAGTTCGAGCGAATCGTAGGGAGTGCCACTGGCAAAATTGGTATAGATCCGAGTATTATCGACAGTTTCCGGACCGCGGAAACGCATGGTCAGACAGTCGTATTCTTTATGTCGTTCGACCAGGCCCTTGTTTTTATAGATATAGAAGTCGTAAGGCATGCGGATTTCATAGAATTCATCGCCAGCCATATGATCAAGCACATGATCATATCTGGAAGGATCGAAGCATTTGATCCCATGATCGCCGCTGCCGTATTTGAAGTAGTACCCGGGATAGATGGAATCGACCGCCATATAAGTCCCATCAGTAAATTCACATACGAAACCGACAGTTCCCAAGGTATTCAAGACCAGTTTCGGTTTGTTATAGTCGTTTCGATCCGCCGGTTTGCAGTATTCCGAATCCCGTCCCCATCCATACAGACCGACATGTTTCACGGTTTTGCCGATGATGTCATGATCGTCGAAATACTGGTAGAGTCCGATTTCATCGATTACCATCGCAAACCCGTTATCGACCATGATATATTGTCTGTCGTCCATTCGTACCTCCTTTATCTGTTTTTTCATTCTTTTCTGCCGATCGCGTCAGAATCGGCATCGGTCAGCTGTAGTCCCAGCACACGATAGCATAATAGCCTTCGGGCAGATTTTCGAAATCGAAACTGTTGAACGCAAGGACATTATCCCTGCAGATATCGACGAGCTGTTTTCTGTTCACGACCCAGGCACAGCCGATCCAGTCGGCAATCGCATCGATTTTGCAAAGATAATCGTAACGCGCCCCCATGCCAAATTCGCTGCCTGGCACGTAGATCAGGCTGTCGGGGTCGGTATAGAAGACACAATTTTTATTGACCATTTTCGTAGGGTCTTTGACCGTGTGTATGTAGTAGTAGTCCCAGGTGCTCATGTCTGCTGTCTCCTTGCGATGTCTTGTTTCTTTTCAAAGATCTGACACTGTTAGTATACGGATTGTCGATCATTGCTTGAAGCGAGAGAGGCTTTATTTTTCAAAAGAAAACTAAAGCCAGGCTTTAGTAAGTTGTTTTGTTAATACCTGGCGAGATTCTTTAAATGCAAATAAGTAAGCCTATATTTGATCAATTATGCATTTTGATTATATTGAATCTCTTCACTTTCTCATCACATAACCATAATGTTTAATAACAGCTTTACAATATACACGTGTTTTGTTTATATCTATATTCTATTGGAAGAGCAATCATTAAAATGTAGCCCAAATATGAGCTACATTCTTAGTTAATAACTAAATGATTTTCTGCTTTATGTTTGGATGTAAACTAAAAAACATTAGGGCATTTACGTGCAGTATTTTCAATCAATATCAACCTTATTGCTTTTTTCCGCACTGGTGACAGAAGATCGAATCATCAAATAGTTTTGCGCCACAGAATCTACAATACATAATCTTTTTATCCTTTGGTACGAGTCCATCAGCGGTCGCTTCTACCTGATTGTTATCCGTTTTTATGGGGTCGAAAATATCTCCTTTTTTCACATCTTTTTTCCGGTCGTTTTTATTGGTAGCAAATTCTTCGTATAAGTTCATAATATGATCAAAGGAATAGAAATCGACCAAGCCTCTACGTGGAATTCCATCATCTGTTTTTATGCTGCTAAACAGAGAATGCCAGACACAGAAAGCAAAAAAGCGCTTCTCATGTTCTTCTAATTCGTCAAGAATACCAAGGTCGCACATGGTCTTCGTTGCGCCTTCTGTTTTCTTCTTGGTCAATCCCGAATCTTTTTGTGTCTTGGTTTTATCAAGCAGAGCATCACTCAATCTGTCATATGCATCAACCATTACGATATTATTCACTTTGTTGTCAATGAAACGGGCAATGATTTCGAACATATTCCCATACAATAGATAATCCGATTCAGGAAGATCTATCCCCTTATTAACGAGCAGTTCTTTAATATCTTCTACCCGGTGCTTGTTGATGATAGTGTCATCGTTATCTGGCAAATCAGACACTGGAATAGTATTGGAAACGATTGATTCTTCTGTTTCTTCATCTTCATGTTTGTTGATCGGCGCAGAATCAACGATTCTGGCTTTTTCCGGTTCTGTGACCGCTTCTTCAACTTTTACAGCGTTTAGATTTGGATTTTTTTCTGATGTCGATTTTAGCTGATTGCTTAAAACGAGTCGATACACATCGGCAGCCTGCTCCAGCGAAATCGTTGCTGCCTTGCTTTTGTCCTTTATCAGCAAATCATCATTCCATTCCTTCATATCGATTCTGAATATCTTTACGTCACTTTTCCGAAAAACGGATACCGGATCATTTTTGCCTGATATCGATCGGCTTTCGTTAGCAATATACACTATTTCTTTTTTTGCAATATCGCTGTCTTCGAAATTCAAACTATAAGAAAAACATGCATAAGCCAGATCATACTGTTTTTCTTCTGTTGCAATATAACCTCGTCTTCTGTAATACTTCGCTACCAGATCCTTTTTGCTTAAATAATCAGCTACATTGTTTAGTTCGGTTTTTGCTTTGCGATAATCCTTCTTCATGATATTGACTTCTGCCAGCTCAAACCGTGCTGCGATTCCGATCGGGTTCAATTCCAGGCATTTATATAATAGCGATTCTGCTTTGCTGTAATTCTTGCGATCCGCTTCATTGTATGCTTCTTTATAGGTCTTTAAATACAGGTCGCCATTCTTCCAGCTATATTGATAATCTTTCTCATTATGGGAATATTTGATTCCCAGGAATAATAAGTATTCATACAGGTTTTCAAAATGATATTCAGCATTATTCTCAACACTTTCTTTTATTGTCTCATCTTTACTCACATAGTAATCATATGGAGTGTGCTTGTCCTGCTTCGACACATTATAAAGAATGTTCATTATCTGATCGTTGAGCTCACTTCCTTGTTTTTTCAGATAGTCAGCACTCTGATTACCCAAGATACCTTGAGAGATTGCGTACATAACAACATAAGTTCCGAATATAATATCGCCAGGTTTGGTTATTTTTAGCATCTGCAGCACCTGGCTGTCTTTGCCGGCATCAAACTCTATGACACACGCTCTTAACGGATCTTCAAAATTCGTTCGATAAAACTCAGCAACATAACTGTTGTTTTTCAAAATGCCCGTTTTCTTCTTCTCGTTAAGAAACTGTTTGTATAACTGAACGATTTTAATGGTGCATAATTTCGCAAAGAGCAAAAACGTTCTAGATGAGCGATATTCCTTTAAAGTGATATCAAATAGCCGATCCAGTTCTTCTAAAGAAATATGATGCTCAAAGAAACGCAAAAAAACATCATCCAGTCTGTCTACCGTAATAAAAGCGCTAAGCAATCCCATGTGTCTTCCTCCCCTTTTCAACAGTCAACTGAACTGAGACTCTAGTCTCTCCAGTCCGGTAAAGTTGGCATAATAGCCATCTCCCTGCAAGGCGATCGATTTGTCGAATCTCTTCTGGTCCGTAGATCCTATCGAAACAGGGGCATAATATGCTGCAGCGCGATATCTGTATGCCAGATCTATTACTTCATGTTTTTTATCATCCGTTATTGCCGGATTGGCTGTGGCTATTGCTGTTTCTACAACTATGAAGGATGGCTTATTATTTTTGACTGCCACTATGTTAACCAGCGAATCCAATCTATTGGACTCATGGGCAATATCATATCCCTTTTCAAGCAGATAATCATGTACGATCTGTATTCCGAAATCCAGGATCATTTCTTTATTCATCAGCTGATTCTTATAATTTTTGGGCACTCCTTTTCCCCAATTTTTGACTCGCAGACGATAAATGTCTTTGACGCCAAACAGCAAATCGAATATTTCTGTTTTATTGATCAGGAGTCCGCTGGTTGCTCTATCGAGATTTATGCCTGAGATCTCCTGACGGCAGATCAGTTCTGTAAGCAGATTATTGATCTTCTTCTTTTTGACCGAATACTGATTCCTGTTATACTTCTTGGCCTGATATTCATTTGAAAAGACCATGATAAATTCTGTATCATTTTCATTAATCGACTGAGTTACTTTGCTGTCCTCCAATACATATACATATTCATTACTATCACAGTATTCTTCAAGAACAAACAAGACATCATTAAACAGATTCCTATCATTTTTCTGGCCCAGCTTGTCCAACGCAATAGTCAAAGATGTTTTATTTTCGTTAATATACTCACTCCCTAAAAATGCCATATTGTCACCTCTTGAATACACCAAACCTCATTCTTGTTTTTATTTCCATAATTTTATCAAATTGTATGATTCTCGAGAAAACTTATGCAGACGCGTTTTCCTATGCTACTTCGTTTGCTCGCTCCCTTATCATACTCTCTCGCCGCATCTATGACAGTAAATTGTATTTTCGTGTAAGTACGCTCCACAGTGCTTGCAGTAAACTGGTTTTTTGGTAACTAAATGCTGATCTGTGATTTCATTCTCTATTTTCGGAGTAAAATCAATTTTTTTCATATCTTTGAATGAATCATCTTGATATGCTTGGTTTTCAATTGCGGTCTTATTTCGCGTTGTTTCCATTTGTATATATTCGTCACTATCGTTTGTAAATAGCAACGACCTTCTAAGGTAATATACGAATTCACACCCCGTAGCAATAGCAAGAACTAGACCACCAGGTCCATCCCCTCCTGGTGAGAGCAACGTGCCCATTCCATACAGAAATTGAATAATGTCTATGGCGCATATCGCATACAAAGCAGTTTTATTCTTTTTGAATCCATTGATTTCAAATAATACGAGCGTAACGAAGATAATTAGGTATCCAAAATCAAATCTGTACCGTAACAAATTGCCAAATACTTCCAGTATTGAAAGTGGACAGCGAATATACAAACTAAACATGTGCCATGCAAATGATGTCGCATATGGATTTGTATAATAAAAACCGTTGGGTTTGAAAGTACTGGTATACCGAGTTTTATATTGGCTTTTTTGAATGTCGCTCATATTTCTCCACTCAGAAACATTTATTGGCATTCTGACCACTTCACTTCCGCAATTTGGACATGACCGGACTCTATCCCTGTCACTGGAAAAGGTTTCTTTACACCTTGGGCATACAAACATGTGTGTATTGTTATTCATATTGATCTATTACTTCCTTTTGCCTATAAATCTATATCTAGAATATTTATCAGTTATTTCTTCGCAAATAGGCATATCAAAACGTCAATAAACTCTTTTATCATAAATGTCAAAGAATTCCCGTTTAGATATTGCATTTAGTATATGACTTTTTATGTTAAAATCGACAGATAGTTTATCATATTTATCAGTGTTAAAGAATCTTGTTTCTTTATAATATACTGTTGAACTTCCAAACATATCATTCAGGCCTTTCCAATTGTCACCAACTGCAAAATACATTCGATAAAGACCTCCTGGAAGTTTAACCGATACTGCTTCTCCCTTTTTAATCAGAAAGGAGAGATGCCCGTCTCCCTCAACGGTTTTAATGTAGACAAATACGTTTTCATCCTTAGGGGCCGTTACCGTATACTCATAAGGGTTCTCTGCTTCACTGCTCAAGCCAAACGCTTGAACAACTTCTCCATTGTCAAAAGGTACATTCGTTGCCGGAAAAGTATTAGTCGGTCTAGATGAGACACTGGCACAAATACTGCAGATAATAAAGAACAAAATAATTCCACCACAAATAAGAAATAATGCTAATTTTTGATTTTTGGATTCACCGGATTTTTCAGCAGTTTTTTTTGAATCATATTCTTCCTTACTTACGTATTTTTGTTGTTCATAAGACCAGACCTTTTCTTCCTTCGAAGTGTCAATTTCTGGTTTTATTGTTTCATGATTACCATGCTCTGTGTCTATATTTTCTTTCTTTGTTTTTTTTGATACTTTGTTTGACCCACAGTATTGGCAGAAGACAGAATCATCCGGTAGCTCACTGCCGCATTTCTCACATACAAGGAAATCTATGCGTTTAAAGCTTTCGCATGATAGTTGATCTGATCCACAATAAGAACAGTATGTGCTGTCTTCAGGCAATCTTTCGCCGCACACAGAACACCTAACAGCCTTATCAGACGTCTCATCATACACAAGCGTGACCTTGGTTGCACACATACGGCAAAATATAGAGTCACCTGGTATCCTTGCTCCGCATTTTCTACAATATATTTCTCGTGTATTGTCGCTATTGCTGCCGTTCGAAACAGTTTTTTCCGTTATTCTCTTTTTCTGTGCAGTTATCGTTGTGTTTTGATTCTTTTTTTCTTCAGCCGTATTGTCGATTGTGTTTGGTTCAAGCTCGTCATCTTTCATCTGATAAGTCGGATTATTCATTGAGATTGAAGAATTGAATTGTTTATAATACTTTCCGACTAAATACTCATAGTCATACTGTTTCATTTTTAATATGCTATCTTGATACAGAGATAAAGCTATGTTGAACTTGGTTATCAGAAACTGATCATCTTTCGGAACGATTGTCTCCTGGATGAAAATAATGGCAAATGCTTTCAGTATCTGATCAATACCACCGCCTTTTATAAGGCACATCTTTGCATAATTATCAAACATTTCGTACTTTTCATACAAGGCATCGTTGTATTTTTGCCTATAGTCGGCAACAAAATCCTGTCTTTCGGTTAGAAAATCTATTACATAGTTTGCTGTTTCGCTATCGTGCATGCGATCGATGACATATTCGCATAGCGCAAATAAAATGTATGTATCATTCTCGGTCGGAATCAGCCCTAATTCACCGTAATAAACATAGCAGACATATTCAATAAAGTCTTTTGTTAAGTTTGCTATTTTTTGTTGTTTATTTGTGTTTACCACTTGTTGCTTTGCTCCAATCCTTGATTATACTTTTCTCTCTATTTTTTTTACAGAACATCAGAAAGATCTCTTATCATATATGTTGAAAAACTCCTCTTTGCTGATTTCCTGTAAAGTGTAATTATCAGTTCCAAAAACCATTGTGAGGCTATCGGAAACCCCCGTGTTTAAATATCTGGTATCTTGATAATATCTTGTGAATGATCCAAATAAATCATCGTGGCCTTTCCAGTTCTTTCCAGAAGCGAAATACACCTTGTAGACTCCTTTAGGAAGGTGTAATACAAATGTTTTTCCTTTTTCAACAAGGAATGACATATGTCTCTTTCCATCCATAGTCTGAATGTAAACGAACACGTTTTTATTGTTAGGGGCTGTGACTCTGTACGTGTAAGGGTCTTTTGCATTATTACTGATTCCGAATTGTGATACCATCTGTCCATTTTGGAAAGGAACATCCGATGCATAATTATAGAACATATAGCCAACATACATGACTAAAAACAGCGCCAAAACTCCTATAAGGACAGGCAGTGGTTTTTTATCTTTTTCTGGCTCAATCGCCTCGTTTACATTTTTCTTTGAATCGTATTCTTTCTTACTGACGTATTTCTGTTCTTCAAAAGACCAGACCATCTCTTCCTTTGGGGCGTTGATTGACTTATCCGCGTTTTCTCCTGATTTATATTCTATTTTGTATACGTTTTTATTCTGTTCAAGCGATCTTTCTGTTTTTTTCTTCAGAGTATCGGTTTCTGGTTTTATTCTCTTGTGCTGATCATCAGTCGTTTCTACAACTTCTCTTATTGTTTTCTTTGATATTTTGTTCGAACCGCAGTACTGGCAGAAGACAGAATCATCCGGAAGTTCGCTGCCACACTCGTCACAGATAGTAACATCAATAAGCTTGACAGTCGCAAACGACAATTGATTCGAGCCGCAATAAGTACAGTATACACTATCTTCAGGCAATCTTTCGCCACACACAGAACACCTAACTTCCTTTTCTGATGTCTCATCATATGCTGTTGTGACTTTGGCTGCACACAAATGACAGAATACGGAGTCTCCCAAAATCTTTGTTCCGCATTTTCTGCAATACAAACGATCGATTGCTCTGCTGTTGGTTTCGGATGAAACAACAGGAACCGTTTTTGGTTCGACGTATTCGGAAATATTGCCGCTTCCGCAATACTGACAGAACTGACTGTCTCCCGGAAGCATCATACCACAGTCGTTACAGATCTTTTTTTCCTTCTTTGCCATATCTTTCCTTCTAAACAATTATTTTTGCACTGCGCATCAGTTTAGGATTTTGAAGAAGCTGAATTGGATTTTATATTGTTTTGAAGAAGTCTTCGTCAATTTTGTAAGTAGTTATCGGCTCAACACCTATACCATATTCGGCTATTTTATTAATAAATTCCTCTCCATCGATTAAGTCTATTTGCTGCTTACCTTGATTTGAAGCTTCTTCTTTAGCTGCCCTTGAAAAAGTACCAGTTGTTATAAATACTCCTTTTTCAATATCTGTGGTTAGCGAACCTCTAAAGTCTCTTATATCTGCTGCTCCAACAAGATCTTTGTATCTTTTGCATTGAAAAGCAACGTTAAAACTAAATATGCCATTGATTCTCAGTTTTCCTGTACCATCGATGCCTCCGTCTCCGGATTTTTTTGTAACTTTAACTTCAGTAAAGCCGCATTCTCTTAATAATCTCTGAGACAATCTCTCAAAACCATAGGGATCCATATTTTGAAGTATTTCCGATAACTTTTCTCTCCATGGTTTTAATTCTTCAGGAAATTCAACATCATCGTTGTAAGGGTCATTGTCTTCAGGCTGGTATTCTTGCTCAATACCTTTTGCTGACCTTTCATCTCTGAACTTTTTATCTTGTTCTTTATATATTTTTTCTCCATCAATAGAATTCATACCGGAATACTCTTTAGTAATGGACCAAACCGATCTTGCACTGTTTTCAATAACACCATAATTTCTCAAGTACGTTCTGGCCCAATCGGCTTGATATGATAATTCGGTTTTGTTTGGATTCCCTTTATGAGGTATATCTGCTACTTCATCCTCTATCATCATCAGTTCTATTATTTTATTTAAGATTTCATCGTTTTTTCCTGAACCGCCTAAGTCCTTCATTGCCAAAAAAGTTGGTCCGATCAATTTAGGTGTTCTCGGTATTCTTTCGTCTATTTTTTCTCTCATGTTTGTTGTTACCTCAAGCAAATAATAGCATTTTTATTATATCCAATCAAAAAGTAAGAATTATTTGATATATGATTTCAACAGTTTTGTAACTCTTTTCATTTCTTTATTAAAATCTTTTTTCAGCCTACATTCCCATATAGTCAAAACATGATATCCCATTTTTCTTAACTGCCTAGCGTGCTTTTTATCGTTCGCTATATTTTTACTAAATTTATTATTCCAAAAATCTATATTTGTTTTTGGAATATAAGCATATTTGCAATTATTATGATGATGCCAAAAACAGCCGTTTATAAAAATGACAGTTCTATATTTCTTTAAAACAATATCTGGTTTACCTGGAAGTGTTTTTTGATTCTTTCTATATCGATAACCACGATGATATAGATATTTTCTCACTTCGATCTCGAGCGAAGTGTCCGATCCATGTATACGAGACATGTTGAATGATCTCTGTTCTTTTGATAGTCGATCCATATTACGCAAAACATAACAAACAGCAATATCATTAATTAATGCATTTTTCCAATAATCTCGTACAAGCTATCTGCAAGAAAACTGTTTTGCATCCACACATTTCTTAAGGCCAGATAAGGAATACATAAAAATGGATTGTATACCCCGAATGCTTCATCTGGATTTTTGAGATATTTTTCGTATCTGAATTCTGTATCATATTTCAGCCCAAATAAATACAAGAGCAGTTTCTTGGCATCGTAATTATTGTCAAATCTAACATTGGGCTTAATATATTTGGGTATTATTTCATTAATGCCCTTCCTTCTATTGCAGTAATACTCATACTGTAAAGACGAATCTCCTTTATCATCACATACAGGTGTAATTTCAAAACCAGAACAGTTATTTGCAATGAAATCAAAAAAACTTCTTGCATATATGTTAGGCTTTAAAATTTCCCTATTTGTTCTTGAATTAAACAGCGAGGTCTTCTTTAATGCATTGAACCATATACTGAAGTTCGTTGTTTCGTTAGGTTCCATGTTTACATTTGAAATACCGTTTGAGTGTCTTTCGGTAATAATCTTTTTTACCATCATTGCATTTACGTCGTCATAATGTTGACATTCATATAGGTTGTTTTTGCACTCGATCATGCTTATGTAGTACTCATTCTCATCGCTTGTTATTTTGAAAAGAACAGAATAAAACTTACAGAGCAAAATCAACGGTTTTACTTTACTATTCTGATCTTTATAGACAGGTCTTTTTATAAAGTGATCTATAATCATTGAGTCAAGATCCAGCCTGTTTTCAACATAGTCAACAACTGAATCGCCTGGTTGATTGTACATATTTATAAATCCATGGTCTCTAAATCTTGTTAAGTGAGCAAATTTATTTTTGGCTTCTGCCGAAATAGCTCCACATCTTACAAGTTCATCAATAAGCATATCTGGAGTAATTAATATGTCACTATTCTTTTTGGATGCGTGAACTATACTTTCCAGTCCTGCATCTAACTCTTTGTAATAATAGTTCCTGGATCTGTCAATATACCATATCTTTACCTCTCCCATTTTTTACTCTCCGATTATATCTATTATATTGTTTATGATGGCTTTAATGACAGGGACCGCTATGGAATTTCCTGCCTGTCTCCACATGACTTTGTCCTCAACAACAATCTTAAAATCATCAGAAAATCCCATTAGTCGCAGAGTTTCTCTTGGTGTAAGTTGTCGGGCTACTGCAGGTTTTCCTTTATACTCTCCAATGTATATTTTTGGATTATTGTAATGGTGATTCTTAGGTTTTTCAACTCTAAAATCTCCAATCCAATTGAATTGTTGGTTTGCCGTTTGACATCCTATTATTTTCTGGTTAACTCTTGCCCTTCTCTCGTTTCTTTCTACTCTAGTTACAAATTCAAATCCTTTCTTTCCCAAATAGTACTTGTCAGGAATATTCTTTTCCAGATATTCTTTGCTATCATGAGTGAGTTCGACAGACTCCGGGAAAGAGAATTCTCCATAATCATAATTATTATTCAATCCTACTACAAATACTCTTTTTCTCAATTGTGGCAAGTTATAATCAGCCGCATTAAGAACCTGCATTTTTATATTGTAGTTCAAAGACTGAAAAACTTCTTTTATAATAGACCATGTTCTTCCGTGATCGTGATTCAATAGACCGGTTACATTCTCAAAAATAAAGGCTTTTGGCTGTATCTCATCTATCAGCCTCGCATAATCATAGAACAGAGTCCCCCTAACATCATCAAGGCCTTTTCTAAAACCGTATGTTGAGAACGCTTGACATGGACTTCCTCCAACGTACAGGTCGACCTCATTTCTAAAAGTTTTCCCATCAACATATCTGATATCTTCATACCATCTATCTTCGGAAATATCATAATTAGCAAAGTATGATTTTTTTACATTATTTGGCTTGTTTGTTCTATCATATAATTCCTTTACTGCCTGATCTATAGAAACATTCTTTTCTTTTGCGAGATTTTGAACCTGATCCTCTGTAAAATACATGTATCTTTCACCGTTATCACACGCAAATACTATTTCATGATCTATGTTCAACTGTTTTAGAGCTTCTTCGGGCGCACCAATTCCGCTGAATACTGTTGCAATTCTAATCATAATTAATCATTCCTTATAATCATATCCGGCTTTGACAGCTTTCAAAAAAATACTTACAGCCCAATCTTTTTGCGCCACTGATATAGTCTTCCCACATTCAGTGTTATATCTCATGCTGTTAATCATGTTTTTTTCTTTTGTTTTGAGTACGTCATGTGTCTCGTTCCAATCAAACAGTTTTATCCAGGTGGAGCTGTCCTTTAGATTATTTGGATCTTCAATCCATTCCTTTGGCTCATTCTTCACAAAAAAGATACTTTGAGCTGATAAAGATTGTTCATTTATCTTATATTTTAATGCTTGAAACTCCAACCAGCACTTTGGTGTTCTTGCCCACATTCTAACATCGGTTCCGGTTGGAACGTTGTTGATTTTATCCACAACCAAATCAATAATGTTTTCAACGTCTTTCTTTTGTCGTGACGGAATTTCTTGTTCCTCCCATATGCTTATTAGATCAAATTGTTTCTGGCTGAATTTGGAAATCAAAGCGATTGAATACGTAACAATATTTGATTTATATGTAGTGGTTTTTCTCTGCTTTAATATCTTATCAATTTCTCTATACAACAGAATTAAAGCATAAGCTTTTTTGTAATATGTATCATCTGGCTCGATAGGCTGATCTTTCACAATATTATTAAAATATTCAAAGTTTTTTTCAGATCCTAAATTCGCAATATCCGGCCTTTGTTCCCAACAAACAATCGCCTTTGCCAAGTCCAGTTTCGTAAATTTCATCTTTGGAGGATATTTGTTGTTAAATGATGCACTGTAATTGTTCCTTCTTTTTGCAGTGTTGTATTCACCATTTGTTCTTTCAAAAAAGCATAAATAATTTTTGTTATTATTGGAAGCCCATGTCGAGTCAGATAACCGTTTGATATCTATGTAATACTTCAAATTTGAAGGCGGATCTGATTTTTTGATCGCTGTCTGAGTATTGGAAAAAGTTGAAATATTGCTGATCAGTGTTTGTGGGTCGTCAACATTTTTCAAAACTGTCAGTTTGCATGGAACGATTATTTCACTCAAATCAAGCTTATCTTTCATGCACTCAAATAAAGTGGCTGTTGTCTGTCCGCCGTTGACAATCTGCCAGCTGGTAACTGACCTGATCCTATAAAATGCATCATTTAGTTTTACAGCATCTGCATCTGTTGCGACCGTTGCCAATCCATTGTTATATGCAGCAAATTCTTCTGGACTATCCTTAACAGTTGCATATATGCCTTTATTTACTCTTGATGTTTTTTTCAAATATGATCTAACATTTGACTCCAACAACCTAACACTATCAATCTTGTATAGTTCTGCCAAAGCGTCACCGGTGACTGCAGTCATATAAATATCAAATTCATCCGTCGATGAAATCTTTACCACATTGAAATCATATCCAAATTTTTCTTTAAGGTTTAGCTTATATAAATCGCTATCTCCCTCTCTACATAAAGAAAGAGCTAAGTAATCGACAACCTTGATTCCGTAGTTTACTCCGTTATATTCAACGATGTCATTTGGCATTATTTCTTCAGGCACATAGTAATTTGTATATATATTTAACATTATTTCATGTGTTTTGATCTTTTCTACGGCTTGTTCAAGAAAATCATAGGTATCACTGGATTTATCGATTTTATTAATTTTTTTATCAATAATCATTTTGACCGTATTCATTCCTTTATCAAGTATTGCCTTGAATTGTTTTTTATCGATGTAGTCGCCATCTTCAATATCGGGTGAATACAGTACATTGTAAAGATTCACTGTACTGTCATCAACATTTATGAAAAAACCATCAATGCCAATGTTGAGCTTCGGGAAATCTTCAATACATATATCCAAAACTTCAACCGGATTGATGTCTTCTAACTTTTCAAAACAGAAATACATGAATGCATGTTTGTCCGAAAGTGTCAAATCTTCAAGGTCAGAGTTGATTTTTATAGATTTTATTTCGTTCCTTATTACTGACAGATATCCCATACTATTCCTCCGGTTCTCCAATCATTTCACTGAGATTCAATTTATACTTGACATCAAATATTTTAGTAGAAATCATTTCTTTTGATATTTTTGGAAAACTGCTATCAACATTAAATACGTACTGCCTGAATATACTAAATCGGTAGTCGCTAGTATATATTGATAAATCGATTTTGAGGAGAGCTAAATCAGCAATAAACTGAAGATAACGATCTGGACTGCTGATTTTAGAGATGATTCTATTTGCAATATCAACAACGGTTTCTCCAGCAGCATTTATCTCAACAACATAAACATAAAGCATAAGCTGTTCCATGTTGCCAATATCAAGTTGATTTTCATTTGAAATATGCACTATCAACTGTTCTTCGTTGGATGTAGATTTAACTTCAATAGCTTTGTTATCATCAAAAACAAAATCATGTTTATTCTTTTCTGGTCCTGTCCAATACTTAATTGCCTCATCACCAATCTGATCTATCAATTCTTCCAAATATTTAAGCTCACAGTACAATCCCTGTTCCGCTTCTTTTCCAATAGATGCATATTTCTTTGTAAACATATTTGAGTATTGTTTTAAAATTTCATCTATACCCAATATTGATGATATATCTGAATTAGTATTTGAAAGCATTTCCATTATGCTTATTGATAGTGAGATAAAGAGTTCTTCGGGGCACTCAATATCCTTTTCAATTTTGAAGTATTCTCTTCCGTGAAGGACTACATCACTTCTCAGTGACAGTGTCACGCCTTTGAGATTAGGAAAAGTATATCTTTTTATGGTTTCTGCATTTTCAAATTCAACATATATGATCATTCTCTTATCAATGTTTTCAGAAATGTACAATCTGTTGTGTGAATCTAATAGCAAAGGTTTTATCGCATAAATTGATGCATTGCTATAACTGCTGTTATTTGTTATTTCATCAAACAATAATGTCCATCTTTGTAGTGCAGTGTTGATTGTCATATATTATCTCCTGGCATTAATCATCAAAAATATACCGTCTGCTCTTATTATCTTCATCCTGATTCCATACTTTGTTTGTATAGTATTCTACAACGCTGTCATCTTTCCCCAGATTCGGAAACCATATTGTTAATCCAACAACATTTTCTCCATCTTCTATAATATCTCCAGGTTTATAGTACTGTTTCCTGTTTTTGAATACATCCGGTTCCTTATAACAAATATCTGTTATCTGAATAGATATAACTCCACAATCGCCTGTAAAATACTTTTGAATCCTCTTATCGGATTGTGAGAAGGTGTCTACACCTCTCATTTCCGGAACATCATAAAACGCATCTCTAAAATCCGTAGGATTTGTATTAACTCTCAATTTGAATACTTCCGGTCTTGTTTTTTTATCCGCATTTCTGTCACTACGTGAGGATTTCACAACACTGTGACCACCGATTTTGATTGAATTGTTTTTTATATCATCCTGAAGAGAACTAAGAACAACGGTCCATTTTATAAGTTTTTCGTTTTCATTACACTTTCTTATATAATTTATCCAGTTTCTAATTTCTACAGTACCATTTTGAAGATCAGCTTCTTTATAGTTTGACAGGTACTGCATGAGCGATATGGAATCAACGTTTTTGTATATGACTTTGCCATTATTCAAAGTTATTCCACTCTTTAGTGAATTTAGAAAACTGTCTGTTGCCTGAAAATTGTCAAGTGTATATTGTGGATCAAAAGATAGGATCTGGCTCTGTCTGCCTGAGAAGCTAATCCACGTTTTTGTAGCTAACTTCATTTTGTTTTTTGCTGTAGGGACTAGTTTTGGACTTGTTCGAATTTTAAGACCAAATTCTTTTGGTGTTTTGTTTTCTTCATCATCATTCATTATTTCAATATCTTCTTTTAGCTCGTGAAGAGCAATTCCAATATCAACAAAATTCTTTACCAAATCTTCGTCAATATATACTCTGCAAAGATCTAGCCATCCTTTTCTGAAACCGAACCATCTGCCCATCTGTAGTAAAGTATCATATTGCTTAGACTGTCTGTAGAAGTAGGAGACTATTAAACCTTCTAAAGTTAATCCTCTTGATAGTCTGTTCCCTCCTACAATAATCCAGTCACCTGCAGATGTTGCGTCATAATCAATAATATCTTTACTATCTCCATTAAGCAGCTTTATGCCGTCATTATTGATGTTAGCGTAAGTTTTAATGATATAAGGCTCAATTTCATCCCATTTATCCCGAAATAACTCGCCTAATCTTTTTTCACTAACTGGCTTAATGTTCTTCTCCCAAAAGGCTTTATATTTATCACTTACATCCTCATACTTGTATTCATAATAAAGCTCTTCTACTTTCTCTTTAACTAAATCAACAAGTGTTGTTGCTGGACATTTTACACTCGCAATATTAATCAGCATGGAATTGTGTTCTATTATCCCTCTTGATTTTTTAACAGATGCTGCAATAACAAAATTGATTATTCCATCAATCAATGATTGTGCCAATTTATCCACCTGCGTTGTTGCTTTTAGCTTTTTTGGAGCTTCGTTGAAGAAATCATCAAAATCCTTAACAAAAACACATAGATCGTATGATACTTCGGCGCCTTCTTCGTCACTGATGGAAAAATAATCATCAATGCCAGAATAGTCATTTGGTGTTGGCAAGCAAATGATAAAATTATCCGGAAAGATATCTTCCACATCAGGATTGATGAATACATTTGCAAACGGAGTCGCCGTGTAACCTACATATGAACACCTATTACACTTAGCGATTATTTTTCTAATGCCCTTATTGATGGATGACGCCAATTCAATTTCTTCTGTATTCTTTGTGTTTGGCGAGGCTTGATCGACCTCATCATCTATAATCAGTACAGGGATATTGAGTTTACCATTAGTATAGCAGTTTTCTGGAGAGCTGCTCATAAACGTCAGTAGGTGATCCAGCACACTAACATTTTTCTTTACCACTGCTAAAATAGGATTACAGTTCCAGGAAAGGCCAAATGTTGATTTCAAGCCCTTAAAATCGCCTTTACTATCATTGTATGTTAGACAGTCAACCAGTAGATTATTATTTCCTCCAACAGTTGATACTCCGGTGTTTTCGCCGTGTGTAGAATCCTCTCTTGTTACGTATCCCAAAACTTCCTTATCAAGCCTTAATTGTGTTTGTTTCCTTAAATCGTTAGTCGTTCCAGCTAGTACAATGACCAGTTTATAACCTACATCTATTGCTTTATTGATCAAGGCAGTATAATTTGCAGTCTTGCCTGATTGAATGTCGCCCATAACTAGACCCTTGCATACAAAAAAGTTGGGTGACTTCGGGTTTCTCATATGATCCAATATCGTATCAGAAGTAGAATTCAAAATCGCCATAGTAGGCTTATTCCACTCTTTTTTTATCTTCAAATACCTTTCATATCTGTCATAATGATCAAAATCCGTCGTTGCTCTTATTTCGTTCAGCCATGGTTTGTAGTCATATTCATAAACAATTTCAGTAAAATTTTGAGTCAAATACTCGCTATCAATCAAATTCAAAACTTCTGCACTATCGATATCAATACCTGGAAGAAGCGGTGCTGCGTCTTTTAGTCCATTAATGTATTTCTGTCTTTTTTGTAGAATGTCGTCATCTTTGTTGATTTGGTTCTTTTCGATCAAATCCAATACTGACCTGATTGAAGCCGCTTGAGTAGAATTCATATTACTTCTCGTCTCCTTTTATAAAATATTCCAACAACAGGAATCTGTACTTTTCCAAAGAAAAAGGTTCAATCGAAATCATTTTCTTTTTTATATCATTATCATTCATGCCGCTGTTTTTCAGTTCGTTATATGTTTCGTCTATTAGTTCCATCATTTCGCTATTTCTATACTCTTTGTCTTTAACTATGCCGCTCTGTATACGTGCTACAGGCAGATTTTTAGACAGCAAAGAGAACAGTTTTTTCTGTTCTTTTAAACTCATATTTTTAGTCAATTCTTTTATAATAGGGTGATCTGTGTTTATATTTAACGAGATAGAATTATCTGATGTATGTACATTCCAAACTGGAATATTGTCCTTGTTTTTTCTTTTCCTTTTTAATGTTGGATTTTTCTTGTAAGCATAACTGTTCAATGATTCTTTCCGTGCCAATTTTGCCACATCCAAAAAACTACTTTTCAATCGATCAGGTATTTCAAGACTATTCTTCATGAAATTGACTTTGAAATCATCATCAAGGTGGGAAGCTATATCTACTCTGATTCTGGCATATTGGGATTTGTTGTCTACGGTCATTCCCGGAAGATTCAACCATCCACCTTCATTGATGAGCCTGCCATTTCTGTATATATAGAAACCTTGCTGTTCAGACATGCCTCTTCCTTTCATCCTAAGCTGTTCTTTCGCTGGCAGCGAAGAATATACAGGAAGAATATATGGCTTTATTTCAATCTTCGATCCTTTGTACGATATTGGATCAACGTCTAAACATTTGACAGAATCCAGATGCAACATAAATGGATCCCATGCCTCGATCATATCTTTTTCCATTTTTATTTTAAGATTTTTATTCATAATATAATCTGAAAATGTATGACTTAAGTGTGTTTCTATTGAAAAGAGCTTTTGATTCAATTGTTTTCTGCTAAAGGTATCTGCATCTACAAATTTGAGATCCTCCCATAAAACGATTGTTCCGGAATCTTTCAGTTTGTTCTCATATTCAGGTTTTTCAACTACACTTGCAGACCACTTGTTTTCTCTTAGAATATAAGCAAAATCAATACATATTGAGTTTGGATCATTTCCCTCCCTTTTTGATATAACATATAGTTTATTACAAAAAGACATGGATGCAGATTTCAATCCAAGGCTATATCTGCCCAAATCAAATTCGTCTCTTTTGGCATTCTTACTGACGTTTGCAATAATAGCCGCATTTTTCAAATCATCCAAAGACATGCCTGTTCCATTGTCTGCTATTATGACTCTCGCGTTACCAAGATCATTTACATCAAAAGAGATAGAAATAGAATCGGCCCCGGCGCTTATACTGTTATCAACGATATCTGCCAACGCAGTTTCGAGTGTATAACCAGAACTTCCCAAAACATCAATGATATTTGTTGATGGAGGTATCTCAAAAGTTTCTTTTATTATGTCTGCCATACGTTTGTTTTCCTATTACATATTATATAGTAGTATGGTTTATGTACCAAAAAAACCGCCTAATCAGTTAATTATATATAACTAAGCTAAACGGTTTTTATCTTATATGATTGATTACTAAATTCCGCATTCTTTTAGGAATCCGCTAATAATATTTTCGTATCTCTCCTGATCGACCCGTACAGACTGCGCATGGTCTGCTCCTTCAAAGAGATGCAGCCTGCTCAAAGGATTCCTGGCTGCTTTATACATCTGCTCGCTATGGTCACAGACGATCAGCTTGTCATCCTTCCCATGAATGAAACAGATCGGTACATTTGTTTCTTCTACCGCCTTGATCGGACTGACCTCCTCGAAACAGTACCCGTACCTCCATTTCGCCAGCCTCTTCATGATCGGCACGATAAACAGCGGAGAAATCCTCAGATTCCTGACCACGAACTCCCCAAACAGCCTCTCACTGTCAGAGAACGGACAGTCCGCGATCACCAGTTCCGGCTTGATGTGCTTAAGGCTCAACAGCGCCGTTGCCGCCCCCATGGACTCCCCATGGATGACCACTTTACAGTCATTGGAGAAGCGTTCTTTTACGAACTGAAAGACATTTACCAGGTCCTTGGCCTCTTCCTGTCCCAAGGTACAGATCTCGCCCGTAGACCTCCCGAAATGCCTCTCATCGTAAATCACGACATGGTAACCTCTCTGATAAAACATGTCGGCATACTTGATTGACGCATAACGGTTCACCGTATGCCCATGGCAGACGATCGCTACCTTGTCTTTTCCCTTGGGATTTTTTATGATCTCCCCGGACAAGGTCACGCCATTGCTTATAAGTTCAAACGGCTCCCTCTCCCATTCCTTCTCATATGCTTCGATACTTGATAGGAAGCCATGCTCGATTTCTTCTTTGCGCATCTCTTCCTCCGTATAACGGTAAGGCTTCACGACCAGTTCCACGCACTTGGCCGACAGCAGGATCAGGACCAGACAAAAGAAGATCAGAATAAGAAGAAATATCATTACTGTTTACACTGCTTTGCCGCAAAGAACAGCG
>JAEEGL015846006.1_pt1 | contig 22209 bp, 21 predicted proteins | sample 9134231 | NCBI WGS metagenome assembly JAEEGL01 (sample SAMN16246548, study PRJNA631951) | gut metagenome | biome: gut microbiome; feature: rumen; material: fiber-attached | host: Bos | place: Iran: Karaj | collected 2018-10 | reverse complement strand
TCATGGCAAAGAAGCTGGACTCAAGACAGGTTATGGCATTCCACTGCTGTGGGAGCCTGTAGATATTATCCTCATAAGCCACATTGAAGAGCTCTGTAATAGTAGGCTCCGGGATTTGACGGGCTCTTTCTATGAGCTGGTCTCTGTCGTAAAGATCTCTGATACCTTTAAGGTCAAATACTGCCATATCAGAGGAATAGAACTCAAATATGTCCTTAAGCCCAAGGCGGCCCTCAGCCTTCTGCCTGCTTCCTCCAACAAAGCCATTAAACATGGCGATGTAATAAGGATCCAACGTTGCACCAACCAGCTTCTGCCCCAGATCAGCCTTATACGCCTCCGATATATCCGAAGTTACCACCATGGTATCGCTGACATATATTGCCCTGTCATAGTGCTTCAGTATCCATGGAGTCAGGATCTCATAGAAAAGATATGGTTCCTCTATTCCGACGTGCTTACCAAGCTCCACATCCCCGATCTCTTCCTTGGGATCATAGTCCCTGATGGAGACGTTCTCATGCCCCCTTGCAAGAAGCTTTAGAGCTTCCATCTCCTGGTTCATAAAGAAGGGCTTCCACTTGCTGATACTTGCGCGCTTCCTTAGAACAATAAAGTCCAGGTTCACGTTATCAGGCGCAGATTCTATTATTGACTCCATAGTTACTGCTATGCGATGCAGGTTATAGCCATCACTGGCAAATACTATGGGAATATTATTCTCTTTAAAAGCCGGCAACAGTTCTTTTTCCAAAGCAGTATTGGTGAAGTTGAAAAGCTGTGTCTCCTTGATCCGTAGCTTCCCCTCATCAATCTTGGTCTGTACCCAGAGGCTGAAGAGCCACTCACCAACGTAGCCTGCGTTCCTGTTAGAGAGAACACTGTTATGGGTCCTGTCGCTCTTTTCATTAAACTCAAAGAGGATAGGGAAGGCGAAGGAGCAGAACTCGTCCAAAAGCTCTTTCTTCATAACAAAGCAGTTAAAGCCCCTAAAGCGCATGCCTTCCATATACCGGAGCATTGGCTCATAGTAGCTCGGGCTGTGCTTCTGTATCAGTTCAAGCATCAGGTCATAATCTGATTCCTTTAGGAATGATGCATGGTAGCGAAGCCAGAAGGCCTTCACATTCTTTATCCTGTCGTCGTGACAGTCATTCTTTACCACGTCGTGGTCCACAGGGATGATAAGGTCGTACTGCTGAATGATATCCCGGAGCCTGTCCGGGTCATCAAGGCCTGCTGCCTTTATGGTGGACTTTGTAATGCCCCCCATAAGGACCTGGCGGAGCTTGACCACATCATACCAGTTATCGGAAAAGGACAGAAAACGCCTATAGTGGCAAAGTCCCACATAGTCGCTCTGACAGTTCTTCCACGCCCAGTAGATCACGGAGTACTCGCTGAAGTTCCTGTTGAGGCGGGAGATATTATCACCCTCGTCGTCTCCCCTCATGGTCTTATCTCTATCAGGGAAAAGAGCTGCTCCTCCGCAGATGTTTATCAGAAGCGGGTTATCTATTGTCTCATTTTGCTGACCACAGGTATGGGCTACAAATATGTTGATGTCCGGATTTAAGTTATTTGCCATCTCTTTTATCCCTGCATGAACTGGACGTACTCGTCAAGAACTGTCTCGGGATCTCCTATACGCATCATGTTGCCCTCATGGATCCAGAGGACGTTATCGCAAAGCTCCTTAAGGATTGGGATATCGTGTGATACGATGACCACGGTCCTGTCTGCATCGGTGATAAGTTCACGCATCTTGTTCATGCTCTTTACCCTGAACTTCTCATCTCCCACACTAAGGACCTCATCCACCAGCATGATATCCGTCTCCAACATGGCGGTTATGGCAAAGGCCAGCTTGGAGTGCATTCCGCTGGAATAGGTCCTTACGGGTTTATCTATAAAATCCCCGATCTCGGAAAACTCGATAATGCCAGGCATGAACTCCTCCATCTGCTTCTCTGTAAAGCCAAGGAGCATTCCAGAAAGCATGGCATTTGCCCTGCCTGTCAGTTCTTCCTTAAAGCCAACACCCAGGGCCATCAGGGACACTGAGTGGTCATGAAGGTCTATCTCCCCATCATTTGGCGAAAACACCCCTGCCATGGACTTAAGAAGGGTGCTCTTACCACTGCCGTTCTTACCGATGATTCCGAGGATTCCCCCCTCCTCCACCTGGAAGGAGACGTGTTTAACGGCTTCGAAGACTTCGTTTCGCTCTTTCTTATGGAACAGGGTCTTCCTAAGGGATATGTTATTAAGTATCCTGTAGCTTATGCTGACGTCCTTTACTTCCAGCGCTACAGGGCGGTTGGTTGTGTTAGTCATGGTCTTTGCTTCGCGCCTATTGCCATTTTATTCCTCTGGCAATTTTCCTTATCTCTTCTGCGTTTTTTTCTTGCTTATAGAAATCAACCAACTTAGATTTTTTATATGCCATGTAACTCACATCTTTGGTTGCATCTATCAGCAATGATGTAAAGTACTGTTCCCAACTCATATATAGTGCGCTATCGGCATATTCTTGTGGCTGTTCCAATCTCAATGTGTCAATTCTTTTAACTAATCCTGACTTAAGAATAAGCCACTCAAATGATTCCGGTAGAAATATTGCAAGTTTTCTAGGTCGTAAGCGTTGCTGTTCAACAACATCAGCTATTTCAGATCCAAATGCAGCCCCATCTGCTATAACAACGACATTCTTCTGAGAATAGCGGTTAATAGCCTCAAATACTCCACTTTTCCCGTTTGCAGAGACACAAATTATCCCCATCCGGTCGGCTTCAGTCTTAAAATATTGAAATCCAGCCTTACTATCCTCCGTGATTATAACTTCTGGAATAAAAGGCAAAGATCTTGCTTCCGGTCTGTCAAACATCCGATCAATGTCTTGATATACTTTCCTGAACTTCTTATTCTTCGCACCCTCCAACTCATATATCTCATCCACGCTGATTGGTAATTCAGCAAGATAATTCCTGGTTATAAGCAGGAAATAATTGTCACTTCCACGAATCACTCTTGCAAAATCTTTGGATCTGATAAACTGACTGTCCTCGTCTATGACAATAATCGTTCCGGGATGCTTTTCTATAGTTGTCTCCCAATCTTCTCCCGCAAGAGCAATCAGTTCTCTGTCGCAGGAAACAGATACACCACTATTTTTTCCAAAGCGATTATATTCATAAAGCATTTCAAAGAGAGTAGTCTTTCCTTTTCCGCTTTCACCCTTTAAAATAGTGATATTTCTACGAAGTTCAAAAGAATATGTATTTCTATTATTCTTCACCCTGACCTGATATGCCCCTTTCATTTATCGTTCCTCCCTCAGATACTTTACTCCTGCGTTCAGAAACTCCTGCATGTCATGGGCAACTTCCGTTCTGCTGTTCAATATGCGGATATTAAATGGTTTCTTACCAAAATTCATCACATGGTATAAATTTATAGTGAAATTCTGTTCTTCTCCAAGTGCCAAAATCCACTTGGCACAATTATCTCCACAGTTCGAAGCATTAAATACCTTGCCCGGAAAATGCTTCATTAGAATCAGTGCTTTTACTCCCCCCGATAATTGAAGCGGCGAAATATTACCAAGAACAGGGCTTGAAATACTATTCGCATCAATTACTTCTGAATGATCGACATCCTTTATCACTTGTCTGGCGAAGTCATCAGTAATCCAGTCATCTTTATATCTATTTTTAAAATATACTGAAGTATTATATATAGCGTTATCTTTATCTCCGAACCATACTCGTAACATAGGTTTTCCTCTCAGTCAAATCACCTTAACATAGGCATTTTCGTTGTCATAAACCACATAGATTCCAAGGGCCATGATCAGGATCGAAGCCAAGGTCCAGCAAAGCATAGTAAGCAAATTCGGGGTGGTCTTGTAGACTATTGCCAGGCGCAGGGACGAGATGATATAAGCAACGGGATTTATGGTCTCAAGGATGACTCCATAGGGCTTTGGCACCTGGTTAGCCAGAGAGTAGAACACTCCGGTGACGTACATCATCATCTGGAGCACAATATTAGAGATATAGGCCAGGTCCAGCACATACACGCCGTAGTGCATAGTGATGCAGGCTACGCCAAAGGTGAAAAGAAATAACAGCGCCAATATAGGGATCATCCAGAAGAAATTGAAATTAACAGGAACACGATAAACTATCATCATGATGAAAATGACGCCAAAGGTCACCATCATCTTGAAGAAATAGGTAAACATCTTGGCTAGCAGCAAAATGTATTTGGGCATATAGACCTTGGTGACGATATCCTTATTGCGCCTTATGATCTCGACACTGGCAATAAGGCTCCTTGAAAAGAAGCTCCAGACCGACAGGCCCACAAATACAAAGATTGGAAAGTAGGCCTCTGCGGCCTTAAAGACAATACTGAAGATGAAGGTATAGATAAGCATGGAGCAGATGGGCTCAATAAGCCACCACATCCAGTTAAGATAAGAACTTGCCACCTCAGCCTGAAGATCCGCCTTGGCCGACCAGATGGCATAGGGCAAGTAACGCTTTATATCCTTAAAAAAACGCTTTGTGTAACGTTTTAACACAACCAACACCCCAATTTTTCATACAGTATGGGAATATTATATCACAGAAACGTGCAATGAGTTACTATTTACTGGGCAAAAAGTCGCGGGAAGTCACGGGGACGGTTCTTTTGTCTCCTGAGGACAGCCTTCCCACTCCCCCGCCCCGAAACCATTCATTCGGAAATGCTTGTTTGCTCCTGCGTCGTGGATTACTAAATTTCAAAAGCAGCCAAATGCCTCATTTCATGTTATTCATAACAATCGGCACTTGGCTGTTTTTTCAATTTGTACTCCATCGCCTCGTGCGAGAACAGCGCATTTCCAAATAAATGGCTTCAGGGCTAGGCATCAATTAATATGTTTCTCGCTTGAATACTCTTCAAACAGTTCCTGTAAATACTCTGGATCATCTATAGCACGTATTATATCGTCTTGTCTGTTATTCGCTTTTAGCCATGAGAAAAGCGAAGTCGTGCTCTTAATGCCACGTTTCTCGCCGATGGCAATCCCTTCTTCCTTTACCACCTTCATATGCCCGGCCTGATTGTATTCATATAAGCTATACATAACAACCGCCTTTCCTTTAGGATACCATGAGTGATACAGAATTTAGCGCCAATCTAAAAATCACTTGCCTTTTTTCAGTGCTTCCAGCTCAGCCCGAAGTCTTTTTATTTCTGCATCCTTCTCAGCGTTACTTGTCTCAAGTTCTTTAATCTTTGCCTCTTTATACGCCTGACTACGCAGGAAGTCTTCTCGCTCTCTGGCAATCTTTATGGCATTCTTATCTTCATTGGTGAGAAATACTGTTTCAACAGCAGAAGTCATATACTTATCATTGCTTGCTACCATCTTTAGTTCCTCCCATGTCCTAGATTTAAAAAGGCTCGCCCACTTGTCTATTCCGTAGGCTTTATCCTCTTTTGTGGCCAGTTTTATTTGATTTAATGATACCACAATGAGATTAAACCTGTCAGTATATAGATGGTTATCCCTAGCGTTACGAAGCTGGTATTTTGCAAAGAATTCGGGATGATCCTCAAAAAGTGTAAAATCCAGAAATCCAACCTGATACACAGGTTTCACAACACTATAATCTTCTCCATGGTCAAGGGAGTCATACTCTCTGCAAAGGTAGACTAATGATCGATATTGCCAGTTATTGTAGTTATCCTTTTGCATTTCAAGATCAATTGTAGTGCCATCCACCAATTCAACCACTATGTCCAAACGGTATTCTTTATCAGAAATACTGACTCCCGGCATCACTTCATTGGTGATCCGCAAACCTACTATCTGATCCTCACCAAGCTCCAATAGGGAGCATAACAACCCCTTCAGGGCATACTTGTTTTCCTGGAAGACTATCCTGAAAATATAGTCATTCAGGGCATGCGGAATTTAAATTTTCATTCAATCCAAAAAGTCTGCCGGAATCAACTATAATTCTTCCCGCCCCGAAGCCATTCATTCGGAAATGCTTGTTTGCTCCTGCGTTGTGATTTTCTAGAACTCAAAAAGCAGCAAGTGCCTCATTTCGACGTTGCTCAAAGCAATCGGCACTTGCTGCTTTTTTCATTCTGAAAATCATCGCCTCGTGCGAGAACTGCACATTTCCAAATAAACGGCTTCAGGGCCAGGCATCAATAAGTATGTTTCTCTCTTGAATACTCTTCAAACAACTCCTCTAAATACTCAGGATCATCTATAGCGCGTATAATGTCATCTTGTCTGTTATTCGCTTTGAGCCATGAGAAAAGCGCTGTCGTGCTCTTAATGCCACGTTCTTCTCCAATAGCTATGCCACGTTTCTCGCCGATGGCAATACCCTGCTGTATACCTTCTTCCTTTACTACCTTCATATGTCCGGCCTGATTGTATTCATATAAGCTATACATAACAACCGCCTTTCTCTCTTTTAGGAGAAAATCCTTTAGGATATCGTGTGCGATACAGTAATCTATAGCACTTACAACCGCTTTGGTAAGTGGCATACTCTCTGAATATTGTCGCACAAGAGAAGAGTAAATTGAATACTCATGAAGCGTCTTGCAGCACCGCATCAGTGATTCGTTCATGCCCTGATTGATATTGAAAACAGTAACTGTCAGTTCAAGAGCTGGATCATCAGAACAATCTTCGTACATATCAGAGAGTTTGTATGTCATCTTCTCTGGAAGTGGGACAGCTCCGTTGTAAAAAACTACAAAATGTGGCTCCGGTATCTTTATCACCGACGATCCATAAATCTTATCCTCATCAACAAGCTGCGAATAGAGTGCACTAACATAGAACAGACATCGTAAAGGAATGTTAGGGCAATCAGTTGACTGATGTTCATAGATGTTAAGATGCGTGTCTATGATAAACGACAGATCATTGTGCATGCCCATAAAAATGGCATTATCCAGAGTGTTAACGATAAGATCATCCGGATTATCATAGTTCGAATTATTTAGCGCATTGTACAGTTCTAGAAGTGCTGTTTTATCTTTGTTAAACAGATACCTGAATACTGTATCCTTGTACTTCCTGTTGGCCCAGGGCCATCGAATCCTTTTAAATGAGTATTTCTTTCTTTTCATTGTGTCCTTTCTGTATCAATGCAGAAAGGGCATAGAAATACTACTGACTACATTAATACTACCATATTTTCTATATTTGAGTTGGAAAAAGTGATTATGATGATAATCACATTTTTTGCTCTGAACAGAGCGAAAAATTCAACAAACGGAAATGTACCACAATAAAGAAATTTTGTAAATAGGCAAGATAGCGCAAAGTGAGATTCGGAAATAAAAAGGTAGAAAACACCCAGAGTCAATTTAGATGCCATGCTGCTTTAGGAGCGGGAACGCAGTCAAGGGACAGTACGCTGTGGTTACGAGAAAGCGGCCGGCGTTTTTTGCCGGCCCTTTCGCAGTTACACGGGCAGCCCTTGACTTTAGTGACACGGATCACCCTTATTCCTAGAAGGCAGCCACGCCTGCCTTCCTGCTTCCGGCGAGGGCGGGGCCGGGCAGAGCCCGGTTTCCGGGTCAAGGGACTGGTCCCTTGCGGGTTCGAAGGGCAGCGCCCTTTGCCCTCGGAGAGCCTTGGGGTTATTGATACGTTTCGGGATTTGATTCCAGGTGCCTGACTGCACCTTTAATTCAAAGGCAGAGGCGCCAGCCTCTGGTTTCCTTTTTATGCAAGCTTGCTATCAATGATATCTCTTAACCATGAAGGCTGGTGCTTTTCATTTTTTTATTTTTCCGAATCCATATTTACCCTATTTGAAAAACAAAAAGTCTGCCGGAATCAACTATAATTCTTCCCGTCCCGAAACCATTCATTCGGAAATGCTTGTTTGCTCCTGTGTTGTGATTTTCTAGAACTCAAAAAGCAGCAAGTGCCTCATTTCGACGTTGCTCAAAGCAATCGGCACTTGCTGCTTTTTTCATTCTGAAAATCATCGCCTCGTGCGAGAACTGCACATTTCCAAATAAATGGCTTCAGGGCCAGGCATTGATAAATATATTCCCCAAGAGCCCCCCTCGGCATCAAATACGGAAACTCATACTCCTTCCCAATTTCAGAACATGTTGACATCCGCAATCTCTACCAGCTGCTCATGAGTCAATCGCCATCGGTAATAACACACCAGTGCCATGATTTACTGGTGTCAAGGATGGCGTCCATAGTCACATGTGTTGCTGTATGCTTAATTCATTGTCTTGAATTCTTATCGACGTATTTCTCAAGTAATCCTTTATCTTGGCAAATCTTAGAAAGCTGATTATATACATCTAATGCGCCCTGGGAATAATTCTGCATAAGAGCAATCAACTTTTTCAGATGTATCTCACGATTAAAATAATCGTGAGTAATCTCATTTCTCAGTAACAGTTCGTTAAGAAATCGTTTCTCTTCCTCTTTTTGGTTACTGGCTATAGTATCATAACTTGTCACACAATATCTAAGCGATGAAGATTTCCCATTATAACTACCTTCTTCCTTGCGAATGAAGATCACTATATCAATAAATGCTTGCGCAAAATCATTAAGCCTTATAGCTACTATGTCTAAGCAATCCGCCTGTAGATCAGCATCCAAAGTGGCAAAATACTGCCCACTTTTACTGACTATTCTTGAAGCACTTTCTTTAAGGAAATCAAGAAGTTCAGATACCTTCATTACATTTACCGGTTCCCTATTATCTTCCGGTTCTAAGTCAAACTGATCGATAATGCTGTCATCCAGTTTCATACTGCAATACTCCTTTTTATATCCATAAGTTCTTTCTCGCATTCCAATTCAAACTTACTTAGTTCTTCCGGATAATAATCTGTAAACTGTATCTGTGCTCGCAATGGAGCCAAGAAGACAGGGGCAGGAGTACTAATATCGATAAAGAATAAATCGACATTTATTCCCCTATTTTCAAAAAACTCTTCTATCATTACGGATATTCCCTTATAAATATCAATATTATCCGCGTAAACAGCCACATCAACATCGCTCTTTCCATATTCAAAGCGAACAGTTGGATAGCTTCCAAATACAAATACATTGTACGCATCTTCAGAAAAGGCCGATTGCAATTCCCTTTGAAGTATTATTAAATCCTTTATTCTTTCTCTGGCAGCTTTTTTCGAATCATTAACAGCCATATTTATCATTCTCCATATTTTTCAATTAAATGTGTAAGAATATCCCCTAATTTGATTTAATGATACCACAATGAGATTAAACCTGTCAGTATAGCGCACCTCCCTCATCTGTACTGCAGCTTAAATAGCCCTCTAAGCATCCAGGTGCTCTTGAGGCGGCAGGAAAGGGTGACTGCGATGAGTTTGGGTTCCAGAGAAAAGAGCTTTATGCCCTTGAAGGCAAGCTTGTAGGGCATTGAGTCGAGGGTTGATCTGATTTCCTGGTCGATTTCGGATTTGGACGCAGGGTTTCTGGGGTTCAGGAAATAGAGGCGCAGGCTGATAGCGAAGCTCTTGATGATACGGGCATAGAGAGCCTGTCTGAAACGGGAAGCTTCCACGCGGTCAAGGCACATGTCATTGATAGCCTGCTTGAGGTATTCGAAGACCTGGATGTCCTGCTGGACACGGTCCTTACGATAGCTGTTTGTGATGGAATTCTCCTCTACGCGGTAGTGATACAGAGGCATGGGGATGTAAGAAATGACCTTGGCCACGCCAAAGGCTTTGAAATTAAAGCACATATCGTCGAGGACACGGAGCTTTTCCGGGAAGGACAGGGCGTTTGTCTGCAGAAATGCCCTGTTAAAGAGTTTGTCCCAGGGCGCTGCCAGAGGGACATTTTTGATAAAAGAGATATCTCCTGTCTTTGCAGTCATATATGGATAAAGGATCTGCCTTTGCATAGAGCGGATATCACCCTCATCTGCGCAGTTAAAGCTGAAGCCTGCATGGCTCCAAAGTTCTTGAAGCCTTTTGTCACCGTCGGCTTTTTCCCTATAGGCATCAAAAAGGACTATATCGGCATGGTTATGAATCCCCTGGGCGTAAGCCACCTCAAGGTATTCCCTTTCGATATAGTCGTCTGGATCAATAAAAGCAATATATTTACCAGAAGCCTTGGCAAGACCAGCGTTTCTGGCTGCTGCCGGGCCAGCATTTGTCTGATGTAAAACGGTTACGAAGTCGTAGTCCTTTGCGTAGTTATCGCAGATCTTTCCGGACGCGTCTGGTGAACCATCATCCACAAGGATGATCTCATACTCTCCCTTAGGCATAGACTGCTCCAGGAGAGTCTTCATGCACCTGTCCAGATATTTTTCTGCGTTATATACGGGAACTACGATCGAAACCTTATATTCCATAAAAGCACACTCTTATTATGTCGTAATGTGTTGGTGCGAAGATATAGACGCCGCTAGAATTGCCTCAGCAAGAGCCTTGGGGTCGCCACGTTTCACGAAGATGTGGTTTGCATCCTCTGAAAAGAGCTCTCGGTTTGCTCTGGTGTCGCCGAGGATCATGGGCTTATTCATGGCATCATAAATAAATGCTTTGCCGGGGATGGTCCTGGCAGCCTTATCTATGTACAAATTGAAGTGGCCAGCGATACACAGATCTGCCTCTTCGATTTTCTTTGCAAGTCTCTCCTGGGAAAGCCATTTGATGAGCCTGACGTTGGGATTGCCTGCAGCAGCTTTGATGACTCTGCTGGGGATTCCTCTAGGTCCGCCCACGAAGGTGCATACAATGTCATCTCCTGCCACCAGATTGAAGGCCTCCAGCACCACATCTGTGCCCTGTAGGGGCAAACCGGTCCCAAAGTAAAGCACATTGTAGGTCTTCTCATCCGAAGGACAGCCTTCACCCAGACATTTAGCCTTATATATTCCTTCATCTGCTTCCAGATAAAGGGTCTCAAACTTGTTCTTATTTGCTCCGCAGAGAGATGACAAGAATTCAGCATTGGCACTTGTGTCTGTCAGAACCAGGTCGGCACCTTCAATGACCTGTTTATCAAGCTTACGGAGGTAATCGGCAACCCACCAGCCATCCCTGAAAAGCTTCCGATCCAAAATCACGGTATCATACAAAGAAAGGAACATATCCGCCACAAGTACTGGCTTTTTCTGATCATTCGAGGCCTCAACCTCCAAACAACCGGCATCAACTGTCCTGACACCTCCAGCAGCCACGCCACCATTTGCCCCTGCGACACCAGTTCTTCCAACTGCCTTTAACAATTTCCCCCACAGCAACTGTGGTAAAAATCCCGCAACTACCACGTCGACTCCGGAAAAGTCGATCTCATCCATCCTCTTTCTAAGTTCCATGGCCCTTTTTATGGGATTGCCCTTTTCAGAGGAATAGACCCGGACAAAGGAAGCCTCTTTTTCCAGGATCCGCCTGATCTGGGTCACTCTTATATATGAACTGTTTTTAACGGTAATAAATACGACATTCTTCCCTCGTATGAGGTTCTGAAAGCTTGACTCCGTCATAGTATTGCTTCCTTGTGTGGTATTGAACATCCTGGAGGATCTTGCGGTTTGCGCAGATGGTATCTCCAAGGATTCCTATCATGACGCATACAAATCCGATGATGATCAGAGTGCATGCAAGGATCAGAGACTGAATGTGTCCCGCTCCTCCAATGGTAAAGAAGAAATATAAAAACCTGATCCAGATAATAAGTCCCGGAATCGTAGGAAACAGGGACAGGAACAGGAATGCCTTTAATGGCTTATACACCAGGTAGGCTCTAAGTATTGTCAGCATAGAAGTCCTGACATAGGACAACATGGTCTTCGCAAGCCTGCTAGGCCTTAAGGCATTGTTGGTCTCAATAGGAACACTGACAATCGGGATCTTCTCCCTTCCCGCTTGGACTATTGTCTCCAGGGTATAGGTATAATCGTTGACAACATTCAGCCTAAGAGCTGCCTCTCTGGAAAAAGCCCTGAATCCGCTGGGAGCATCGGGGATATCCGTGTTCGATGCCTGTCTTACGGCCCAGCTGCCAATCCTCTGAAGCTTTTTCTTAAGCCAGGAAAAATCCTCCGTATCAGCGATAGGTCTTTACCCGATCACAATGTCCGCACGCTGTTCCAGGATGGGCTGAATGAGCTTTGAAATGTCTTTTCCCCGGTACTGATTGTCTGCGTCGGTGTTGACGATGATATCAGCGCCGTTCTCCAAAGCCACGTCAATGCCCGCCATAAAGCCCTTAGCGAGGCCCTTGTTCTGGGTAAAGTTGACAATGTAGTTAACTCCCCAATCCCGGGCCACAGCCGTAGTCTTGTCGGAGCTTCCGTCATTTATGACCAGATATTCTATTGTATCAATCCCGGCAATCTCGCGAGGCAGGTCGTCAAGGGTCTTCCTTAAGGTCTCCTCCTCGTTGAAGCAGGGTATCTGGATGATCAGCTTCATTTAGTCTCGTCAGCCTTCTTCTCTTCGGTCTTTACTTCCTCAGCCTTGGGTGTTTCCTCGGTCTTATTGCCATCCTCGGCCTTAGGTGCTTCTTCTGCCTTAGCACCCTCCTCAGCCTTCTGGTCGTCCTTGCTCTTAACTGCAATGATGATTGAAACGACAATGATAGCTACAACTAAGATTCCAATGACAACCTTCCAGATAAGAGCGTTTCTCTCTGCCCTCTGCTGTCTTACGAAGGCTTCGGATGAAGCTGCAGCCTGCTTTTCCTGCTGTTCAAGCTCCTGGGCTGCTGCTTCTGCCGTCTCCTGTGCCTGGGCCTGTGCTGAAGCTAATGCATCCTGTGGGATAGCCTCTGAAGGAATGTACAAAGTCTCACCCTTGTAGAAGATTTCGTACCATCCGCCGTTTTCTGAAACCACGAACACATAGTCTCCTGCAGCAAAAGAGGCTTTCTTTTCACTGGAAGTATCCGGCGAAACATAAGCATCTGCTGCGTTTGACAGAGTAAGTGCCTGCCCGGAGATAGCGCTTGTTTCCGCATTAAAATCCACTGACTCCTCAGCAAAAGAGGTAACTGCTGCTCCAAAGCCTAATACCGCCACCAAACCTGCCAAGGCAACACTTTTTACAATCCTGCTCATCAACTTTTTCATAATCTCAATCATGGGTTGTAATAGAGGCTCAGGTGCCCCAATTCCCACTTCTCCTTATAAAAATTCTCTATATCTTCCTCGAATCCGCTCTCTAAGGGCGCTACGAGAATAATATCATCACCAAGACAATCTGACACATCTCCACCGGTAGTTGTATCTACCACGTCTATGCGAAGATCTCTGTTAGCAAACTGCACCGTTTCTATATAGGGATTGCCTCCTTCATATAAGTGTACCACGTTTTTGTACGGAAAATCATCATGAATCTCCCGAATCTTCTCGCCCATCAGCAGATCACTATAGATATTTCCTTGATGAGCAAAGATAAAGTGGTCACAGGCATTGATTCCAAGCACTACCTGTACAACCAAAATCAGCGAAAGAAGCATTTCAAGATTTTTCTTTTTTGCAATATAGGTGAGGCAGAACACCAATAGTGTAAGCCCCACAGAAAGAGCTGTTTCCTTCAGGAAAAAAGCTGTTGTATCCCTCAAAGGCTTTTCTAAAAGATAACTCATGCCCACCATGGTAAAACCATGAGGATTGTTCATCTGCACGTCATTGGCCCTTATGGTCTGCAATGCCACAGCCCCAAGCACCAGATAGGTTAAAAGAACTATCGACATTTTTACAAATGGTCGATCTGCCTCAAGCATTTCCAGAAGACCAGTTGCTATGAGGATTGGCAGGAAAAAATCCACATATCGTCCGTGAAGGAAATTATCAAGCCTGTCCTCCCAGGGAGCTGAAGCACCATTAAGGAAGATCAGCGCTACAAGGAATTCAAAGATGACAGCAAAACAAATATATATCCAAAGGTAATCCGCCCAGTCAGAGCTCTTTTGTCTGATAGCTTTAAAGCCTTTGACAGCTCTTTTCACAATAAGGCAGCTTCCATAATAGGCGATTCCATAGGTTGCAAGACCAAGGTACAGTGCCTTGCCACAAAAATCTTTGATCAGGTACACAAAGCCCTGAAGGTTTAATATCTTTCCAATCCTGTAGGCCAGTCCCGAGTAGTCGTTCCAGGACATCATGTGGTCTGAAGTATTGTGGTAGAGAAATGCCACAACCCTGTCTTTTAAAATAAATGTTCCTGCGAAAAGAAATATCACAAGTATCAGGATCATCCAGGACTTCCTAAGTTTCTTTTCCCCGGTCCTGTTACCAAGAGTGAGACGGATCAAGAACGTGACAACCAGTGCGCCGATGATGCCGATGCAGCGCATGTGCACAAGGTAAAGGTAAACAGATAGAAGTATCAAGGCGATTCCTGTGGGAACTGCAGGCTTTTTCAAAAAGCGCAGCATCAGGTAGATCATCAAAATGAATCCAAAATAGAGAAATGCTTCCGTCATGGTGGTCTGAGTGTAGAAGCACCAGGCCGGATAAAGTGCCGCCACTGAAGTAGCTATCATCAGGGCATTCTTTTTTACATCAGAAAAAAGCTCCTTTAGAATCAGGTAAAGAAGCGGAAATGCGGCGATCTGAAAGATCAGATTGAGGACAACTGCCATTCTGTATGTGATTATTGGATCATGGAATAAAAAAAGAACCGGCGCAAGGAGTATGCCGTAACCATAGGAATAATAAGGGCCAAGCCCTGTGATCTGAGACCAGTCATACCCCAAAATGGCCGCAGCCACTGACCAGTATCCGAACTCATCCGGAAATGCCGAAAACCCAAAAATACCAATAATTCCATACATGCATAGGCTAACAGCTATGCATATCCCCAATATCAAAAATATGTTGTTCTTAAAAAAGAAGAAGCAGCCGCTAAAGGACTGCTTCTTACTTTTATCTTTGGTTTTAATTTGCATTAGTAAGCGATTACTGCGTATGCTGCAAGTCCACCAGTGATAGGGAATGTAACAGTGTTAGGATTTGTATCTGTATCCTGAAGAATCTCTGTTGCTCCACCTGGAAGTACCTTAACAACTGCAAGTGTTCTGCCGTTAGCATTCTTAACACCAACTGTTGTAGGAACAGATGCGCCTGCTGGAAGATCTGAGAACTTGCCAGCTGTCATCTTACCAAAGTCAATGTTGAGAGCACCAAGAACAACTCCGCCGAGACCAGCTGCTGCACCGTTGAATGATGCGAATACTGCAGGGCTCTTTGCTGCTGTGATAGCGTAAGCTCTTACGAAAGGCTTCTCGTTACCAGCCATACCAAGGTTAGCCTTGATAGTAGCAGATGCCTGTCTAACAGCTACACCAACGAGAGCTGAAGATGCAGGGATCTGGAATGCGCCAGCTACATCAGATGTGATAACTGTGCCACCGATAGATACAGGAGCTGCGTCCTTGATGGTCTCATCAACTACAGAAGTAGCTTCTTCCTGATCTGTTGCTCCTGCAACGATAGGCATTGCCAGAAGAGTTGCTGCAAGAACTGTTGCGAGTACTTTCTTGAATAACTTGTTGTTCATAACATTATCTCCCTTCATAATTATGATGGTTTTGTTTTTTGTTTCGGCAGGTAGCTAACCTATTAAGTCCGAAACTATTTCTATTGTACTACGAATAAACGATACTTCAATCCCCTTCTTGGCAAATTTATTTTTTTTTTATATTTTTTTACGTTCACATTTGAGTGCTTGTCTAGTATATATGCGGGTTACGGCTGTTTGGCAAGTTTCCCAAAGAACAAGGTGTCATCTGCATCTTCAGCCACATAGGTGGACCCGGCAGTATATTCAATCCATTCCTGATTGTCTGTAGCGTTCATCGTCCCCAGATCATCTGCGATATTTCGTATATTTGAGTCAGCAGTATTCCTGGCTGTCAGGATAAAATCTCCTGCTCCGGAGTACAATCCGATGAGGGTTGCAATGACCAGCGCCGCGTAGATAAAGTGAGCGGTGATGCAACGATGCCCCGCGACAAAGCTACGCTCCGGGCCATCCAACAGGGTTTCCAAAACGTAAGTCATCAGCATGAAAAGAGGTATGATCGAGCCTCTGAGCATAAAATCCCTTGTAGGCCCAATCTTGATCAGCGGTATGAAAAAGAGCCATATGATGGTTGTCAGGAACATGTAGTCGCGGCGGTTCCTTCGCCATATCAGAGCCGCGTATATCCCCACTTCCAGCACATAAAAGATCACCAGCACCGCCAAAGTGTAGGGAAGTGTCTTGCCATCCAGGAGATAAAGGGATATCAGCGAGCTCTGGGGTGCCACGCCTTCTGAAGTTGCCATGCTTCCAGCGGCAGAAACAGCTGTAGTCCCGGTTTGACCTGATAGCGCTCCATTGCATGTGTAGTAAGCGAAGAATATAGGTAGTATGGCCAGTACTGCAAAGATGTTGCTAATGCTGAAAAATCCTTTAAATCTGCGCTTAACTGCATCTGCCAATAAAAGTGGCACGAATCCCAGAGCCGCAAAGGGCGAGTACGGGATCAAGAGCATGAGTAGAAGGCCGTATGACGTGACACATTTAAAACGACGTTCTCGCAGGAACAGGCCTGCAACAATCCAAGCGGGAACTGCCTGATTGAACACCCACTCCAGCAGTGCATTGTTGGGCGTGTACTGGAACTGGGACCAACCGTAGATGGAATTCAGGTCCATTGTGCCCTTGCCCTTAAGAAAGACTAGAAGCTGTCCAGCCACATTCAAGCCACCCCAAAGAACGAAAATCGCTAAAGCCACAAGCAAATGACTTGATTTTTCAGCTGAGGATACATCCTCTTTTCTAGTTATTTTTCCATTTTCACAGGTATCCTCAGTGTCAGAAATATGCTTATCTTTATTCTGATCACCGATATGCGTCTCTGATTTACATGCATCTTGACTGCTGTTTCTGCTCATGAAATGCGCCACCAGCAACAACTGCGCTAGCAACACTCCAATAACACTCCAAGCGAAAAGTGCAATGTTTGCTGCGTTCCAGCCGGCAAATTTGCCCACAAGAGCAGGAATCATCCAGTAGCAAAGATAGTAGGACAATCCTCCACCGGTTTCGTAGACGACTGGCCAGGAGTAGTTTATAAGATCATGCAGCACAGCGTTTCTGGCTTGCCAGTCGGGACGCTGCCACACAAAGCCTCCGATGCCACTCATATACACCCAAAATATTGAAATGCCCAGCATCAGTGCCAGGAAGCCTATCGGTATTTCGACTAATTCAGAGTAAGCTTTTTTGTCTTTAAATGCGAAAATCAAGGACAGCACAAGAAAAATAGAAAGCGGCAAAGCAGTATAAAGCTTAAGCCACCCATAAAAGAATACTAAAACCGGAAGAGCCAGGTATAAGTAGCCCCCAAAAGCCACTTTGTTCATATCAATTCTCAGTTTCATTTTCATAGATTTGCCTTTTCATCAATCTGTCTTTCAACAATCTGTCTTTTCAACAGTTCACTTTTCCATTATTCTTTCCTTCCATCAGGTTGTTTCTTTATGACTACTTAGGCGGTTCAAAACAATCACCACCCCAAGGCCAATCCACACTATGTATCCGTAATTAGTCCTCAGAGTATGGTTATAGAACGTGATATCCGCCAGCATTGCAGCGTACAAAGCAAGAAGCACAGCTTCAGGCTTTTTCTTAAGGCAGTTAAGAAGGCCTATTATCCCCTGGTACACCCACATAGCTGAAAAAGTAATGAGTCCAAGGATGCCCGTTTCAATATACAAAAAACTCAATAGAAAACTAGCATAGCCAACTTTTTCATATCTCGCATAAAAATCACTGTGAAGACCAGGCATCGTGGAATAATCGGCACTTCCAAGGCCAAGGCCTGTAACAAGAGCCAATGGTCCTGATCCGCTATGCTTCAAATTAGCATATTCCATAATAGGCCGCCTAACGCCAGACAGCTGCTGCGCTCTGTTGAGAGCATGCATGTTACGAATATCATGAGCCTCAGCCACGATTCCTAAAAATCCAGCAACTCCAAAGAAATCTGAAGTATAGGGATAAATAACCCCCATCAGAATAATAGACAAAAAGATTATCCCTGCCATAGGCAGCGCCAGCTTAAGCATACGCTTATAATCGCCAGAAATAATAACATAGAAAATCAAAAATACAATAATCTCAAAAAACCAGGCCCTTATCTCACTCATAGCTGCGTTACAGCCCATCCATGCGAAATGTAAAAGGTAGGTTTTGTAAGATATCCTCTTAATATAAAAAGCATATGATACGAAACAGAAATCCATGAGGATCAGGGCGTGAAGACTTGAAGAATCCCCCATCTGTACCCCAAATATCCCATTCAGATAATCCCACCTGATATCGAAAAAGAAGAACTCTATCAAAGTGGCAACAAAGTGAATAACAATTGCTACATTAAATCCCTTAAAGAGCAGATCCATATCCTCTTTCTCCAGGATCATAACGCAGTCAAAGAGTAAAAGGAACATACGGAAGTAGGTACGAAGCCCCCAAAGATAGGTAACAAGCCCCGGTGTGAAGATAATCGCACCAATTGTTCCTATTAAAGTAAAGGCTGTTATCCAGATAACAAATGGTTTTAAATCCGGTTCAAAAATCCGCTTTGGTCCCTTAGTTGCCAGCGCCCACACGAATAATACCACGCAAAATAGATTTCCCAGGTGAACAATTGGTATTCCAAAAAGGATCTCTTTCAGCCCCTGTGAGAAAGATAATATAACTATTGTTATAAAAAGCAAGTATTTAGGAAGCTTTTCCCCTTTGTCCCCAACCCTCATATGGCATCCTCTCATTAGTAAGTGATAATACGGATTGTTCCGCGCTATGCGCTCAGACTTTCGCCCCTAGTATTATCACATCTTCGAATCCAAGCTCTTTCCGGTCTCGATGTGCTCAAAGTTAGGAAGATAGTCTCCAATGATGCCAACAACTTCTTCCTTTGTGGTAGTCTCTTTTGCAAAGGTCTCATCAAGCTTATTCAAAAGAGCTGTGAGCCTGTCCTTATCAGGGATTGGCTTACCGGTGATGACACCAAGAGATGAATGGCGCACCATATCTGAAGTCTCTGTATCAGTCACAAATTCCTCGAAAGGCTTCTCACCGGAAGTATCGGAAACAAAGAAGTGCACAGGATAGTGCTTATCCCCTGCCTTAAGGGCTTCAGCCTTATCAATGGCCTCCTGATCGGATCCGCACTCCAAAACCTCGTAGCCGTGGAACTGGAGTAGTTCTCTTGCTATAGCATCAAAGGTCATCATCTGAGCTTCTTCGAGCTTCGGGAAAAAGATCTCTCTGTTAGCCCCAAGCATGCAGGAAAGCATGCAGATCTGGCCTGATTCTTCCGGGGAAACGAAATATCTTTTAACATCTGAGGGAGCTGACAGAGGCTGGAGCTTCTGGATTCTCTGAAGGAAACCTGCAGGCAGGGATCCATTAGAAAAAGCCACATTAGCGAATCTGGCAGTCTTTACAGGGAAGCTGTCGGAATAGCTAAAGATCAGATCCTCCATGATACGCTTTGACGCGCCCATGATGTTTACAGGGTTTGCAGCCTTATCTGTAGAAACGCAGAAGTACTCCTCCGGTGGAAACTCCTTCAAGAGCTCCAGCAGCTTTTTTGCATGAAGCACATTATTCTGGATCAGGGCTTCTACTGAATAAATGTCTTTTTCTGACCGAACATGCTTATGAGCAGAGAAATTGCCCACAATATCGAAGCCTCCACGGTTCCTGAACATCTTTTCAAAAACCTCGGACGCAAAATCCATAGGATATGGTACATAATCGTCAGGCACGAACATGCCCTTTGTGGAACGAAGGTCACGGGTCAGCTCTGCCAGGGCGTTTTCATTTATATCAACAACCACAAGACTCCTTGGCTTAAAAGGAAGCAGCGCCTTAATAAAGGAAGAACCGATTGAGCCTGCCCCTCCGATCACAAGAACGGATTTGCCCTGGATCTTGTCTGTCAGCGCCTGTCTGTTGGCCTCAATGTCCGGAAGGAACATGGAGCTTGGTCTTTTAGTTACATAGGTGGAAATAAAACTGTCTAGATTGATCATTAGAACCCCCTCGTTTATGTAGAAATTTCCCAACATCTTATTTTAACATCCCCTGTGTACTACATCAAATGGGCATTTTGAGAATGGAAAAGGTGGTGTACCGCCAGAACCGAACGGTCCCGGCACGTACGAGAGAAGAATCCCGATCCCACTTTTATATTAGATATGTATAAATATCAACGTTTTTGCGCTCGCCCAAGCGCAGTAGATACTCTATCAAAAGAGATTGTTTCCGTCCATTAGACAAATTAGCCGAAATAAAATACATTAAAAAAGAGCGCATAAAAATGCACTCTTTTTATCGCCATATAATCTATAAAGAAAAATATAATCAACCAAATCACGGTAATTTTTGTTTGATTGCGCACAATTATAAACAAAATATGGTTAATGTGCACAATCCCGCCACGAGCCCGTTCGAACTCCCCGGCCTAAATCCTTAGTGGATCTCCACCTCAGCAAGTCTCCTTCTGATGTCCTCTACACTCATCCAAACGCTGTTATTTCCTGAACTGTAGTAGAAGCCTTCCTCTACGCGTTTTCCGCCCTCTGCAGGAACAAGCTCATGAGAGAATGAAACCTGAGGATAAACGATATAATGCTTATCATACTCATATGTGAAAAGAGAATCCTCTTTTGTTACCATAACTTCATCAAGCTTCTCGCCTGGTCTAATTCCAACTTCCTTGGTTGCGATTCCCGGACACATTGCCTCAGCCAGGTCCTTAATATAGAAGGAAGGGATCTTACTGATGAAAGTCTCTCCGCCTTTTGCCTCAGCAAGGGCCTTAAGAACAAGCTCAACACCTTCAGGAAGACTGATCCAGAATCTGGTCATACGGTAATCAGTGATCGGAAGCTCTTTTTCCCCGTTCTCAAGAAGTGTCTTAAAGAAAGGAATGATGGAGCCTCTGCTGCCTGCCACGTTTCCATAGCGAACAACCGAGAAGTTGATATCCTTCGAACCAGCGTAGGAATTAGCTGCGATAAAGAGCTTATCGGAAACCATCTTGGTTGCGCCGTAGAGGTTAACCGGATCAACAGCCTTATCAGTTGAAAGGGCAACAACCTTTTTTACCCCAGTGTTAAGGGCTGCATTGATCACGTTCTGAGCGCCGTTGATATTGGTCTTGATGGCCTCGTCAGGGTTGTACTCGCAAGCCGGAACCTGCTTAAGAGCTGCAGCATGAACGATATAATCCACACCCTCGCAAGCTCTCTCAAGTCTTGCCTCATCTCTTACATCGCCGATAAAGAAACGCATCTGCTTGGCATGATCCTTATAAACCTGCTCACCTGCCATGGTGAACTGCTTGAACTCATCCCTGGAAAAAACGATGACCTTCTTGGGATTGTAGTTCTTCAAAATATATTCTGTGAAGCAGTGACCAAAAGAGCCTGTTCCTCCGGTCACCAGAATCGTCTTGTTATCAATAAGTTCTCTGTTCATCTAAAACTCCTTGTACCATAGTTTTTTGGCTCACTCCATTATACAAATATGTGGGTGATTTGTAAAATTCAGGCGCGCCATCAGCTTAAATCAACACTACATCCCCTTCTTTGGCAAGACGTATTGCTTTTCCGTGGCCTGCTGCCTTGATCTCCTCACCCATGGCGTCAAGAAAGGCGTCGGTGTGGTTTGGAGCGTGATGGATTAGGAGCATCTCCTTTGGCCCTGCCAGCTCAAAAAGCTCTAATGCCTTCTCCCAGGAGGAATGGCCAAAGCCCTTGCACTTCTCGTACTCCTTGGCATTATACTGGGCATCGTAAAGGACCAGATCTGCCCCTTCCGAGAACTTAGCCAGCTGAGCAAAAATGTGACCGTCATCCTTTGAACTTACCACATCTCCCACGTAGGGCTTGTCGTGCTCAAAGTCTGTTGCATAAACTATTGTCTTTCCGTTCGCAGCGAGCTTGAAGATGCTTGATCCGCCCGGATGGAAGGATTCCATGGCACTGACCTCCACAGCCCCTATATGGAAAAGAGCTTTCTCCGATATTCCGCAAAACTCCAATTTTACGGGATAAAAATCCATTGTGATGGGCCAAAGAGGCCTCTTTATATATAGATCCAGCTGCTCACGCATTGTAAGACCTTCACGGGTTGCTCCGT
>JAEEGL016940223.1_pt1 | contig 22211 bp, 25 predicted proteins | sample 9134231 | NCBI WGS metagenome assembly JAEEGL01 (sample SAMN16246548, study PRJNA631951) | gut metagenome | biome: gut microbiome; feature: rumen; material: fiber-attached | host: Bos | place: Iran: Karaj | collected 2018-10 | reverse complement strand
GGCATCCCGTTCTTTGTCAGCGGTAAGTCATAAGGAATCCTCCCACTTCATGGGTCCCTCCTTATGACAAGTCGCTCGTCGCATTTGAAATCATGACTTCGTCATGATGCTCCTCGCTCGCAGACGGAGGGATTCGAACCCAATTTAGCCGATTTTTCAAGAACATAGCAAATAACAGTGTTAGAGCCGTCAGCCCAGTAAAATCAAGGCTTGACGGCTCTTTTCACGTGAAAATATTTACACTATTTAGAGTGGATTTATACCCCGAAAAAATCGTTTGTGCACACGTTGTGCACATAGGCTTATATCTTAAATTCTCTTATTGTTTTCCGCGGACATTCACACAGATAGGCTGTCATATTCATAACAGATCCGTCCGCTTTAAGCACCACAACCGGGCTGTCATCAAAGCTCATATTCTTACTGTTTCCAAAAATATAAGCGTTCTCCGTTTCCTCGCCATTATCAATATCAGGATCACAACCTTTTGCAATCTCTATTGCTTTCTTTTCGTCTATCATACGCGCCACCATATGCCCTGTTTTTGTGTTTTACCCGTCAATATACATTTTATCATCTAATACCAAAACCGTCAAAATAGTCCTATCTGCGTTTGCGTCAAGGGCATTAAAACAGCGACCGGCATAATGCCGGCCGCCTATATTATATATTTCGCATCTAAAGAATAAATATATTGAGGAGTGAGTTTATTCTAAATACCATTTTCATTTAGCTGTACGATACTTGTTATTAGTTACGTTTGGGATCTGCTTGTTAAGAAGGTGATCTACACCTTATCAGTTTCAACATGGTTGGCCTGCCTTTCTTTGTTTATCTTTATAGCGATGAAAAGATTTTTTGTAACTCTCAGCGTTGGGATGACTTAGAGCATACCCGCGCGCGCCTCTTCCTTTTGCGCAGCCTTTCATCTCAGCAGCTATCTCATCCCAGGACATATTGAAGATGTAACGATAATCTATCAACACCCTCATACCCGCGTCAGGGATCTTCATAAGATGTTTTGTGATGATCTTTTCCAGACGGATTATCTGTAAGTCAAGATCCTTTATCACACATTCGATATCATACATGGTCACAGCAGATCTTTCCTGCCTGCTGGTGTGATCCGTTGGAGACCCTATACCTTCAAAATTGTATTGTACGGCAATACTTGTTGATTTCTCCCGTACCCGCTCCAACTCTGTAAGTAGATTCTGACGCTTCGCCTTAAGATCACGGCAAGCTTCCCCGGCCTCCCAAATATCAAGGCCCTCATAACTGTGCGTGGTTTTGTTCATGATTACCTCTCTTTTTGTGCGTTATACTCTTATAGGGCTTGCACCTGTCCGGTTTATTGCCCTGTTATTCTCATCAACTACAGCCTTGAACACTTGGCGGCCGTCTATGACAACCTTTATATCCCCGCCGCGCTGATTGCTTCCGAGGGTTGCAAGAAAGTCCCGGATGTTACGCAGAAGCTGTGTCGCCTCATCGGTGTAGCCGTCCCCCTGCGCCTCTTCTCCGTTGCTTCCGTAGTAAGTCCCTCCTACCTTTGTCTTAGGCGGTACTATCGTACCCATAGCGATATCAGGAATCTCTAAGCCGCCCATAGACGCTATAGCATCCGCTATATGATCTATTATCGCGGATATCTCAGAAACCTTATCGCGGATCACGTCCAAGAACTCAACATCTGTAATATCCGAGAAGCTGAAAGAGCTTGTTGCCGTCATCCTGTCGGATAATCCGTCTGCAAGGTTGGCCGCCTCTGATAACAGTGACTTCTCACCGGTCTGCAATCCTGCTTCAAGACCTTCATCAAGGAATATACCTATCTGCTCCCAGATCTTAGACGGGGAATTGATATCGAATGCGTCTTTTACTGTCCTTGTGAGGTTTTCCGCTGCATCACTTACCCATTCCTTAACCTTTTCCCATTTTTCCTTTACACCGGAAAAGAATCCTTCAATAAGATCCGTACCGATAGATGACCAGTCAAGCCCCTTAAGGTATGCGCCCGCCTCATCTATCTTACTCTGAACCGTAGACCTGATACTTTCAAACTTCTCTTCCGCGGATGACTTCATTGTTTCCCAATGCGTTACCGCGTTCTGCTTCATAGTCTCAATGGAGCTGCCTACGTTCGTCTTGATATTGTTGAATGCGGTTGTTGCATCCGTTTTCATGTTGTTAAGGGCTGTACCTACATTCTGCTTTGTTTCGTTCCATTTGCTTACAACGTCCTGCTTGATATTTGAAGCCTTAGAGCTTATATCAATCTTGATATCGTTCCACTTGCTCTGGATATCCTGCTTAATGGAAGCCATAGCACCGGCAATATCAGTTTTCATCTGTTCCCATTTATCATGGGTATCCTGCTTCATAAGTCCAAGCGCAACGGATACGTCAGTTTTCATCTGTTCCCATTTATCAGACAGATCCTGTTGCATAAGAGCCAGGGCACCGGATGTATCAGCCTTCATCTGATCCCAACCGGTTACGATATCCTGACCCATAAGAGTAAGCGCACCGGATACGTCAGTTTTCATCTGTTCCCATTTATCAGATATATCCTGCTGCATAAGAGCCAGGGCACCGGATGTATCTGTCCTTGCGTTTGCCCATGCTGTAGAAATGCCCTGCCCCAAGTCCTCAAACATAAGCCTAAGAGCGTCAGCCCATACAGCAACATTACCCGCAAAGTCCTCTGATCCGTCCCACATCTGGTCAAAGAAGCCGCCTTCACCGAACCAATGGAAATTCTTATACATTTCCGCTGTGAGCTTGTCACCGTCAAAAGCTTCGATCATGGGACCTATGATATAGTTGTCAATGAGCTTTCCAACCTCCCCGCCTATGAACAGTCCCGCAAGAGCCGCAAGGAATATCTGTCCAGCAGATACGGCAAGCGGCGCAACCTTCGTTGTAAGGAATGATCCTATAGTGCTGAATATGGTTGAACCGGATACAGTACTTACAATATTCGCTCCAAGCTTCGGAAGGGCAGTCTTAACAAGATACTCACTCAATGCCGCCGTAGCAAGCCCGAATGCCGTTTTAAGCAGCCCATACGCCGCAAGCATAAGTGCTGTACTCCACCCGTGATCTCCTTCAAGGAAACCCTTTATAGCCCCGCCGAGTGCATCAACAACTATCTTTCCGACCTTCGCCAGAATACCCGGCCAGTCTATGTTGCCAAGCATTTCCCCGACCTTTTCGCCCAGCGTTTTCCAGTCAAGTGTACCAAGCCAATCAAGGAACTTCATAAGAAGATCTGAAAGAGTGCTGCCCAGCTCTCCAAGGTCGATTTCCTTAACGGTTTTGTTGAAGCTCTCCGCGATCTTGCCGCCTATCTCTTTCCAGCGTGCTTCATCCGATATGAAGCCCTTAAGGAACTTGATAACGCCGTCCACGCCCTTAACAATAGTCTCAGACAGCTTATCCCAGTGGATATTGCTCAACATATCTATCAGGGCAGCCCCTATCGTTGCGCCCCAGTCGAACATATGCGGCAAAGACTCTTTGATGAAGCCCCACGCCGTATCAATAGCAGCGTTGAACATACCGGAAAAGAATCTTGCGGCCTGATCCCACATATCCTTGTTTTTAAATATCGCGTCTATGGCGTTGGCAAACCCTTTGCCCAGGTTGGCAAAGTTATATGTTTCAAGGAAGGTTGCTGCAATATCGAATACCGCCGCAAGTCCGTCTGAAATAGTCTTGCCTAACAATCTCCAATCAAATTTATCTGTAAGGCCGTTAAGGATCTGTGCTATTCTCTCAGCCCACTTTACACCGTTTGGCCGCAGTGTGTTGTTGATCCAATCATCAACCTTCTTCAAGGCAGCGTTAAGGCCGTCCGCGATAAGCTCACCGATACCGTACCAGTCACCCTGGTTGAATGCGTCCTTGATCTTGTTTATCCAGTCGCGGATCTTCTGCGGTAAGAGATCATCAAGGGGTATATCCTCATACTGGATACCGCCGCCCGCAGCTCCACCGCCTCCACCGGCCGCGTCCTCATTCTTATTCTGGCGGGTAAGCTCATCCCATCCGTACAGCTCCGCGTTAAGCTTCTTCTGTTCCTTCGCGGCCCCTCCGGTTGACTTCGCATAGGAATCCATACCTTTTTTAGCGACTGTAACCGCAGTTTTGCCCCTAAATGCTGCAAAAAGTGCATTTATAGCAGTCAAAGCAGTGTTTATAAGGCTTATTATCCGCGTGATAATCGGCTCCAATACCGTTATCAGGTTTCCGAATACCGCGGCTATGTTGCCGGATACCTGTGTCCCTGCATTCTTGATATTTGACATTGTCTGATTGAATGCAGTGGAATACCGCGCAAGGGCCTGTATACCTTCGCCTATATCCTTTGTAAGCAGTGATATGAATGCTGACTTAGCCTTAGACAGCATCATTGTCTTAAGGGATGTAAGCGACTGCGTGAGAGCCTTGACAGCGTTGTTAACATTGAGAGTGTTGACCCTCATCCCGCGCAGTGAGTTTGTAATTAACTGGAAGCCTTTGCTTCCCACCTTGCGCAGTACAGATCCCATTTCCCTGACGGTTCCCGTAACAAGTTTAAGGATCACGTTACCGGCACCGAACCTGTTAACGGAAGCGGCTGCCTCATTTCCTGCGGCTTTTACTTCAAGCAGTCGGCTTTCAAGGTCCTGTATCGTTTGTTCTGTCATCCGGTATTCTTCCGTATCCATACCGGACATAACACCGCGACCGGAAGCCTTAAGCTCTTCCAGCTTCTTCTTATATTCCTCCATGCGCTGTACTGTGCGCTGGATCTGTTCCTGTAGCTGTATGAATGTTTCACTTTCCTGTGATACACCCACGCTTTCAAGTCTTTCCTGCGACTCAATCAGCCGGTTATAGCTCTGTGTAGCTTCTTCCAGCAGCTCTGTGTACGTTTTGAACTCTTCTGACTGTACCGTGGTGCTGCCCAGGGCTTCAAGTTTGCTTCTAAGCTCTGCGATCTTGTGAGATATGATCTCAACATTATCCTCAAACCTTGCAACCTGTCCCTGATTGCTGAACCCCTGCGCCGCCGCAGTGCCTAACCTCATCAACCGGTCATGCAGACCCATCACAGATCTTTCAAGGGATAAGCACTTTGAAGCCATCTGATCTGTCGTGAAGTTTTTGCCGATATTCCCGACACTGTTAGACAGGCTGTCTATAGCCTTAAGCAGCTTCTCAGATCCCCTCTCAAATCCTTTTATATCCAGTTTTGTATCTATCCTAATGGAGCCATCATAATTGTCGGCCATATTCTCACCCCTTCGCAATTACGCTTGACATTGGTTTACATAAGTGGTATCATTATGTAAACATATTATACTTTCCTGTAGCAAGGTATAAGTTGCGAAAGAGTGATCGCTTAATGCGATTGCTCTTTTGTTTTATTGTCTGTCCAAGCCCCTGTATAACAGTGGTACACCCCTATCATCAGTCACACCGTACAGTGTTTCCCTGATAACATCATCCATTGCGTCAGTTATGACTTTAACCTGTTCTGACGCGCTTCCATAGCTCTCAGAATACCCGTCATTATTGTAGGAGGAGAGAAGAGGAGCCTCCGCAAGCCTGTCCACGCTTAGAGCCACATTCGCTTTTATCATGGACATGATACACAGCTTGACCTCTTCCGGCACTGCTGCCATAGATGCAACCCGCGTATCTGTCCAGTAATCCACCCGCTTTTGTGACCGGAACTCAGCCAGGTTAAAGTCACTCTCAGACAATGTACCGCCGTATGCAAGATACTCAGCATAGGTAAGATACTTAGTCATTTTTCTGCTGACTCCCTGCGATCCCGGCCGCTATGATGATAAGAACCAGTAAAGCGGGATATATAAGCAGATATTCCCATCTACCGGTACTATTAGCCACAAAATAAGGGATGATAATGCTGCCCACACATACAATACCGAATACAAGCATAAATGCGAGTGCAGCACCCCTTGTTACTATCCTGTTAGTTTCGTCCATCCTTCTACCTCCCGAATTGTTCTTTGATTGCCTCATTGAATGTCATAAACAAAGCTGTCGATACCTGTTCAAAGTAAAATCTACCGCAAAACTTTTCACCGGTATACGAAAAAGGCTTTCTCTTCATCTTCTTAAAACACGTCTCATACACCTTGCAATGAAAAAGCTGGTTAAGGGTATCGTGGATCATGTTCTCCACCTCGGTCAGTGTAGCACTGTCCCCCGGATATATTGCATTGCCTTCTATCGTCAGTCCGTCACGGGCTGCTATAGGGGTTATCCTACTTATGGCATTTTCCATCAGCGTTTCATATTTGCGTCTGAAAGCGTAAACATCTTCCGGTCCGTTAAAGCAATATGACAACCTTATGTGTCCGCGTTCTTTGCCGTTCTCATATAAAGTACAGCGTTTATGCACCCATACGCCCATCACATCACCCCCGCAACCTTATAGTAATCGTGTCTTGCATTTATCAGATCCACTTGCTTTTCCTTCGCCGCTGCAAGCTCCTGTTCATATTTGTTATACAGTTCATAGAAGTCATCCGCTTCCGGTGCCTGCATAGCGTGAACATACAGCCACAACGCCTTGTCTGACGCACGCTTAAAATCTTCCTCTGCCTTTTTCAAAGCAGCAAGTAATTCATCCAACATATCAGTCTCCCCTTTCTGTTATGCCTTTTCTGTTATGCCTTTTTTGCCGTGTTGCTCAACTGCCTTATGATATCACTCATTAACCACTGAACCTTATCAACGCCGGTCTTAAGATCAGGGTTCTTGTTGATGATCTTCTCGTAAATCGTAACATCATCATAGGGTAGATATTCGTTTTCATCCGTGCGCGATACATATTCAACGAAAGCGTCAGCCATATCCTCATAAAACTGGTTATAGCTGTCACCCTTCGCAAGCCCATGTTCGCCCAGGGAGTTAGCCAGAACATCAACAACATGGTCAAATACAACCTCTATTGCCTTCCAGTGTATCTGTGCCTTACCGGTCTTATCTGTCGGCAATATGCTCTTTTCGGGATCATTCGGATTATATGCAAGGCTTCTCAGTCTTGCCTTGATAAGCTGTATTGCAACCGGATCATCATTGTACTCTGCAAAGAACGCTTTTAACCATTCATGGTCAAGCGCGTCAGGCTGTGTTATTCCTATCGGGGTAATGCCTACGGCCTTACACACCGTGTCAAGCTTAACGTTAAGCCTCTGTAAATAATCAACGTCCAGATTCCTTGATTCAATGTTTTTTGTGTCAGCTTCGTCAAGAGCCTGTACTGCTCCCTTGACCTCTGCGGCCATTTCTGCTTTTACGGATGCAGCCGTGTCCTTAAGCTCCTGGATCTTCTGTCCGGTTGCCCGAAACTTGTACGCGTCCGTGTAGCTATCAGCCTGAGTAATTTTTTCGCATTCCCTCTGTGCCTGATCCCGCTGCTCCCTGACACGGGCTATGTCAGATACCATGTGCCATTTAATACTGTTAGCCATCTTTAGCCCCTCCCATCTTCGTAATCTTCGCCTGTCAAGTTCTTGTATTCCTGCTTGTAAATGTAACCACAGCGCGCCATAGCATGAAGCTTTTCCTTACTCCATCCGTATTTGCCGCCGGTTGTCTGATAGAGATGATAGAAGTCAGCAGCTTTAACCTTGTTCACGTCATCCGCGCCAACAAGCGGAGTCCAGTTATCGTAAGAATCCCCGCCGGTATAATTAGCTAAGACCTTATGATAGATAGAGTCTGCTGCTATTCCCTTGTACTCATTGTCATCTACTAATGCACCATGAAATCCCATCTTTTACATCCTCCTATTATGATTATTTGCTCCATACTACAAAACAAAAACGGCACGAAAAGAACACCGGTATAATGCCGTGGTCTTTCCCTGCCGTTATTGCGTGGCGTACATCAGAATCCGGGGAGATCATGATGTTGGTACTTGCAAATATTTATATAGTACGGAGATCTGAAACATTTTTCTATCTATCTCAAAATATACCACATTATGTAAACAAAATCAAGAATTATGTCAACTTAAAATTTTAAACTGACGTAAAATAACGCTTGAACCCCGCTATTTTAGGGCATTGTATCATATTTGAAACTATTCCTCAAAGAATGCTTTAACGAATAGTTGTCCTAATAACGCCTGTCCTCCCAGGCAGATCCGCGGGTGATAGTAACGCCCTTTTTCTTCCAGCAGATAATATCAGCGTCACCCTTGTGTTTCTTCCCCCGCTGCGGTGTTACCCTCTCATATGATCCCCAGATAAGCCGCTGTATGTTGTCAACTTCAATCTTACGATCACCGTCAACGATCCTTATGATAATATCTATATACTCGACCATAAACCCCGTCCTTCCTCGCGCGCGCGACCCGTGGCACTTACACACAGGGAGTGAGAGCCACTTTATACCTCAAAAGTCCGTATAATGCCGTATTTATGCTGCTTTCCGGCTCTCACGTCCCTATTATTTTCAATTTTCTTAATACCATTCAATCACCTTAAATTCCCTTAATACCCTTAATACCCTTAATTACCTTCAATATCATTACAATTCCTTACATTTTTCTGCATTTTGGGAGCACCCATTTTTAGGTGTGTGCTCCGTGTGCCTGTCTTATATATATACTTTACTATTTAATTCTATATAATTTATATACAGAGAAAGCACACAAAGCACACATGCCTAATTTTCGGCGTTTTCTTCCTCATCAGTTAATAACCTTAATCCCATAACAAACATTGCCGTTTTACCGTTGCGCCCCGATCCTTTCGGACGCTTCTTCTTAGTATATAGCTGCTTTTCTTCCAGCCATTCCTTAAACTTAGGAAGCCCTACCGGCTCCAATCCTGACATAGTACACCAATTCGTAAAAGCACTCTGTAGAAGCAGTAAAGGTACCTCAAAATCACCTTTTTCTGTCTTTTCTTCCAAAAACCGGCCAAATTTATCCTCTTTTTGCTTATAAGCATCTATTGCAGACTTTATCACTGCCGGTGTATCAAATCCCTCGTTCCGTATTTTATCCAATCCGTCAAGACACCAGTTCAATATACCCGACAGGCTCTCCCGGTCTTGCAGCTTACGCTTAAGATCAGGATCTCTGTGCTCTTCATCAAAATGCACCTCAAACGGTATTACCTTTACACGATCACTGTTAAATACAGAAAGATCATTCACCAGGGGTCTGTGATTAGTGTTAAAGAATAATTTGAACATCGGTATAAATTCAAAAGAACCCTCATGTAAACGCCTTGCGGTTATCTTATCCCTTCCGGTAAGACTCTTGATAAGTGAAGCATTAAGCTCCATATTGCGCGGAGGCTCAGATACACTTACAAGACGCACTCCCGCAAGCCGCGCGATATCCTCAGTGGGACCACTGCTGTTTACCAGCTTCTTTTTCATGAATGACTCTGGCATAGCTGTTATAGCGTAATCTCCCATGCCGTAAGCAATCACTTCAAGTAGTGTGCTTTTTCCGTTTCTGCTTGTGGGACCGTAATACATGAAAAGACATTCGTATCTTGTATCCCCTGTCAATGCATATCCGTGAGCTTTTTGCAAATATTCTCCACTTTCTACATCGTCATTCATGATCTCGCTTATGAATGACTCGAATCGTGTAGCTTTTGCCCCCGGATCATAAATAAACCTTGACATTTTGGTGAGCATATCATGAGCAGAATGCTCTTTCAGTGTTTTTGTCCGTAAATCAAGCGTTCCATTCTGACAGTTGAACAAATATATATTTTGATCAAATTCAATACTTTCCACCGGACATATACTCGTTGCATCGTTAAGAACAGTCATTCTTACGCCTAATTGCTGCCACTTACCATAGAACTTAAGCAGCTCCAAACGCTTCTTATCATCTGCGACAGTCTTTGTAATGTATGTATACAGAGCGTCTGCAAGGTTTTTTATCTTTTCTCTGACAGCTAAATCTCCGTTTATATCCCATTTTCGTCCGTCAAAAAAGAACCAGGTCTTACGATCCTTCACATATCGCGCCACATCACCACACACATCAATAAATAACCTTGCTGATCCTGCATCATTCATCCCATACTTTTTATTGTTAAAAGGATCAAGTGCGGTAAGCTTATCTATCAGCGCAGGATCAGGAGCGTATTTCATCCAATAGGGTGACAATACCTGCGCATACGGACGCGTAAGTGCGGGAAATACCTGTCTTTCAAGCTCATTATCCGACAATGGTACTGCACTTCGATCATTCTCCTCACTTAACAGCTTCTTGATTCCTTCATCACTAAACCCCTGCGTCTTAAGCGAAAATGCTGCGCTGATAAGTGTGCTGACTCTTGATCCTTCTTCAAGCTCTGGCATTGTAAATTTAGGCTTATAGTCTCCGCTGATATCATTTTCGTCTGAAAAGAAGTAAAATGCAGCAGCATTTACATCCAGGTCAGCTATTCCGTATATTGTCGGATTAAAAAGCCATTTGTATTCATTACCGTTTACTATTGATCCAGGTGCAACAACATAACTTGCCTTACTTAAAAAATCTACACTTTTTTCATACCTTTGTAGTCGCCGCTCAACAGGAGCCTTTATCCTCCTGTATTCCTGTAATCCTCCTGACCACGTTTCTACTGTAGCCGTTGTGACAAAATTTCCGTGACGTGCTTGCCAATCCTTACGAATTTCCAACCCCTTCTTACCATTTTTGATATCATAATCAAATACGATAAGCCCACTTGGTTCTGTTGCTATTGCAATATTGGCATCCGGCCACTTATCCCACCACTTTTCAATTTGTTTTTTATCATTGGAGGAGTTTTGCTTCCAACTTTCTACTAACTGGCCGTCCTTCGTTCCGTTCTTAACAGGGAAAATATAAAATCCTAATGATATAAGGAACAGAGCCATATCTTTTTTTGGCATCACACATCCACCTCCCCGCCGGGTGTAAGATCAACACTGGCCGTTCCGGTAAGAAGCTGCTTTGCGACCTCATAGCCCAACATAAAGTAGTGTAGGCCCGTCTCATTCTGATAGTTAGCAATAAGAGCCGTTATATGATCCAACTCGTCACCTTTCATAAATTTAAGAACCTTTGCGTGTCCTCCTAAATTCATGATAATCTTATCCACACCAGGACACTTTTCCATTTCCTTAAGTAAAGCATTTTGATCCTTAAAAAGATGCGGCTTACAGGCTAAGAGACCGTTTTTATACCATGAAAAAGCAATTGTGTCCTCTAATTCATTTCCGGCCTTCCTCATTTCGGTATCGTCAATGCGATCCTCAATAGCCTCACCATTGATACAACTCCAAAATAAATTTTCTACCATCTTGTTTTTCATTATCTCCATACCACCTTTCTATTATTTGAATGTTTTGATATATGCGCTGTAAGCCCGGATAATCGGTCTATCAGCAGTACGATCCTTAAAACTGTTGTGACGTGCTATGATACCGCGTGCGTCACTGTCTGAATAATTACGGTTCCGCAGGAACTCATAAAAAGAAATAGGTCTTTCACTCATGGATCACGCCTCCTAAACATAGTGTCTTTTCTCTTCTGGCATTTTCAGAAATTCATAAATATTGTGAAGATCCCGTACTCTGAATAGCTCCGGCTGTTTCCATGCCTTATAGAAGTTACCGCAGGACATACCGGAATGAATCACTGTATCACCTCTTGATACCCCTCTAAGCTCTTCTTGGCTGATTATTGCAAGCCGGATATTCTGCTTGACCTGTTCAAGCCTCTGCTGTCCCGCTGATGTGCAAAGATTTGTTTTCGGCATAACCTCACCCCCTTACTACTAAATCTTCAACCTGTACGCCCAGTGCATTTGCAATCTTGCTTGCCGTATCTTTACTACATGACTTGCCATTGTAAACTGCTGATAACGTACCGCGTGAAAGGGATGCCATCTGCGATAATTCAAGCTGCTTCAATCCCTTTTGTTTTGCTATCATAACTATTTTCACCTTATCAAGCTGCATCTTTTACCCTCCTTCCGTTGTTTTTGCTATTTGATACATACATCTGCTTGTATTAAGTCTATCACTCTATTTTGTTTGTGTCAATAATAATGTATAAACAAATGCTTGTATAATATTTTAGACTGTGGTATAATTTATTTGACCAGATAAATATTTTTAGCTTTAATAGGAGGGATAAAATGACATTAGGAGAGAATATTAAGGCTTTTAGGAAGAAAAGGAAGCTGACACAATCAGCCCTGGGAGCAATGCTTTACCCTGCCATGACACAACAGCAGATAGCCCAGTATGAAGCTGGTGCACGTAACCCTAAGATTGAAACAATACAGAAAATAGCAGACGCGCTTGATACGCCTATAGAGAATCTGTTACCAGATGGACGCTATCCGGCATCTACAGACTTCTTTGATCCCGTTTTCGAGTGGATAGATCAGCATTTACCTATGGGGTACAAGCTCAGATCCGAGGACACGGATAGGCTATGGATAGAATACCCTGACGGCGGGATCTCCGTTGATATGAACATGAGCGACTTGCAGGATCTGATAAATAAGTCATTAGAATTTCTCAAATTCCAGCTTGATCCGTTTCGTGCAGGGGTTAGAATCCGGGTATAATCATATACTCTATGACAGAAGGTGATCCCATTGGATAATTAAAGGCCGCACGTCCGGTTATACGTGCATCATACCAATATTACGAAAGGAAGTGATTTATATGGCCAAAGCAACAAAGCTTGCAAGCGGGAACTGGCGCTGTGTTGCATTCCTGGGCCGTGATAAAAACGGTAAGCAGATCCGGAAATCTTTTACGGCCGCAACAAAGAAGGAAGCAGAAGCACTTGCCCGCGCCTGTGAGCTTACAGAAAAAAAGTCTATGAAGGTCATAGACGAAAAGGAAATGACGGTTATAAATGCTATTGACCGTTTTATCCTTAAAAAAGAGGCAGAAGTTGAAAAGAAAAAGATCAGTCCTTCAACCCTGCGTGGATATAAGAAAATGCGCAATAACCGTTATGATGACATAGCAAACATCCCTGTGCTTAAAATCACTGATGACATAATCAACGCATGGATTGACACTATGGAAGAGGAATATGCGCCTAAGACCTGCAAGAATACTTATTCGCTTCTCAGGTCCGCGCTTATTGAAGTGTTACCGCGCCATGTAGTTATTGATTGGAGGATAGTTTTACCCATGATACCAAAGAAAAAGGTTGTTGTACCGTTGGAAAAGGATATTCTTACTGTATTAAAGCATTTTCGCGATATGGACTATGAAATGTATAACGTATGCCTTCTTGCTGCGTTTGGCACTCTCAGACGTTCCGAGATATGTGCCCTGACCGCTGATGATATCGACCGCAAGAAAAAACTTGTGCACATCAACAAGGCTATTGTGCCGGATGATAAAAATGGATGGGTTATCAAGGGAACAAAAACCGAACTCAGTACAAGGGACGTAGTATTACCCGCATTTGTAATCAACTCCCTTCCTGAGTCCGGTAATGTTGTAAACATGACACCGGATGCCGTTACAGCAAGATTCAGCAGGTGTATAGCACATTATGATTTTCATTTTAGGCTCCATGATCTTAGGCATTATAGTGCAAGTATAATGCATGAGCTTGGTGCCAGCACTGAAACCATCATGCACCGTGGCGGCTGGTCTAACGATACAACACTTAAGGATCATTATCGCGGTGTCATGAATGAATACGATACTGCATTCACTAAGAAACTTAACAAACACTTTGAAAAGAAATTTGCTATGTAGTGCACATTTTATGCACATGATTTTTCATAAATACCGATAAAATCAGCACCTATTGAACGCAGACGGAGGGATTCGAACCCTCGTGCCCCGGAGGGCAAACGCATTTCGAGTGCGCCCCGTTATGACCACTTCGATACGTCTGCATTACGCCGGATCATATCTGACCGACCGATTAGCATTATAATATAATCATGAACCATCCGTCAACCACATTCCGACTTAACATTCTCCGGATGTATAAGTTTTGAAGAAAATTCCTGTGAATATAAACACAAGTATTCATTACTTTGTATTGTTAAAGGATTAAATATTCTATATAATATAAGCGATATCGGTTAATTCTTATTTTGCATCAAACAACAGAAATAATATCTCCTGTTCAGTTGTATATTTAATTATTTATCTCCGGAGATCATATGTACTACTCTTTTGTTATTATTGATTACGCAGCACTTATAACATTGACTGTAAGTATGTTTATTGTCGACGTACAACAGTCCGGTTACTCACAGAAGCTTATGAGCAGCCTGTGTTCATGGTGCTGTTTTATCGCATTTGGTTTTTGTGTAAAGATAACCGGAAGCGATCTGACAACACAGCTACTCGGACAAAAGATAGTGTATGTTGCGTTTCTTCATGCACTTTATTTCATGCTGCTGTTTACTTTGGATTTTTGCAACAGTAAGCTTCCCGGTCTGGTAAGTGCCATCCTGCTCATCAACAATACGGCAATGAGTGCCGTTACCCTGTTCATGGATAAGCATACACTGTTCTATACATCCTACGGACTTACAGATTACAATAATGTCCAGGTGTTTAAAGGCACTTACGGAATATTGCACACTGTATACACTTTGGAAATGCTGCTCTACTTCATTATCATGATGATATTTCTGTTAAGAAATACTCTCAGATCCAGTAAACAGGTACGTCGTTCATCAATCTTGCTGCTTATAGCCCTGATCACTCCGTTTATTTGCTATTTCTTACAGCGGATGATTGATTTTCCATTCGATCTTGCCCCAATGGGATTCATTCTTTCAGGATTAATAATGTTGGATTTGATCTATGTTGAACGAATATACAATGTCAGCGATATTGCCCGGGACTATATATTTGAAACCATGTCGCAGGCATTTATAGTCACAGATGGGGAATACCGTTACAAGGGCAGTAACAATCTTGCCAAGCTGATGTTTCCTGAACTCATACATGCAAGTCAGGATGAGGATCTGTATTCCATTTCTTTCAAATTCAGACAGATAGTAAACGGCGATATCACAGAACAGATCAATTTCGAAGGACGTATGTATGAGCCGTCTGTCAAAAGAATAACAGAGAATAATACAATAGCCGGTGTAGTCATCAGCCTAAATGATGTCACTTCACAATATGAATACAAAGCACTCCAGGACAGCTACCGTGAAGAACTGCAGGCAGAGGTTAATAAACAGACTGAATATGCAGAGCAGCGACATAAGAAAGTGGAAGAGATGTCGGTCCAGCTGGTTCAGACACTTGCAAATGCGATAGATGCGAAGGATAAATACACAAACGGTCACTCTTCAAGAGTTGCCGAATATGCAGTAAGACTGGCTACATCCATGGGATGGAAAAAGGATGATGTTGATATACTTCGATATGAAGGCCTTCTTCATGATATCGGTAAGATAGGTATTCCGGATGTAATACTTAACAAATCCGACCGACTGACTGAGAATGAGTTTAATAAACTGAAGTCTCACGTAAATATAGGCGGAGACATAATGCATGATGCCTCCACTCTTCCCGGTGCCGAAAATGTTATACGCTATCACCATGAACGATATGACGGAACGGGATACCCCGATGGACTTAAGGGAGATCAGATTCCGGTAGATGCACGAATAGTATCGATAGTTGATACCTATGATGCAATGAGTTCAAACAGAGTATATCGTAGAGCTCTTCCAAAGGATGTTATAAAGAGGGAATTGCTCAAGGAACGTGGAAAACAGTTTGATCCGGACATACTTGATAAATTCATATCTCTGTTTGACAGAGGTCTCCTTGATGACGTGGCACCGAAAGACAACGGCTGGTTTGACTAAGATCATAAAAATGTTATACTATATGTAATGACATTCCCATCATTAAAATAAGAAAGGAGCATTCATGGAATACGCACAGTTACTTGAAAGCAGAAGAAGCATAAGGAAATTCAAGCCCGGAATGAAGATAAGTGAAGATCAGATCAAGGAAATGATCGATGCGGCCATTCAGGCTCCGACATGGAAGAATTCACAGACCGGACGTTACTATGTGGCATTAAGCGAAGAAAAAATGAATTTTATCAGGAATCAGTCACTGCCCTCATTCAACGCATCCAACTGTGAGAATGCCGTTGCTATCATTATAACGGCTTATGAAACCAAACGTTCTGGCTTCGAGCGTGACGGAAATCCCACAAACGAACTCGGTGACAAGTGGGGCGTTTATGATCTGGGTCTTCAGAATGAAAATCTCATACTTAAGGCAAGGGAAATAGGCTACGATACGCTCATCATGGGCATAAGAAATGTAGATGTGCTTAAGAGCGAATTCGAAATACCGGAATCACAGGAGATAGTATCCATCATCTCAGTAGGTGTTCGGGAAGCAGACGCTGAGAAGCCTAAAAGAAAAACACCGGATGATATCACCAGGTTCTTCTGACCAAAATATTTAAAAGGTTCTTCACTGAGTGGAGAACCTTTTTTCCTATTTTTTCCCGTTTTTCTTTTTCACTGATCTTTTATCCGGTGACTGCTTACTTTTATTACCGGTATGTCTGCCATCCTTCTTTTTTACCGAATAACCGAATTTGCCAAGCTTCCTGCCCAGAGCATAATATTCACCATGCGAATAGGTTATAAGACCACAGGCCTCAAGGGCGAACCTGCCTTTTTCATCCATATATGCATCATCAACCGTAACTCCCACGACCTCTCCGATAAACATATCATGTGAACCCAGCTTCTCTGTCTTTACGACTCTACAGTATATATTTACCGGGCTTTCGGCTATCGCAGGTGCACCAATAAGCTCTGATGTATACTCTGTCAGCCTCATTTCCCTGAATTTATCGTGATCCCTGCCCGATCTCACTCCGCACCAGTCACAGGCCTTTGTAAGCTTATCAGTAACCAGATTGATCACAAATTCTCCGCTGTCTTCAATTATATCATGTGAATATCTCTCAGGTCTTACGGATATGGACACCATTGCCGGATCCGAACAGACCGTGCCCGCCCAGGCAACAGTTATTATATTTGGCCTCTCATCCCTTCTTTTACAGCTTACCATAACCGCCGGAACCGGATAGAGCATATTTCCGGGTTTCCACAGCTGTTTACTCATATCTTCCCCTTCTTTCGTTCATGTATCCATTAAACAACGTCTCTTTATCTGTCCTTGATTTTGAGACCTCTCAGATACTCCTTCTGTTCCGGTGTTATCCTGTAGCTCTCAACGGACTTCTGTATAGCTTTATTATGGGTCCATGAAGATAAACGTTTATTTTCTATAAACGGAAGCACCGTTTCATACTGCTTGGCAAGCGCCGTTGCGAAATACCATGCGATCATCATATTGATGTAGTATTCTTCCGACCTGACTGAAGCTACCATCTCAGGATACTTCGTATCATAATCCTCGTCCAGAAAATGCTCCATCAGCATTCCTATCCCGAATCTTACCGTATAAGTATCTTTTGAACCTAACCAAAGCTCTATGTTTTCAAGAAGCTCTTTTCTGTGCTTCTTAAATATCTTCGGAGACATCTGATCGCAGGTAGCCCAGTTATCGACATATGGCAGGAAGCGTATCACTTCACTTATACAGCTCTCATAATCCTTTATTCCCGAAACAATAAAGGCATGAAGCTGATTTTCATCAAAATACATATGCGGCAGATCATCAAGAAAAGCGGATATATCCTCTCTCTTGAGGAGCTGGCCCGCATATTTCCTAAGCTGAGGAGTTCTCACACCGATAACCGTATCCGGTTGTGCGGTAGGAATGAGCTTAGCCTGAAAATCCCGGTACTTCTCATCCTGCATCGCAAACAATTCTTTTCTTATTTCATCAATTATCATAACCTTAAGCTCCTCTTATTTATATAAGGCTACGGATCCCTTATGACGGTTCTCAGCTTTCATAATCTGCTTTACATAACCTGTTTACTGTCTACACCGCTAAGATCAAATTCAGGTATAAATGTTTCATCCGCCGAAGCCTTATCCTGAATGTATCCCTCTGTCACGCCTATACTCTGTGCATACCTGACAAGACTTCTGTATTCGCTCTCACTGACGGGCCGGTCTATCATATGATAGGCTTTAAGTTCTTCATTCGGCACGTACTGGTTCATAAGGCTTATAAGTATCCTGTCTTCATATCTTTCATGCAGATACTTAATGATCATTTTGGCCTGGATCACCATTCCCGGCATAAGAAGATGCCTTACAACAACTCCTCGTTTAAGCATCTTTCCCTCATCTGTTTCTTTAAACACACATTCCGGCTGCTGTCTTACCATTTCATCTATCGATTTTTTACATATTTCGGGATAATCAGATGCATTACTGTACCTTAATGCATCTGCAGCCCTTATATATTTCATGTCCGGCAGGTAAATATTGATAAGTCCTTCCAGACTCTTAAGGCTCTCCACATTTATGTATCCTGATGTATTAAGGATAAATGGCAGATCAAAACCTTTTCTCTTAGCTCCCTCTATTGCCATCCTTACAGACGGAATATAAATATCAGCAGATACAAGATTAATATTTTCGGCTCCCTGCTCCCTAAGCTCAAAAAATATCTCAATAAGCCTTTCAACGGTTATCTCTTTTCCTATTCTGCCCCTGCTTATATCCCTGTTCTGACAGAAAACACAGCTCATATTACATCCGGTAAAAAATACTGCTCCCGACCCGTGTATTCCGGAAATACATGGTTCTTCCCACATATGAAGAGATGCTCTTGCTATCCTTATCCTGTCGCTTTCCCTGCAATATCCATGACTTTTGTTTCTGTCTGCAGAACATCTTCTCGGGCACAGCATGCAGTTGCCGTATTCCCTTATCATATTTCTTTCTGCAGTTTCTATATTTATTTCAGCTGTCATTTCCCCGAAAGCACCTTGGCAGCATATGAGCATACAGGTATCACCTTCATACCTTCCTTCTCAGCTGCCTCTAAAAGCCTGTAAACCAGTCTTTTTGCAATACTCTTGCCTTCATATTCAGGTAAAACCTCTGTATGATAAATAGCCCATCCATCTTCAGTCCTTCTGAAATCACATTCTCCGACCTGTTTTCCAGATATATATGCCACACTTCTGCAGTTATTAAGATCAAGCTCTATAGTTGCCTCGTGTGTATAAACACAGGTTAGTGCCTTTGTAGGACATTTCTCTATCGCCTGCCATATCTCCATGGTCGGTGCCTTGGTCAGATCTATCCAGGGTCTTCTCTGAATATCAAATGTTTTCGGACTTCCTGTCACGCACATCTTGGCATGCCTGCATTTCTCCGAATCCCAGAATACCGCTATATCTCCATACTCATATAACCGATGCATTCTATTTCCTCCTTAGATTATTACTCATTCTATTTTATTACCGGTCAAACCTTCAATCCTCTGTATCGGTTTACCATGGCCCACAGCTCCTGGATCCTTATCATAGCATAATTCCCCGGAATCTGTCCCTGTCCCGATGCCGTTTCAAAACCTCTTGATGCAAGCCCTGCATACAGCTCATTAATGCATTCAGCCAAAGGTTTATTCCCGTTAAAATACTTCTCTTCCAGTTTCCTAAGCAAAGCTCCCAACAGATTTGTCTGCTCATTATCTACCACCTGTTCGACAAATCTTATTTCTACTGATTCATGATTCAGGCTGATACTATCCGTACCCGATCCCTTTACCTTAACCTTTCGGCTTTCGGTAACCTCCTTATTTGGGTAGGGAATCCTTAAATCTTCGGGAATGTTAATTTTTTCCGAATTTTCAAAAATTTTCGAATATTTAAGAGCAGCCTCTCTTGCCGTATTCGTAATATTGATCGGATTGTATTCCTTCATCTGCAAAATCGTATCAGATACTTCAAAGAAAGCTCCGGAGCTTCCCGCAACCAGAACAGTCGATATCCCACAGTTCTCATACAGGCTCCTCATCCTGCTGATAAATGGTATGATAGGCTCCTCCCCCGGATGTATTACTCTATGCATCAGCGAATCTCTTACCATGAAATTGGTAGCACTGGTATCCTCATCGATCAGCAAAGTCTTACTTCCGGCCTGCATGGCCTCCACCGTATTAGCCGCCTGTGAAGTACTTCCGCTCGCATCCTCAGTAGAGAAACATACCGTATCTCTCCCGTTTGGCAGATTCCTTATAAACGCACTGATATCCAGTTTCTTTATGCTTCTTCCATCCTCCGACCGCAGCTTCATTGCGCTGTCTTCAGTTATAACATATTCTCTTCCGTCACCCGGTATATGGTCATACACCCCTCTTTCCAGAGCCTTAAGCAGGGTGGATTTACCGTGATACCCACCTCCAACAATAAGAGTCACTCCCTTTTTCACTCCAAGACCGGTAATTGTACGGTCTCCCGGCAACTCCAGAGTAATCTCATCCTCTACTGTACTTATGAATGTCACAGCATCCTTCATCGGTCTGTCATCAACACCGCTCTTTCTTGGAAGTACGGATCCGTTGGCAACAAAGGCAACAAGGCCTTTTGCATCAAGCTGCCTCCTTATAGCCTTCTGATCATCTGACAATTCAATCCACTTCATAAGTTCTTCTTTATTTAAAGCAGTATATCTAAGTGTTTTTGATACACAGGCCGGAACATACTCAAAAAGCATCTTCCTAAGTTCCATAGCCAGTGTAGTCCTTCCTGCCGCAGGAAATCCCGCATTAAATCTGAGGATAAGGTTCCCGTTTAATGGATCGATCGTCAATGCCGATCTCTCAAGTACCTCCTGCCCGCAGGAACTTACACTCAGTATACCGCTTTTTCCCGAACCTCCGGCTTTATTACTGTATTTCTTAAGCTCTCCATGAAAATGACGAAGCAAATAATCCTGAAGCATGATCCTTCTGTTCTTTTCAACAAAGTACTCCGACGGAATTCCATGCTGTTTATCAGTTAAATGTATACTGAGTGAAGAAGGCGCAGCAAACGGATCCCCCTGCACATGGTCAATAGACAATTCATAGCCCTGAAATACATATCTTCCTTTCAGGATCTTATAAGCCGGATACGGTTTATGATCATTATCCATAAGCAATTGCTTAAGTCTTCGCATATCTGCCTCCCACTATTTTATATCAACTGATACGATCCTGCATTTACCTGCATTATCTTTAATTCCTTTTAAAACAATAACCATGCTTCCGTCTTCCATGCAGTATTCCTCGTTTACCGGTATATTTACCCCGGCAGCCGACAACTGTTTATAGAAATCCGCTACAATCCGAGGAAGTATAACAGTCTTATAATGCACAAGTTCATGTCCATTGACCCTTGCACTTATCCTGTCTTCCAATTGCTTCATCCATGGTTCCATATAATGCTCCTTTTATTCCAGGCATTTCAAAAAAAAGCCCCAAACGCCGATTTCTCAACGCTTGAAGCCTTTAAAGGTGCCAGTCGGATTTGAACCAACGATCAGGGAGTTGCAGTCCCACGCCTTACCACTTGGCTATGGCACCATATATCATAAGGGAGGACCATCGAAGAGGTGGATTCCTTATTCCCTACGCGAGCGCCCATCACACGAAGTGCGATTTATATGCGCGAGCTACCCGCAGTAAATTATATCTTTTCTTAACAGCTGACTCCGACGGGAATCGAACCCGTGTTACCGCCGTGAAAGGGCGATGTCTTAACCGCTTGACCACGGAGCCCTGGGTTCCTTAAATAAAAAAACCTGCACAAAGCCACTACATCTGCTAAGTGCTATCGCTCCATCTGCTCCACTAAGCTTCGTGTAATACCTCGCTAAGTGTCCAGACAGGCTTCTCACCAGGCTCGAAAAAACCTCGCCAAGTGTTATCGCTCCCCGAGTTGGGCTCGAACCAACAACCCCGCGGTTAACAGCCGCGTGCTCTACCATTGAGCTATCGAGGATTGGTACTAAGGAGGGACCCACGAAGTGGGAGGATTCCTTAGTGCGAAGTGAGCGCCCATCCGCGTAGCGGATCTTAAATGGCGCGAACTACCCGCATCATTATGCCTGTTCCTTGTCCTGTACCCTCAAAACCAAACACTGAAACTTTATCCTTCAACCTCTTCTTTGGTCAAGCCTTCGACCGATTAGTAACATTCAGCTCAATGCATTACTGCACTTACACCTATGACCTATCTACCTTGTCGTCTTCAAGGGGTCTTATCATTGAGGGATATC
>JAEEGL015889954.1_pt1 | contig 22211 bp, 39 predicted proteins | sample 9134231 | NCBI WGS metagenome assembly JAEEGL01 (sample SAMN16246548, study PRJNA631951) | gut metagenome | biome: gut microbiome; feature: rumen; material: fiber-attached | host: Bos | place: Iran: Karaj | collected 2018-10 | reverse complement strand
TGAAGTCTACCCATGCATGCACCTTACCTGGGTCATGGGCGGCAAGTGTATTGATTGTTTTGGCGGCTTGAGGGAAATCCTTCTCGGCTGTCTTGATGTCTTCTGCCTTCGCCTTGTCCTTGGCAACCTGTTCAGGTGTGCGCTTGGCATTGTTCTGGTCCCTGTGGTCGCCGAACGTGTTCTGTGAGGGTGCCTTTCCGAACTTGCTGGTGACCATATCCCAGATACCCTCGAATTTAGGAAGTCCTTCCTTACGGTAGAGTTCCCTGGCAGCATGGAAGTCAGCCTTCTGGGAGGCGGGGGCCTTGCTTTCCAGCATGGCCAGATACTTGTCGAACATATTGTTCATTGGATACTCCAAGTCTAAAGTCGTTTGCATCTAGTTTATATTATCGGCATCGGGTGAAAAATGCTATATTTGCACAGAAGGGAGATTTTCTTATGCATAAACTACCGAAAACCGAAAAAATGGAGAACCGGAAGATGGAAAGGAAGCCGTACGAGGCCCCAACAATTGTCGAGGTTGAGTTAGGCGTTTCTGCGCCACTACTCGACAACAGTACTGAATATGGGGATGAAATGGGCTTGTCCAGCAATCCGGATGGAGGGATAGCATGAAGAAGCTAGCAGTACTGGCACTGTTCCTCGCCGCGATGGCTTACGCCACCCCGGTAAAGAACGATTCCAGCTACTACGAGATAGCCACGGTGTCTGACCTTAAATGGCTGTCCGATACAATCAACTATCAGGGAAAGTGCCCGAAGATTAACGCGGTACTCGTGGCGGACCTGGACTACAACCACGATGAGTGGATTCCGCTTTGTGCCGGTAACGGCAGCAAGCTGTTCTCCGGCGTGTTCGATGGACACGGGCATACCATTTCCAACCTGGTGATAGACGGGGCATACCTGGGCACCAAGAACACGCTGTATCAGCAGAACCTTGGATTCGTCGGGGCGCTCAGCGGAAAGGTCAATGACCTCAACTTGGTAAACATCGAGGTAAACAGTGCAGCGGCAGGTGGTTCCGTAGTTACTGGAGATTCCCTCGCCAAGGCAATCGGCGTTGGTACATTGGTCGGCTGGATGAACGCTACAGCGGAAGTCAACGGGAGCTATGTCACTGGAGCAATGCACACTACCGGGCGCTACCAGGCAATCGGTGGAGTAGTGGGTAACTGCTGGGGCAAGATTCACAACACCATATCCACGGTGTCCATAGTCGCCGATGAAATGGCCTACGTGGGCGGCATCGCCGGGTACACCAAGAAGGATGCCAAGATAGACCACGTCGTCTGGAACGGCCAGGTAATCGACAACAAGTCCGAGGGAGACAACGGGGGCATCGTGGGCTATGTATATGAGGGAACACTCACCGTCGAGACCACGATGTACAACTCTAGCGCAATAGAGAACGGCGTGGGAAAGACCCATTCCGATGATGCCGTCGTAGGCGAACCGGTCGGCGTGGCCAACCTCAGCTCCCAGGAAACCGCGTGCACTCTCAACAATGGAAACTGGATTGACGATTCCGGATGCTCCGTCACCGGAGGAAAGTGGTACGTCGGCCTTGACGGCTTGCAGGTTGGTGGCGTACACCAGGACTACGGCATCCTGACCCTTATCGAGAAGGACACTAAGCAGGTAGGCCTACTGGACGGCTCCTACAGGCCCACAGTTCCTACCGGCATCGTATCCGAGCCCATACAGATGGACTCTCTGGTGTTTTCCCGCAAGTTCGGTAACGGACAGAACTCCACCATCTGCTTCCCGGTCAGCATCCCCGCGGAGCATGTCCACGGCATCGGCCTATACAAGCTCCAGGACGTGACCTACAACCAGGAGACCTCCCGGTACACCGTCACGATGATACCGGAAACTGACGGTATCGTGGCGGGGAAGCCATACGTGGTAGTCCCGACCGACACGGTCATGACCATCACCGGAGGGCCGTACACCATCGAGAGCGCCGTGCCCGGCACCGACGTTTCCACCGACGGGAACTGGGAGCTTACCGGGGTGTACAGCTACACCGTGGGTGACGCACTCCCCAACAGGACATCGTCTTACGGGTTCGCCGCCAGGAACGTAGACGGCTTCACCGCCGGGCAGTTCGTCAAGGTGGGCAAGAAGGGCTACTTCTACCCTTTCCGCATGTACCTGACCTATACCGGGGCGACTCCTCTCAGTAAGTCCGCAGTGGCCCAGGTATCCCGGGAAATCCCGGACCAGATTGACGTCGTATTCGCGGATGCCCCGGAATCGTCGTCCGGTAGCGCCTACGGGCCAGAATCGTCCTCGTCCTACCAGGACACCGGTTCGTCCTCTTCCGCCCCCAGGGAGGCCACTACGGCCCTCTATCGCAGGGGAGGCGGTATCGTAGCACGACCGGATACAGCCAGGGCATTCGACCTGGTAGGTCGCCGGGTTGACCGGTAGAATCCGGGAGAAACGAAAATTAAAAGAGCCGTTCCCGTGGAACGGCTCTTTTCTCATTTATTTATGGAGAATTACCAGACGTGACCGACGTTGAGCCTGTCGAGTTCTGCTGCGAGTGCGTCCAGGTCGACCGTGCCGGCGGGGATATGTGTCTCGTCAATCGGGAACGAGTTCTTGGGGGAATGCCACACGATATCTAGTTCGTCGGTTTCCTCGTCGACGACGACATCGACATTCCTCGGTTTGTACTTCAACAGAGCATCCTTGACCTTGCCGACGATAGTGGAAACCGGGTCGCCATCAACTGGCTCGATGCTTTCGCAGAAGGTCTTGAACCCTTCCTTGAGTGCGGGCAGGGCCTCCATGCAGTTGTGCTTCCTGCATTCGCTTTCCATGAAAGCAACATATTTCTTCTGGAATACGTCCATGATTTCTCTCCAAATGGCAAAAAACTGCCGGTGATTTACCGACAGTTTATACCCAAACTTATTTTTCACAGGTCGAAGGCCAGGAGGAACGCGTCCTTGAAGTGCCTCCACCAGCTGTCACGTGGAGGACTGTCGCAGACCCAGGTGAAGGTGGCAACCGCTGCCGAGACGACAAGCCAGACCCCCACGAGCGACACCGCGGCACACGCGACCTTCAGTACGCAATCAACCAGGAAGTCCATCCTTCTTCCTCCTGGCCATAGCCCGCTCGACCCCCTTCTCCACCTTCAGCACCCCGTCGAGGGTGCCATCCGGGTACCTGTCCAGGAGGTTGAACCAGTGGGACATCGAGTTGCCGTCATCGCCCTCGTTCTCCCGGATGCTCCTCACCGTGGCCATGTACGCCCGGGAGGTCCTCCCGTCGATGTGCAGGGGCTTACCGTCCTTCCCGATGTGGCAGTACGCCAGCCTGTCGAGTAGCCCGTAGAGGCACTCCTCGATTACTGCGGCCTGGTCCACCACCCCGGGTGCGAGGCACTTCCGGAAGTCCTTGCAGCCCTCTTGCCGGTACACTTCCGACAGCAGGGCGGCGAACTTGTCCAATGTCTTCCTAGTCAGCATTGTGCTCATCCTCCCGCCAGTACATCGCCAGCGCACTACCGAGACTTTCCTTGAGTTCACCGGGAGACACCCCGAGCTTCCTGGAAATCTCCAGTAGGTTCACCGCGGCCTTCCTGCCGTCCTCGAAAATCTTCACCAGGGGAAGCACTTCCTTTACCGGGAGGTCCTCCCCGTACTTCAGCCTGACAAGCCCGCAGACGACTCCGGCGGCTATCTCTTCCATCGATTCGCTCTTCGCCATAGTTCCCCCTAGTCGGCAGTCTTGCCGTAGCGTTCCCTTATCCTGTCCAGCGTGTGGTCGGCAGCCGGGAGAAGGCGCTCCATCCAGGGCCTCAGCGCCTCGCCGTCGAAGAGCTGGCTCACTGTAGGAAATGCGCCCAAATCCGGGTCGTAGTTCTCGTCTATGTCCAGAATCACCTCGATGTGCGGGGCGAGAACGTCCTGTAGTTCGGAATATGCCTTGGCCATCTTCGGGAGGTTCGTCCCCTCGTAGACGGTGCATGGTGCGTCGAATTGGTTCTTCACCGCGATATAGTAGTGTCTCTTGTTCATTTCCTCTCCTGTTCGGCGTATTCCAGCTTCGCCAGGTACATGTTGCCTTCCATGGCAAGTTCGAGAATCCTTATTTCCATCTTTCCTTCCAGGTTGTACCCGTCGCAGAAGTGGATGTGGTAGCTCAGCTTGTCGTCGGCCACGAGATTCAGCCAGGATTGGCCATGGACGGCCGACTCGAAGTCTCCCTGCCCGGTAATCCCGCAGATTGCCCGGATTGCGCCCATCTTGTACAGGATGCAGCGCTCGTTCATCTCGGCGTATTCCTCGAAAGTCATCTTCCCCCCTTCCGCTTGGCTATGGCGTAGGAGAACCCCCAGCCAAGCTCCGGGATTTCCTGAATCTTGAATTCGGGATAGAAGTCGCTGTCGACGAAGTCGAACTCGTCGGTCTTGTCCGTGTCCTCCACGGTGACCTTCTTCGGCACGACAGTGACGGTCCCCTCGCTCGTGCGGACCAGCCTGGTGCCGGTCTCCTTCAGGACTTTCTGCAGGTCCTTCAGCGAGGCGACTACCTTCTCCCGCTTCTTCTCGTCCAGGGTGAACTTCTTCACGGACTTCTCCGGGAGCTTCTTGGCGAGCTCGAACATCATGTCGATTACGTCGCAAGGGTCGTCATCGTCCTCCATGACGGACAGGCGGCCGCGTCCCGGGGTAGAGGCCGGGACAAGTTCCACCACCACGCTGTACTGGCTGCGGGTCACGTCATCCGGCTTTCCGACGGTGACACTGATGTCCACAACGCGGTCCGTGTCAATGGAGCCACTGAATGTCCACTTGTGGTAGGTGCTGCAGCTGACCTGCGAGCAGGACCCAAACGGCCGCACGTCGACCCTGTGGGTGCCCCTAACACGGCAGCTATTCCCGTCCACCAGTGAGCCCTTTACGAGCTCGGTGTACTTGCCCAGCTCGGATGCCGGTACCTTTACCAGCAGTTCCAGTATGTCTTTCAGTTTAAGTGTGTTCATCTGTCCTCCGGTAAGTCACCCGGCAGCCGCGGACGACGGTCCTTCCGGCAGCGGTATGCCGTACCCGCCTACGCGGACACGACCGCCGTCAGAGGATGCCTGGAACAGGTCGACGCGCAGCTTCCCTTCGGAAAGGTGCACGTAAGCCTCCAGGTCCTCCCGGGAGTTCCCGGTGTATTCGTCGGTCGTCACTGTCATGGTGTAAGTATGGTTGTTACTTTGTATTCTTCTCTTTCTTGAGCCGGCTGTTTTCCTTGAGGATGCCGACCAGCGTGCAGGTGATAACCCCGCATGCGAATCCCAGGCAGATACCGAAAAGTAGAATCATGTTACTCCACCTTGCTCAAGTTGATTCCCGAGAAGTTCGGGGTGATTGTGTTGGCATCTGCACCGGGCATCTTGCCGTTCCACTTCTCCAGGCGGGCCATCGTTTCTTCGTGCTTCCATGCGCTCTGCTGGATTGCGTAGTTGGCCGCGATAGCCTTGTTCTTTGCAGTAATAGCCTTGGCTTCTGCCTCTGCTGCCACGACGAGTGCCTCTGCATTCTTCTTGGCTATTTCGAGTTCGTTTTGGGCCTTGTTGAGTTCATTTCGGTAGGTGGCGGAGTCAGCCTGCAACTGGGCCTGTGCGGCAACGACCTTCTTCTCGTTGATTGCCTTCTCGATTTCCACGTCGGCCTTCGCGGTCTTTTCCTTCTGGGTCTTAATCATCGTTTCCTTAATCTGGCTGTCGAAGTCGTCAGTCCAGTCCCAGTTGGTAATGTTGACATCCTGGATTGTGATAGGCATATTGGAACACTTCTTTTCCATCAACTTCTTCACCTCGTCGGAAATCTTGTCGTTTTCCTTGCTCAGGTCATAGATGGAATACTTGCCGATGACAACCTTCAATGAAGTCTTCATGTTTGACTTGAAGAAGTTATCCAGGGAGCTCTTGGTGTAGTTACGGACGAAGTTTTCTGCTTCATCTTCATTGAACACGTATATGATGGACGTAGACACACCGACAGTCTGCATGTCCTTCGTGATTGCACCGTCATCACCAACCTCGTAAGTAAAGTCGTCCTTCTGCGGAGCCAGTTCGATGGTGGTGATTGACTGGATGAATGGAATCTTCAACGTGTAACCGTTGCCACGAGGAATCGTGCCGGAGATGCTTCCTGCCGTCTTGACGACACCGACTTCGGTCGGTTCCACGATGGTGAAGGAACATAGGGCGATTGCGAATAGTGCCACGATGGCGGCGCTGATGCCGAATATCTTGATGTTGCTGTTCATGTGGTATTCCTTTGTGTGTATAATGTAAATGTACGGGCGGTATTGCCCGTACACCAAATATAGCAAATTTGCACGGAGGTGGAGATTATTTCGCCTGGTACACGCAGGCTACGACGTCCTTGCGGATGGGGCGGATGCGAACGAACCCGGTGGATGTCGCGGCCGTCTTGCAGGAGGAACCGCCACCGCCGGCCTCGAGCATCAGCCCGTCGCCCAGCGCCACGGCTATATGGGTAATCTTGGAGGTGGACTTGCCGAAGAACAGGAGGTCTCCGTCGCCAGCGTGGTCGACATGGCCTTCCTTCCACAGGGCGGTCTTAGTGAGATGGTCGTAAAGGCCCTGGGCCGTCGTGTCGGTCCCGGCGTACAGCCCGAAGGCCCACAGGCCCTCCAGGACAAGGCCGCTGCAGTCGAATCCGCCGGAAGTCTTGCCGCTCCCGTTGCCTCCCCAAATATAGGGTCGCCCGATGAATGTCTTCAAGTAGTCTGTGAGTTTCATGTGTACCCGCCTGGAATGCTTCAGCCAACGACAGTTTATACGCCGATTACAGCCCGAGCCTCTCCCGGGCCTTCCTCAGCGCAGTGTAGGTGTGGGTGTTGTAGAACCGGCACGGGTTGCTCTGGTTAGTCTGGAAGGGGCCTTCGTAGAAGTCCAGCACGTACCGGACCACTCCCTGGGACCTCGACTTGCCCGCCCGGCAGTGGATGAGGAAATCCATCCCCTTGTGCCCCTCGATGAACCTGACCACCTTCTCGGCAGTCTCCGGGGTTATTCCCCTCGCGGTGATTTTCCCGGGAAACCCGTACTCGTCGCCGTCGAACACCTTGACGTCTTCGGTGACGTCGTCGAACTCGACGTTGAGGACGTTTTCGTGGTCCGACGAGAAGAAGTGCCTGTCGCCGTCGGACAGGACCCACTTCGCGACTTCCTCGTTGCAGCATATCGAGATGAGCGCGGCATCCGTGGGCGGGTTGTCGTCCGACCACCCCTCGTCACGGCAAATCCGCTCGAAGTCCCGCTTGTTCACGCATATCAGCTGTTGCATCACTATCACCTTTACATAGCATAGTTGATGATTTGTTAAGTTTCTTTGAAATGTTCCCAGAAGGAGGACCTATGTTTCACTTCATGTTGTCTAATGTCGCCGCACTTCTTGCACCCGAGTACATAGAGAAAGGCGACCGGTACATTACCGTTGTTGCCATACACCGGCAGAGATTCCTGAATCTCCCATTCGTGGCGGCACCGATGTTCCAATGCCTTGAATGCAATTGCGACAACCACCACCGCAATGATAATGGTACAAACTATGATTGTCAAATGTATAGGTTCCATATGATTACCAACCTTTGTTCTATCTTGTCTCCCCGGAAGCACCGGTAAACCTAAAAATCTCCCTTACTTTTCCCCGACGGACCAGTAAGCCTTTTTCAGGTCATCCTCGTTGCAAACACAGAGACCCCTTTCCGGGTCAACAAGGAAGTCTACGGCCTGCTCCGGGCTGAGGAAGCGTCCGTACCAGTCGAGTCTGCGGTCGCTTCCCCCGGTAGTCTCCCTTGATAGCACGGCGCTGTACCAGCACTTGCTGATGTTGAAAATCATACACTGTGCCACGCAGTGGGTACTGGAGCCGTCATAAGACTCGACGTTCTCTTCGCTACGTCCCTGCCAGACACAGCCCGGGAGGGTCTCCTGGGAAGGTGCCTTGTCTATCCTAGTGCAACCCGAGCCGAGGTTGAACTGAGATACCGATATGAGGCGGTTCAGGTCCTCCCCGTTCTCCTGGTAAACCCACACGTGAACGCGGCCGCCCTTCATGTCCTGCTCCGCGCATACTCGTCTTCTGATGTACATATCCATATCTCCTTTAGTGGGTTTCGCCACACACCCGGTTGCAACGCTCCGGTCGGGGCATCGGCAAAAAATCAAAAAATAAAATGTTATTTAATCTTTTTTCAACCTTCTTTCCTAGCAGTAGAAAATTACATAGTGGTGCTCGTCATAGAGCCATTTCTCGAAATCTTCGGGGGTCATCGAATCATACTTCTTCTTGAATTTCCTTACAATCGTGGAAGGAGGGTATGTCTTCCCATCGGGTGACATGAACTTGAAACGGCCAAGTATTGACGGAAAGTATTTGCTCATTCGGCTACCTCTATTGTAAATAAAATTTTATTGAAACGGGAACGCCCTAGACCGACTGGTCGATGCACCAGTCCCTGTCCGCGTCCAGCGCCTTCCGCAGCTTCAGCAGGGCGGCCTTCCGGATACGGTTGATGTATTCCTTCGAACTCCCGGTGAACCGCGCCACCGATGCGGCGCTCCACGGCTTGCTCCCGGGATTCCCGGCTTCGTCCGGCTCGTCCTCCAGGTAGCACTTCTCCACCACGTACTGCTCGTCCTTGTCGAGTGCGGTCAGGAGCCTACCGGCGATGCCCTCCTGCTCCCGCTCGACCAGGCGGCCGAAAACCGTCTCGTTGCCGTCGTCGCCCTTCATCAGGTCGAACCTGGTCACGGCCACACCGTCCTTCTTGCCCACGGTAGTATCCCCGGACTCCACCGAGGCGACCTCGCCGCGGCGGTTGGCCTTCACGTAGTTCTCCGGGACGTGGATGAGGCTGTCCTCGTAGGACTCCTTGTTCATCGCGTTGAACGCGTGGCTACGGAGGAACGTCCAGAACCGGAGACCCCTCGTCGGGTCGAACAGCTCTATCGCCCGGTCCATTATCCCCATCACGGAGGACACCAGCTCCGACACGTTGCCGCCGTACACCCCGTACTTGCTGTGGTTCGCCATGTCCAGCAGCGCCGGGAGCTGCTTCTCGAAAAGCAGGTTCCTTGCCGCCCTGTCCCCCTTCTTCGCCCTCGTTATGAGCGCGTTCTCGATTTCCGGGCTCGTGATTATCCCGCACGCCCGAAGGTATGCCGCCCGAACCTCGTTCTTGAATATCTCCTTGGCGAACTCCATGGTCCATTTCCTCCATTCTCGCCTCCCTTACGGGAGGGCTGATTGTATTGTTGTCAGTTGTTCATTTGTGTGAAAATCAAAAAATAAAATATAAAAATTGAAAATTTTGTCAACCGATTTCTTGATGGACAGCCCCGGTTTCCCGGGAATTCCAAGGACTACGCCTTGGGTTCCTGAGAGGGCTTCGGGTCGGCGAACATCTCCGGGCGTTCGGCACGCATCGACTTGATGCCGCGGTGGCTGATGACGATGCTGTCGAGGACGCGGATGTTCAGTAGGCGCCCGGCCTTCACGAGCTGTTCCGTGAAGTCGTAGTCGGAGTTGCTGAACTCGACGCTGCCGCTCGGGTGGTTGTGGACCACGATGATGGAGCGAGCCTTGTCCTGGACCGGGCCGCTGAACACCGTGCAGGGGTCGACCGTGGCCCGGTTGCTCGCGCCGGACGAGCACTCGTGGCGCTTGATGAGCGTGTTGTCGGAAGCGACGCTGAGGACGACCACGTGCTCCGTGGGGGCGAACTTCAGGTCGCTCAGGTAGCCCGCCACCAGGGCCGGGTTGTTGACGTGCACCGGGACCGTGTCGAGCAGGAACTTGCCCGAGAGAGAGGCGACGGCGCATATCTTCCTCGCGGTGAGAGGGCTCACGTGGAGGGCCCTGCACACCTTCCCCTCGTCCGGCACCTCCCGGCACATGCTGAGGTAGGCCACGGCCCCCTCCGCGATGCGCTTGGAGCCGACGATTGTACTGATTTGTGCTAAGGTTTCCTTGTCCATGGTAGTTCTCCTTTTTGAGGGTAGAAAATCGAAAATTCGAAAAATCAAAAAATTAAATCCGTTACCGCCCCGCGCAGCTCGCGACGAAGCCCTTGATGTCCGCGTTGCTCACGTAGCACCCGTGCAGGCGTACCGGAGCATCCCCGTCCGGGCCCATGTAGAGCATGTCCCCGCGACCGCACAGGGTCTCCGCACCGCCGCGGTCCAGGATGACCTGGGAATCCGTCCTGGACGCGACCTTCAGCGCGATTCTAGTGGACAGGTTCGCCTTCAGCGCCCCGCGCACTACGTCCGCGGACGGACGCTGCGTGGCGAGCACCAGGTGGATGCCCGCGCTCCGGGCCTTCGCCGCCAGGATGCCCATCGGGCCCTCCGCTTCCGGGTAGTTAACCAGCAGGTCGTAGAACTCGTCCACCACCGCAACGTGGTACGGCATGGAACCGCCCGTCATCTCCCGGTACTCCCGGATGTTCCCCGCACCCACGCCCGCGAATGCCGCCATGCGGGAACGCATGATGCGCACCAGGGCCTCCAGGTGGGCAGCGGCCTCCTCGGACTTCACCACTGCACCCTCCTCGGGAATCCCCCATCCGTACCGGACAACCCCGGGATGCCCGGAAAACGAAATAAATTCCGTGCCCTTCGGGTCAACCACCGACACCTCGCAGTCCCCCGGGCCGTAGTTGTCCAGGAGACCGCATATCAGGCTGTTCAGGAACACGCTCTTCCCGCTCCCGCTCTGGCCGGCAACCAGCACGTGCGGGGCGACGGACAGGTCCACCGAATACGGACGGCCCGAGGTGTCGACACCCAGGCACACGCGCAGCCCGTCCCTGGCAATGTCCCCGCTCACGACCGGGATGACCGCCCCGGCGGGCACGCCCGCCCTCTCCGCGTTCGGGACCTCTATCGCCAGCGATACGCCGCCCTTCCACGGGGTCTCCCCGATGTAGACCCTCCCAGCACCGACACCGAGACGGATGCCCAGGTCCCTGCGGAGGTTCTCCACCCTAGCCACGTGGTCACGGTCGCTTCCCAGCGACACCACGTACTTCGTCACCACCGGGCCGCGCTCCACCCCGTCCACGCGGAGGGAAACCCCGTTCTCGGCGAAAAAACCCTCTATGCGCTCCCCGCGGTCGCTCCCGGAGGGGACAGACACGCTGTCGCCCCCGAGACCCCGGAAGTAACGCCTTTCCATTTCCTTAAACATAATGTCCTCCATCTCGTTAACGTTCACGTCCACCCCATGGGAATTCCCCGGACCTCCCGGGCATCCCATCCCGGACCCGTTAGGTCCCGTCCCAGCTGTCCGTCTCCCCGGCCTCCTCCCTCACCCTGTACCCGGGTGCGCTGAACTCCTCCAGCCAGAACCTCCGCTGCTCCCGGTAGTTCTCCCCTCCGCACTCCGCAAGCTCCGGGTCCAGAGGGAAACTCATCGGTATCACCCCGTTGTTGTAGTACGGCTCCGGCCTGTCCCCGCGACCGAAACGGAGCCCACCGCGGATACGCAGGTAGCCCCCCTCGCGCCGGGTCACAACCACGCCCGGGCACCAAGCCACCCGCTTCACCGTGGTCGCGGCCGGGAGGTCACCGGGCACCGTGTAGTCGTACATGCACAGCAGACCGCCGCACTTCCCGTCGAAACGCTCTATGTCCACCTCCCTGATGTGCCACAGCGTCACTGCCGGGCACACCCAGTCCCCGTACTCCCGGACCGCCGGGAGGTCAACACCGCGGATGTACTGGCAGCGCACCTTCCCCTCCCTGTCCTCGTATATGGCCTCGACGTCCTCCACCAGCTTCCCGGTGTTGGCTCCCATAGGCCTCCAGCTCAGGTCGAATCCGGGGGGAAGACCGGGCTCCACCCCGAACACAGCACTCCCCGCCAGGACCAGTACGCCCAAGGCAAATTCCCTCGCTAACATGCGGCTATCCTCCCGCGCGGCTGTAACCCGCGCACTCGATGTGATGGGTTGATGTCATTTCCGTCCTACACATGGGAATCCCCCGGTCTCCCCGGGCATCCCATCCTGGACCCGATAGGTGGCGGACTCTCCCGCCTCCCAACCGGGAACGGGAACAGTGCGCCCGCCCACCCCTCCAGCCTGGGTATTCCCCGCTCCTCCCGGGCATCCCATCCCCGACCCGATAAAGCACGGGGGTTCCCCGGGAAACTGCGCGGAGGCTCCCCCCGCAGTACCGCTAACCCCGCCCCCGCCACTCTCCCCCGGACTCCCCGGAAGGGTACCCCGGCGGCAATCCCCGACCCGCGGAATGCCGCCCCGGAACGGACGGGTTCAACGGGATGCCCCGGATTCCCCGGGAGAAACAGGGTTCCCCGGGAGGTCAAACCCGTGTTCAACGAGAGGTAAAAATGGCGTTTTTCGTTCAAAAACAGCACCTCCCGGATTCTGCAAGTATTTTCCGAGTAAAATTTAATATTTCAATAATATTTCCATAAGTATTCTGTAAGTATCCTGTAAGCAGAAAGTAATAAAAATCGGGAAAAAATACCCACTTTCCGCCACGTTTCCCGGGAAGCACCCTTGAAATTTCGCGAAAAACGGCACCCGTACCTCCCGTGGAACCTCCCGGAGACTCCGTGGAACCTCCCAGGAACCTCCCGTGGAAACCCCCGGAACCTCCCGGGGGCAACCTGGGAGAACCTGGGGAGCCTGGGGCCGGGCAACCCGAATGCCCCGGGGAAGCCTGGGGTGAATCCGGGAGAAACTGGGAGCAACCCGAATGCCCCGGGGGCAACCTGGGAGAACCTGGGAGCAGCCTGGGGGAACCTGGGAGGCAACCCGAATGCCCCGGGGGCAACCTGGGAGCAACCCGGGGGAATCCGGGAGGCAACCCGAATGCTCCGGGGGGAACCCGGGAGAACCCGGGGGAATCCGGGAGGTTCTCCCGGGCATCCCATCCCGGTCCCGATAGAGGACCGCGGGGGTCAATTCTTCCAGCCGGCCGGGACCTCCCGGAGGATACTGCTCTGACCGGTATGGACAGATGGCGAAAACGGTATGGAAACCGGGAAAATCCCGGACATCCCATCCTGGTCCCGATAGAGGACCGCGGACCTTTCCTTCAGGTACCGTTCCCGTCCTAGCGCCAGGGGGATAAAAAAATAAAATATTTTTTTCGCGGAATTCCCGGGGAGAACGCGGGAGGTTCCCCGGGAGAACACGGGAATTCCGTGGGAGGTTCCCGGGGAAAACGCGGGAATTCCGTGAAAAAACAAGAAAATATCCAGGGATGCTCCCGGGAATTCCCGGGAGGTTCTCCGGGGGAAAACAAGAAAATATCCCGGGAGGTTCCCGGGATAAAAACAAAAAACCTCCCGGCAGCTACCGGGAGGTTCCCCTGTGGAGGGGTCATGGAGGAAAATTAGTAGAATACGGGACGGAGCGTGATGCGGGCGTTCTCGACGGGGTTGCCTTCGGCGTCACGTGCCTCGAGGGAGGTACGGGCGGCGCATACGGCCTCTTCCTGGGAATCCTCGGGGGCGAGCGAGTATACCGGGACGAGCTTCCCGTGTTCGTCGACGGTGTTGACTGTCGCTTCCCAGGCATCGGGCTTCAGTCCGAGGCGGGAGTCGAAGTCCTCGCGGGCGTTCTCGACGGCGGTGGCGGTTTCCCCGATGGTTTCACGGCATGCCGAGAGTTCGTCCAGGATTTCGTCGAGCTTGGATTCGACGGTGCCGGTGCGGCCGGAGCCGATACGGAACCCGCCGACGGTACGTACGAGGGCGGCAGCGGAGAAGGCGATGATTGCCCCGGCGCCGACGGCGAGCTCGACGAGGGAGGTTGCGGTTGCCTGCCCGGTGACGGCGAGGTACGCGTCGAAGCCGAGGAGGATGACGATGGCGGTTGCCACGATGTAGACGAGAAGCTTGTTCATGGGAATGTCTCCTGTTGATGTTGTTGAGTTCTGTGGGACCTATGGGAAATCCCCGGGGTTCCCGGGCATCCCATCCTGGTCCCGATAGGTTAGGCTACAGGGCGAGGATGTCCTTCGCCATGCGGCGGATGCCCGCGGAGGTCATGGGGTATTCGGTCCCGTTCCCGGTGAAGAACGCCTTCTTCCCCTCGGGGATGTGGGCGTATACCAGTACGGGCGTGGAGGAATCCCTGTGGACCGTGAGGGAGAACCTTACGGCGTTGTCCGGGAAGGACTTGAAGGACACGTGTTCGGTGTTGACGCGGAGGCGGCATTTCGTCGCGGAGGCGATTACCGCGTCTACCCCGGTGGCGAGGAGCTTCGCCATCCTGTTGAAGTATCCGGCGAAGTCCGACATCTTCTCGAGGACCATGTTGGTTTCCTTGGCGGTGTACCTGGGTGCGGTATCCTTGGCTGTCTTGGCTGTCTTTGCCATGGTGGTATCTCCTGTAAGTTTTTTGTAAGAAAATTGAAAAATAAAAATTGTTTCCGTGGGTTTTCCCGGGAGTCCCCTAGAGGGCCAGGAGGAGGATGCGCCAGCAGTAGTCGTGTTCCCGGTCGGATTCCGGGGAGCGGACGACGTTCCCGTCGACCCTGCCATCCGTGTTGATGGCGACGGCGGGCCAGTCGTGGGCGAGCGCTTCCTCGTCGTAGTCGTCGATGAGACCCTGGATAGCGGACTTGGCATCCGGGTATGCCAGGGCGGACACCTGGACCGGCTCGGAGCCGTCGCGGGCGGACTTGACCACCACGTAGGTTTCCCTGGGAGCGGGCCTGGTGTTGTCGGCGATTGCCTTGACAGACTCGGCGATGGACTGGACATCCCGGGTCATGGCTGACATGGATTCGAGGTAGCGGGTCTCGATTACGGTGAGGCCCTGTGAAGAACCGTTAAGCATGATGATTTCCTCCATTTGTTCGTATGTTGCCTGCGTGGGAATTCCCCGGGGTTCCCGGGGAACCCATCCGGGTCCCGATAGGATATACCCGGGAGTATCCGGGTTTGTCAGATGCAGCGGTCGTATGCCGCGGAGTACACGTCGTGGAAGAGCGCGGCGACGGAGTCGCACGCGACGTTGACGACGAGGAAGTCCTCCTGCTTCCACTGGGAGGGTTCCCCGGGGTTGTAGACCATGCCCAGGGACACGGTGCCCTTCTCGAAGTCGACCTCGGAAACGAAGAGGTTCCTGTCCACGGTCTGTACGGCCTTCTCGAGCGTGTCGAGCTGTGCTTCGGTGGGGTTGGACATCCTGGGGTTTGCGCTGTGTACGAATTTCATGTGCATGTCTCCTGTAAGTGTACTGCCGGCATGGGAATTCCCCGGGGTTCCCGGGCATCCCATCCCTGTCCCGATAGAGGGCGATGCCTGACAGCTTGAGGGTACCTCCCGTGGGATTCCCGGGGAAAACGAGAAGCCCCTCCCGGGAGATACCGGGAGGGGCCTGTATGGAGGAATGAAAGGTTACTTGTTCTTGGGAACCTCTGTTAGGCTCTCGAAGGGGTTTGGGCCGACCGGGGCGGTGTATTCGTTGTCCTTCTCGTCGTATACTTCCCAGTGGTCGGAGCCGGTTTCGCGGATTCCGCGGAAGACTGACCAGAAATCGTCAGCGTATGCCCTGGAGAGGGTAACTGAGTACTTGTCGGTATCGTTGATGTCGATGCCGAAGGACTTGGCCTTCTCGATTACCTGGTCGTAGGTGTCCTCGGTGATGTCGATGCTGAACTTCCCGGAGTTGTCCGAGGAGTAGTTTGCGGTATACACGCTGAGAAAGTATACCAGGGTATGTGTCTTTGCCATAATGGGCCTCCATGTTTTGGGTTCGGGTCTGCGATGGGAATTCCCCGGGGTTCCCGGGGAAGCCATCCTGTATACGTTAGAGGGAAAAGTTGAGGGAATTCCCGGGCTGTGTCAGCAAACAACATGGAAAGAGATGTGTTTTCCCGGGAATTCCCGTGGCTACACCCGTAGCCATGGGAAAAAGATAAAAAATTTTATAGTTGCGGGAAGGGGGTTTACAGTTCGTCCACGGAGTCGACTGCGACGAATTCCGCCCCGTGGTCCTGCGCTTCCCTCGTGAAGAGTTCGAGGCCGGTGAGCTTGGCGACCGCGTCGTTTTCCGAGTCGGCCTGGATGGTGACCTTCCCGACGAAGCTGACGACGAATGACCTGGTGCCGGTGTCGTGGAGTCCTTCCACCACGTCGCCGTTGATGATTGCGGCGAGTTCCTCGGCGACCTCGTCGCCCGGGAGGTGGACGTGGAAGTAGTTGACCTCGCAGACAGCGTCGTCGTAGGAGAGGTTCTCGCAGGTCTTGATTACGTATTCCGGGTCGGACATGGACAGGTCCACGTCGATATCGTCGTCGAGGTCCGGGTCCGGGTAGTAGCGGCGGAGCAGTTCCAGGACCTCCGGGTGGTAGGCCGAGTCAAGGCAGTCTGCGTTCAGCAGGTCTGCGAGGCTGTAGTGGTCCGAGACCCGGGTAGTGGTAGAAAAAGACATCGTATTATCCTCCATTTAATTGTATTTCGTATGGCAGCAATGGGAATCTCCCGGGAATACCGGGCATCCCATCCTGGTCCCGATAGAAGGCTCCCGCTAGCGGGCTTCCCGCTGGACCTTCGCGACGACGAGTTCGCCGTCTACGATAACGAGCATCGGGGCGGAGTAGTAGTCCTGGTACATCATATATTAAATCTCCTTCTGGTGGCGGTACATTTCCAGCACGCAGTTCTCGATGTGCTCGCGGAGCTGGGCCGTGATTGGCGCTACGATGCTTCGTCTACCTTCCCCCTTGAAGAACGGGTCGGGAGGCATTTCGACGGAGAGTTCATTGTTGTCCTCGACGATTCGCACTCCGCGGAGCACCAGCTGGTCGTTCAGGGTGACGGTGGCGAGGCCCTTGGTGCGGGAGCAGGTTCCGTCCGGGCTGAACGGGAACACGTTCACCCGGGTGACCGCAAGGCAGTCGAAGTCGCTCGGGTGCGTGTCGGCGGTCGCGGTGACGGCCTCGTCGTCGGTGTTGCCGAGCAGGCTGTCCTTCGCCTTCAGCTCGGCGATGAGCTCGGCGATTACCTCGTCCTTTTGGGCCGGGGTGAGCTTCGAGATGATGATGTGTTCGTATGACATGGTTTCCTCCATAGGTTTGAATCACGTAATGCTGCCATGGGAATCTCCCGGGAATCCCGGGCATCCCATCCTGGACCCGATAGATGTCAGGTGTCGATGCGGAACCTCCCGACGGCGCCTTCCGGAGTGTCGGACCCGGCGTGTACCGGCAGGCAGCGGAGCTTCCATTCGATGCCGGAGAACTCCTCCGCCGCGCGCAGGGTTTCCAGCTGGACATTGAGCAGCTCCGACACGCGGAACTTGCCGAATATGGGGTCGGTCACGCTCACGCCGTTCACGGTGATGGAGTCGACCTCCCGGGTCGGGACGACGGTATCCCAGTCCTTGCCCAGGTATCCGCATGACTTCAGGTAGTTCCTGAACTCCTCTACCATGTATTCCCGTGCCCTGCCGTAGTCGTCGAACAGCACGGGAATCCACGGGGTGCACGAGGTCGCTGTCCACAGCGTCCCGTACAGTACGTATACTTGCTTGTCCATAGGTTTCCTCCGTATTTACCGGGAAGTACTGGGAAGTTCCCGGGAATCCCGGGCATCCCATCCCCGTCCCGATAGAGGACGGGAGCCATGCCCAGGCACCCCGGGGCGCATGTCGGTAAAAACAAAAAATTACCGGGGAAAACAAGAAAACCTCCCGGGAAGTACCGGGAGGTTCCTTATGGAGGCAAAAATCTATTCTAGGACGAGTGCGGCGGCGAGTACCCCCAGCACGAACAACACGCCGACTATGACCAGTATGTCGGTGCATGTGATTGCGAAGGGGTTGTATCCGTCTTTCTTCATACACGCAGTTTATCGGAATGCCGCCTGGGCCGAATTCAAAAAATAAAAAATAATTCCCGGGAACCCCCGCGTGTGTTTGTGTTGTGGTACGGGGGCTCCCGGGTCCCGGCCAGGGAGTGCCGGGAATTATTCCTTGTCGATGCAGAAGGAGTCGTAGTCGGAGTTGAACTTTACGAAGTCGAAGTTCAGGGTCGGCAGGGATTCGCGGTCGATTTCCCCGGGAGTACCGAGTTCGCGGATGGTGGCGGAGGCGGGTACGACGAAGATGCTGCTGTACGATTCGAGCGAGGTGTCCAGAGCGAGCCTGAACCCGTTTGCCCTGGCGAGGTCGGTCGCGACCTTCAGGTAGTCCCCGATTTGCTTGATGGCTTCCTGCTTGTCGGAGAAGTACTCGTCCTGGATACCCCGGGCGATTTCGGCTACATTCGCGTCGTACGTGGCCTGGAATTCGGTCAGGCATTCGGCGAGGGAATGGAACGAGCCGTCGGAAGCCTTGAATTCCATCTCGACTCCCGGGAGGGTTTCGTTCCCGTCCTTGTTCTCGACGAACAGGTGGATGTACCACTTGGGGTCGACGGCATCCACGGACACGTCGAGACGGAACACGTCCTCGGACCTGATTTCGTCGGATTCGATTTCGAAGCGGAAGTCAATCCATTCGTTGCTGCCGTTTGCCCAGCATCTCCCGATGCGGTACGGGTAGTCGGTGGATGCCAGGACGCACTCCCGCACGATGTCGAGCTGGCGGTTCAGTTCCTTCGTGCTGAAGTTGTTGCGTCCGGGGACCTGGACCAGGGTTTCGAGGTAGGTTTCAATCTTCATAGGGTTTCCTCCATAGGTTACGCTTGCATGTTGGGAATTCCCCGGTCCTCCCGGGCATCCCATCCGTGTCCCGTTAGATGGCGGGGAACCCCGCGGGAGGTACCGCGGCCGGGGCTGTCCTGTTGAAAAAAAGGACCCCCCGGGTTGCCCCGGGAGGCCCCTTGGACCTATGGAAAAAATTATGCGGTGATTTCCCTCAGCTTGGCGTCAATGGTGTTCGCGAGGTCCACGAGGCGTTCCTTCTCGCTGTTGATGGCGTACATACGCATCAGCTTGGAGACCCGCATCAGGAATCTCGGGTCCTTCCTGGAGGGGAACGGGAGTTCCTTGAGGGGAATCCGGTCGAGTTCGGCCTCGCGGTCGAGCCTCTTGGCCTCTTCCTTGGCGTTGGCGAGCAGGGCTTCCAGCTTGGCTATGTGCTGACGGGCATCGTCGGCGTTCTTGTATTCGGTGCCGGTCGGGACGGCGCTGCCCATGATGCACGTCCCGCAGACCCTCTGGAAGCCCTTGTGGGCGGGGGAGTAGTGGAGGTCGCGGTTGCAGACCTTGCACTTTGCGGGCCATGGTACGCCGTAGAGCATGGCGAAGCATTCCTGGGCGCGCACGGCGTGCTCGGTGAGGACGTGGTCCTCGAAGTTGCGCTTCGGGATTACCGTCCGGCACAGGGGACAGTGGTAGGATGTACGGGTGTGCTTCATGCCCTCGCCCTTTGTCCGGGTGACATACTGGGCCAGCGGTTCGGTGATGTAGTTGAGGTTCATTATTGTCTCCATTTGCTTGTCTGTTGCCCGTGTGGGAATTCCCCGGTTCTCCCGGGCATCCCATCCTGGCCCCGATAGGTTACGTCCGGGGGCTGGACGGGAAAAACAAAAAATTTTCCCGGGAGTTTCCCGGGAAGCCGGGGCTATTCGTCGATGAACACGGGTTCGATTTCCTCGAAACCATCGATTTTCGCAGCGTCGTTGGTGATTTCGATGGTGTCGAAGGCCCAGGAGCCGACGAGGGGGTCATCCCGGTGGTAGTCGCCGCCACCGCGTCCGTTCCCGAGGGCGGTCAGGATTGACACCGGGAATAGGCACCAGCCGTCATCCATGCTGGCCTTGCGGTACTTTGCGAGGTCCACGAACTGGTTCTTGTCGTGGTTCACCAGGTACTTGTAGCTGTCCAGGGAGAAGCCTTCGGGTGCCGGGTCGATTTCCTTGTCATCCGCGTCGTCGCCCCAGACTTCTCCATAGGAGAAGCCGAGCGCCTTGCACTCGTCGTCCTCGGCGTAGTCGCCCACCCAGCAGACCTTCGTAGGGGTGTCCACGATGGACGCGGCGAGCGCCTTGCAGGTGGAGTTCTCCCACCAGGAATGTTCCGTGAGCTTCGCCGCGACGTATTCGCCGTCGCCCTTGATTGAACGGTTGTATACGGTGGTTCCGCTGGCGTTGCGGGTAATGATTCGGAAATACTGTCCCATAATGTTGTCCTCCATAGGCTTGGGTTGTGGAATGCCGTTGGGAATTCCCCGGGGTTCCCGGGCATCCCATCCTGGCCCCGATAGACTACCAGCGCACCCCGGCGTACCTGAAGCTTCCGTCGGAATCCTCCGCCAGGTTCCTCGCCACGGTTCCCTGGGAGATACGGAGCTTCTGTGCGGCGTACACGGCGGCGAGTTCCGCGTCGGAGAGGGGGTATGCGGCCTTTTGCTCGGGGGAGCACCCGTATTCCGGGTTGTTCGCCGGGGGCATTGGCTGCTGGAAGCGGAGGGAGTAGTTGGCCCATCCGTCATTGTCGTTGTAGACTATGCAGGAAATCGCCATCTGCATCGCCCGGAGGACGTTGCGGCGGTGGGTTTCCTCGGGAGTCGCCAGGTGGGCGAACCCTATGCCGGAACGGCAGACGGAGGGGTTCCGTCGGCAGATGGCCGAGTTGATTTCCTCGAGTTCGGCCCTGATTTCGTCGCTGGACAGTCCCAGCTTTCCTGTGTGTATCATGGTGTCCTCCACTTGTTACTCCGGGTATATGCGGAAAGCCCGGGAACCCCGGGCATCCCATCCTGGCCCCGATAGACAGCTAGCCCCACTGGTCGTCAACGACGGTCTGACCGTCGATGAGCTTCGAGACGATGGTCAGGTAGCGGTCGCGCTCGCAGCCGTCGCTGGAATTCGCAGCTTCCTGGTAGAAGCGTATCGCGTCTTCCGCGCTGGGCCAGTTTTCCGTGTCGCCGTAGCAGGTCACGGTCACGGGCACCTTCTTCGGCTTCGGGGGTTCCACTGAAATCCGCTTCTCGATTACCTTCATCCCGTCGAACATGCTGGCGTAGTCCTCTGCGGACTTGCGGTCGGTGAAGATGTCCACGCCAGCGTCGCAGATTTCTCCATCTACGGGAACGATGGTGATGTAGATTTTCGTCCGGGTTGTGTCCTTCTGTCTTGCCACGGTAATATCCTCCATTTATTCAAGGTGTACTGATGCCTCATCCCATAATTCACTACATTTCATAAATGGGATATGTCTTTGGTGACACTTATCAAGAAACTGTGAAAATGCGGTGATATTACAGTTGTCCGGTTCATCTGTTGAACCCCACCCCAATCTATGTACCATGTTGCATTGATGTGCATACGAGGTGAGTATTATAGAACGACTCGTTGGTGTATCTCGATACGGAATATCCTGTATCTTGAGATTATTTGCAATTTTAAGTGCCATTTCGGCTACACTCGCGCAATTAGGAATTTTCCCGTGCTCGTGGCATAATTCATGCGAGAATGAATATGACCACACTATGAGAAATACCAAAAACATTTTCATATCAACTCCTTTGGTTTGTATAAAGAAAATAACTCGGCGGGCAGTCCCGCCTGGTTATCGCCAGTTTTAATTCAGTTGGTCAAGAACGTCCTTGTATTCGTTCCACACCTCCCGGGCTTCCCGGTTCAGGCGGTCGGCACAGTACTTGTACGGCATCACCTCGGAGTCGGTATCGCACACGTCCCCGTTCTCGAGGTCGTATGGCATGTAGAAATCCTCGTACCCGGTAATCCCGGCAGTCCCGCTGGCGTACCCTATCTTCGCGCAGATGCGGTAGGTTCCGTCGGCGAACTTGGTGTGCTCCGGGGCCTCGTCGAAGTCGTCTCCCCAGCCCACCACGATGTAGAGGCCGGTTCCGATAAATCATTTCTACACATTTCTACCAATTAAATATGTATTAGTGATTTCTTGCTTCATCGCCATGCACTGTTCCTGTGTTTCAAAGAACTGCAACCTCATGTCTTTGGGGCTGGTGTAAACCATACCTTCCCGATAGGTAACGCACTGGGCGTTGCCGTGGGGGCAAGCATTCGTGGGAGTTTCTCCACTTACGGTGTATCTCACCGCATTGGTTTCAGTTGGGACTACTAGATTCAGTAGCCACAGGCCATAGAACTGCAAGTTCCTGGCTGCATTGTAATCTCTATCATGGTGATGCCCACATACCGGGCATACCCATTCCCTGTCATCCAGGGTCAAATCCTTGTTGTAGTAT
>JAEEGL010320757.1_pt1 | contig 22211 bp, 14 predicted proteins | sample 9134231 | NCBI WGS metagenome assembly JAEEGL01 (sample SAMN16246548, study PRJNA631951) | gut metagenome | biome: gut microbiome; feature: rumen; material: fiber-attached | host: Bos | place: Iran: Karaj | collected 2018-10 | reverse complement strand
TTGAACGCGGCGTACAGGATATATACAGAGAGACGAGCGGAAGCGGTCTCGGTCTTGCGATAGTCAGGGAACTTGCGGATGCCATGGGCGGAACCGTGGAGTGCAGAAGTGTTGTCAATGACGGTACGATATTCACGGTCAGACTCCCGCAGGAAGTATGCCCTGAAAGTGAAGAGCAAAAAGACAGGGAGGATATCGCCTCGGGAAAAGGAACGGTAAGCAGACAGTTCGTTGCGCCTGATGCCCGTGTTCTTCTGGTCGATGACAATCCGTACAACCGTAAAGTCATAAAAGGTTATCTTGAAACAACGCTCATACAACTGGACGATGTTGAAAGCGGTTCCGAGGCACTGGAAATGATCGATATCAGGGATTACGATCTTGTGCTCATGGATCTGAGGATGCCCGGAATGGACGGGGTGGAGACTCTTGATAAGATCAGGATGGAGTACCCCGATTTTGCCTCTCCCGTTGTCGTGCTTACCGCCGATATAATGAACGGTATCGAGGATGCGATGCTGGATCGGGGCTTTTCGGGATTTCTGTCAAAACCCATAAGCTCTTCAAAACTTATTGAGACGATAAGCGGATATATACCGGATAAACTTGTTTACATTGAATCCGAAGATGCAAAAGGACTGCTGCCTTCGCAGATAGATGACTATCAGGATCTTCTTATGCCGTACGGTATAAACTTAAGTCTCGGCCTTGAGTATAATGCGGGCAACATCGATGAACTTCTGATGCGTGCTTCGCTGTTTGAAGAATACGCGGAAGAGACGATGAGTGGCATTGATGTTAAGGACCCGGATGATGACTATTATATCCGTATACACTCACTCAAATCCGTAGCGCGCGGGATAGGAGGATTTCTTCTCGCACAGCTTGCGGAAAGTGTGGAGTACAGAAAAGATGACGATTTTGCAAGAGCGATCAATCCGATCATCTTGAAGGAATATGAGAGAATACGTGAAGGATACAGGATACTTCATTCATCCCTTGATGAGCCGAATACATCCGGACAGATCCGACAGGAGTAGGAATGGACAGAAAACGTGTAATGATAATAGATGATGATGCCAAGATGCTCTCTATCATGAAGTCTCAGCTGGAGGCTCTTTATGATGTTAAGGCTTTCGACTCGGGCGAGGCGGCGCTGGAGGATCTGGCACGCGACAGAGTCAGGCCGCATCTTATACTGCTTGATATAGCCATGCCGGGAATGGACGGATACGAAGTTCTGGGACGCCTAAAAGGAGACGGGGAACTGAAGAAGATACCGGTCGTTTTCCTTACCGGGATGACGGATGAGGTTTCGGAGTGCAGGGGACTTGAGATGGATGTCGTTGATTATCTCAAAAAACCTATCGCGGGGAAAGTATTGTTCGTCAGGGTTCAGCACTATCTTGATCTGTATTCCGAAAACACGGGCAAAGGAAATCTTGATGAAGAAAAGATGCGCTTACTCTCGGTGCCCCTTACCGAGCGGGAACTTGATGTGGCAAGGCTTATGGCGGAATTTCGGTCAGACCGTGAGATATGCGATATCCTGCATATCTCAATGCCGTATACCAAAAAACTCGTGGCCACGGTCAAAGAAAAAATGAAGCTTGAGAAGCGTGGAGATATAAGAAGATTTCTCATCTAGGAAGGAAGTTGGGTTTATGCTTGAAAAGTTACGTGATATCAAACGTACTCTGGATACAAGTATCAACGTCGGGGAGAGGTATGAAACCAATCTCCGCAATTCTATCATAACGGCGGTCGTGCTCCTTACGGTCGGAATCGTGGTTACGACCGTGAATGTGATACAGGGTGCGTATAACATCGCTATATACCCTTTTGTCTTCTTTGTATGGGGTATCATAATCCTTGTACTTGCACTGAAATACAAAAGCTGGGTAGCTGTCTCGGCGGTCACGCTTCCGGTAGTCGTCATTTCCATGACAGCTCTCGTACTTTTTTCGGATAACGGTTTTGCGTATCTGTGGTCACTGCTCATCCCAATCTGTGTCTGCTATCTGTTCACGGTGAAGATGGGTGTATATATCACGGCATATTTCCAGATACTTTTCATAATCCTGTTTTATACTCCCGCCAGGAAGTTTGTGGAGTCGCATTATCCCGAGATAGCGATGAGCCGTTTTCCGATCCTTTTCTTTTTCCATGGGGCAATGGTGCTCCTGAGTATGTACAGTTATCACAAGAGCGTGCTTTTCGAGATCCGTCACGCACAGGAAGCGCTTGGTCTGTCGGAAGCCAAAACCCAGTTTCTTGCAAGCATGTCTCATGAGATCAGAACACCCATCAACGCGATCCTCGGAATGAACGAGATGATCATCCGCGAAAACAGGGATCCCGTCATAGCCGAGTATGCCGACAGCGTGAAGAATTCCGGACAGATGCTTCTCATGCTCGTTAACGATGTACTTGATTTTTCAAAGATCGAAGCGGGAAAGATGGAGATACATGACGCCCGGTTTACAATGTCGTTCCTTCTTCACAACATCATGCCGATGCTTGAGGAACGAGCGGGCGAAAAGAGCCTTACACTGGGTGTGAAGATCGAGAATGAAGTTCCGGACAGTATGATCTCCGATGAATTCCGTATCAGGCAGATACTGATCAATCTGATGAATAATGCGATCAAATATACCGACGAAGGATCGGTAGAGCTGATCCTCGGGGGAGAGTATACGTCGGATGATAAATATACTCTCATAATGAGCGTTAAAGATACCGGACGCGGTATCAGAGAGGAAGCTCAAAAACACCTGTTTGAGGCGTTCTCCCGTGCCGATCTGAATGAAAACAGGAGCATTGAAGGAACGGGACTGGGCCTTGCCATCGTCAAGAGCATACTTGATTCAATGGGCGGTCAGATATGTGTTGAAAGCGTATACGGGGAAGGCTCGGAATTTATCGTACAGCTTCCCGTTACGGTTACGGACAAAACTCCTCTTGAGCAGGATTACGAAAAGCAGGTTAAGACCGTTGTATCCGACCGGGATGAAAATGATTACACGGCTCCCAAAGCCCGTGTTCTTGCAGTGGATGATAACAGCTCGAATCTCAGGATCGTGAGCCTTTTCTTAAAGCGCGTCGGTATCGTTCCCGAGCTGTGTAAAAGCGGAACCAAAGCGATCGAGATGTGTAAGGAGAAGCAATATGATCTTATCCTCCTCGATCACAGGATGCCCGATCCCGACGGTATCAAAACGCTTGAGATCATAAGGAGCGACACGGCTTCCCCAAACAGAGAGACCCCTGCGATCGTACTTACGGCAAACGCACTTGCGGGAAGCGAAAAGATATATGCCGATGCGGGATTTGCCGATTACCTTACCAAACCGATCGATTCGCTTTTACTGGAGAAAACGGTTAAGAGATACCTTCCCGAGGAGAAGATCATCCCCGTGGATGACGGCCCATCGGATGTGATGGTATTTAAAGCGCAGCCCACAGGCACGGAAGATAATGCATCTCCTTCGGAACTTCGGGAAAAACTCGAGCAGATCGAAGGACTCGATTATGAGACGGCGCTTTCCTATGCGGGAGGATTCGAGGAACTGCTGCAGGGGACGGTCTCCATCATTTCTTCCGAGTGTGATGAGAAGACGCAGCAGATGCGTGACTGTATCAGTGACAAAGACTGGAACGGATACGGGATCGTTGCTCATTCGATCAAGGGACTCATGGCATCGCTCGGTCTGCAGGAACTGAGCCAGAGGGCGAAAAAACACGAAAACGCAGCTGCGGATCTTGATACGGAATTTATACTTTCGGACTGCGAGCCTTTCATCGAAGCATACCGCGATGTGTGCATGCGGCTCAAATAGGGACTCGGACGGAAAAGGTTGTAATGACGTCCTATACCCTGTATCATTTAAGAGTGGAAACCGAATCATTGGTCTTTGATAAGGAGGAAGAAAAATGGACAAAAAAGCATTAAACGCAGATGATCTGAAACAGGTCAGCGGAGGAAAGATCGTTGGAACGACTTCTTACGGATATCCCGTTGATGACAAGGGAAACGTAACGTTCAACGACAAAACAGGTGCATCCATAGTTCTTACGAGTACACAGTGGAATCAGCTTCTGAGCCACTATACTCATACAGGCGGCAATCCTGAGGCATACCTTAAAGATGTTTCGATCAAGGAACTTAAGGAAGCACAGCTTATCCCTTCCAATCCTTTGGGAGTATAAGCAAATAACCGGAGGGTTACATGTTTGATTTTAACTTTTACACACCTACTAAGGTCGTTTTCGGAAAAAACACCGAGAGAAACGTTGCCGAACTTATAAAGGAGTTCGGTGGAACGAAAGTGCTCATACATTACGGAGGAGGAAGCGTTGTCCGCAGCGGACTTTTGGGACGCGTTACGGATACTCTCGATGCAGCGGGCATAAGTTATGTGACGCTTGGAGGAGCCGTTCCGAACCCGCGTCTCGGACTTGTTTACGAAGGTATAGATCTTTGCAGGAAGGAAAAGGTTGATTTTCTCCTTGCCGTTGGCGGGGGAAGCGCGATCGATTCGGCAAAGGCGATAGGCTATGGTCTTGCAAACGATGGCGATGTATGGGATTTCTATGACTATAAACGTACGGCGACCGGATGTACGCCACTCGGCGTCATACTCACGCTTTCGGCAACCGGAAGCGAGATGAGCGATTCTTCCGTCATAACGAAAGAAGACGGACTCGTAAAGAGAGGCTACAGCAGTGATTATTCACGCCCTAAATTCGCGATCATGAATCCGGAGCTGACGATGACTCTGCCTGATTACCAGACGGCTTGCGGGTGCACCGACATCATGATGCATACGATGGAGAGGTATTTTACAAACGGCGGGAATATGGAGATAACGGATGCTCTTGCCGAGGGCCTTCTTCGTACGGTCAAAAAGAACGCGATAATACTGCGCGACGATCCGAAGAATTACGATGCGCGTGCGGAAGTGATGTGGGCAGGCAGCCTTGCGCATAACGGACTGACGGGATGCGGCAATGACGGCGGTGACTGGATGACGCATAAGCTCGAGCATGAGCTCGGCGGGCTCTATGATGTTGCGCACGGAGCAGGGCTGGCCGCTATATGGGGAAGCTGGGCACGGTACGTTTACAAAGATTGCCTTCCTCGCTTTAAGAGGTTTGCGATCAATGTAATGGATGTAAGCCCCGACGGATCCGATGAAGACATCGCGCTTCGCGGGATCGAGGCGATGGAAGACTTTTACAGAAGCATCAAGATGCCGACGAATCTTCGCGAACTCGGCGTTGAACCTACGGAGGACGAGCTTAAGCTCATGGCGAATAAATGTGCCGTCGGTGTTGGCGGCGAGATGGGCAGCGCCAAAGTGCTGAACGAAGAGGCGATGCTTGCGATCTATCGCGCGAGCGTATAAGTGTCGGCCGATGAATAAAAGCACCCCTGAGGGGTGCTTTTACTATGCCAAAATATGTATTTTTATGTTCAGAATCTAATGAAAGTGTGGTAAAATACAGTGTATGAGTAAATTAACCGTTTCGGCTGACGTAGGCAGGCTTGATGAGGTCCTGGCCTTTGTCGAGTCATTTCTTGAAGAAAATGATTGTTCGCCCAAAGAACAGATGCGCATTGTGGTTGCCGTTGAGGAGATCTATGTCAACATAGCAAGCTATGCGTATGAAGGTTCGGAAGGTACGGCTGACATCATATGCGAGATGGACGGCGATCAGGCTGTTTTAACATTTGTCGACAGCGGCAGGCAGTTCGATCCGCTTGCAAAGCCCGATCCTGATGTGACGCTGCCCGCGGAGGAGCGCGGTATCGGCGGCCTCGGTATATTCATGGTCAAAAAGAGCATGGATGATGTCGCATACAGATACGAAAACGGGCAGAACATTCTTACGATCAGGAAATCGATCAGCTAGTATCGCATGTTATGAATGAGATCATATTAGAGCTTTCTGCTCTTGGTATAGCCACATTTTGTTTTGTCGACTGCCTGAAGAACAGGACAGGTCTTTATCTTCCGTTCCCAAAAGGACTGATCGCCAAGGCCAAGGATCAGCATTTCACATATCTGACCCTTCTCTTTGTCATGATGATATCCGCTCTTTCATCGGTGCTCGAAGTTTCCATGACAAACTTCTGGTCATACAGGTCAGTGCCCATTCTATTCCTGATCAATCAGGTTTATTTTTTGTTCCACACAGCTATGTCACTCGTGTTCATGCTGTATATCATGAACATGACGGATGCGGCAGCCAACAAGGGTTTGTCGTTCTTTATAACCCTCTTTGTCCCATTCGCGGTTTCGGAACTGCTCGTTATCATCAATCCTTTTACAAAGCTCATTTTTTATGTGGATGAGGAATGTGTATACCACAGAGGCAGCCTTATGTGGACTCTTTATGCAATGGCCTTTATCTATGTCGTGTTCGCTGTTTCGTTTTTTACAAAGAACAGAAAGAACATCAAGAGGCTTGACCGTGTTGCCGCTATCATTCTCATTTCGATCGCAGTCATAGGTATTGCAGCCCAGGGCATATTCTCCATCATGGTCGAACTTTTCTTTGAGGCCATCGCATTCTTCGGCTTTATGCTCCTGCTCGAGGAGGAAAGCTACAGAGAGCTTACCGGACGCAAAGGAAGATCAAGAAGAAGTTTTATCTATGTCATAGCACTGACATTTCTTATAGTTGTTATCCTCAATATCAATCTCATATACCATGCAGGGACCGATCAGACCGGCAGGATCGGAGAGGTGCAGACAAGCAGCTTAAAAGGTGAGATGCAACAGATCATCACGGAATCCGAGAGCAGTGTCCTTCACTACTCCATGGGATTGGAGCAGTTTATGATCGACGATCCGGATCTTAGAGGGATTAAGGATTTCATACAGGCGCAACAGGATCATTATGTTGATGCCACTGACGGAAACTGTTTCTCCGTATATGCCGCGGCAAAGGACTGGACGATCATTCCGGGCTTTGATTTCGGGGACGACTATCATGCCACGGAACGCGTATGGTACGTTGGGGCGAAAAATCATCCGGGCGAGGTTTATCTTTCGGATCCGTATATTGATGCCGATACGGGAGATCTGTGTATCACGTTCTCGTATCTGCTTTCCGACGGCGAGACCGTAGCGGCGATGGACTATACTCTTTCGCGCATACAGGACATAGTATCCAGAATGGGAGACAGTGAAGATCAGTTTGCAATGATAGTTACCGGAGGCGGCACGATAGTCGGCTGTACGGAAACGGGACTTCAGGGCAAGGATCTTCTTGGGGACATTCCCGAGTATGCAGATGTGTTCAGACGTGTCGGGGCAAGCAGCGAGCATAAGAGCTTCAGAACAAGGATCGACGGACATAACAGGATCATATTCTCCGATGAGACAAATAACGGATGGAAACTGATTCTGTCGGCCGACTATTCGAAATTCTATGCCAAGATATACAACCAGATGGCACTTCTCGGCGCCATCGACCTCCTGATGGTTGCTGTCATAATCGTCTTTTACATGGTCAGCATCAACAATCAGGAGAAGGCGGAAGACACGCTTCATGCAACAAAGAGTTTTATATCATCGCTTACGGATGATCTTATGAATCCGCTCAATGACATAATGCGAGTGAGCGATATGTATACCCATCAGGGCGTTGAGTCACCGGAAGCACTCAGATCGATCGGTGAGGCAAGCCATCTTCTGAAAGAGAGGATGGAAAACCTGTTCGCATATTCGAGTATCCTGCGTACGGATTCTACCGATGAAAGCGTCAGGCGTTCGAAAAAACACCGTGATATGTCCGCATCGAGCAGGAACATGCGAAACGGGATAACCGGCATATTGATCGTGGCACTTCTGATCGGTCTCAGTCTTTGTCTGGCTATAACGGCGAGATGGGGATCGGCCAGGATCGGCAGAGAAGTTGACGGATATAACAGCGAGGTAACGGTATGGGTACAGAAGCAGCAGAGCATTCTCGGGATGTTTGCCGACGTGATCGCCGCGGATCCGGCAGTGCTTGATGATTACGACAAGGCAGTCAAATGGCTTGATGATATAGTCGGCCAATACAGCGAGATGACTGTGGCCTATCTTGCCAATCCTTATAACAGGGAGTACCCCGTCATCATGAATAACGGATGGGTCGGCGGCCCCGATTTCAAAGTTGAAGAGAGACAATGGTATATCGATACGGAACGCTCAGGTACAGGTTCTTCCATATCGAGACCGTATTATGATGCCCAGACCGGACTGTACTGTATAACCATATCGCAGACCGTTTACTCGGTTGACGGACAGTTTCTCGGGATATTCGGTATAGACTGTCTGCTTGACCGTCTGATCGATGTACTTGATGACAGTTATACTGATGACAGTTATGCTTTTCTCGTTGATCAGGACGGAACGATCATCAATCATCCTTACAAGGAATACGAGATCAGCGCAGACAACGTTGTCAACATCGCGGACACGGAGTATGCGGATGTTTACAGTACGGGAAGTTCGTTCTGGATGAGTGATTATGACGGACGTATTGTTGCGTGCCGGTCCCGTAAGAGTGATGTGTCGGGATTCACGGTCATTGTAGTACAGAGCTGGTGGAGTATATACGGAAATGTACTTATCATGGTATCCGTGTTCCTTATCACGATAGTCGCATCGATCATTGCCGTGGCCCGCATGATAAACAGGTTCATCATCTGGCAGGAGGATTCAAACAGAAAACTTGTCGAGGCAGTCAATTCCGCTGTAGCGGCCGAAAAAGCAAAGTCGCGTTTCCTTGCCCAGATGTCGCATGAGATAAGAACGCCGATCAACACGGTGCTCGGTATGAACGAGATGATCATGCGCGAATCATCGGATACGGCGATAAGAGAATATGCGGGAAACATACGTTCCGCAGGAAAGAACCTTCTCGGCCTCATCAACTCTATACTTGATTTTTCCAAGATCGAGGAAGGCAAGATGGAGATCATTCCGGTCAGATATGATACGGCCATGCTTATCGGAAACATGATCAATTCCGTATCAAAAAGAGCAAAGGATAAGGGACTTGATTTTGATGCGCATGTCGACGGTGACCTTCCGTCGGCACTGTTCGGGGATGATATGAGAGTGACCCAGGTTGCCGTCAATCTTCTGACAAATGCGGTTAAGTACACAAAAGAAGGACGCATTGATCTGTATGTTACCGGAAGACATAACGATGACGGTGACTTTACGCTCGGAGTCCGGGTCAAGGATACGGGTATGGGCATCAAATCCGAGGATATCGACAGACTCTTCGAGTCATTTACGAGACTTGAGGAGACGAGGAACCGTAACATAGAAGGTACGGGACTTGGAATGGCCATAGTGAACAGACTTCTTGACATGATGGGCTCAAAACTTTCCGTTACGAGTGTATACGGGGAGGGATCGGAGTTCTCGTTTGAAGTCAAACAGGATGTTGTTGATGCAACACCGATCGGTGATTACGAGCAGAAGGCAAGGGAAGCTATGCGGCAGGACGATGAAGACACATATCTGTATGCACCCGATGCAAAAGTACTTGTTGTTGACGACAACAACATGAACCTGATAGTTATACAAAGCCTTTTGAAGATAAACGGTATCAAACCGGATACGGCGGCATCGGGAGAAGACGCTCTGGCTCTTTTGAAAGACAAAAAGTATGATATCGTAATGCTTGATCATATGATGCCCGATATGGACGGAATAGAGACTCTCGTAAAAGCTAAAGAAGATGATCTTATTCCGGAAGGATGCGCAGTGATCGCGCTCACCGCAAATGCAGTCGTGGGCGCAAGAGATTATTATCTCAAAGAAGGCTTTGATGATTATCTGTCAAAGCCGATCGATGTCGGGTTGATGGAGGAACAGCTCGCAAGATTCCTTCCGAAGGACATGGTCACATACAGGAACAAATCCGATAAGGATGCGGCCGATGACGGTAAAGAATCATTTGCAAAAGCATGTGAAGGCAATATAAGGGAACTTGAGGAAGCCCTTGCGGCCAAAGACTATAAACGGTATGCGGATAAGATGAAGCAGATCAAGGCTGACTGTAAGGCGATCGGCGAGAAAGATCTGTCGAAGGGAGCGGCTGCGCTTGAGATCTCGGCCAAGACGGGAGCGGCGGATGCCGTTAAGAACCAGCATCCCGCTTTCATTGCAAAATACAGGGACGTCGCAAAAGAGATGACCGACAGTAAACAGTAACTTAAAAAGGAGCATTTTATGCCAAACTGGATCATTGTTGTTGATGATGATGTAACCAATCTGAAAATGGCAGGACAGATACTGTCCAAGAGCAACATGAGGGTAACGGCCGTAAAGTCCGGACAGAGCCTTCTCGATTATGTGCGCGAGAACGGTGCGCCGGATCTTATACTGCTTGATATCAACATGCCGGAAATGGACGGATTTACGACGTACACAAAGTACAGGGAACTCGAGAGTGAGCTCGGTATTGCCGATACGCCGATCGTCATGCTTACAGCGGATGAGGACAAGGCCAATGAGAGCAAGGGCTTTGAGATGGGTGTAAGCGATTACATCAGGAAGCCTTTCGATCCGGATGTACTTGTGCGACGTGTCGGTAATATCCTCAGTACGAGCGGCCGTATGAAAAAGTATGAAGAAGAGGCCACGATAGATAAGCTGACCGGATTTCTGAACAAGTACAATGCAAACGAACAGATGGCCGAACTGTGCCGGACGAAGAACGGAACGCTTATGATAATCGACCTTGATTCGTTCAAGCTTGTCAATGACATATACGGTCATGACATGGGTGACAGGGTGCTCGCGACATTCTCGAGGATACTCAAGGACAACATGGGATTTCCCGCCGTGTTCGGAAGGATAGGCGGCGATGAATTTCTGATCTTTGCGGAGAATCTCAAGGAAGAAAAAGATTTGGCAAAGTACTCCGTGGCTATCAATAAATTCCTTCTTTCGGAAGCGCGCAAGATGATGGGTGAGGATATGAGCATCCCTCTGGGCGCATCGATCGGTGCGGTGTTCGTTCCCGAGCAGGGTACAGAGTTCAATGAGCTTTTCCGCCTATCGGACAGGGCTCTTTATACGATCAAGAACAACGGTAAGCACGGATACGCTCTGTTTAAGGGTGATGATGAACTGGCAAGTGCGATACCTACCGACATCAATCTTGCGATGCTCACGACCATACTCGAAGAGAGAAGCATTCCGCAAAATGCGATGTGGATGGGTAAGGAAGCGTTCGGTAACGTATACAGATACATGATCAGATACATGGACAGATATCGCGGAACGGCATATAAGATGCTCTTCACCGCAAAGTTCATCCCGAAGGATCTGTCCGAATCCGAGAAGGAAAAGATCATGATAAGCCTCAGGGAGCTTTTACAGGAGTCGCTTAGAAACAGCGATATCATGATGCAGATAGGTGACAACCATTTCTTCCTGATGCTTCCCGAGATAAGTGATTACAACGTCGCACGTGTGACCGAGCGTGTTATGCATGCATGGAAGAACAACGAGTACAGCGGTCTTGTCAAGCTTGCTGTTGAGACAGAAAGCACTGATTCGGATATGCATGAGACATTTGCGGAAGAGTATGATGACGAAAATCATATCGCCATAGCTAACGCCAACCTTTCGGACCTTGAAGACATGCAGCGCGCTCTTGCTGCAAAAGGATACGAAGTCGCAGCCTGCAAGAGCGGTGACGAACTGCTTGAATATCTTGCAGACAACAGACCCAACCTTATGATCATAAAGGCCGATATGAGTCCCATGAGCGGCCTGGATACGATCGTCAAGATAAGAAAACAGGGCGGCGCGATCCGCAGGATACCCGTGATACTTATAGCCAATGACGATCCGGTGACTGAGCAAAGAGGCTTGGAACTTGGGGTGGTTGATTTTATCAAAATGCCGCTCTCCGATGAAAAGCTTTACCTTCGCGTTAAGAATCTCCTTCGGATGTCCATCCTGTCCGATCACATGAATCAGGAAGTCGAGAAGAAGACGGAGGAAAACGAACAGCTTTCGATACATATCATTCAGGCGCTTGCATTCGCGATCGACGCAAAGGATAAATATACGAACGGCCACTCGAGCCGTGTTGCCGAGTATTCAAAAGAGATCGCTGCAAGAACCGGTTATTCCGAAAAGGAGCAGAATGAGGTATATATCATCGGTCTTTTGCATGATGTCGGAAAGATCGGTATTCCCGATGCGATCATCAACAAGAACGACAAGCTGACAGATGAGGAATATGCAGTCATCAAAAATCATCCCGTTATCGGAAGACAGATACTCGATAAGATCAAAGAAATGCCTAACCTTTCAAACGGTGCCAGATGGCATCATGAAAGATACGACGGTAAGGGATATCCTGACGGACTTAAGGGTGAGGAGATACCCGAGATCGCAAGGATAATAGCCGTCGCTGATGCATACGATGCAATGACCAGCTACCGAAGTTACAGGGACACGCTTCCGCAGGATCAGGTAAGGGCGGAAATCGTAAGATGCAGCGGCACTCAGTTCGATCCGAAATTTGCCGATATCATGATCGCGATGATCGATGAGGACAAAGAATACCAGATGAGGGAGAAGCGCTAAATGGGGAAAAAGAACGATCAAAAAGACAGAGGTGAACTTTTCATCTCTTCACAGATAATGATGGTCGTAAGCTACACGATCTTCTCCGTGATACTGATCGGGGAAACGTTTGTCATGGACTGGGAAAAATGGGCAGTCATACTTATCGCGGGCGGCGTGGCGGTATCATGGTACATGCATCTTGTCAGGATCGGATCGGACGATCTGAGACTTTGGCTTGTATCGCTGTTCATGATGGCGACGTTTTTCTTTTACGGGTCACATGCCACGAGTACGTTTGATCTTGCGATAGTCATGTCCGCCGTCATATTCCTGTATACGATGACGGGAATACATAAACTCATCACACTTTGTCAGGTCACATACTATATAACGATGGTATATGAACTGATACAGCTTGCGATCGCGGGGGAGACATTCGATCCGCTCATGATCACGAGGTCGATCCTTCATTTTGCGATGATCACGATGATCTGCTGGATCGCAAGAGTCATCATAGACAAATGGAGGGAAGTGCTCGGGCATTCAAGAGATGAGATCAATCTGCTGACGTTGGCGGCTGAGCGCCTCGGTGATTTTCTCGCGAACATATCACACGAGATAAGGACACCAATAAATGCGATACTCGGCCTTTGCGATATGAGCCTTGAAAACGAGACCGATATAGATAAACGCTCTAATCTTACTTCGATAGAGGAAGCCGGCAAGAAGATAGGTGAGCAGATCAGCGATATACTTGATTATTCCGAGATCGACCGTGATGACCTGACGAACAATTATGAAGACTACATGCTCTCTTCGGTATTAAATGACATAGTCAATGAGTTAAAGCCGTACAGGAAGACTGATATAGAACTTATCATAGACGTTGATGCGACGGTTCCGGCTGTAATGAACACGGATGTTGCAAAGCTCAAAAAGATACTGTGGCATCTTATAACAAACGGTTTGAAATTTACGAACGAAGGCGGTGTGTATGTGCACCTGTCAGCCATTCCACAGCATTACGGGATCAACCTTGTCATAGAGATAAAGGACACGGGTATAGGAATGGATGCCTCTCAGCTCGAACAGGTATATGACAATTTCTACAAGGCGGATTCGGGAAGAGCCCGCAGGACCGGTGGCCTGGGCCTTGGTATGCCGATCGTTCACGGATTTGTCCGTTCACTCGGCGGTTTTATGACGGTTGAAAGTACGCTCGGACAGGGCACGAGCGTTAAAGTTTCTATACCGAACGGCGTCGTGGACAGTGATTGCTGCATGTCCGTTTCCGACAGGGAACACATCAGTCTCGGCGCTTATCTTCATTTCGAAAAATTCCCGGATCCTCATGTCAGGGAATATTATGACCGCATGGTCAAGAACATCGTTACCGGCCTGAAAGTCACGATGCACAGGGTCGACAACACCGAGTCGCTCCATGCCCTTACAGAGAGCAAGAAGCTGACGCATCTATTTGCCGGACCGGAAGAATATCTTGATGCACAGGACTTCATGGAGGAACTTGCAAAGAGCATAATCATTACCGTTATAGCCAATCCCGAGGAGCTTACGCTTCCGGCGGGCTCAAGGGTAAGGGTCATGCCCAAACCGTTCTACTGTTTCCCGGTCGTAAGTATATTAAACAGCAAACTTGATGATGATATATCCGATGAGGGAAAGGTCACGTTCCCCGGAACAAGGGTCCTTGTAGTCGATGATGAGCCGATGAACCTGATCGTGTCTACAGGTATGTTCAAGGGATACGGCATGATAGTTACAACCTGTGAGAGCGGAGCGGAGTCCATAGATCTGTGCCGCAAGAATGACTACGATATCATATTCATGGATCATATGATGCCCGGAATGGACGGCGTTGAGGCTATGAAGAGGATCAGGAGCGAGCAGGCCAAAGCAAAGAAGATAGTGCCCATAATAGCGTTCACGGCAAATGCGGTCAGCTCCGCAAGGGAGATGTTCAGACAGGAAGGATTTGACGGTTTTGTTTCGAAACCCGTTGACCGTGTAGAACTTGAAAGAGTGATGAAACATGTCCTCCCGGCAAATCTTGTTGTCGTAACGGACAGCGAAAAAGTGACCGCACCTTTGCCCAAACCCGAGGTTGTGGCCGCTCCGGCCGAAAAGGGTGTCGTTGAAAGACTTGCAGCTATCGGCGTTGACGTTCAGAAGGGACTGTACTACAGCCAGAACGACAGGGAATTCTATATTTCGCTTCTGATGCAGTACCTTCGGGAATCGGAAAAGAAAAAGAATCTCATGAGCGAGGCTCTTGAAAAGGAAGACCTTGGGGCATATGCTGTTCAGGCCCATTCGATCAAGAGCACATCAAAGATGATCGGAGCACTTAAGCTTTCGGAGAGTGCCAGACTTCTTGAGGAAGCGGGTAAGAAGGGTGACCGTGAATATATCGATGACAATCATGCCGACATGCTCGCTCTGTATGAGAGCGTGCTCGATGTTTTGCGTATCGGAAATGAAAATGCCGAATCCGATGCACCGGATTCGGAAGCTGAAGAAGATAATGATATTCTGGAATTCGGTCCTTCGGGTGACACAGAGGAAGGAGGCAACGCATGAGCCTTTCTTTTAAAGATTTCCTCGAATTCATGTTCCATGAAAAAGGAACCGTAAAGGGAGAGGAGAAGATAAACAGATTCATATACGGATCGACGCTGGGAAAGATGCGACTGATCGGGGTTTTGGGCGCGATCCTTATGCTCGTGGCATTTATCGCAAGCTTTACACACAAACACGCAACAGCGGAGTATGTCGTAAGTTACAGATATCTTTATGCCTCGCTCTTTGTGGTGATGATATTTGAGATAATACTCCTTACGTTTGTAAAACACAATTTTGACAGTCATCATGCCAAGCTTGTATGGATCATGCCGCTTTTGACTCTGCTCACTCTCGGATGGGCAATTGTTGCTACGTGTATCAATGCTTATGCTCTCGGCTTCGTCAATCCGATGCTGTATATATGTGTATCGCTGATGGTGCCGTTCTGCGTTTACATGCACCCGATAGCCTATGTTCTTCTGGCCGGATTTTCCGATGTTGCGATGCTGTGTGTCTATTACAATCTTGTATCGGCAATTCCGTCACCTGCGCCCAAGACGATAGTCGTAGCTACGGCTTTTTTGATCAGATCATGTCTGGGCCTGCATCTTTATTTTCTCCAGTTCTATATAAGGGTACGGTCGATGGTCTATGAAGAGCAGAGAATAGAGATCGAGGAACTTAACCGTGCACAGAACAGATTTTTCTCAAGCATGAGTCATGAGATAAGGACGCCGATCAATACGATCATCGGTCTCAATGAGATGATACTTCGCGAAAAGGTAAGCGATGAGGTTGCCGAGGATGCCGCAAATGTACGTGCTGCGTCGAATATGCTGCTTCATCTTATAAACGATATCCTTGATATGAGCAAGATATCATCGGGTCAGATGAAACTGACGCCCGCGGCGTACCGCCCGGGAGACATGCTTTCCGAGATAGTCGGAATGTTGTGGATGCGTGCCAGAGAAAAAGGTCTGGAGTTCCATGTTGAAGTGGCTCCTGACATTCCTTCGGAGCTTTACGGTGATGAGGTCAGGATCAAGCAGATACTGATCAATGTTCTTAACAATGCTATCAAGTATACGAAGAAAGGTTCGGTCACTCTTTCGATCCAGTGCAACGGGATCACCGACGGAACCGCGGATATAGTTTATTCCGTTACCGATACCGGAATGGGTATAAGGAAGGAGAGCATGCCGCACCTGTTCACTGCTTTCAAGCGTGTTGATGAGGAAGCGAACCGGTTCATCGAAGGAACGGGGCTCGGCCTTTCGATCGTAAAACAGCTTACGGAACTTATGGGAGGTACCGTAAGCGTAAACAGTATCTACACGCAGGGGTCAACCTTTGTGATCGCAATACCGCAGAAGGTCACCGATTATGCTCAGATAGGTAATATCAATCTCGAAGAAAAACATAAGTCCAACATGTCGGGCAATTACAACTGCACTTTTGAAGCGCCGGAAGCACGTGTTCTTGCGGTAGATGATAACGAGTCAAACCTTATGGTCATCAAAAAACTGCTGAGGGATACAAAGGTGATCGTCGATACCGCGGATTCCGGAGAACGTGCACTTGAGATGACTCTCGAGAACACGTACGATGTTATATTCATGGATCATCTCATGCCCGAGATGGACGGTATCGAAACGTTCCGCAGGCTGAGGAACCAGGTCGGCGGCGTTTCAAAGGAATCAAAGGTCATCGCTCTTACGGCCAATGCCGGAAGCGATATGAGAAAACTCTATTCGGACGAAGGATTCGACGGATACATTGTCAAGCCCGTAAATGCGGGAGAACTTGAGGCCGAGGTCATGAGACTTCTGCCCAAAGAAAAAGTGACGTTTACCGGAACGGACTCAGACATACTTGTAAACAGTATGATGTGGATGGATGACCGGAGGAAAAAGAGAGCCATAGCGATCACAACGGAAAGTGTTGCGGACATCCCGCACAAACTGCTGGAGAAGTACAATATCGCCGTAATACCTCACAAGGTAGAAACAAAGAGCGGTATCTTTGCCGACGGAAACGAGATAGATTCCGACGGGCTTCTTGATTACATGAGTGATAACACTTTCGTCAAGACACATGCGCCCACGGTTAAGGAGCACGAAAATTTCTTTGCAAAAGCTCTTGCCGGCGCCAACAATATCATTCATCTGACCGTATCCACAAAGGTCAATCACAGTGGTTACGAGAACGCACTCGAAGGCGCTGCCGCATTCGATAATGTTACGGTCTTTGATACGAGGCACTTATCGAGCGGACAGGGAATCCTTGTCATAGAGGCATGCCGCCTTGCTGCGGAAGGCTTGTCGGTCAATGAGATAATCGGAAGGCTCACATTTATGAGAAATTATGTCCATACAAACTTTATAACCGATAACCTTGATTACCTCGCACGTCAGAAACAGGTGGGACCGAAACTTGCCATGGTCTTCAAGGCCATAATGTGCCACCCGGTCCTCAATATGAGAAACGGACGCATGAGCGCGAAAGAGTTTTACTTCGGAGTAAAGAACAAGGCGTGGAAAAAATACATCTCATCGTGCCTTGCAAATGTTTCGGATATAGATCTTTCGGCACTTTATATCACATATGTCGGTCTGACGAAAAAGGAGATCGACTATATAGTTGAGACGGTTGAGAGCAAAGCACATTTTGAAAATGTGTTTATAACGAAGGCATCTCCTGCGATAGGCGTAAACTGCGGTCCGGGAACTTTCGGACTCCTGTATAAGAGGAAGATATAAATATGACTGACACTGTTACAAAACAAAGACAGAGCGGTCCCGATCTTATAAGATCCATAGCGTGCTTTTTTGTGGTCGGGGCGCATTTTTATCTGAATATGGGATATTACGACGAGCCGATGGAAGGGTGGAAGATGTTTACGATGACAGCCTGCAGATGGCTTTTCGTGACGGCCGTGCCGCTTTTCTTTATGCTCACGGGGTATTTCAAAAAGAAGAAGATCGCGGACAGATCGCATTACAAAGCGCTCATTCCTCTCGTTATTTCATATGTTGTCATATCCGTTGCCAAGATGATACTGTACAACAGACTTTACGGTAAGATCTATGGCGTCAGGGAGATCTTTCAGAATCTTGCCAACTACCAGATAGCATGGTACATGGGCCTGTATCTGTGCGTGTTCCTGCTCATCCCGTTTCTTAACAAGGCATGGTATGCGCTCAGCCAAAAAGAGCAGAACATCCTTCTTGTTACGCTCGGTTTTCTGTGTACTGTTTATCCTGCGTTCAAGTATGTGGGACCTTCGTATTTTATCGGAGTCTACCCTGTGCTCTTTTATTTTCTCGGCATAGCGGTAAGCGAGAGAAAATGGAAAGTGAACAGAGTGTTGCTCCTTGCGGTACTCGGATTTACGATCGCACTTGAAGCTACTGTAAGCATGAAGCTGACGTCGACGGGTGTTTTTGATTGGAACCTCATCCAGACTGCGGACGGAACATACGGAACATTCTTCATTTCCGTGTGTACGATATGTATCTTTCTGATGCTTTATGACGTTGATGTTAAAGGAAAGATCATACGAACTCTTCTTTCCTCTATCAGCTCGGTATCGTTCGAGATATACCTTTTTGCGGGAGCATATGATGCGATCATCTACGGATATGCCAAGAGATACTTAACGGGACCGATCGAAGCTTTCTGGTGGTTCTTCGTAACGGTCCCGGCAAGTTTTATATGTGCTTATATTTCGTCTGTTGTATTTCGTAAGGTCGTTTCGTTTGTTCTCAAAAAATGCGGCTACTGATCGTCTATAAGTGACTCACTGTCTTGCCGTTCGCAAGATCCACACCGCCTGCATCGCAATTGCGCCTGTGAAACTGTTCAATGTATTTGGCATCACAGTGGCTTGCATGCTCTATTTTCAGATCGAACATTTCGCTCGTTTCCTTAAAAGCCTTATGCTCTTCACGAAGCTGTCTGGCCAGCCAGTCGTTATTCCTGTCATCGCGAAGAGTGGAACTTCCTTTGGAGTCGCCCATATCCCGGCTTACGCTTACTATGTCCTTGTGGGGACGGTAGTTCGTATATCCACGGGGACGTACGGGCTTACCCTGCTGACCCGGACGGGGCGCAAGTTTACTCGTTGTGGTACCGGAAGCCGCTTTCTTAAGGGCTTTTGAGATGACCACAAAGAATATGACGACTACAAGGATTGACGATAATGCACCGCTCATGATTTTGAGCTCTCCGAAAGTGCGGTTATCGCGCCTGCAAGATTGGCAAGGTCGGAAGGAACGATGACCTTCGTAGCCTGTCCGTCAGCCATCTTTGCAACGGCGTCGAATGACTGGAGGGTAAGGTACTGCTGTGTCGGATTGGCTTCGTTGATAAGCCTGATACCTTCGGCTTTTGCCTTCTGTACGGCAAGTAATGCCTCGGCCTCACCTTCGGCCTCACGGATACGCTGTTCCTTAACAGCCTCTGCACGAAGGATCGCTGCCTGCTTTTCACCTTCCGCAAGAGTGATGGCCGACTGCTTCTTACCTTCGGCGGTAAGTATCGCTTCACGCTTCTCACGTTCCGCACGCATCTGTTTCTCCATTGCATCCTGTATCGACTGGGGAGGCATGATGTTCTTGACTTCAACACGGCTTACTTTGATACCCCATTTATCAGTAGCTTCGTCAAGGATAACCGTGATCTGTGAGTTGATGTCGTCACGGCTTGTAAGAGTCTCGTCGAGTGTCATGCTTCCGATGATGTTACGAAGCGTTGTTGCCGACAGATTCTCGATAGCTGCGATCGGACGCTCAACACCGTATGTGAAAAGCTTTGCGTCAAATACGGAAAAGAATACGACCGAGTCAACCATCATAGTAACGTTATCTTTCGTGATAACGGGCTGCGGCTCAAAGTCTGCAACCTGTTCCTTGAGCGATACCTTTTTGACTATGCGGTAGAAGAAAGGGACTTTGAAATGAAGACCTGCAGCCCATGAGCTGTGGTATTTGCCCAGAAATTCAACTACCCATGCGTTCGCCTGAGGGACTATGCATATACAGCGTACGCAAAAGATCAGAAAAATAAGAAATACGACTAATAAAAAGATCAAACCACCCATAACGTAATTACTCCTTTCAGTATGTTGGATTTCAGTATTATACCACATATATTGTATAAAGGCGACGGATGTGGTACAATTTCTCGTATGAAAAATCTGCTGTTCATATATAATCCCAAAGCTGGGAAGGGTAATATTTCCAACCATCTCGGCCATATCGTGGATACATTTACACAAAAGGGATACAGGGTAACGATATATCCCACTCAGTGCCGGGGAGACGGAGAGGTCATGGCGGCACAATGGGCAAAGGATTTTGACAGGATAGTATGTGCGGGCGGAGACGGAACGCTTGATGAGATAGTTACCGGCGTGATGTCGGCCGGAGCGGACATTCCGATCGGATATCTGCCGGCAGGATCCACTAATGATTTCGCGAGAAGCTTGGGTCTTCCGAAGAGCATGAGACGTGCGGCCGATATAGCATCGGCGGATAACGTTTTCAAATGTGACATCGGGAGATTTAATTCGAGATATTTTGTGTATGTTGCGGCTTTCGGGCTGTTTACCGACGTGACATACGAGACTGACCAGAACCTGAAAAATTTATTCGGATATACGGCGTATCTTGCGGAAGCAGTCAAAAGACTTCCGTCGATCAGGTCGATCCCTCTTCGGATCACGTATGACGACAATGTACTGGCAGACAATTTCCTTGTCGGGATGATAACCAATTCCGATTCGGTCGGAGGAATAAAAGGTATCACCGGACCCGATGTCAAGCTTGATGACGGAGTGTTCGAGGTGATGCTTGTGCGCTCGCCGGACAGTCTGTTTGAATTCAATCTGATCGGACCGGCAATCCTTGACCGAAGGATCAAGTCGGATAACGTGATATGTTTTAAGACATCAAGCATTAAGATCGAATCCGATGAACCGATCGCTTGGACGCTCGACGGTGAATTCGGCGGTATGTCGGATGTATCTGAGATAGTGAATGTGCATGAAGCCGTGGGGATTGTTGTATGACCGGACTTGTACTTGAAGGCGGAGCGATGCGCGGAATATTTACCGCAGGCGTACTCGATGTCTTCATGGAAAACGGTATAAGATTTGATAATGTCATCGGAGTGAGCGCCGGTGCGTGTTTCGGATGTAATTACGTATCCGGCCAGATCGGCAGGACGGTCCGTTACAACATGAAATATGCACGCGATAAGAGGTACTGCAGTGTTTCATCTCTTATCCGTACGGGCGATATGTTCGGAGCCGAGTTCTGCTATCATACGCTTCCCGATCAGCTCGATAAGTTTGACGAGGGAGCGTTCATTGCTTCGGGTATCCCGTTCTACGTTGTGGTCACCGATATCGAAACCGGTGAAGCCGGGTATCATCGTATGACGGATGCAAGTTACAAGGAGCTCGAATGGATGAGGGCGTCTTCATCCATGCCGCTCGTGTCGAATATCGTAGAGATAGACGGTGGCAAATATCTGGACGGCGGAATGACTGACGCCATACCTCTTCGTGCGTCAGAAGCGATAGGATGCGCCAGGAATGTTACGATACTGACGAAGCCGCGCGGATACCGCAAGAGCCATGAGAAGATGATGCCGCTTATCAGGTGGAAATACAAAGATTATCCGGAGCTTGTCCGGGCGATGGAAGTCAGGCATATAGCATATAATGAGCAGCTTGATCATTGCTTCAAGCAGGAGAAGGCCGGAAACAATTTTGTGATCTGTCCGAAGTCACCGCTTCCGCTCGGTCACGTCTGTCACGATCCGCTCGTTATACGTGAAGCATATGAGATAGGAAGAAGCGAGGCTAATTAGATAATGCCTGCGCTTGAAAGATTTATCGAAAGAGGGGAGACTGCTTAAGGGCAGTACCGGGGGAAGAAGATGAAAAGAACTAACAGGATACTTGCTATCGCGGCCGCTGCGGTCATATTTGCATGCCATACGGCCGCGGTCGGCGCGGCCACT
>JAEEGL015710475.1_pt1 | contig 22212 bp, 13 predicted proteins | sample 9134231 | NCBI WGS metagenome assembly JAEEGL01 (sample SAMN16246548, study PRJNA631951) | gut metagenome | biome: gut microbiome; feature: rumen; material: fiber-attached | host: Bos | place: Iran: Karaj | collected 2018-10 | reverse complement strand
TCGATCGTTTCGATCGCAGGTTTTCTCTTCATCCTCATGGGCACTTCAAGTGCAAGCGTACCAGCTATCATCAAATGTGTCATTATGATCGGTGTCATTGCGGCATACCTTCTTTTCAATTCATCTCCGAGCCTGGTTCTGATGGGTGACGCGGGATCGCGCGCGATCGGACTTTTTCTCGGACTCGTTGCCCTCGAAACAGGAAGTCCCCTCGCCTTCATCCCGATCTGCCTTATCTTCATCCTTGACGGCGGTCTGGGGCTTTTGAAGGTCGCGCTTCTCAGAACCGTAAAGCTTAAGATCCTCAAAAACACACGAACACCCATCCATGACCATGTCCGCAAAAACAAGGGATGGTCCGATACACAGACCGTGGCACGATTCGTGATCGCGAGCGCTTTTATCGTGATCTGTTATCTGTGTTTTATCTGAATATTTCGTCCAAAATACAGCGGGATTCGATTTTTCGTAATTTCCGCTGCTCTTTTTCCTTTGTTTTATCGAACTTGGACAACGGGAATTGAGATTTTGGCTTTTCCGCTGTTCTCTTTCTCTTATTATTCCTAATTCGTACAGCGGAATTTGAGATTGGGAATTTCCCGCTGTTTTTTTCTTATATTCAAAGTTTTCCGGATTATAATAATAAAGGGCTCGAGCGCGCCCGCGAACAATTCCCAAAACACTTAAAACGCGAAGCGGTTTTGGGAATTGTTACACGTGGCAGCGAGAGCCTGATTAAGGTAATGCAAAAGGCTCGAGTTACGCTCGAGCCTTTTGGTATACTATAGATTAATTACGTTTCAGTCCTCTGCCCCGTACAGATCCCTCTCAATATACTTGAGCGCGTACTCCTGACGATTCTGAGCAAATATCATCAACTGAGCCTCCGACTCATAATACGAGCCGGGCGTACACCAGAGTGAGAAATCACCCTTCTTACGAAGTTGCGCGATATGCTCATAGTAATAATCGAGCTCAGTGGAACGTGATTCATTAAGCATATTGTAACTCTCAAGGATACTTTCCTCGGAAAGCGCTCCTTCAAGGAATTCGATTGATTTGTTCTTAAAGTACTCCTTGCAGTCCTCACGCTCCATCAGCTTTGTGAAAAGCGGCGCATATCTGGTATCACGGGGATTCATGACGATACGAAGGGTATCGTAGTACGGCTGCGTTGCATCCTGTCCGTAAAGTCCGTACGAATAGTCCATGTCATGAGGCAGGAAGCGGTAACGACCGTCGAAAACACCGTCCTTATATGTGTCCCCTTCAGCGGGAACATAGCGAACAACCTTGTAATTGTTGTTCGGCCAGTCCCAGTTGTTAAGGCAGATATTCCATGCAAAATAATCAAGATAATCGTTGACTACCAGGAACTCGTCAAGCGCCTTGTAATTGGCATCTATCGTAAGATCCATGTCGATAAATTTCTGATACGCCTCATTGAATTCGTCAACACATTTTTTCGTAAGTTCGTCATCGTCATCATTCTTCTTCTGGTCGCTTCCTTCGAGGACTACGAACTCACCGGGAGCATCTTTACCGAATTTTTCCTTGAAATATGTATCACAATAATTCTCATGAAGCCAGAAGAGACCGTAATATTTCCCGTTCAGATAGGTTGCGGCAGGAAGGACAGCCTCATAGAATTTAAAGCCGGCTTTCTGACAAAGCGTCTGACTGAGTTCATCACGGAGGAAGCAGAACTGGTAATCATTTCCCGCATCACGAAGCACGAGCTTGTCATATTTATTTATTACCTTACCGCTTCCGTCCATTCTTTCCGTCCCGAAATCGTTGAACTTAAAGGTTCCGTGATCGGGGTCGTATGATTTTCTGGCAAAAAGCTTCATCGATTTGATGGAATACTGACGCGAATATCCGCCGTAGATCCTGACGCCGCCGAACTGACCGATCTCGGGATAGCCGTCAGGTCCGAACGATTCGACAAAGACTCCGCGCTCACTCTCTCTGCCGCGTTTTTTGTAATTCTTGCCGTAGAATATACCATCCGGCTTGTCCGTGAGGTCGGCGGGATCGCCCGTAACGGAAAAGACCAAAGTCGTATAACGTTCCTTTACGTTTTCCGCAACAAAGTATGTCTTTACCGCTGTCTTGGTCCATGTTCCGTTTGAAAGAAGCGCCTTTGCCCGCAGAACATAGGCATCCGGAAGATTTCCTTCCACCGGCTCGAACACGAGGGGTTCGGAATAAGCAAGCGCATTCTCGGTCGGCTCCGTACAGTCGAGAGTATAATAGGCCTTTGCTCCCGAGGGCACCTCAAGGCTCACCGTCAGGGTATCGTTAAAAAACGCGTTGGTATCGTTGAAAGCAAACGTCCCGTCATCAAAGAAGCTCAGTGTCACTTCACCCTTAACCGCAGGTTGGGGATCAGGCTTCGCAGGCGCCGGCGTAGGTTTCTTGGTCTCCTGCTCCTGATCGGTAAACTGTGAAATGAATTCTGTGCCGCTCTCACCGTCAATCACAATCACACTGTCGGTGCCTTTTTCGACGTCAATTACAGTCACGGTATCCTTAGGAGCCTGCGTGGGCTCTGCCGCTGTTTCCGGAGCGGGGGGGACGCTGCCTTCGCCCGATCCGCAAGCGCATGCCGATGTAACCACGGCACATGTGAGTATCAAAAGGCATATGTGCCTCATGGTTCTTTTAATGGTGCTCATTGTTTGTTATCTCCTTGGCCCGACACATGAACATGTACCGGATTCTCTAAAGCGGCGGTTTTTTCGCCGCTGATTTCCTGCCCGACACATAAACATGCATTAGGTTCTTCTTAATTACATTTCTATAGTGATACTGCTGTTGTCCCTAAGCATCTTCTCAGGGATAAGGATCCCGTCGATCGTCTGTCCATCAATAATAACTTTCTTAACTCCGTGCTCGGAACCGTTCGGATTCTCAACGTTTATGTTAAGAGTCTTACCACGGAAGTTCTTTGTGATGGTAAAATTCTTCCACTCAGAAGGGATCGAGGGATTTACCACAAGTCCGTCCGCTTCGGGATTAATACCGAGGATGCCCTCCACAGTGCCGACCATAACCGTCGAAGCCGTTCCGGTGAGCCAGTGCACATGAGCGCGTCCCGCAAAAGGACTTTCCTTGCCCTCAACAAACTGTCCGAAGACATAGGGTTCGAGCGACCTCTGTTCCGCACGGTCGTTATAGGTTGCGGGCGATGCCTCCTTCCAGTACATATATGCGCGGTTACCGTGACCGAGCTTTGATTCGGCGAGGATCAACCAGCCCTGAGGCTGTGAAAAGATTCCCGCATTCTCTTTAACACAGCGATTAAAGCATGTCATAAGCGCACCGTCAAATGCGTGATTCTCGTAAGGCGGATACATGACCATAGCACCGTAAGGAGTGTTAAGCTCTCTTTCGACACTGTCCATTGCCTTCCGCTTCTGCTCATCGCTGCCGAAGTCCGCGATGACAGACCACGACTGGGGATTAAGCCACATGGAAGCCTCGGGATCGGTACGCTTGCCGATAACGGCGCCGTCCTCTTTGTAACCTCTGATCCATCTGTCCCCGTCCCAGCAATCGTCAACAGCCGCGGTAAGCCTGTCAAGAATGCCGTCAAGCTCTGCCGCATATGCCTTGTCTTCCTTGATAACGGCGTATTTTTTAAGGACCTTGACCGCATAAACAAGCTGGAATGCAACAAATGTCGATTCGCCGAGTTTCCCGAGCCTTACACAGTCGTTCCAGTCCGCATGAAGTCCCGCAGGCATGCCGTGCTTCCCGAGGTTGTTCATCGAAAATGCGACAGCGCGCTTCAAATGCTCATAAACGCTACCCTTCTCACCGTTGTCAGCAAACCAGACCTCTTCATCAAGGAACTTCAGGTCGCCGCTCTCGCAGATATATTTGTCCACCGTAGGGAAGAGCCAGAGCGCGTCATCTGCGCGGTAACTGGGGTGCCCGGTTTCCTTAACATATTCCGGATCGTCGGGAGTGTTCTCCTGTCCGGGCTTATGTGTGTATTTTACAAGCGGAAGTCCCGCACCGTTCGTAACCTGCGCCGAAAGCATAAATCTGATCTGCTCTTTTGCCATCTCGGGAGCGAGATGAATGATACCCTGAATATCCTGAACGGTATCGCGATATCCGAAACCGTTTCTGAGACCGCAGTACTGGAAGGACGCGGCACGCGACCATGTGAATGTGATAAAGCAGTTATATGCATTCCACATATTTACCATGTTGTTGAAGTTCTCGTCGGGAGTGTTTACCTTAAGGTTGTCAAGCTTACCGTGCCAGTAGTTCTTAAGGTCTTCCAGCTCCTTGTCCGTAACGCCCGGTTTTTCATATTTGTCGAGGATCGCATCGGCCTCGGCAGCGGGCTTTTGGCCGAGGACGTAGATAAATTCCTTCGTTTCGCCCGGTTCAAGCGAGATCTCGGATTCAAGAGCGCCGCAGGAATTGCCGTTGTAGTTGAGATTGCACTCAAGAGGAGCGGCTGCCCCGACGGGGTCTTTGTATGTATTGTACGGTCCGACGAACTTATCGCGGTCACCGCAGTAACGATCCACCTTTGCCCCGGCAAGTCCGAGGAATCTTTCAAGGCGGGGGTTGTGAAGATTTTCATTCTGTTTCTGAAGGATATATCTTCCGTTAAAATATGTGTGTGTGATAAAAAGCGTGTACTGAAGGTTAACCTGATCCTGCTCGTAGTTGTTCTCATTAACGAACTCGCAGTAACCCGTAACCGAAAGATTCCTTTTCATGTCACCGCGGTTAGTGACCTTACACCTCCAAACCTCGTAGGCAGCGCCCTTCGGAACGTAATAAAGAGTTTCTGCCTCGATGTCGCGATAGGTTCCGGTAATAACCGTATATCCGGTACCGTGACGGCATTCGCTCTTATAATCCTCGAGCGGTTTACAAACGGGCGCCCATGAAGCCGACCAGTAATCGCCGTCATCATTGTCTCTGATGTAGATATAGCGCCCGGGCTGATCGAGCGGCACACCGTTAAACCTGTACCTGATGATCCTGCCGTTCGCTCCTGATTTTTCAAAGCTGTATCCGCCGGCGTTTCCCGAAATGATCGCGCCGTAATCGGGCGAGCCCAGATAATTCGCCCACGCGGTGGGAGTATCGGGTTTCGTGATAACATATTCTCTGTTTTCCGCATCAAAATAACCGTATCTCATGTATTCTCTCCTTCTTGTTAATTCATATATTTTCTTCCGTCTCAAATCCTTTGAGACGTCCCGCAAGCTCCGGCGGAACAAATGCGCTGATCTTAATGCCTTCCGGTAAGTATTCCTCCGAAAGGAGCCTTCCCCTTGTCCTGATATCCGAAGCAAGAGAACCTTGCGTGTAAGGAATGATGCCGTCAAACCGGCAGCTTCGCTCCGAAAGGATCTTCTCCACCCGTTCGATCAGTTGCCTAAGCCCTTCTCCCGTTTTAGCACTTATCATGACGCTCGCATCTGCTTCAGGATCACGAAGATCCGCCGGATGAAGCTTGTCGCATTTATTGAACACGGTGATGATCGGTTTGTCACTTATTCCGAGACCGGCGAGCGTATCCCTCACAACCCTCATTTTCGCTCTTATCTCGGGATCGGACGCATCAGCCACCTGAAGAATAATGTCGGCAAATCGAGCCTCATCAAGTGTCGATCTGAAAGCATCCACCAAATGGTGCGGCAGCTTTCGGATAAAACCGACCGTGTCGGAGAAAAGAATCTCCTGTCCCGTCCCTGAAATATAACTTCTGATCGTGGTGTCAAGCGTCGCAAAAAGCTTATCCTCTTCAAGCACCTCCGAACCCGTCAGCGCGTTGAGCAGGGTCGACTTTCCCGCATTTGTGTATCCAACGATAGAGACAAGGGGCAGTCCTTTCCTGTTCCTTAAGCTTCTCGTGACTTCACGTGTCCTCGAGACATTTTTAAGTTCTCCCGCAAGTACCGCGATCCTCTCCCTGATGATCCTTCTGTCTGTTTCGAGTTTTTTCTCACCGGGTCCGCGCATGCCAAGCCCGTACTGTCTGTCATAACTTCCCGCCAGAGCCCTGATCCTGGCGGCTCTGTACCTGAGCTGCGCCAGTTCAACCTCAAGCTTGCCTTCGCTGCTTGAAGCGTGATCCGCGAAAATATCAAGAATGATCATCGTTCTGTCGAGCACCTTTAACGGTTCAAGCGCTTCCGAGAGGTTTCTCATTTGTGACGGAGAAAGCTCATCGTCACAGACAATCCCTGTTGCGCCTTGCGCAGATGCATATGCGGATATCTCTTCAAGCTTGCCCTTGCCCACATACGTTGCGGGCGAAGCATTTTCCCTGTTTTGTATCACTCTTCCGACTTCCTGTCCCCCTGCCGTTTCAACAAGCTCGGCAAGCTCATCAAGAAGTATTTCGGGATCCTCGCTCCCCTCTGTGGCGACACAGACTAGTATCACCTTCTCGGGGCTTCGGTCATTACTGATCATAGTTTTGTTACCTTATCTTTCGCGCACATTCAAGCGCGTTGTCATAATCGTAGCGTTTGAGGAACTTGATTATATCGGTCGCTATCTGCATGTTATCTTTTCCGATATCATGTGTCATGAGCTTTTCGGTAAGCTCCCTGGCACGGGTTTCCTCAAAATTCTCAAGGAGATCGACAAGCCTGTTCCTGATCTCCCAAATCTCATCCGTGGTGATCGGAAGTGTTCCTGACGAAAGCGCAGCACCCGAAACCTCATTATAACCGAACGCTGCCGAAAAAGCACTCGCAATATTGTCAAGATATGCTTCCGGACGCGGTCCGTCACTCACGATGCCTTCAAATACGCCGTTTGCGCAGGCCATTTCCTGCGAGTAGGCGTACTCAAACAATTCGTCATAACCGAACGTCCTGGCATTCGACTTGATCCCATGTATAAGTATTCTGTAATTGTCAATATCCCTATCGTCGCGGAATTTAACAAGGTCCTTCTTCTCATCAACATAGCTTTCCATGTAGGAACGCGCCGTGTCTGCATAACCGTCGTAATCTCCGGTAAACTCGAGCCCCTTCCTCATGTCTATGCCGTACTCTTTAAGGACGGCAGCACATTTTTCTATTCTGTCATCACTCTCTGTTTTAATATATTCATCATTCCCCGATGCATCCTCAATCAGATCCCTGGACAGATAGGAAGCAACCATTCTTTCGAGTGCAACCGCCTCGACAGGTTTTGAAAGGTAGTCGTCATAGCCGTGGCTGACATAAAACTCCCTGGCTCCTTTAAGCGCGTTCGCCGTCATCATGATGTATGTCGCTTTTTCGGATTTATTCTCACCCGGCGCAAGCTTTTTGATTGCATCGAGTGTTTCGATTCCGTCCATGACGGGCATCATGTGATCGATGAAGACGATATCATATTTAACGGCACGAATCTTATCGATACATTCCTGTCCGGAACCGGCGGTGTCAACCGCAACCTTTGTACGTTTAAGCAGACCTCTGATAACCTCAAGGTTCATCCTGTTGTCGTCCGTAACAAGCACATGCGCGCCGCTCGCCGTAAATGAAGGCTTATATTCACCGGTACGTCTGTCTCTTCCCTCGCTGACGCTGATGAGACCAACTGCCTGGGGATCGGCAATCACCTGATCGATAAGTACCGTAAAGGTACTGCCCTTTCCCTGCTCACTTTCAAGGCTGATCTGGGCATTCATAAGGCTACACAGGGAGCTTACAATCGAAAGACCGAGTCCGGTTCCTTCTATGCCACGATTCTTTTCATCGTCAAACCTGACAAAAGGATCGAACAGAGTCTCCTGATCCTCGTTCTTGATCCCGATTCCCGTATCGGCAACAACCACCGTAAGCTCACAGCAGTCACCGTGATTATGTCCCCCGACCGAAAATCTGACCTTTCCCTCGGGAGTATATTTTACAGCATTGCTGAGGAGATTGACAATAATCTGGTTAACCCTGACCTCATCACCGTAAAGACGCGAAGGCAGCTTCGGATCAATATCCGTTTCAAATTCAAGACCTTTGTCGGCGCACCTTAACGAGAACATGTCGATAAGATTTTCAATCATTGACCGTGTTTCGTACTCGGCGCAGACGATCTTCATCTGACCCGCCTCAACCTTTGAAACATCGAGTATGTCGTTGATTATCGAAAGCAGGGACTCACCCGCCACTCCTATATTGCTAGAGTAGTGAAGGATCTGCCTGTCAAGGCTCTCACGCCTGATCATTTCATTCATTCCGAGAACGGTGTTGATGGGTGTCCTAATCTCGTGGCTCATCCGCGCGAGGAAATCGGACTTCGCATTGTTCGCTTCATCGGCTCTTTGTCTTTCTTTTTCAAGCTCATTCATTATCTTGTATCGTTCGGTCACATCATGAACGCTGACAAGATTTCCTGTCTTCTCGCCGAAGACATCCCTCATACTGTATATATTCACAAGACAATGCTTTCCGTTTGCTCTCGCAGGCGCTTCAAAGCTCGCCTGTTCGGCTTCCCACAAACGCATCTCGTCATCTTTTATCTCAAAGAGTTCGGAAAGATTGAGAGGATTGCCCTTTTTTGCAAGATCAAGAAATCTCACAGCCGCCTCGCTGGCCTGAACGAGGTTTCTGTTGGTGTCACATATAAGCATCGACGTGTTTACGAGATGGAATATATATCTTCCCGCATTCGCTTCGGTCAGCTGAGATTCCGCAACTGACAACATAAGCGAGTACATACATACCGTGCATACAAACTGGAAAAAAGTGCTTAAAGGAACGGCCACATATCCGAAGCTCGGGAGGACCGTATCAAAAACGTTTCCGAGCACCAGTCCTCCAAGCGCTATGAAAACCCTTTTTCCGATAAATTTATTTTTTGCGGAGCTTTTTTTGGAAATAAGCCTGAACACCATCGCAAAATATATAAGCGACAGCATAACGGTAAATATAACATAAAGAAGTCCGAAGAAATCGAATTTCAAGGTATATGACATACCCCACGATGTTCTGAAAAACTCAACGCTTCCGCGTCTGATGTTGAAAGGATAGATGACGATAAAACCGAGAGCGAAAAGCTTTATGGCTTTTTTGACGGACATTTTCAGATCTACCCATCCGAGTATCAGTATCGACAGAAGTATCAGGCTCGAAAAGACACCGAACATTCCGACACAACGCAGATAATAGGCAGTTTCCTCGCTCTCCGTGTTTATGAGCGCGCCGAAGCAAAAACTCCAGATGGCACCGCCCAAAGCATATGCCGAAAAGAGCCTGTTGATTCTGAGTTTTCCTTTTTCTCCAAGAAGCATGTTCAGCGCAAAAACAATGTCGCAAAGCGCTGTCGCAAAGAGGATATTCTCAAGCAGATTACCCATTCAAAAACCCCGTATATTCAACGTGTAAGACGGATTGATGTCTTGTTGTCAGCTTCGGATCGGGTTATGATTTCGGAACAACCCGTACATTTTATTTTACCACAAATAACAACTGCCTACAAGACTGTAAGCAACCTCTTTCACTTCACCATTTGCTATTTTCGAAAATTTATGGTATGATAGATTCTGTTTTCGTGAAGCGCAATCCGACCGTTGCCTCCGGGTCGATTGCCTGTGCCGCGGCACCGCTTATTTACGGAGGTTCAGATCAAAAGGAAGTATTATGAAGATTTACAGAAGAATGTCCATAATTCTCTCCACGGGCATCATGCTGATCGGGCTTATCACATTTTATATCAGTTCGGGCATGGGATACCCCGTTTCCGGAGCCATGGACCACACAGAGATAACGACCCCCGATCCGACCCCCGTCGTTTCGATAACGCCGTCTCCAACGCCCACTCCCGAGCCGAATTTACTGCTCGAAGAAGCATATCCGGAGATTCACGACCTCATAAAGAGCTATTACGATGCAAAACTCGAAGTAAACAAGGAAGCCTTCAGAAGCCTGGTCACAGACATTTCATACATAAACATGGATGAGATACAGGCCAAAACATCTGCCGTCACCGCATTTACGGACATTACATGCTACACAAAGAAAGGTTACGGAGAGATCGATCTCGTGTGCTACGTAAGATATTACATGGACATCGTTACGATCGACACGCCGGTGCTTTCTCTTGACGAGCTCTTTATACAATACGACGAAACCGGCGATCCGCTCATCTTTCTGGGTGAAATGCAAAGTTCAACCCGTTCCGAGCTTCTTAAGCTTCGTCAGGATTCCGACGTGGCGGAGCTCATCGCTGCCACTCAAAAAGAAATTGACGATGCTTTAAAGACCGATGAAGACCTGCTCGCGTTCTGGACCCGAAACATGAACAACGAGCCTGTTGAAGAAACATCAAACACTCACATGGGACCCCGCGATCTTCCTCCCGAGGAAATGGAAGCCGAACTCGCGCGCGTTGCTGCCGAGAACGAAGCGGCTGCAGCGCCCACATAAAAAATCGTTACATCCGTTTCAATTCTCCGTGATTCCGAGACGGCAGACAAGAACATGTACTTTGTCTTTGTCCTTAACTGCTTTTCCTATCGCTTTTCTCAGTTCTCCGACATCAGAGCATCCGACAGCCACTGCTCCGAGTGATTCCGCTAACTTACAGTAGTCAAAAGAATCGTCAAGCTCGGTGGCGATACAATGACCGGAAAAGCGCTCCTTCTGCATGGTGTGAACCATACCGAGCACCCCGTTGTCGAAGATCACTTCAATGACGGGCAGTTTGTTCGTCACAGCCGTCATGATCTCAGCCATGTTCATCCTGAACGAGCCGTCTCCCGCAAAATTTATAACGGTTCTGTCCGGGCATCCCGCCTTCGCACCGATGGCCGCGCCGAGACCGAACCCCATGGTTCCGAGCCCGCCGGAAGTAACGAGGCTTCCGGAGCGCTCATAGGAAATCTTATTTACGGCACTGATCTGACATTCTCCCACTTCCGTTACAAAGATAGCTTCACTTCCCGCCGCATCTCCGACGACCTTCGCGACCAGATCACCCGTAAGAGGCACTCTGTCCGCAAGACCACCCTCAATGTCCGACGGCGACAGCGCGGATGTTTTTTCGCTGCCGGTTTCCCGATCAACGCATGACCATGCATCAGGCTCTCTGAGGCTCTTTGCCCATTTCTCATAGTCCGGCAATCTGCCCGCCGCCCTCTTTTTTATAAGCGGCAAAATTTCCCTGAAGAAAACATCTGCATCGCTCTGAAGCGAAATGTCTGCTCTTACATTCTTGTTCAGCTCGGCCTTATCGATATCTATATGCACGATCTTGCAATCGCCCATAAATTCACATTGTTCCCCCGTCAGCCTGTCGCTGAAACGACATCCCACCGCAAGCATAAGGTCACATTCCTTCATTGCCCGGACGGCTGCCGCAGTTCCATACTCCCCTCCCATTCCGAGTGAAAGCGTTGAACTCCCGCGGATTGCTCCCTTTCCCATCATCGTATCGACAACCGGAATGTTAAATTCCTGCGCGAATTCGGTGAGTGATTCGCTCGCTCCGCTTCTAATGCATCCTCCGCCCGAAATTATGACAGGTTTCTTCGCATGAAGAACAGCGGTCGCAATCTTCCCCATAACCGCCTTGAAACCGGGCTGAAGCGTCCACGGATTTTTATCCCGTTGTCGAGTGAAAGATCCTTTCGTCCCTATATCTGTTGCCAAGGGTTCAAAATCACAAACATTCTCTGTAACGTCCCTGGCAATATCGACAAGCACCGGACCGGGACGTCCCGATGCGGCGACACAAAAAGCCCGCCTCATAACACTTGCGAGCTGCGTAACGTCCTTTACGATGAAATTATGCTTTGTTACAGGCATAGTTATGCCCGCTATATCGATCTCCTGAAAGCTGTCTCTGCCGAGACTTCCGACAGGCACGTTGATGGTGATCGCAACAATCGGGGAAGAATCCATGTACGCGGTGGCGATCCCGGTAACAAGATTTGTCGCACCCGGACCCGAAGTTACAAGGCAAACTCCCGTTTTTCCCGTAACTCTCGCATATCCGTCTGCTGCATGCGCCGCCCCCTGCTCATGAGTAGTGAGGATGTGCCTTATCCCTTTTCCGCGCTCAAAAAGCGCATCATAAACAGAAAGGACTGTTCCCCCGGGATAACCAAACAGGGTCTCTGTCCTCTGCTCTTTAAGGCATTCAATTATGATCTGTGCTCCTGTAAGCTGCATGATCAGATGATCTCCTCTATGTTGATATTACGCTCCCTTGAAAGGTCCACAAAGATATCATCAACCTGAACAATGGGCTTTGCGAGCTCTGACCTGTTCATAAGAACGATCTTGCCGATCGAACCGTCGGAAAGACGTACGGAATGATTAATATATGTTTCGGTAATGTTATGCAACAGCGGTATGAGGTACTGAGGGTTGTATTTAAGTCTTTCAGATCCCTCGAGGCTTGATATAACGGCAAAGGGACAAATTCTCGATCTGTAAACACGGTCGCATGTGAGAGCGTCATAAACATCGGCAATCGAAACTATCATCGAGAAGGGTTCAAGCTGTTCCGCGGTTTTTCCGAAAGGATAACCGCTTCCGTCAGCCCGCTCATGATGCTGGAGGGCAACCATCTTCACTCTGTCATCGATGCTCTTGTCTTTAAGCATGTCATAGCCGAGAAGCGTGTGTTTCCTGACTATGTTATATTCATCTACAGTCAGTGCTTCCGGCTTGAGAAGAATCTCCTTGGGAATCTGTGTCTTTCCTATATCATGCAAAAGACCTGCCAGAGTCAGCTGCCTGATGTCATCCTCGGACATGTTGAGCCATCTGCCGAAGCAATTCGAAACGATGGCGACATTGACGCTGTGCATATATGTAAGCTCATCGTAGTCCCTGATGCAATGAAGCATGCCAAAAATCCTGGACCTTCCGCCGCTTTCATTAATAATTGTGTCCACCTCGTTGAGGAGAAGTTCCTCATCAAGTTCTCCCTCATCCGCCATTATCCTAACGAACGAATCCTTTAAGATAGTGACCGTCTCATCGTATCTCTTTGAAAATTCACGAAATTCAACACTATTCTTGAGCTGTTGCGATAACGTCTCTTGGCCTGTATCATTTCCCGGCATGGGATAAACCCATATCGTGTCAATGCTGTAAAACATGATCTTTGAGATTCGGGCAGCATCAAGAATCGACCCCGCATTAAGAATGACCTGGTTACTTCTGGAATATATATCCTTCGCCAGCTCCATTCCGGGAGTCGCTCTGCTGATTGAAATTCTTTCCGATCTCCTATATTCCGACATGTATCCTCCTCTGAAGAAATGTCAATTTCACACAATTGTTTTGCAATAAGTAAATTGTATCATATTTTCAGAATTTAGCAACAATGACTTAGCACAGGTCGCATTTTTCTCACTTTTTGGAAGACGAATAAATAGACTCTATGACCTTGAGGTTGTGGCTTAGCTGAGGAATCGGTCCCGACATCTTTACGGCATCGGTTCGCTTTTTTACAAAGTCGGTAAGCTTTATCATGTACTCGTCCTGCCTGATTTCTCCGTCTGCAACCATAGACAGTCCCTTTTCCCAGCTCGCCGTCAGCTCCGGGTTTAACAGAGCACGAATGCTTGCATTGACCACCTCGTAGATCAGCTCGCCGAGCAGCGTGGGCGTGATGATCTGTGTCTTCTTATTAAGCGCCATGTACTCGTTTCTGAAAAGCTTTCCGAGTATTTCGGCCCTTGTCGCGCTCGTCCCGATACCGCTCGATTTGATCTGCGTGCGAAGTTCCTCATCTTCTATAAGCTGTCCGGCATTTTCCATCGCAAGTATGATGGAACCCGAGTTGTATCTTTTGGGCGGTGACGTTTCTCCGGGCTTTATCTTCAGATCGTTCACATCAAGAACAAGCCCTTTTCTTAAAGCGCCGACTGCCTCAATGCTCCCGACTCCGACCTCTGTATCACCGTCTTCCGATGCCGGATCGTTTGACGATCCTTCCTCAACTTCTTTCGTCTCTCCCCGCTTATCGGTCTTACCTTTCCCGTCAGCGCTTTTTTTACCCGCAGCATAAGGGTACACCGTAAGGAATCCTTCATCCTCGAGCGCTTTAAGAGAAACAAAAAAGCTCTCACGTCCCGATCCCTGACCTGAAAATTCCGGATTTACCGGTATCTCGGTACAAAGGGAGATTTTTCTGTATGTGGCAGGGGGGAAGAATATCGCGAGGAATCTCCTTCCGATAAGCTCGTACACTCTGCCTGCAAGCGGTTTTAGCGAGGCAAGCGCCGAAAGCCCCTGACCTGTCGGAATTATCGCGTAATGATCCGTGATCTGCTTGTCATTGACATATCTTGTCTTTGCCAGCCCTTTATAAGCACCCTCATCAAGAATTTTCTGCGCGAATCCCGCAAATTGACCGATCCCCTTAAGACCGCTTATGTTCTTGGCGATCTCTTTTGCGACAGCTGTAGAAAGGACTCTTGCATCTGTTCTCGGGTATGTAACAAGCTTTTTCTCATAAAGCTCCTGTGTGATTGCGAGTGTTTCGTCGGGACTTATTTTAAAGAGTCTGGAGCATTCATTCTGAAGCTCGGCAAGGTTGAAAAGAAGCGGCGGTTTTCTGACTTCCTTCTTTTTTTCAAGTGAGGTAATGGAGGCTTTTTGTCCACGGATGCTGTCGATAAGCTCCTGAGCATCTTTTTCCTCAAGGAAACCGTTGTCCTTGTAAAGCTTGGTGCTTCCAAAATAACGCGATCCCTCGACAGCCCTGAATTCCGCATCCACCGGACTTCCTCCGACATCAAGAGTTGCAAGGACCCGGTAGAAAGGCGTTTTTACAAAATCCCTGATCTCACGTTCCCTGCGAACGACCATTCCAAGCACACAAGTCATCACTCTGCCGACAGCGATGGCGCTTCTCTTTTCTCCTCTCTTAACGCTGTTGCCGTACTTAAGCGTAAGAACCCTTGAGAAATTAATGCCCATCAAATAATCTTCCTTCGCACGCAGGTACGCCGCATCCGAAAGATTGTCATAGGCAGACAGAGGCTTTGCCTCCCTTATCCCCCTCAGAATTTCCTCCTCGGTCTGAGAATCGATCCAGACACGTCTCTTGTCTCTGTCGGAAGGCACTCCCGCCATCATGTCCACAAGCCTGTAGATGTACTCTCCTTCACGTCCCGAGTCGGTGCACACATATATGCGTTCAACATCCGGTCTTGTCAGAAGTCCCTTAACGATATTAAACTGCTTCTGTACTGCCGGAATAATCTCATATTTGAATTCATCGGGAATAAAGGGAAGAGTATTAAATGCCCAACGCTTAAGCTCCGGATCGTACCCTTCGGGATATGTCATCGTGACAAGATGACCGACGCACCATGTGACCACAGCGTCGGTCGATTCCATATATCCGTCCCGTTTGGTAAAATCAGTTCCGAGCGCCTTGGCAAATTCCGCTGCGACACTCGGTTTCTCCGCAATGTACAAATATTTCCCCAAATCAAAATCTCCGTTTCATTAGTTAAGGCTCGGGAGCGCATCGGGCGCTCCTGAGCCCTGATAATTTTTATGTCCGAACCTAAGGTTTTTCTCCCTCCGATCAAAGGATGAAGTTTTCCATGTTCTGGTTGAGCTCCGTAGCCTGAGTACTCAGACCTGCCGTCTTTTCCGCAAGGATCTCCATCATTCGAACCTGATCTTCAACCTGCGTTCCGAGACCCTTGGTTGCTTCGGCAACACGTCCGGCCACGGCAACAATATTGGCGATGGATGAAGAAACCGCATCCTTGTCGCCCGTCATCTCATGGAGCTGTCTCATGATAAGTTCGAGCTGGTTAGCCATCTCATCGATACAATCATTGATCTGCCCGAATACCGAGTTGGTTTCAAGAAGGATCCTGCTCTGATCGGCAACGAGCTTATTGGTCATCTTAGCCGAGTTAACCGCATTTTGTGTACTCTCATTGATCTCACCGATAATCTGGTTGATCTGTTCACCGGCCTTGATCGATTCGTCGGCAAGCTTGTGAATCTCTTCCGCAACTACCGAGAAGCCACGTCCCTGTTCTCCCGCTCTTGCAGCCTCGATCGAAGCATTAAGCGAAAGAAGGTTGGTCTGCTCTGCGATCTCGTTCATCGTCTCAGTGATCTTGGAAATACCGAGTGCCTTTCTTACAACACTGTCGATATCCGTAACGAGATGATTGATATTCTCGGTTGTAATGCTGTTCTGCTCATTAAGACTCGCGATAGTTCTGCGACCCTTTTCGGAGATGTCAACTGTTCTGTCAACGGTTGCATCGATCTGTCTGGTATTGTCATTGATGGCATCGATACGTTTCGAAAGAACTGCCATCTTATCCGCCGAAGTGTCGGTGTCAACTGCCTGACCCTGAACCTGTGAGTAAACATCGCTGAGCGAACCGGAAACAACCTTCATCGAAGAAACAAGTCGTTTCGATGTCTTGGCAACTCGCGCGGATGAAGTATTTACGTCCTCACTGAACCTTGTTACTTCTTCTACGATCGAATGAATACCGAGCACCGTCTTATCGATCGTATCGGTGAGCTGTCCTATTTCGTCCGTTCTTCTCGTGGTAAATTCCTGTGAAAGGTCACCGTCCGCAACTTTTGCAAGGTTTGTACATGCCTTCTTCAAGGTGCCTGCAATACCCGACGAGATAAGAATACCGGTTCCGAGAGCGATAGCGGCTCCCACAAGCACAAATACAAGTGTTATGATCCTGATAGTTGTAAGTTCCGAAGCAAGGTTTTCCTCAGGAACGAGAGCGCAAAGGATAATGTCCGAATCACCGAGCGCCGATCTGTAGAAAAGATATGTGTCTCCGTCGTAACTGATCTCGGTTGTGAGACCGTCAAGTTCGGCATTCATAACATATTCGGCAAGTTCGGGATCGTTAAAGACTACATCGTTCATGATCTCCCCTGCCGCAATATTTCCCTCAGAATTAAGCGACTGTGAAACATTAAGCTCTTCGTGATCGTTAAATACAAGACCGACGATACTTCCGTCACCGAGTCCCGTGCCTCCGAGTGTCGATTGCATGCTGTCCTTCTTGATATCAAATGCAATGACACCGTCCTTATTCTTCATAAGTCTGACGAAAGTCATACAATACGAATCGGGCTCGCCCCAGAATGTTTCATCGATAAAGGGATGTGACAGAGTCCAGAAAGCGCTCTTTCCTTCGGCAAAAGGCTTGGCTTCCTCTGTTTCCCAGTAAGGAAGGAACATCTCGGGATCGGCCGTTCTTGTCTGTGCCTCTGTTTTTTTGTAGGAGAAAGTGGGTCTGCCCTGATTACAAAGGATGTAATAATCCTCCAGATAATCGGTCTGCTTGATATAACCTCCCATTGAGTTATATGTGGTGTTGTACGCTTTCTTTGTCGTCGGATCGGTAATGTTACGATCGTAAAGATTGTAATAGTAGTTGGTAACATCAGCATCCGTTGAAAGAGTCGCTGCTTTGTTCTTGACCGAAGTAAGCATGAGCTTTAAGTACTTGTCCGTCGCGGACATGGTACTTGATACGCTCAGATTACACTTCGATATAACCGTTTCCGAAGCCATGTTATACGAAACAAGACCCAATACAACAATAAGGATAACGGGAAGGATGAAGGATGCCATCAGCTTCCACCTGATCTTCGTGTATCTGCGAAGCTGCCTTGCTTTGCGTCCGATCTTAATTCCGCCGCCTTCGAGGTCATAGGAACTTATATCCTCGATCTTGCGGATCTTTCTGTAGAATTTAACGATAGATTTGCCAATCTTTTGGAAAAACCTTCCGACAGCAAAAAGAACTTTTTTGCATATTTCGGGGAAGGACGATGCTTTTTTGGAACCGGTCTCACCTGCGGTTTCAACGCCCGCCTCCGCATTTTCGGATTCTGTGCCGGTCTCGCTTTGAACATCGTTCACAGAGGCAACTTCACGGGTTGCCTGCTTTTCAAGAAGCTCCTTTTCTTTTGCAGCCTTTTTCTCAAGCGCAGCCTGCTCTTTGACCGCTTTCTTTTCAAGCGCAGCCTGCTCTTTGACCGCTTTCTTTTCAAGCGCTGCCCGCTCTTTGGCCGCCTTCTTTTCAAGCGCCGCCTGCTCCTTGGCCGCCTTCTTTTCAAGCGCTGCCCGCTCCTTCTCGATGCGCTTGCGCTCTTCTTCCGTCATGTTGCCGGCAGACACAAATTCGTTGATCCCGGACTCTGCCTCTTGTGCTTCACCCGGGACATTCTGGTCTCCGATTTGATTCCCATCATACATGATGTTACCGCTTTCGTCACGAATATCACCCATAAATATCTCCTCTTTGGAAGCGGACCTTGTACCGCTCCTGATTCCGTGAGCCGCACTCCGCCGAAGCGGCGGGCTCTTGTAAAGAAACAATGTATGTACGCTTTCTCATCCGAAGGACTGTAATACTTTGTTCCCACCGTCACTGGTCAACTACTGCGAAAAACATCTCACTTAATCTTAACATAGGAAAATGTTCTTTTCAATAAATACTTCGCTGAACAACGGTGCAATATAGGCGTCAATCCGTGAAAACGGCTGTCCCTTCATGCTTTAGGAAAACAAGACGAGGGAACCGTATTTACGATCCCCTCTCATTCATCAAATATTGTCAGATCTCATTATACAAATCCGGGCTGTCCGGGCTGTCCGGACGCACGTCCCAAATGAACAATCACTTGTTGTCCTTAAGTGAAGCCATCTTCATTGCCCTTACCTTAAGCGAGAGTCCGAAGAGATTGATGAAGCCCTCTGCATCATGATGATCGTAAAGATCACCTGTTGTGAACGAAGCGATGCTCTCATTGTAGAGTGAATAAGGTGATGTCGTACCCTGCTTGATGATGTTGCCCTTGTAAAGGAGGACGGAAGCATCACCCGTTACGTACTGCTGTGTGCTCTCAACAAATGCCTGAAGAGCCTCGCGAAGAGGTGTGAACCACTTGCCTTCATAAACGACATCTGCAAATTTGTTGCCGATCTCTTTCTTAACAGTCATAGTTGCGCGGTCAAGAATGAGCTCCTCAAGCTGGTCATGTGCTTCCATGAGGATCGTTCCGCCGGGTGTTTCATAAACACCGCGAGACTTCATGCCGACAACGCGGTTCTCAACGATATCAACGATGCCGACGCCGTGCTTTCCGCCGAGCTTGTTAAGTTTCTTGATAATCTCTGTAGCGCTCATCTTTTCGCCGTTAAGAGCAACGGGAGCGCCCTTCTCGAAAGAGATGGTGACCTTTTCGCCCTGATCGGGTGCCTTCTCGGGTGTAACGCCGAGTACAAGGAGGTGATCGTAGTTGGGCGCATTTGCGGGATCCTCGAGTTCAAGGCCCTCATGGCTGATGTGCCAGAGATTGCGGTCACGGCTGTAGCTGTTGTCTGCCGAGAAAGGAAGATCGATCCCGTGCTTCTTGCAGTACTCAATCTCTTCCTCACGCGAAGACATGCCCCATGTCTCGTTGCATCTCCAGGGAGCAATGATCTTAAGGTCGGGAGCAAGCGCCTTGATGCCGAGCTCGAAACGAACCTGATCGTTTCCCTTGCCTGTTGCGCCGTGGCAGATTGCAACAGCGCCTTCCTTACGCGCTATCTCAACAAGCTTCTTTGCGATAAGAGGACGCGCCATCGAGGTGCCGAGCAGATATTTATGCTCATATACAGCGCTTGCCTTAACGCAAGGGATGATATAGTCATCAACAAATTCTTCCGTAAGATGCTCAATGTAAAGCTTCTCGGCGCCCGAAAGCTTCGCTCTCTCCTCGAGTCCGTCAAGCTCGCTCTCCTGTCCCACATCGATGCAGCAGCAGATTACTTCATAGTCATAGTTCTCCTTGAGCCAGGGAATGATAGCCGTGGTATCAAGTCCGCCTGAATATGCAAGAATTACCTTTTCTTTCATGTATATTCCCTCCTTGAATGTATATTTATTCATTATTCTCTCGAATTCCTCATAAATATACACTCGGTGGATATGTTTGTCAATAGGTATAAGAAAAACCACGATCAAAAGTAAGATTAATCTGATTTTAATCTTCCGTTAAGTACGTTTTAACTTTACCGTGCTATCCTTGACTCATCAAAAAAAGCGGACCGACTACGGTATTCAAGGACAAACGGGTCGGAAAATACAAAAAATACTGACATAGGGAGATAAAAACCATGAAGACATTATGCAAATCAAGAAATGACAAAAAATTATTCGGTGTGTGCGGAGGCATCGCCGATTATTTCGGGATCGATTCCACGCTTGTACGCATCATCACCGTTCTGCTTGTGGCTGTCGGCGGAATGAGCCTCTGGGTCTATATCATCGCAGCGCTTCTAATGAAATGAAAATGGACCCATGGGGACGGGTTCACGCTCTTCGCCAAGCTACTTTGTCTTCAACGTCCACGGGAGCGAGCCGTACTTCATGTACTCCGTAACGGATTCATAAGCCTTTGATTTCTTTTTTGCAAAGACAACCGCATCGCTGTTGTCGAATATGTTTTAGCTTTTTACGATTCAGATTTACGGATAATTATACACGGCTTTACAGGCAATGACAATTACTCCGAAAACCATAGACGCAAATCGCAAATCCGGGTTTGTGCCTTGAAAAAACAGGCGATGCGTTATAAAATTATAAAAACATCGTTAAAGAGGAGCCGGATATGACCATCTCAGTAAGGCGTGCAAAAGAAAACGATATCCCTGCCATCATGGAACTCTTGAAGCAGGTAAACCTGACACACTACAACGGCAGGCCCGACCTTTTTAATGTGGCGACGAAGTATACGTATGATGAGCTTAGGGCAATCCTTGACAGCGACCGCACTCCGGTATTTGTCTGTGTCGATGAAGCCGGTCGTGTGCTGGGACACGGTTTTTGTGTAATGCAGAGGCCGGAAAACACAAGGCTCCTCAAGGATAACCTCACGCTGTATATTGATGATATCTGCGTAGATGAAGCCGCAAGAAGGCAGCACGTGGGCAAGGCTCTCTATGAACACATCCTTGCATTTGCGCGTGAGTGCGGTTGCTACAACGTTACTCTGAATGTTTGGAACTGCAATCCCGGTGCCATGGAATTTTATGAGAAGCTTGGGCTTTCGCCCTATAAGGTAGGTATGGAGAAGATTCTTTAAGGAGGTGGCAGGGCTTGTATACTGAAGAATATCGTTCATATGCGTTACCTCTCGATGATCTAATGGGGACGGGGATTACATAAGTCTCCGCGCCCGAAGTGTTCTCCGAAAGCCATATCGAACGTCGGTACTTAACGACCGTATTTCAGGTCGTTTATGTACCGCTACGTGAGATCGCTAGCCTTCGTTCTTCGCACTATGTGCTCGAACATCAGGCAGACGCTACTCGCTCCGTTTCACTTCGCGACTCTCACGCAAAACATTTCATTGAAGCATTGAAACGTTTTGCTTCGAGCACGAAAACTTGTAAACAAGTTTTCTGGTAGCTTGGTGAGAGCGCCTTTCGGAAAATGGTTCGTGACAGGAGACGCAGGGTGAGCCATGTAACCCCTAAAAGGACAACTAACCAATATGACCAAAGTAGAGATCAAAAAAATAGACGACATAATTTCATACATCCCGAGCGTGGAGCACCCTCTTTCATCGAACATCGGCATCATCACAGGGGATAAGCACACCTACCTCTTCGATGTCGGGAGTTCATTTGACGATCTCGACTTCCTTTACTCGCTTCCCGAAGGCACGATCATAATCGTGTCACACTTCCACCGCGATCATACCTGGTGGCTCACAAAACACTATCCCGGTGAAGGGGAGATGCTTCCCGACGACACGATCTCGCTTTCCTACAAGCCGATTCCCGCAGAAACGATCTATGCCGGCTCGCACATCGGAAGCTACACTCCGAAAGCTACGCTCGTCACCGAGCCGATTACTGTCTTCGACGGAGTCAAGCTCGACATCATACCCATAAGGACGTCGCATGCGCGCGGGTCGCTCGCGCTTATGGTCAACGACGACTTTCTGTTTCTCGGTGATGCAACTTATCCCTGCCTCGGGAACGGGAAAAAACCGGACTGTTACAACGTCCAGCTCCTTAAAGAATTGATCGACTGTCTTCAAGGTCTCCCCGCCAAACGCTGCGGATTAAGTCACGACCACCGGTTTGTGCGTCCCAAAAACGTCGTGCTTCGCCAGCTCGAAGGAGTATACAAACAACGCGATCCGAAATCGCCGTATGTATTTCTCGACCAATCAACGCAGCCTTTTCTTTGAGGAACCC
>JAEEGL012798725.1_pt1 | contig 22212 bp, 21 predicted proteins | sample 9134231 | NCBI WGS metagenome assembly JAEEGL01 (sample SAMN16246548, study PRJNA631951) | gut metagenome | biome: gut microbiome; feature: rumen; material: fiber-attached | host: Bos | place: Iran: Karaj | collected 2018-10 | reverse complement strand
TGTACATAAAGTCTCCTTGATCTGTTGGTCCCGAATCTTAAAGAATGCACATACAGTCGCCGAAGCTGAAAAATCTGTATTTTTCATCAACCGCGGTCTTGTACGCATTCATCGTATTCTCATAGCCCATGAAAGCCGAAACGAGCATGATGAGCGTGCTCTCCGGCAGGTGGAAATTCGTGATGAGCCCGTCAATGCACTTGAACTGATACGACGGGTAGATGAAGATGTCCGTGTAGCCCTCGCGCTCGGAGATATCCCCGTAGAACGTCGCGACGCTCTCGAGTGTGCGGCAGGTCGTCGTCCCGACCGCGATTACGCGCCCGCCGTTTTTCCTGGTCTCATTGATGAGGTCGGCGGTCTCCTTTGGAAGGTGGTAATGCTCGCTGTGCATTTTGTGGTCGAGGACATTCTCCTCCTTGACCGGGCGGAACGTCCCCAGCCCGACGTGCAGTGTCACGAAAGCGGTATTTATGCCCTGCGCACGGAGCTCATCGAGCATCTCGGGAGTGAAATGCAGCCCCGCAGTCGGAGCCGCCGCCGAGCCGAGCTCGCGCGAGTATACGGTCTGATAGCGCTCCTTGTTCTCGAGCTTTTCGGTGATGTATGGCGGGAGCGGCATTTGTCCCACGTCCTCGAGCGCTGTGAAGAAATTGCCCTCGCACTCGAACTGCACGATGCGGTTGCCGTCGTCTTTCACCTCGAGCACCTCCGCGACGAGCCTTCCGCCGCCGAAGCTGAACCTCGTCCCCACCTTAGCTTTCTTGCCGGGGCGGCAGATAATCTCCCATTTCTTGTCGCCCTTCTGCTCGAGCAGCAGGAACTCGATGAACGTGCCGTTGCCGATCTTCTCGCCGTAGAGGCGGGCGGGGATAACGCGCGAATCGTTCATCACGAGGAGGTCACCCTTTTTCAGGTACCTGCATAGATTATAGAAATGATCGTGGCTGACTGCGCCGGTAGCGCGGTCAACGCACATCATCCGTGAGGCGCTGCGCGGCTCTATGGGAGTCTGCGCGATGAGCTCCTCCGGGAGATCGTAGTAAAAATCAGATTTCAAAAGCTCCATTCTTCTGCTCCTTATTTTTTCAGGCTGCGGAGGTACTGCTTGTGCCCGTCGGGCACGCGGTAGCTCTCCACGGCTTTCTGTATGGTTTTGTTGTGCGTCCAGACGTCGAGGCGCCCCTGTTCAAGATAGGGGAGGACGTCGTCGTAGTTCTTGGCGAGCGCCGTCGCGAAGTACCACGCCCGCATCATGTTGACGTAGTATTCATCTGAGACTATCTCCGCGACCCTTTCTGCATATTCGTCCCGGAACCTCTCCCCGAGGAAGTACCTCATGAGAGCTCCCACTGCGAACCGGACAGTGTAGGTCTTCCCGGAAGCGAGCCAACTGTCAATGTACGGCAGGAGCTCGTCTGCGTGCTTTGCAAAGACTTTCGGCGAGAGCTGGTCGCAGGTCGCCCAGTTGTCGATATATGGGAGGAAGGCTTCGGTCAGCGCGATACAGCGGTCGAAGTCCTTAACGCCCGAGATGATGAAGGAGTGCAGCTGATCCTCATCGAAATATCGATGCGGGAGAGCATGCAGGAACTCATTCACATCATCGCGCCTGCCCAGCTCTTTTGCAAGAGCCCTCAGCTGCGGAGTACGCACCCCTATGAAGTGCTCCCGCTCGTGGGTGGGAGTGAGCTTGTGCTGGAAATCGGCGTATTTTTCGTCCCTGAGCCTCATGAGCTCAGCCTCTGTGTCATTGAAAATGCTCACGGCGGACTTCCTTTCAATAAATTTAGGTAAAATTTCCGAAAACTGTTGACAATGCCGGATTTAAGTGCTATTATAGTAGCAGGCAGAGGTGCGGCTGCGAATAGTACCTGTCCGCGGGATAACCAGTCCAATGGCGAACAGCGAAAGGCAATGCCGCCGAAGAGAGGTCTCCGGTAAATTCCTCTCTGGTCTCAGGCTCAACAGGTCTGTGACTGTCATCATTGTTGTGGTGGAGAGCTGTCGGCATTAAATGAATATGCCAGCATTTCTATTATAACGTATGATGAGCCGGTTTGCAACCGGTTTTCTTATTTTTATACATTTTTTTTAAGGAGAGGTCAATATGAAGCAGTACAACGTAGGTATCATCGGCGCAACGGGAATGGTCGGCCAGAGATTTGCTACACTTCTTGAGAACCACCCGTGGTTCAACGTCAAGGTGCTGGCAGCATCGCCCAGGAGCGCAGGTCAGACATATCAGGAGGCAGCAGGCAGCCGCTGGAAGATGACGACTCCCATGCCCGAGAGCATGAAGGACATGGTGCTCCTCGACGCGACCAACGACATCGAGAAGATTGCAGGAATGGTAGATTTCTGCTTCTGCGCAGTAGATATGAAGAAGGACGAGATAAAGGCTCTCGAGGAGGCTTACGCCAAGGCTGAGTGCCCGATCGTTTCCAATAACTCCGCTCACCGCTTCACACCGGACGTACCCATGGTAGTTCCGGAGATAAATCCCGAGCACATCGAGATAATCAAGGCACAGCGCGAGCGCCTCGGCACGAAGCGCGGCTTCATCGCAGTCAAGTCCAACTGCTCTATCCAGAGCTATGTTCCCGCACTCCACCCGCTTAGAAAGTTCGGTCTGAAGAACGTCCTCGCCTGCACATACCAGGCGATCTCCGGCGCAGGCAAGAACTTCGAGACATGGCCCGAGATGGTCGATAACCTTATCCCGTATATCGGCGGCGAGGAGGAGAAGTCCGAGCAGGAGCCGCTGAAGGTATGGGGCGAGATAAAGGGCAATGAGATCGTTAAGGCGACAGCGCCCAACATCACGACGCAGTGCCTGAGAGTCCCCGTTTCCGACGGACACACAGCAGCAGTATTCGTGAGCTTCGAGAACAAGCCCTCCAAGGAGGAGATACTCAGTCTGTGGGCAGACTTCAAGGGCGTACCGCAGGAGCTTGAGCTCCCGAGCGCACCGAAGCAGTTCATTCACTACTTCGAGGAGAACGACCGTCCGCAGGCTAAGCTCGACCGCAACCTCGAGGGCGGCATGGCAGTCTCCACAGGACGTCTCCGCGAGGACACACAGTACGACTACAAGTTCGTATGTCTCTCGCACAACACACTGAGAGGTGCAGCGGGCGGCGGCGTGCTTCTCGCAGAGCTCCTTGCAGCGAAGGGATACTTTGATTAAGCTGAGGGCACCCGGTATATAAATGCAGGAGCGGATATTATCCGACCGTAACAACAATTACAAATATACGCGGGACGCCGTAGGCGGCGTCCCCTACATCATACGATCACGGCGAAAGGAGAATTCCCATGAAAAATACAATCTTCACCGGCGCAGCCGTAGCGATAATCACTCCGATGAATGCCGACGGCTCAATAAACTACACCGAGCTCGGCGCGATCATCGACGACCAGATAGCAAAGGGCACTGATGCCGTAGTAATATGCGGAACGACAGGCGAGTCAGCGACCATGACCGACGACGAGCACCGCGACTGCATCAAGTTCGCAGTAAAGCACGTTGCGGGCAGGGTGCCGGTCATCGCGGGCGCAGGCAGCAACGACACACACTATGCGGTCGAGCTCTCCAAGGAGGCTGAGGCAGCAGGTGCGGACGCTCTGCTCCACGTCACTCCCTACTACAACAAGGCTACTCAGAAAGGTCTTATCGCCCATTTCACGGCGATAGCAGACGCAGTAAATATCCCGATAATCCTTTACAACGTTCCGAGCAGAACAGGCTGCGGCTTTGACGTAGCGACAGTAAAGGAGCTCGCAAAGCACAGGAACATCGCCGCTATCAAGGAAGCGAGCGGCAACATCAGCTATGTAGCGAAGATAGCAGCCGAGTGCGGCGACGACATCGACATCTACAGCGGCAACGACGATATGGTAGTTCCGGTGATGTCGCTGGGCGGAAAGGGCGTTATCTCGGTAGCGTCACACGTTATCCCGCAGGAGATGCACGACATGGTGCAGTACTGCCTTGACAACAACTACGCCGAGGCAACGAAGCTCCAGCTGAAGTATCTCGACCTCATCAACGACCTGTTCATCGAGGTAAATCCTATCCCCGTAAAGGAAGCGATGAACCTTGTCGGCTGGAACGCAGGACCCTGCCGTCTGCCGCTCTGCGAGATGACAGACGAGCACAAGGCAAAGCTCACAGCCACCCTCAGAAAGCACGGACTTATAAAATAATGCGTAATTCGTAGTGCGCAATGCGTAATTGACGGAGCGTATCTTACGTTCCGTCAGGTACACCGCACCTGCGCATGAAAACAAATCGCTGAAACGGAAGTGAAAATCATGACAAATATAGCAATATGCGGCGCAAACGGAAAAATGGGCAAGACCATCTACAACTGCATACAGGAGCGCGACGACTGCAAGGTCGTAGCGGGAATAGACATCTACACCGAGCAGTACGCGGACTTCCCGATAGTTGCGAAGCCGTCTGAGCTCCCCGTGAAGCCCGATGTCATCATCGACTTCTCCAACCCCGCCTCCCTCGACGGTCTCCTTGAGTACTGTCTCTCCACAGGCACCCCGCTCGTAGTCGCCTCCACAGGCTACAGTGACGAGCAGATAGCCCGCATAAAGAGTGCAGCACAGCAGATACCGGTCTTCTTCACGTTCAATATGTCCCTCGGCATAAACCTCCTTGTGGAGCTCGCAAAGAAGGCGGCTTCCGTCCTCGGCGACCGCTTCGACATCGAGATAGTCGAGAAGCACCACAACCAGAAGATAGATGCCCCGAGCGGCACTGCGATAATGCTCGCGAACGCCATAAACGAGACCTTCGACAACTCCAAGCACTACGTCTATGACCGCCACTCCCGCCGTCAGAAGAGGGAGAAGGCAGAGATAGGTATGCACGCTATCCGCGGCGGCACGATAGTCGGCGAGCACGACGTCATCTTCGCGGGACACGACGAGGTCATCACTCTCTCGCACTCCGCAGCGTCGAAGAGCGTCTTCGCGGAGGGCTCGATAAACGCCGCGATCTTCCTCAAGGACAGACCCGCAGGCCTCTACGACATGAGTATGCTCATCTGAGCGGGGAGGCACAATGCAGGATATCGGACAGGTCAGGGAATTCTTCAACGGCGACCGCTACGCAATGGAGACCGGCGCCCGTATAGACGAGATCGGCGACCATTACGCAAAGGTCAGCATGAACCTGAATGAGCACCACAGTAACGCAGCCGGCGGCGTAATGGGGGGAGTATACTTCACCCTCGCGGACTTCGCGTTCGCAGTAGCCGCGAACTGGCAGGAGCCGGGCGTGGTTGCGGTGGATTCGAGCATATCGTTCATCGGCGTACCGGCGACGGAGCAGATATACGCGGAAGCGCGGCTCGTTAAGGCGGGCAGGACGATAAGCTGCTACATCGTCGAGGTGCGCGACGGAAACGGCACTCCGGTCGCGGAGGTAAAGACCCTCGGCTACAGAAAATGTTAATATGCACAAATCGTTCGGCGGTGTTTTGTTGACATCGCCGAATTTTATTTGAGTATCGTCTTTTTTGGCTCCCGAAGTCACTTATAGGTGAAAAGACTGGCGAACGCCGGAAGGAGGAAGCGATATGAAAAAAGCATTAGCTATAGCTCTGGCAGCGGTGATGTGCACGGGGGCGTTCTCGTGCGGGAAAAAGTATAAGCAAGCTCCCGCAGAAGCGCTCACAGCCGTGAAGATAGGCGACGTCGCCTACTCGAAGGAGCGCATTAAGGTCCCGGAGGAGATAAAGGCGATATACACCTTTTCGCCGTACAGCGGGGAAGAGCGCTTCTTCATCTGCGGCATGGGACAGAAAGCCCCGCAGTTCTGGACGACAGACCTCGAGTTCACCGACTGCACCGAGCTCGCGATACCTGACTTCGACATCGGGTACAGCTACAACATCAGTGTCGCGGACGACGGAACGGTCATCGAGCTCGTGAACAAGGTGGACTACGGCGACCTGCCCGACCCCGATCCCGAGTCCCCGGACTACAACGAGGCTGAGTATAAGGCTGCGGCTGAGTACACCCTCGCGGTGAGGACCTACGACCCCACAGGCAGCCTTGTCAGCGACTGTCCCGTGACAGGCTACGGCACTGACCCCGATGACTCGACCTCGATCTCCACGATGACCGCGACAAAGGACATCGTCGTCGCCGAGCTTGATTTCCACTACGAGATCTTCGGCACGGACGGTAACTACATCGGTGAGCTTTGCCCCGGTGAGGACGATACCGTCGAGGCTGTCGGGACAGACGGCACGGACGTCGTCTGCGCGGTCAAGGACAAGGACGGGCTTATCCACATCAATAAGGTCGGGGCGGCTTTCGGCAGGCTCACGGAGACCGGCGTGACGTTCTCGACCGATGAAACGCTGTACGGCACCATCACCCCGGCGACCGGGGACTACAGTATGTACGTCCGCACCTACACGACTATATACGGCGTTAAGCGTGACGGCAGCGCCGTCGAGCCGCTGTGCAGCACGAGCAAGGCAGCCCACACCGCGCAGTCTGTCACAGGCTTCGGCATGAACGCGGCGGGGCAGTTCGTCCTCGTCGTGACCACGGAGGACTTCACCCCGTGCGTCGAGCGCCTGACCGAGATAGACCCCGCAGAGCTCGCAAACCAGCCCCTGCTGACGATCGGCTTCCCGTATCAGGACTACTACCTGTCGCCGATAATCAACAGTATGTCGAGTCAGGCGGAGGGCTACCGCGTGGACATCAAGTCCTATGACACGTCGAGCGACTCTTACATGGACGAGATCACGCAGGACGCTCTTGCGGGCGATCTGCCGGACATACTGGTAATGGACAGATCACACAGCTTCGGCGGCATTGACCTCGCAGGAATGGGCGCCCTCTGCGACCTTTACGAGTTCATGGACAGCGACCCCGGCTTCGGGCGGGACAAGTTCATACCGAACGTCCTGAACGCCTTCTCGGAGGGCGGCAAGCTCTACGCTATCCCGCACAAATTCAGCATTGACGCGGGCTATACCTGTAAGACGAAGTACGTCCCCGCAGAGGGCTTCAACGTCTGGACGGGGATGCAGATGCTGGATAACAAGCCCGAAACGATGATACGCTTCAACGAGTACAGTCCCGACGACACCAGCCGCCGTATGTGGTTCGTCGATAACAGGACGTGGGTGGACTTTGATGACCTGACGGTGAAGTTCGACACGCCTGAGTTCATAGAGTACCTGAACTTCGTGAAGCGTGCCCCGATAGACGGCGAGGAATACTACGCGAACATGGACTGGACAGAGGGCAGCCCTGAAGAGCGGAAGAACATCACCGACCAGCTCCGCGCGCTGATGGACGATATTTCGCTGTTCTACCAGCAGGGGATAGGCAGCTACAACCAGTACCTCACGATGAAGGAGGGCGTGTTTGCGGGAGAGCCGTTCACTATCCTCGGCACCCCCGACATGGAGGGCTCCCACATCAGACTTCAGGCGGCAGAGCCGTGCCTCTCGATAAACGCGACCTCGCAGAACAAGGACATCGCGTGGGACTTCATCAAGATACTGCTCGCGGACGAAGCCTACGAGACCCGATTCGACTGGGCAGGCTTTCCGCCGACTCTCAGCGGACTTGCCGCGCAGGAGGCACATGAGCGTCAGCCCCAGACCTACGGTGACCTTCCCGACTACGACGGCTATGTTTACTGGGCAGGCTACAAAGACGACGGAACGGTCGACGTCATGCAGGCAGGCTATGTGGACGACGATATCGTCGCGGCGGTGAATGAGCTTATAGATACAGCCGAGCCCGTGGCGAACAGCAGTGCGGGCTTCGGCTCCCTCGATGTGTCGAACGACTTCTATACCATATATTATGAGGAGGTAGACAAGTTCCTCAACGGTGAGTACACCGCCGAGCAGTGCGCGGAGATACTGCAAAGCCGCCTATCGATATTCATTTCGGAGCGCCTCGGATAAGCGGAGCTGACTGAGCGCATAATAATACTAAATATGTATAAATTCCGCTGGGAAACAATCTCCCGGCGGAATTTGTTTATGCATTAACAAAATGCAAAGACCTCCTCCCACACGCAGCAGCACCCTCTCAATATGCGTTGTCAGCACAAAAGTGATATCCGGTTTGCGCCTATCCTGCGGACAAATCCGGCGTCTGACCACAAATTGTGTACCGATAGTGTAAAAATAGCAATAATTGACCGGATAATAAAATCATAGCAAATAATGACTTGAAATGTTCACAAATGTGTAATAAAATATATACATAAGCTACGGGAACGGAGGGACACAGGGCGCTCGGCTCTGCGCTGTTCCGTAGGAAAAACTATCAATAAAAATTGAAAGTGAGGAATGATACGCGATGAAAATGAGCGGTATCAAAAAATTCTTGAGCGGTCTTATCGCCGGATTCGTGTGTATCTCGTCCCTGCCCGCTGTGGCAACTGAGATGAGCACGCACGCTGCTAAGACCCTCACCACAAGCCCGAGCCACACTCAGGAGACCGGCTGGTACAACGATTACCACCACGAGATCTGGCAGGCCGACACACCCAATTCGTCCACAATGACACTTAATGATGAGGACGGCGGATTCAGCACCACATGGAAGTGCGGACCGAACGGCTCGCAGGGTAACTTCCTTGCACGCCGCGGACTCTTCTACGGCTTAGATAATCCTAACCAGTGGGAAGATTACGGCGGATTCACCTGTGAGTTCGACTGCACCTGGTCGGCAGGTTCTTCTGGTAACTCCCGTATCTGTATCTACGGTTGGACACAGAACCCCCTCGTTGAGTACTACATCATCGAGGACTGGAAGAACTGGTCTCCCGCACAGGATCAGAACGCTCAGTACAAGGGCTCGGCTTTCATCGACGGAAGCGACTACAAGATCTACACCTGTGCAAGAAACTCGTATACTATCGAGGGCAATAAGCCTTTCACACAGTACATCAGCATTCGTCAGAATCTGAGAACATCAGGTACTATCAGCATCTCTGAGCACTTCAAGGCATGGGAAGCATTAGGCATGGAAATGGGTAATTTCTATGAGACTGCTTTCAACGTTGAGGGCTGGGAGAGCGACGGTTCCGCAACTGTTCACTGCACATTCACTACCGGAGAGACTACACCCGGTCCTCAGCCTACAGTTGAGCCCGACGAGAACGGTGACTACGTTGTATGCACCTTCGAGGACGGCAAGGACAATTTCTCCGGCAGAGGCAGCGCTTCTGTAGCGACCGATTCCGATAACTACTACTCGGGCAGCAAGTCCCTCGCAGTTACCGGCAGACAGGATAACTGGAACGGCGGCGAGATCAGCTTATCGAGCTCCGTATTCAAGGCTGGCAGCACATACAGCTTCAGCACAGCAGCCCTCCAGAACAGCGGCGAGGCTACGTCCCTGAAGCTCACGCTCCAGTACACCTCCGGCGGCGAAGAGAAGTACGCAGAGGTAGCTTCCGCCACAGCTCCGAGCGGACAGTGGACAAAGCTTGAGAACACATCGTTCACTATCCCCACAGGCGCATCGAGCATGAAGCTCTACGTTGAGGCTCCCGACAGCCTTACAGATATCTACATCGACGAAGTTCACCTCGGTATCGAGGGCAGACAGTCTCCCGTTGTTGACGGCGGCGGCACAGTAAAGGGCGCAGCTGCTACAACGACTACTACTTCTACGACTACAACTACAACTACAACTACAACTACAACTACTTCCACAACACAGAAGTCTGAGACTACTACAACTACCACAAAGCCCGCAACGGAGACTACTTCCAAGACTACAACTGCACAGCCGATCAACTACACATGGGGCGACGCAAACTGCGACGGTTCCACAAATATGTCTGACGCAGTAACTATCATGAGATCCAAGGCTGATCCCGACAGCTTTACGCTTTCAGCAAAGGGCGCTATACAGGGCGACGTTGTCGGCTCTGACGGTATCACGAACCTCGACGCACTCACTATCCAGCAGTTCGAGGCTGGTATCGTTACCAAGCTCCCCGTTGATTACCCCCAGGGCTATGACCCGTCTTCATCTACAACACCTCCCGTAGCTTCTTCAACTGCACAGCCTACAACAGCGGTTCAGACATCAGCCGTTGATACTACAAGCGAAGAAGTAACACATACGGTGGTTTTTAACCCAGATACCGTCTACATCAACAATTCATTTGACAACGGCATAAACAACTGGGAGCCCCGTGGAAACACGACTCTCAAGACCGACTCCGACAGCTACTACGCAGGCGGCAAGTCGCTCTATGTGACCGGCAGATCAAATGACTGGCAGGGCGCTGCCCTCTCGCTTGACGGTATCGTAAATGCAGGCGAGACATACAGCATTTCCGCTGCAGTAATGCAGCCCGGCAGCAGCGACGTCGAGATGAAGCTCTCCCTTCAGTACAAGGACGCTTCCGGCGAGACCTGCTACGACAATATCGCAAAGGCAACAGCAAAGTCCAAGGAGTGGACAGCTATCGGCAATACTGAGTATACAGTTCCCGCTGGCGCCACAAACCTCCTTTTCTACGTTGAAACTACAGATTCTCTCACAAACTTCTACCTCGACAACGTTCAGGTAGCGAGCAAGGGTATGAAGAGCGATGTAACTACAGGCGGCGGCACAGTGAATGTTCCTGAGATAAAGGGCCCTGAGGGCGTTGACATCTCTTGGATCGACCCGAGCAAGCCGATGGTTGCTATCAGTTTCGACGACGGTACAAGAGATCCTTCAAACGAGCAGAAGATCATCAACACTATCGCAGAAAACGGTTTCCACGCAACATTCTTCTACGTTGGTGACTGGATCACAAGTCCGGAAACAGTGCAGTACGCATACAGCAAGGGCATGGAGATCGCTAACCACACAACTACTCACCCTTACCTTACTAAGATCTCTGCATCTGAGATCCGCAGTGAGTACGACACAACAACTGCAAAGCTCAAGAGCATCATCGGTGCTGAGCCCTCCAAGCTCATGAGACTGCCTTTCCTCGACTGCAACGACACAGTAAAGCAGGTCCTCAATGACGTTCCGCTCATCAGCTGTGCAATTGATACAGCCGACTGGAACGGTGCTTCCAAGGACGCTATCGAGAGCACGATCAAGAACGCAATGAACAACGGCAGCCTTAACGGTGCTATCGTTCTCTGCCACGAGAATTACTCCACAACTTCCGCAGCAATGGCTGAGGTCATTCCGTACCTCAAGGATCAGGGCTGGCAGGTAGTTACGATATCCGAGATGTTCGCAGTCAAGGGACAGGAGCTTAACGGCGGTACTGTCTACACAAGGTGCGCATGATATAGTTTTCTACATTTTATTGATATCCCCAAAAAACGACCGGCGAGAGTAAGCTACCTTTATCGGAGCCGCGGTTCCGGACACAGATGTGTTCCGGTGATACGCTGCGGCTTCGGCAAAGGGAGCTCACTCAGCCGGTCGTTTTTTGTTATGTACAAATATCAATGCTACTATCTGTATAAAATCCACAAAGTTTTGCAATGCATATTTACAAAATGTGGAATTTGTGATATACTTAATAGCGGCTAAAAATAATTTGTGCAGTGGGGGTGGAAAATATGATAAAAAACCTTAAAGGTGACTTTGAGACTGTTGAATACGACGAGAAAAAATACGTCATGTTCTATGACAATACCGATAACGAGCCCTACCCCGTGCACTGGCATAATGCAGTGGAATTTATCATGCCGCTGAAGAACCACTATATCGTCAACGTCGCCGGCACGGACTTTGACTTCCGCGAAAATGAGGTGCTTATCGTCCCGCCCGGAGAGCTCCACAGTATGCCAGCCATACCAGGCAGGAGACTCATCTTCCAGTGCGACAACTCTATCCTCGGAGAGATACCCGCCCTCGAGGCGATAATGCGCTCCATGCACGCGCCCCTGATAATCAATTCCGACTACGACCGTGAGATACACGCGCTCGCTAAGAAGATGATGCTCGACGCAATGGAACTCTATTCCTCGCATTCCGAACTCGCCGACGTTAAGATATACATGGGTATACTCAGCTTCCTGCTTGCCCTGCGCGAGCACCAGCTTCAGGAGCAGAAGGCGTCCCTCGAGTGCGACGACGATCAGCTCGATGAGTACACCGAGAAGTTCGGCACGGTCATGAAGTACATCGACAACAACTATATGTACGACCTCACGCTCGATCAGCTCGCGGACGTCGCTGGCTACAGCAAATACCACTTCTCGCGTATCTTCAAGCAGTACAATTCGATGTCGTATATCCAGTACATCAACGCACGCCGCACGAAGGCAGCGGAGCAGCTTCTCCTTGACCCCGAGCTCCCGATAACGGAGGTCGCGATGCGTTCCGGCTTCAAGAGCCTGACCACCTTCAACCGCATCTTCAAGGACATCAAGCACTGCACCCCGACCGATTTCAAGCGGCTCTGCCAGAGCAATCTGACCGACAGCCTATAAACAAAAAAGGGACTTTTCAGTCCCTTTTTTTATTCTCTGTATGCCATGCCGAATACAGCACAGTCCTTAGTAACATAATAGACTATCGGTCCGAGCAGCGCGTCCTCGTCGGTGTGGAAGGTAACGCTGTAGCACATCTCCGGGGGAGTGCTGTCATAACCTAAAGGCAGGAAGTTTTCCGGCGTTTCGATGTATTCGACCTCCGGCTCGTACTTGTCGGTCGGCAATGGTTCGTCGATCTCATAGCCGTTATCGTACATATAAGCGTAGTAGTTTGCATAAAACTGCAGGTGACCTGCCTCATTTTGCTTGGGTATCTCGGAGTTCGGCGGCGGAAGTACTTCGTTCGCGACCTCCTTGAAGTGTTCGTAGTCCTTCAGCCTGTAGTAGGAGATGTGATCCGCATTATCCACAGCTTCATACCTGCCCTCTGACTTTGGCTGAATACTTTGGCTGACGTAGCAGACAACGCCGCTTGGGAATACTATAATGAGCCTGAAATCACTTTCATCAAGATACTGAAAATCATACCAAGGTTTGACCAAATTATTCCATTGCTCATAATCATTTGTGGTATATTCTTCCTCGGGAATAAATTCGAGCGTGCTGCTTGTGAACAGCTCGTTGAGCTTTTCACGCCCCTCATAGGAGATCGCTTCCTGAGGATATACATGATACCAGTTATGTGGGCATTCCACAATAACAGGCATGATGTCTGACTGCAATTTTTCGGTGGTATAAATACCATCGTAGTAGCACTTCCCGCTGTACTCTATCTGAGTAAAGTCCCCGAAAAGATACTCAACTGTTCCGGTGTCCTCCACGTTCAGACCGAGAAGATCGCGTATCTCCTTGGCAAGCTCGTCGTTGTCGGTGTCGTAGTATGTGACGGTGTCCGTGTATGCGGTGCCGTCTGTCCGTACGCTCGACGTAAAAGTAATACTCCCGCCGCAGATATTTACCGAATAATAGGCGTTTTCAGCCAGATAGTCGAACCCCACGCTCTCCCCGTTCATGATAGTGGAGGGCTGGTCTGCCTGTTCGAGGGTGACGCCGCTGAGGAGGTCACGGATAGCCTGCTGCTCCTCCGCAGAGACGTCCCCGTAGGTCTTACGGTAAAAGTCGCTCCCGAAGAAGCCGTAGATGTCGAGTACGTCCGAGGCTTCATCTGCGGGGCTTTCGGTCATATCATCTGCCACGGAACTCACGGGTGCTTTCTCGGAAACCGCGGAATTTCGCCCGAATCTGCTCATCGCGTACACCGTCCCGCCGATACCTCCCGCGAGCACGGCGCACGCCGCGATACCGGCAGCAGTCCTCGAAAAACTACGCCCGCCGACTCTCTCAACGCCGTAAACACTGGAATTTTCGGCTTCTGTGTCACTTTCGCCGCGTACGGACTCAGCACATTTTTCTGTTATACGGGATCTCATGTCTTCCGGCATGACTATCCTGTCAGCCGCTATTTTAAGCCTTTTTTCGATCATAAATACTCCTTTCTGTACTTTTCCTCAAGCAGCTTCCGACCCTTTGCGAGGCGCATCTTCACCGCAGAGGGCGACTTATTTATCATCTCCGCTATCTCGTTCACCTTGTAGCCCTCGATGTAGTGCAGCGTGAGGACTTCCCTGAATTTCGGCGTCAGTTCCGTTAAAAGACCGATGAGACGGTTATCTTCGGTGTTGCCGGGAATGTTTTCGAGAATATCTTCGTCGAGCGGCGTGAACCATTTTCGCTTGCGGAGCATATCGCGGCACTTGTTCGCCGCAACGGTTATCAGCCACGCTTTTTCGTGCTCATTTCCGCGAAATTCCGGCTCGTAGCGGATCAGCTGCATGAACGTTTCCTGAACGGCGTCTTCAGCGTCGGAGCTGTTCCCGAGCATGACGAGACACAGCCGGTAGAGGCTGTCGCCGTAGGTCTCGACGGCTTTTTTTATTTTTTCACGATCCACCGCATCATCTCCTTTCACTAAGTACACGAACGAGCGGGCTGAATGGTCAGTTTTTTCTTAAAAAAAGACGCCGAGGGGAGCCCCTCTGGCGTCTTTGAGCTATCTGATAAAAATGTATGTCGTGTAGACCGCGTATACACCGAGCATCGCAATGCCGTGCCTGCGCAGCAGCTTCTTCCTCGGCACGCAGAATGCCATGACGAGCAGACTCACCGCGATCAGCGCTATCGCGTCGATGAAGTTCAGCAGCGAGAACCCGATCGGCGATATCGCCGTCGCGATACCGAGCACGAACAGGATATTGAAAATGTTCGAGCCGATGACGTTTCCGAGCGCCATTTCGAGCTCGTTTTTCTTCGCGGCGACGACCGACGTCACAAGCTCCGGGAGGCTCGTCCCGAGGGCGACCACGGTCATTCCGATGAGGTTGTCCGACATACCGAACGAGCGGGCGATGTCCGACGCGCCCTGCACGACCATTTGTCCGCCGGCTGCGATACCCGCGATACCGCCGAGTATGAACAGCAGACACTTCCACACTGGCATTATCCTGTACTCCTCCGCGTTGCCGTCGGGACCCGTTTCACGGGCTTTTTTTGCCGAGAGCACCATATTAACGAGGAACATCATGAACAGCACCAGCAGTACGACACCCTCGAGCCTGTCAACGCTCTTGCCCAGCCAGCCCATTCCGAGCAGCGCGCCCGCGGCAAGTATCGACAGGGGAAAGTCCTTGCGGAGCGTTTCGCCGCTTATCGGCAGGGGACACAGCACCGCGCACAGTCCGCAGACGACCATGAGGTTGAAGATGTTCGAGCCGACTGCGTTGCTTATCGCGAGCTCGTTCTTGCCTGCAAGCGACGCGGTCACGCTGACCGAGGTCTCCGGCAGGCTCGTTCCCATTGCGACAATAGTCATACCGATGATGAGCGATGGCACACGCAGACGCTTCGCGACGCTCGAGCTGCCGTCCACGAAGAAGTCCGCGCCTTTTATGAGGAGGACAAAGCCTCCGATGAGCAGTATATATTTCAGCATTATTTTCTCCTTGGAAATCCCATTTTTGTTAAGTATCAGGTTCAAGATTTAGTTGGTGCATCAATAATCATTATATCATGCATGGGAGCGCTTTGCAATACGTTTTGACAAATTGTACCAAAAATCGGCGGAATATGAGAAAAATCTCCGCGAATCGCAGAAAATTCCCAAATGCCCGGTTTTTCCTTGAAACGGACGCGCCCTTGTGTTATAATTGTAAATTGGTGAAATTCTGGTTCGGAGGTATTTTATGACGGCACAAATTTTTGCTGTTATCATCTTTGCGGGAATGTTCATAATGATCGTTCTCGACAAGATAGAGCGGCATTGGGTCACTCTCGGGAGCGGCGTGCTCACGCTCGCAGTCGTTTTCGGGATCTGCATGAGGAGTGGCGAGGCGATATGGAACACGCTCGCGCTCAAGGACTTTGCGACGAAGGAGTTCTGGTATCAGGTGACCGAGAGCGAGAGCAGCGGCATCAACTGGTCCACGATAATCTTTATCGCGGGAATGATGGTAATGGTCGAGGGCATGGCGAAAGCCGGGTTCTTCCGGTGGCTCTGCATGAGGATAGCCTACTTGGTAAAGTGCAGGACCATGGCGATATTCATTACGTTCATGCTCATGTCGGCGGTGCTTTCGATGTTCATAGACAGTATCACGGTCATCATGTTCCTCGCGGCGGTGACTATCGAGCTCGCGCAGCTGCTGAAGTTCAATCCTGTCCCGATGATACTCTCGGAGATATTCTGCGCGAACCTCGGCGGAAGCGCCACGATGTGTGGTGACCCGCCTAACATAATCGTTGGAACGTCGCTCGGACTGTCGTTCTTCGACTTCCTCACGAATACGGGCCTTATCGCGGGTATATCCCTCGCGGTATCAATGGTGTTCCTGTACTTTGCGTTCAGGAAGGAGATAGTCGCCGGCGGAAATGCGCCCGTGGATATGTCCAAGCTGCCCAAGCCCTCGGAGGCTATCACAAATAAAAAGGACTTCATCGTCAGCAGCCTCATTTTCGCCTGTGCGGTGGTGCTCCTTGTAACTCACGCGACTACACATCTAACCGTGGCTACGATAGGTCTGTTCATCGCAGCGATAACTCTCCTGACCGCCGGAAAGGACGCTTTAAAGCTCCTGAAAAAGGTCGATTACAAGACCCTCATATTCTTCGTCGGGCTGTTCATCGTCGTGAGCGGACTCGAGGAGACAGGCATCCTCAAACTCATCGCTAACTTCATCGGCGATATCAGCGGCGGAAACGTTTACCTCATGATCGCGATAATCCTCTGGATCTCGGCGATAGCGAGCGCCTTCGTGGACAACATCCCCTTTGCGGCGACTATGGTGCCTGTGATACAGAGCCTTTCGGCGTCGGCGGGTGTCCCGATAAATACGCTTGCGTGGTCGCTGTCTATCGGTACTGACATCGGCGGAAGCGCTACCCCGATCGGAGCTTCTGCTAACGTTGTCGGAACGTCCGTGGCTGCGAAGAACGGCTACCCGATAAGTTGGGGCAGATACTGCAAAAAGATCGCTCCCGCAACTGTGATAGTCCTCGCGATATCAACTGTATATATCTTCGTAAGATACCTATAATAGACTGGAGGAATCAGCATGGCACAGCTTATAATCTCGGTCGGACGTGAGTTCGGCAGCGGCGGAAGAGTCATCGCGGAGGCTCTCGCGAAGAGGTTCGGCATACCGATATACGACCGTCACCTCATCACGGAGATAGCCAACAAGACAGGCATGACTCCCGAGGAGATAGAAAAGTACAATGAGGCTCCAAAGCACCACATCGTTTCGCGCTCTGTACGCGGTTTCAGCAACTCCATCGAGGACAATATCGCGGAAATGCAGTTCAATTTCATCGAGGAGCGCGCAAAGAGCGGTGAGTCCTTCGTCGTGGTCGGACGCTGCTCGGAATCGAAGCTTAAGGTGTATCCCGCGCTCGTTTCGCTGTTCGTCCTCGCGGACATGGACGCCAAGATAAAGCGCGTCATGGAGATATACGACCTCTCTGAGTCCGACGCGAAGGAGTTCATCACCAAGAAGGACAAGAAGCGCAAGCGCTACCACAACTACCACGCGAACGGCTCGTGGGGCGATTCGAGGCTCTATGACCTCAGTATCAACAGCACCCGCCTCGGTATCGACGGCACTATCGACTTCCTCGAGAAGTACGTCCGTGCGCGTATCGGCGAATAAATGATCTGACAGACCGGAGGGGACTCCCTCATCGGTCTGTTTTTGCTTGCATTTATATCTGTTTTATGGTATAATCAATGTATATCATCACTACGCGGGAGGTAAAAATGAAATACACTCAGGGAAAATACATCATCGCTGAAAAGTCGGCGATAGCTCGTGAGATATACAGCTTCACGATATCCTGTCCGGAGGTCGCGCAGGTCGCTCAGCCGGGACAGTTCGTACACATCAGGGCTAACGGCTTCACGCTGCGCCGCCCTATCTCTATCTGCGGGATCGACCCCGTGAAGGGCACGCTCCGTATTGTTTTTGAGATACGCGGTGAGGGTACTGCTGAGATCGCGAGGCTCAATAAGGGCGACCTCATTGATATGCTCGCGCCGCTCGGTCACGGGTTCACGCTCATGGACACCGACAAAAAGGTCGCGCTCATCGGCGGCGGTATAGGTACTCCGCCTATGCTCCCGCTTGCACAGCACTACGGTTCAAAGGCTGTCGCGATAACCGGGTTCCGTAATTCCTCTGCTGCTATCCTGCAGGAGGATTTCAGAAAGACCGGGGCGGAGGTCGTGCTCTGCACAGATGACGGCTCTGCCGGGATCCACGGGTTTGTGACGGAGCCGCTCAGTGAGCTCGCAGCCAAGGGCGAGCTCGGGGCTGTGTTCGCGTGCGGACCTATGCCCATGCTGAAGGGCGTGGCAGCAATTTGTAAGGAAAACGGCATTTACTGCGAGATCTCGCTCGAGGAGCGAATGGCTTGCGGTATCGGCGCGTGCCTCGGGTGCGCGTGCAGGACTGTCCGCAACGACGAGGAATACTTCGCGCACGTCTGCAAGGACGGTCCCGTATTCAAGGCTGAGGAGGTGCTCTGGTAATGGCTGATATGTCTGTAAAGGTCTGCGGCGTGGACTTCAAGAACCCCATAATCCCGGCTTCGGGAGTGTTCGGCTACGGGCGCGAGTACGAGGAGCTGTTCCCGCTCAGTAAGCTCGGCGGTATCGCGACCAAGGGCACTACTCTCCACAAGCGCACGGGCAACCTCGCTCCCCGTATCGCTGAGACACCCGCGGGTATGCTCAATTCCGTCGGGCTTCAGAACCCAGGTATTGACCATTTCATCGAGACCGAGCTGCCCTATCTGCTCACGAAGGACCTCGTTGTCCTTGCGAACATCGCTGGCTCGACTCCCGAGGAGTGCGCACAGGTCGCGGAGAAGCTCGACGCAACGGACGTCCACATGATAGAGCTCAACATCTCCTGCCCGAACGTCAAGCAGGGCGGCGCTGCTTTCGGAACGAGCTGCGATATGGCGGCTGAGGTGACACGTCAGGTGAGAAAGGTCACTAATAAGCCGCTCGTGGTGAAGCTCTCTCCGAATGTTACGAGCATCACCGACATCGCAAAGGCGGTCGAGGCTGCCGGTGCGGACGCGGTATCGCTGATAAATACCCTACTCGGAATGAGGATAGACATAAATACAGGACGCCCGATCCTCCGCAATAATGTGGGCGGAATGAGCGGTCCGGCGGTGTTCCCGATAGCTGTTCGCATGGTATGGCAGGTCGCTAACGCCGTGCAGATACCCGTCATCGGAATGGGCGGTGTTTCGTCCGGCAGGGACGCCATCGAGCTCATGATGGCTGGCGCGAGCGCAGTGCAGGTCGGTGCGGCTATCTTCACAGACCCCTGCGCTCCCGTGCGTATCGCCGAGGAGATGAACGACTGGCTCGACGCTAAGGGTATCAGCTCGGTGCGCGACATCATCGGCACTGTCAAGCCGTGGTGAGGGCTGAGCCATGGTAATAATGTCAGTTGATTTCGGAGACTCGCGCACCGGTATCGCGGTGTGCGGAAAGAGCGAGATGATCGCCTCGCCGGTCACGGTGATAAACGAAAAAGACTTCAATGAGTGCATAAAAAAGACCGCTGCCCTCGCGAAAGAGCAGCGTGCAGAGGAGGTAGTCGTCGGCTACCCGAGGAATATGAACGGCACCGTCGGCGAGAGGGCTGAGAAATGCCAGCTTTTCGCGGACGAGCTCGCGAAGCTCATCGACTGCCCCGTAAAGCTCTGGGACGAGCGCTGCACGACCGTTTCCGCGCACAATTACCTCAATGTCACCAACACGCGCGGCAAGAAGCGCAAGGCTGTCGTGGACGCCGTCGCCGCCGTCATAATCCTCGAGAGCTACCTTGAATTCCGGCGAAATACCGGAGCTACATGATGATCGACTTTATATCGTCGAGCAGGCTGCCGGCTGCCTTGAGGGTCTTGTTCGCGTCGCGCTTTAGGCTGAACTTCTTCATCGGCGGCGCCGCCGTGAAGGCGTAGTATGCAAAGCCTGCAAGAGCTCCGGCTGCGGCGCTCTTCGTCAGTGTTTTTACGTCCATGCTGAGACCTCCTTTCTGCCGGAAATTACCGGCGTGAGTGCGGTACTCCGCACGGATAGTGTCTGACCCTGCGCAAATAATATACATGGAGATATTTTTCATGCACAACCTGAACATAGTGCTCGTCGAGCCGCAGATACCACAGAATACCGGCAATATCTCCCGCACCTGCGCGGTCACGGGAGCGCGGCTGCACCTCGTCCGTCCGCTCGGTTTCGAGGTAACCGACAAGCAGCTCAAACGCGCCGGTCTCGACTACTGGGACAAGCTCGACATCACCTACTACGACGGTCTGGACGACTTTTTCAGCAGGAATCCGGACGGGAAATTCTTCTATTTTACGACGAAGGGACGGCGTGTCCACAGCGAGGTCAGCTATCCCGACAATGCATATATCGTATTCGGCAGAGAGGACAGGGGACTCCCGGAGGAGCTGCTCCACGCGAATCCAGACAGCTGCGTGCGTATCCCCATGAGGAACGAGCTGCGCAGCCTGAACCTCTCGAATTCCGTCGCGATAGCCGTCTATGAAGCCCTCAGACAGTGGGATTATCCCGATCTTTCGCGCGAGGGCAAACTCACTAAATATGAATGGTAAAGGAGAAAACACAATGCAGAAGATAATTATTCTCACAGACTCGTGCTGTGACCTCCCCAAGGAGACTATCGACGAGCTCGGCATAAAGGTGCTTCCGTTCGAGCTGAGCATAGCAGGGGAGTCCTTCCGCGAGATATTCGACAAGTCCACCCAGGAGGTCTACGACCTTATGGCTTCCACCGACGAGATACCCAAGCACTCACAGATCTCGCCGCTCACTTTCGAGGAGACCTACAAGGAGCTCTTTGAGCAGGGGTACACCGACGTTATCCACGTTTCGATAAACAGTCAGGGCTCGGGTACATATAATAATTCTATCCTCGGCAAGAACGATTTCTTCGAGAATAACCCCGAAGCAGCGGGCAAGATGAACATATACAACCTCGATTCCAGGTCCTACAGTATCCTCTACGGCTACCCGATAATGGAGGCGGCAAAGATGATACGCAAGGGCGAGACCGCCGAGAATATCGTTGCGTACTTCGAGGACTGGTTCAACGTCACTGCTATGTACGCTGTTCCCTACACGCTGAAGTACGCGCGCAAGTCCGGACGTGTCTCCGCAGCGAAGGCTTTTGCGGGCGAAATGCTCGGACTGAAGCCCATTATCGAGTTCGCGGACGGCTCGACCAACACCGTTGACAAGATACGCGGCGAGAAGAACATCGTTGCGAAGCTCGTGGAGTGCGTCGAGAAGCGCATGACTCCTCAAACTCCGTACATCATGCTGTGTGGCAGGGATGACACTCTCGCTAAGGAGATCGAGAAGGAGCTGACCAAGAAGTTCGGCAGGAAGGCTGAGATGTACAGCCACATCGGGGCGGTGGTCTCCGCCAATATCGGTGCGGACATCGTTGCGGTGCTCATCAGGAGAAAGAATAAGTAAGCTGAAATGCCATAAATTTGCTGTAATATTGCCCATGCCGCGAGTAATAATACTATCACGGCATCAATCTCAACTTTAAGGAGTTAAAACAATGAGCGATAATAACAGCAATAAGGGTACAATGACTCAGAAGGGCAGAGAGGCTCTCGACAGATTCAAGATGGAGTCTGCTTCTGAGCTCGGCGTTAACCTCAAGTCCGGCTACAACGGTGACCTTACTTCCCGTGAGGCTGGTTCTATCGGCGGACGCATGGTCCAGAAGATGATTAACGCATACAAAATGCAGTAACAGAGCATAACAAAAGGCAGTCCTCGCGGGCTGCCTTGCTTTTTTATCAACAAAAAAGGACGCCCCGGGGGAGCGTCCTTTGTATTTGCGTCGTTCAGCTATTAGCCGAGCTCTGCGAAGTACTTGATAGTTCTTACCATCTGAGATGTGTAAGAATTCTCGTTGTCGTACCAGGAAACTACCTGAACCTCGTAGAGGCCGTCGCCGATCTCAGCTACCATTGTCTGTGTAGCATCGAAGAGCGAGCCGTACTTCATGCCGATAACGTCAGAGGAAACGATCTGATCCTCGTTGTAGCCGTAGGACTCGGAAGCAGCAGCCTTCATAGCAGCGTTGATGCCTTCCTTAGTAACGTTAGCGCCCTTAACTACAGC
>JAEEGL012317219.1_pt1 | contig 22212 bp, 15 predicted proteins | sample 9134231 | NCBI WGS metagenome assembly JAEEGL01 (sample SAMN16246548, study PRJNA631951) | gut metagenome | biome: gut microbiome; feature: rumen; material: fiber-attached | host: Bos | place: Iran: Karaj | collected 2018-10 | reverse complement strand
GAGAACGGACTGCTGATCATTACGCGGCGTATCCGTGAGGGCGGCAGCGTCAGCCGAATCAACGGCGAGACAGTCACATTAAAGACCGTCCAGCAGGCAGCTTCTCTTCTTATAAATCTGCACGGCCAGCATGAACATGAGGTGCTCTTGAACGAAGAACGCCACCGCGAGGTCATTGATGCCTATGGACGGGGTTCAATAGAAATCGAGCTTGTGGAATACGAAGCGCTGTACAGGGAGTATCGCAAAGTAAAGGAAGAAATCCGTGCGCACGGGGAAGACCCGGAAGCAGTCTCAAAAAGGTTGGATTTTCTGTCCTATGAACTGAATGAGATTCGTGAAGCGAAGATCGTTCCGGGTGAAACCGCTAGGCTCGATGCCGAATACAACCGCCTGCTGCATCAAAGGCAGATCGTAGATGGCCTGTCGCAGGTCAAGGAATCTCTCGGAGGAAGCGAGGACAGCATTGACCGTGCGGCGCGCACTGCAGCATCTTTGCTGGCTTTTGACGATCGGCTGAGAGGCCTGGAACAGACGCTGTCGGCTTTGTCGTCAATGCTGCAGGATGCGCTCGCGGAAGCTGACGAGCGGATGGATGAGAATGAGCCCGACGAAGGCAGAATGAACGAATTGAATGAGCGATTGGACTTGCTTGATCGTTTGAAACGCAAGTACGGTGGATCGGAGGACTCGATTCTGAAGACGGCACACAGCCTGCAGCTGGAATATGACCGTCTGGAAGCCTTCTCCCGTAACAGGGAAGAAATCGACGGGTACTTAAAGACTGTACAGAGAAAACTTGTTGCCCGGGGGCATGCCCTTCATGAACAGCGCGTGGCTGCAGCTGCGCGATTCGATGAGGCAATGGAAGAAGCTCTGAAGGACTTGAACTTCAATAATGTGCGGTTTCGGACCGAAGTAGAGGAAACGAACCGCTTCAGTATAAACGGATGCGATGAAGTGCGGTTCATGATCTCTCTGAATGTTGGCGAGCCGTTAAAAGCATTGGCGCGCGTTGCCTCCGGAGGTGAACTGTCGCGCATCATGCTTGCGCTGAAAACATTGATTGCGGGAAGCGATGAGATCGATACGCTGGTATTTGACGAGATCGATTCAGGTATTTCTGGCAGGACCGCGCAAGCGGTCGCGAGGAAAATGGGGAAGATCGCCGAGCTGCATCAGGTGCTCTGCATCAGTCATCTTCCGCAGATCGTGGCAATGGCGGATCACCATTTTCTGATCGAAAAACAGGTCGAGGATCTCGAGACCGTAACGAGAATCGAAGAACTCGGCGAAGAAGACAGTATCCGCGAGCTTTCGCGCCTTTTGTCGGTCGGCTTTGACACTGAAGCATCGCTGCAGAATGCCCGGGAGATGCGCGCCATCATGAAATTGAAAGAGGGGTAATACTATGCCGAACATCAAATCGGACGCTTCGGTGATCATCCGGAGCGCGATCAGCGCAGTACTTCCGGGGCCGGGCGTGAAAAAAGCGCTGGAAGAAGTGAAAATGCCTGCGGGAAAGGTGATTGTCATTTCGGTCGGCAAAGCCGCGTATACGATGGCGAAAGCATGCGAGGAAGCGATTGGAAATCTTATCCACAAAGGGTTGATCGTGACGAAATACGGTCATGCGCGCAAGATGCTGCCGCATTTTGAATGCATCGAAGCCGGCCATCCGATACCTGATGAGAATTCTTATAAAGCATGTGAGCGGGCAATCGCTTTGGTTCAGGATCTTTCTGCGAACGATCTTGTGCTGTTTTTGCTTTCCGGAGGGGCGTCGGCGTTGTTTGAAAAACCACTGGTACCGGAAGAAACGGTTACTTTTCTGACTGAGAGATTATTGAAGTCAGGTGCTGACATTACGGAATTGAACACTGTGCGCAAGCATTTGTCTGCAGTCAAGGGCGGAAGGTTTGCGAAACTGGCGGCACCGGCCCATGTGCACTCGATTATCTTATCGGACGTTTTGGGCAATGACATCTCTGCGATCGGGTCAGGTCCGACCAGCCCGGATCAGAGCACGGCAGAGGACGCAAACGCGATCCTTGAAAAGTACGCGATCCGAGCTGATGCAGATACTTTGGCGGCACTTTTGCAGGAGACACCGAAGACACTGACGAACGTAACTTTCAGAATGATCGGCGATGTGACGATCTTAACAAATGCAGCCCGGCAGGCGGCGGAAGATTTGGGTTACAGGACTGTCGTGCTGACGGATTGTTTAACATGTGAAGCGAAAGAAGCAGGTGCGTTCTTTGCCTCGATTGCCAAGACTTACAGTGGTTCGAAGCGCAGTTTTGCCGTACTTGCAGGCGGTGAGACTGTCGTACATGTGAAAGGCTCGGGAAAAGGCGGGCGGAACCAGGAGATGGCTCTTGCGTGCGCCGATGGGATCGCCGGATTGAAAGACGTATGCTTCTTCTCGGTCGGCTCTGACGGTACTGATGGCCCGACAGATGCTGCCGGCGGCATCGTTGACGGCGAGACAAAAACGCGGCTTGCGTCGCAGGGCATTGGTATTCATGGAACTCTTGAAAACAACGATGCATATAATGCTCTGTACGCGGTGCAGGGACTTGTTGTTACCGGAGCGACAGGCACTAATGTAAATGATCTGTCGGTTCTGCTGATCAGACGTTAAAAGCAAAACACGGAAGACCTCGGTCTTCCGTGTTTTTTATGGCATTCACATTGCTTTGGATACTGAAAAGACTGTAAAAACAATTGATTGGGCTTCAGTTTTCGTAAATCAGTTTTTCGCCCGGCCGGAACATCTTGAAGCACAGATCCTTACCGTATAGGTCGATGCCGGCTGGAATGTCTGATACGGGTATCCGGTTGTAATTGAATAGATCGTAATGCATCGGGATAAAGAGTCGCGCCTGCAGTTCTTTTGCCAGTAGCACGGCTTCTTCCAGATTCATGTTGCCAATCAGACCGGCTCTCAACTTGTAATAACTGCGACCGTTTACGGGAAGCATTGCGATATCGATGCTTCCGACGCGGTCCGCCAAGCCATCGTAGACGCAACTATCACCTGAATGATAAACGGAGATCCCATCGAACTCAAAGCGGTAACCGAGCTCGATGTAATCCCCGTTGCTGTCCTGATGAAGGTCTTCGTGTGCGGCCGGCACAGGGATGACCGCAATGCCTGCGGCTTCAATGATTTCACTGTCGCGCGCCGGAATCAGGCGGTCGGACGGAACACCATATTCAGAAACCGCCTTGGCGGCAAGCGGCGCCGGCATGATAAAACAGCAATGATCGTTGATTCTGCAGAGTGTGCGGACCGTAGCCGGATCCAGATGGTCCCGGTGGTCGTGCGTAAAGACTGCCGCATCCAGAAAGTCCAATTCTTCCGGGCAGATCGGCGGTTCATAGAAACGGCCTTTTGCCATACCTTCGTGAAGAAGCTCACCTGTCAGAAATCCGTCAATCATAATCGTTTTCTGTTCGGACGTTTTGAAAATAAAGCCCTCCTGCCCAAGAAAGAAGAGGGCGAGTTGGTTTTCGTGCACATGGGTATTCAGAATGCGTTCTTTCATGGAAAGATCCTTTCATTTAGTTCCGGCTTGGCTCAAGAAAAACCGGATATAGAACAGAATGCTAATAATATTTTAGTTTTGTAATGAACTTTCGTCAATGATTTGGTATGATAAACAAAAGAGCGTCGGGAGAATGTATACAACCGGCTGAGCATAGAACGGACACGGGTCATTAATTGAGGCAGAATACGGAGGTTGGTGAATGAGCGGACAGTTTACGTTGAGAAAAAGGATGCTGCAGGATACAAAGGAACTGCAGGAGTACTATTTGGAAGTCACGAACGAAACGGAGGAACCTGCATTCTTGTCTTCCGTTACGTTGTATGAAACACTAGACCTTCACGAACTAGGGCTGGATCCGAAGCATTGTCGTGTTTACCGAAGCGGACGCCAGAAGAACGACATGCCGTCAGTTTTCACACTCGGCGTACGGGATGATGCTATGGAAGACGCATTGGGAGGCCTGTCTGAATCCGGTGCGGTAAGAGCGGTCGCAGAGTCTGCAGACTATGTCCGGAGCGATCATCTGACAGTTTTTCAGGATGACAAAAAGTGCGTTCTGCTGACCTTCGAAACCGGTAAAGAGCAATTGTTCGAAACGATGCTCGATTTGGATAAAAACGGAAACCTGCTGAAGTTAACTTCACGCGTTCTTTTTGGCATTATTTTTCAGCCGCACGAGACCCGGAGCACTGAGGTGTTCCGCATTGAATATGTCAAAGATGCCGTTCAGGGGATCGAAGCATTCGCAAAACGCAAAGCTGCCCGATACGGGGCACGCAATACGCGACAGCCGTCAGTGTACTGTACCTGGTATTATTACGGGCTCACGGTCAGTTATGAAGACGTGCATACGAATATCGAAGGCTGCCTAAAACGAAGGCTTCCGTTTGACGTGTTTCAGATCGATGAGGGTTGGTCGAAAGACCTTGGCATCTGGGATGAGAATGAAAAATTCCCAATGGGTATGAAGGCAGTCGCCGATGAGATTCGCCAAGCAGGAATGCTTCCGGGCATCTGGACGTCGCCTTTTATCGGCTCGCTCGATGCTCCGGTCTTCATAGAACACCCGGATTGGACGCTTAAAGACAAGGATGGAAATCGTCTGCTGTTTCCGATGAATGGAACGGTCTATTATATTTTCGATATTACCATTCCAGAGACATGGACATATTTTGAGGAGATGTATCGGAAGCTTACTTTCGACTGGGGCTATATTTACCACAAGCTGGACTTCACGCGGGCACCTGTTGTCGCGGAAGGCGCTTTTCCGTTCGACCGGACTTTGACGATGGCTGCTGCTTATCGAAAGGCAGTCGAAGCGATCCGGCGCGGTATGGGGGAGGATGCTTTCTTCCTGATGTGCGGCGGCCTATATGATCCCCTTATCGGAATCGTTGACGCACAGCGCTCCGGCTCTGACGTGTTATCCATCTGGAGCGAAGGGAACAGAAACGGATTAAACGGGAAAAACTGTCCGTTCACGATCAAACAGAATATTCTGCGCTGGTATATGAACGAATGGTGGGTCACAGATCCGGATGCACTTATGGTTCGGCGAAACCGGGAAATAGAACGCGACCTCAGGCTGACACTCGGACTTCTGAATGATGACGAGGTAAAGACCAGTGTAGTGAATCAGCTGATTGGCGGCGGACTTGTCTGTTCGACAGAACCGCTCGACAGGATCGACGATGACCGTCTCTATGTCCTTCGCCAGATCATGCCGACGCTGCACCAGACAGTTCAGCCGGTCGATATTATGAAGACGGGGACTTTCCCCGAGAATATGAGGGTTGTTTTCCCGAATAAGAATGCGGTTTATCTCGTTCGCATAAACTGGTCGGATGAGATGCCCATGCCGATGGAGTGGGCGCTGGATGCATCGTTGTTGCCAGAAAACTGTAAAAAGGGGACTCTTTTTACGATCTCCAGTTTCTACGGACATGAACTGGTACGCCATGCCAAGGAAGACGACATCCTTCACTTTAATTCAATCATGCCTCATGCCTGTGAAATCTACAAGATTGAGGTGGAATCGAATGCGCCGATGGTTGTTTGGAGTAACGGCCATTATGCAATGGGCACAGAGGGTTTGACGCTTACAGAAGAGAAAGGCGTGCTGAAGGCAGCCTATCAGGATCCTTTTGGCCTGCCGATCACATACGGTGTTGTGCGGACAGGGTCGAATGTAGCGGAGGATGTTACGGCTTTACAGGGATGAATACAGGTCCTGTGTCGCTTCGGACAGGATTGTTCCCACTATTTTTCGGACTTCATTGACAGCAGGAACCTTTTTGATGTAAAACATTAACATATTGAGACCAAACGGAGAGTGACCTGCATCTTGTTTTGCGGGAACTGCTCAGGGATATGTGTTTCGGAGGATTATAGATGAGTGGCGCATTTCTGAGAAAGGCTTTGTCAGCCGTTTTTGCCCTGATAATTCTGATGACGGCAGTACTGTCCATGTCTGACGCAGCGAAAGCCGAGCCGGAGGACCGTTCGGTCACGGTAACGCTGCACGCCGGAGAACAAGGCTTTTTCGGAGAGGGTGAAATCCACGATTTGGAGTCGGTCCAGTTTTTCGGCGGCGTCTTTACCGAAAAACGTGTTCCGGAAGCTGTTGATCCGGACATGATGTTCGCCGGTTGGGCGACGGAAAGCGGCGCAGAGAAGGCGAACGTATTCAGTGGCAAGACAAGTATCGGCCAAGTCGGCACGGAACTTTTTGCTGTTTGGACGGATGACTGCACGGTTCGGTATCTTGCAGAAGGAGGACTGATCGAGACCGGGGCAGAGAATGTCGAGGAATATGAACTGACTGTTGAGCCGGGAACGGCATTTCAATTGCTGAATGCTGTATCCGCTGATCCGGATGTGTTCGATTTCGACGGTTGGTATGAGATTCTGCCGGAAGGCATTTTACGTGACGTCGACCAGGATACGCTGATAAACGGCCCCGAGACGGTCGTTCATGCACGCTGGATCCGCTCTGCTGAACGGGCTGAGCAGATTATAATCGGGCAGGCCCGTGAGATCGCAACAGAAGAAGGTCCTGTTGTCTTTGCTTTTACACCTGACGAAACGACTTTCTACTTAATAAGGACACAGGATACGGAAGCCGGGGCTGCCTGTATTGAAGTCAAAGATGGCTATGAATTAGGAGTTGCAGAAAAACGTGCGGAAGATGACGAATCTGACGTATCTTTATGTGCAGAACTAAAGGCCGGTGAAACATATTTCCTGTTCTTCTCCGATCGCGACGGTTATGAACTGTTTACTACTGCCGTAATTGAGAAGGCAGAGTGCGTTCAAGTTACATTTCATGCGAACAGAGGTCAGAACCAGGATGCATGGTTCGACGGGAATCCCGAGACCGTAGTCAAAACGAAAGATATCGCAATCGGAGAAGATCTTTCCGATTATGGCAGCTTCGGGCTTGCCTGTGAAGATCAGAGCGTTGAATTCTACGGCTGGGCAGTCGATCCGGATGCTTCAAAAGCGGAAAAACTGATAGTCGAAGATGCCTTGGACGTTTATGCTGTCTATCGCAGTCTTCAGATGTTGACGCTTGACGCAAACGGTGGGGCATTCGACGAAAACGGAGCAATGAAGACGTATGTTCTCCGCTATGCTGCCGGGGCATTGTTCGAAAATCTGCCGGAGCCCATACATGATGATAATCTTGTGCAGTTTGCAGGATGGTCCCGCGACCGGAATGCTGAAAAGCCGGATGAAGACATCGTCGAAAGTATGACGCGTTGCGAAGACCTACCGGAGGAACTGTTTGCGGTCTACACAGAAAAGATACTGATCACTTTCGATGCGAACGGGGGCTACATGGAAGATGACTTCAATGAGCAGAGCCTCCGGGTAACAACGGGGCAAGGACATGTTTTCAGCGGAGTCTCTGTTAAGCACGACGACCCTCAAAAATCCTTGCTCGGATGGATTGATGAGGAGGAAGTGTTTATTCCGGCCACTGGAATAAGCGAGGTTCCCTATCGCTTTGAGAAAGACATGGTCTTCACTGCGGTATGGGGTCACACGGTATGCATCGATGCAAACGGCGGCAGTTTCGGAGAAGCGGGGCTCAAGGTGTTGTCCATCTTGTTGGCTGATGAGCAGCCACTGGAGATGGAAACGCTGAGAGAAGAGATCGATAACCTGACGCACGAGGACCCGTGTAAGATATTCATGGGATGGGCGCAGACGGCGGATGCCGAGGGCCCCGATGTATATGAAGGAGAGACCCTCGTAAAGGATCTGGATACCGTTTATGCTGTCTGGCAGGACGATGTATATTACTTCGAAGAAGGCGACGGTGCTTCTTATGAGCAGCAGACGGAAAACGGACTGCGGTTCAGCGTCCGGCGTGAACTGGATGACAGCCGGACTTTTGAAGCGTTCTCAACTGCCTTTTTAGATGGAAAAGCCTTGCCTTCCAGAGCTTATACTGTCCATGAAGGCGGGCTAATCCTGATTTTGGATTCGGCATATTTGGACGAACTGGATCCGGGAGAACATGAATTAAGGCTGCTATTTAACGACCGGGAGATCACGGCGCATTTCACAGTCCTTGAACATCAAGAAGAATCTTCCGAAGAACAGACTCAGGAGACAGAAGACGAGACAACTGAGGCACCGACCGAGGAGTGGACGGAGCCCACAGAACCACCTGAAACAACTGTTCCCATCGATACTTCGTCGATCGAAAACAGACGAGTTGGTCCGTTTTGGGTTACGCTTTTGGCTGCGCTGATTATTGGGCTTCTGTTTTATTACAAGGCAAAGAAACGCGGAGAACCGGTAGATGTATACGTGGCACCGCCCCAAAAGGATCCTCAGACGATTGCGTCGCAGCTTGCAGTAGACGCAGGGCTGATGAGTCCTGTAGCGCAGGCACAGATCGAAGAAACAGTTGGAGAGAAGACTTCGGCAACAGACGAGAAGGCAACAAACACCGACGAGAATACGGCAGATCAGTTTATGAGAGTGGAGGAGCCGGCACAAGGCACGGCTGACAATACTGAAAATGTGCCTGAAGAAACGAAAGAATAATGTCGGCATGTAATGAGTTGTATAGCAAAAGCGGCGTGGAAACACGCCGCTTTTCGTGGAGCAGGCGGGAGTCGAACCCGCGTCCGAAAACCTCGCTGCCGGACTTTCTACCATCATAGCTTATCTACTTCTATTCCCGCAAGCATACCCCGATAAGCAGGGGACGCTGTTTAGGTAGCTTCATGAATCCATCTCTGCTGCAAAGCTTGGGCAGAGCAGTTCCCCGTAAAGTCGACGGTAAGCATCCTCTGTACGGGAACAGGGGAGTTACCGCGCTGCTTTAAGCAGCGTATGCTAAATTATCTTCAGCGTTTATATCTAAGTTTCCGGCTTTTTACATGTATCGGTACATGAATGGCTTATCCGGGTTTAAAGTCCCCGTCGAATCCGGTACTACCCCAGACCTGCGCATTATAACAAAAGAAAGAAGGAAAATCAAGAGGTCTCCCGTATGAAACTATAACTTGCAAACAGTACGACTTCCGTGGTAAAATATAAACAAGTGTATACACATCACGACGCGGAGAAAAACAATGGTTTTCAAAATCATTTTTAAAAATTTAATCGGCTTTGACCTGATGATTATCATCGTGGGTATTTTGAACGGCGTTTGCTTTTATTTTGTGAAGAAGCTTGCGGATCAGCTGTATAAAAAGCTTCACCTGCAGTTCTTTGTTCCGTCTCATTCGGACGACAGTGAAACGATCCCGCAGAGATTCGGCGCAAAAGAAGAGGAGGAAATCGTGGGTCTCCGGAAAAAAGCGGAAGCGCTCTATGCGGTTTTCGTTAACGTGACCGCGATTTTTCCGCTTTTGGGAATCTTGGGTACGGTGTTGTCTTTAATTCCGTTGGTATCGCAGATGGCGGCTTTTGAAACAAATTTCTTTGCCGCATTGACTTCTACGTTCTGGGGACTCGTGTTTGCAATTACATTCAAATTGCTGGATGGTTTCCTTTCGGCTAGAATGGAAGACAATGAGAAAAGCGTAGAACTGTTTCTCTCACGTTTCCAGGATAAATTGGAGGACGAGAAAAACGGGACACGAAGTGCGTCAACAAAAAAGAAAGACGGTATAGAAGAGAAAGAAAGCGTGAAGGAGAGAGCGTGAAGAAGCGGCAGATATTCATCGAGCTGACGTCATTACTGGACGTGATTCTGATCATGCTGTTCATGGTTATGGTCCGTGCTGAAGGAAAGACGACGGAAGCGATGGACAACGCTAAACAGAACGAAGCCGCTCTTGAGTCTTTGAGCGGAGAATATGCTGCGCTGGAGAGTTCCTATGCCGAGAAAGCTTCGGAGGCTGAGGCATTGCAGGATTCGCTGGACGAGGCGAACAGTTTGCTTTTGTCCAGGAATCTTGTCGTTGAGAACAGTGACATTCTGACTGTGTTCGTCCGGGAAGACCGATTGATCATCATACGGTCGGAAGGCAGGCAGAATCAGGCAATCTCCTACGACTGGGAAGATCCAACATACGCATACAATAAGCTGAAAGCAGCGTTAAAAGCATGGACAGACCGTGCCGAAGAAAAGAGTCTGTTCTTTGTCTTCCAGTACGACCGTGAACAGATATACTACAATGAGTACGAGATGATCCGGAATACGGTTCAGGAACTAAAAAGTGACTTGAAGAAAGAAAACAGATCATTTAATTACATTGAAATGGACGTCCGGCCGGGCGCGTAAAGGAGGAAAACATGGCAAAAGAAAAAGACGTAAAACGTTCCGAAGCAAAACGAGGCGGCGGCGGTAAGACAGTTGCGGCGGTGGCTATAGCGGCGCTTCTGCTTGGCGGTGGAGGTTATTATGGACTGAGCGGAGACGGCATGGGAATCCTGCCGGACCATGGCTTTGATCCGGGCAGTCCTGATGTCATTACGACCGCAGAGCCTGCATCGGACGTCACGACGACGGAAGCGTCCGAAAAGCAGGACAACGTCTTGTTTATCCGTGTTGCTGAAGAGAAGGTCTATTATGAGGGTGAGGAGATTGCTGTTACGGCCTTTGAAGAAGCAATTCTGAAGGATTACCGGGATGGACTGGCAATCAAGCTTGAGGATGATCATGCAGTGAAGGCAACATATGACCAGATCAAGGCAGTACTGGACAGGCTCGGATATAAATACACAGAAGAATGAATCGAAATAACAGTACAGCGGCCTATACGATTTCCGGTTGGCATCCTTGTCAAAGAAGGGTCCGTGTGCTATAATCAATCAGTTTAGGACTGGTTCAAAACTCAAGGAGAAATCTTTAAATGCGTGTTAAACGTTTCAAACTGAATGTAGACTATTCTCCGGTAGGCCTTCAGGCTACGGATACCGTGCCGCGGCTGGATGCCTATCTTCTTGATGACGCCGTCAACAATTATAAACGCAAGGCTGTTATCATCTGCCCCGGAGGCGGATATAATCATCTGGCTGTCCGCGAGGGCGAACCTGTTGCAATGCAGTATCTGTCTGCGGGCGTGCAGGCTTTCGTGCTGTGGTACAGCATAAAGCCGGCTATCTTTCCGATGCAATTAATGGAGCTGGCAACAGCGGTCAAGCTCGTGCGCGAGCACGCAGAGGAATGGAATATCGATCCTGATCAGATTTTTGTCGCCGGCTTCTCGGCAGGCGGGAATCTGGCAGCAACGCTTGCTACAATGTGGCATGAAGAGTTCCTGACGAAGTCTTTAGGCGTGACAGCAGAAGAGATACGGCCAAACGGACAGATTCTCGGCTATTCGGTCGTTCATTTCAACGACCGTTACCATGAAGGGCGTCATGTCGATCTGTTGGACGGGCTGTCAAAGGAATTCTATGATATTACAGATTTACCCAGACGTGTCAATGAACTGACCCCGCCCGCTTTTATGTGGGCGACATGGAACGATACACGTGTTCCGATCGAGAATTCCCTTGCATATGCAGACGCACTGCGGAAAAACGATGTTTCATGTGAACTGCACATTTTCAAGCAAGGCCCACACGGCATGGCCCTTGCAACCCGCGAGACAAAGATGGCGGACACGGATCCGAACAGCGAGATCAGCGTCGATCCGAATGTGGCACTTTGGGTCATGCTGGCAGTCAACTGGCTGAATACATTCTGACAGGAGGAGCAAATGAAATACGGTCGGATCCATTTAAATATTGACTATTCAGCGGCGGGGGTCGATGTCTCCGATAAATACATACTTCCTGCAGATTCGGATGTTCCGTGCCCTGGCAAAGTGGCAGGCAACCACCCATACTTGGACTGCTATCTGTTGGATGAAGCACTCAATAGTTTCAAGAGGCGTGCTGTCATCATCTGTCCGGGAGGCGCTTATCATTTCACATCTGTGCGCGAGGCCGAGGCTGTAGCGATGAAGTTTCTCGCGAAGGGAATTCAGGCATTCATTCTCTGGTATTCAGTTGAACCTGCAGTTTTCCCTATGGCATTAATGGAACTTGCGACTGCCGTTAAACTGGTTCGTGACCGCTCCGGCGAATGGGGTATTGCGCTTGACAAGATCGCCGTTATGGGGTTTTCAGCCGGCGGTCATCTTGCAGGTTCCCTTTCCGTGATGTGGAACAAGGGATTTCTGGCAGAATCTCTGGGTGTTTCAGAGAACGAGATCCGGCCCGATGGCTCGATCCTTTGTTATCCTGTCATCACGTCAGGCGAGAAGGCACACCGCGGTTCAATTGAGAATCTGCTGCGAGGTCTGCCAGATGATTATCTGGAGCTGGTTTCTTTGGAGAAGCAGGTCGATTCCAATACACCGCCGACTTTTATTTGGCACACATGGACTGACGAGATGGTTCCTGTCGAGAATTCCCTTTATTATATGCTCGCATTGAAGGAACACAACGTGTCTTGCGAAGCACACATTTACAAAGAGGGACCCCACGGCATCTCGCTCGCAAATCGTGAGACAGCCCGCGATCCTGTTGCCGGCAGTATCGTACCGGAGGCACAGGACTGGATCGACCATGCAATCACGTGGCTAAAAAATCTGTAAGGCAGGCGCATTTACCAGTGAAAGATCTATTTAAAAGCAAAGGGTTTACGGCTGGCTTCGTCCTGCTGTCGCTGCTGATCATCGCATTGCTGACGGTGTTGATCTATCTCCTGTCAGGCAGAGGCCCGGGGAGCCAGCCGGTCTTTTCTTCATACAGCGGAGAAGAACGGACACCGGAAATCCGAACGGATCCCGAAGAGGATATCACCGATAATCCGGAAACTGTGTCACAGAGTGAAACAGAGTCCGAATCCGAAACAGAAACGGAAGAATCGTCTTCAGAAGAGGATAATAGTGTCGAGAACAGCGAACTACCCGGTGAACAGACGGTTTTCCGGCCGCTATTGCCGGATGAAGAACCGAAGTATCCGGTGCTGAACAAAGTGATTCCTGAAAGCGGCACGTTATCGGTTCATCGGCCGGAAGGGCTTATTTTCCATACACTTCCGCAATTTGATGGCCCGGAGGACAATGATAATATTATCGTGAATGATGGTGAATTCCCGGTAATAGGTAAAATATTCGTTCTTGGGAATGACGGGACCCCCTCGATGATGCTGAAGACGGAGAATAACTATTTCGTCACGAGCGATCCTGGACTTGTCACCTACCGGGCCAGTCGGACGACGTTTGCTCCGAACAGCCGGTTTATGGGCACATATGGAAGCGGGGACGGAAAGGGCATAATCGTACAGGTCTATGCAGAAGACGGCAATCATGTCTGTTTTACGATTTTTAACGACATGAACGGCATCCAGACACCAGCGCTGTCGAATGTCATAGCCGAGTATGAAGATGCCGGATGGGGCAACTTTGAGTTTAAATACAACGACGGAAAGTCATACGACGGCATGATTGAGTTCCATCAGGCTGCGGGGACGATCCAGGTCGAGATCAATCTTCCGATTGCCTGTGAGTTTGAATCAGGAAGCAAAAGCTATATTCTGCTGGGTCACGACTGAATGCGTTAGAAGCATCTGCTTATCTAAGAATCCAAAAGATGCTCTTATCCGGGCATCATAAGGATGTAAGGAGGACTGCATGTTTCAAATACAGGAACGCCGTCTTTTAACGGACAAGATTTATTTCATGAAGGTTTTGGCGCCTCGTGTATCTAAACGGGCACTGCCGGGACAGTTCATCATCGCAAAAACGGGCGAGAATGGCGAGCGGATTCCTCTGACGATCTGTGATTACGACAGCAAGGCAGGGACGGTCTCTATTGTTTTCCAGACGGTCGGCGTGTCGACCCTGCGGTTTGCAGAACTGCAAGAAGGTGATGCGTTTGATGATTTCGTCGGTCCACTCGGCAGACCTTCAGACCTGGTGGAGCAGGATGCAGAAGAGTTAAGACAGAAGCGCTTTCTGTTCGTTGCCGGCGGTGTCGGTACAGCTCCTGTCTATCCGCAGGCAAAATGGATGAAGGAGCATGGCATCGATGTCGACGTCATCATCGGCGCCCGGAACAAGGACCTGATCTTCTTTGAAGAAGAAATGCGAAAAGTTGCAAACGTCTATGTTTGTACAGATGACGGCAGTTACGGATTCAAAGGGAATACATGCGACATGATCCGCGAATTATACGCACGCGGTAAGAATTATGATCATTGCGTTGCGATCGGCCCTTGTATCATGATGAAATACGTTTGCTTGCTGACGAAAGAGCTCGGTCTTAAGACAGTCGTTTCCATGAATCCGATCATGGTCGACGGCACGGGCATGTGCGGAGCCTGCCGGCTGCATGTGGGAGACGAGATCAGATTCGCCTGTGTTGACGGACCTGAATTCGATGGCCATCTGGTTGACTTTGATGAGGCAATGAAGCGTCAGCGCATATATAAAACAGAAGAAGGACGCGCGATGCTCAGACTGCAGGAGGGAGATACCCACCACGGAGGCTGCGGTCAATGCTCAGAAGGGGGATCTGCAAAATGAATGTTGATATGATGAAGAAGATTCCGGTCCGTGAGCAAGAGCCTAAGGTACGTGCGACAAACTTTGATGAGGTTTCGTTCGGGTATAATCATGAAGAAGCGGAGGCCGAAGCATCCAGGTGCTTGAACTGCAGGAATCCACAATGCGTGAAGGGGTGTCCGGTCAACATCGATATTCCGCGCTTCATCCAGGCGGTGAAGGAAGGAGATGTTGAGAAAGCCGGCGACGTGATTGCGGAAGCGTCTTCGCTGCCTGCAATCTGCGGCCGTGTTTGTCCACAGGAAACACAATGCGAGGGCAAGTGTATAAGGGGCATTAAGGGTGAAGCCGTTTCAATCGGCAAACTCGAGCGTTATGTGGCCGATACAAACCGTCGGAACGGGTACGTTTCTTTGAAACGTATGCCTGAAAACGGCAGAAAAATCGCCGTGATCGGTTCCGGTCCGGCAGGTCTGACCTGCGCAGGCGACCTGGCTAAACTCGGCTATAGCGTGACGGTCTTTGAAGCGTTGCATAAAGCTGGAGGCGTACTGTATTACGGTATTCCGGAGTTCCGACTGCCGAAAGAGGAAGTCGTACAGCAGGAGATCGAAAATGTCCGGAAACTTGGTGTCAGTATAGAGACGAACGTTGTCGTCGGCAAGGCTGTCACGGTCGACGAGCTTCTTGAGGACGAGGGATTTGACGCCGTGTTTATCGGCACAGGAGCTGGCTTGCCACGGTTTATGGGCATCCCGGGAGAGAGTGCGAACGGGGTCTTCTCGGCTAATGAATTCTTGACTCGTTCCAATCTGATGAAAGGATTCCGCGAGGACTATGACACGCCGATAGCCGTAGGGAAGAAAGTTTTTGTCGTCGGTGGCGGGAACGTCGCAATGGATGCTGCGCGCACAGCACTTCGGCTTGGAGCGGAGACACACATCGTATACAGACGTTCGATTGAGGAACTGCCGGCCCGGCAGGAAGAAGTGCATCACGCGAAGGAAGAAGGGGTTGTCTTTGACTTGCTGCAAAACCCGGTCAGCATTTTGACGGACGATGCCGGCAATGTTACCGGCGTACGCCTGATTCGGATGACGCTTGGTGAGCCGGATGCGTCCGGCAGAAGAAGTCCTGTTGAGCTTCCGGGCTCGGAATATGATGCAGAATGCGACATGGTCATCATGGCGCTGGGCACTTCACCGAACCCGCTGATCTCTTCGACAACAAGGGGGCTGGAAACGAACCGCCGGAAATGCATCGTCGCAGAAGAAGAGACAGGAAAGACAAGCCGTGCACATGTTTACGCAGGCGGTGATGCGGTTTCCGGTGCGGCGACCGTGATCCTGGCCATGCAGGCAGGAAAGCAGGCTGCGGCCGCGATACATAAAGAACTGGGCGGCTGCGTCATGGATCATACAAACTGAACAGGTGTCACCTGAATAATATAACAGGGATCACCGCGGAATATGCAGGGGACTTCAGAGGCGTTTGGTCTTAAGGTCTTCTGTTTTCCGCATTTTATGACAGACATACTAATCATGCAGGCTGCAGCCTGTTGGAGGCGCAATGTCCCGGAAAGGTATAGCGTGAACAGAGAGGAAAGCGAAAAGGAACTGGCTCTACAGCAAGAATATATCCGGATCATGCGTGAACGAGTAGAGGAGCGCATAGCAAAAACTCGTTCCGTACCGACTTACCATATCGAGACCTTTGGCTGTCAGATGAATGCTAAGGATTCCGAAAAACTGGCCGGCATTTTGGAAGAGATCGGATACGTCCACACGGAAACGGAAGAGCAGGCAGACCTGGTCCTGTACAACACGTGCACGGTTCGCGAAAACGCAAACCAGAAGGTATATGGGCGGCTGGGACAGCTGAATTCAATACGTAAACACGAGCACACGGACATGAAGATCATTCTCTGCGGTTGCATGATGCAGGAGCCGGACGAGATTGAAAACGTTCGTACGAAATACACTTTTGTCAATGCGGTATTCGGGACACATAACATTTTCCGACTGGCTCAGCTCTTATACCGAATGGAGACCGAAAAGAACCCGGTTATTGATGTATGGGAAGGTACGGATAAGATCGTTGAGGATCTGCCGTCAGTCCGCAAGTACGCCTTTAAATCCGGCGTGAACATTATGTACGGCTGCAACAATTTTTGCTCCTATTGCATTGTCCCGTATGTGCGAGGGCGGGAGCGAAGCCGTGAGCCCATTGACATTCTGAGGGAGATCGAGAGACTTGCAAAGGACGGGGTGAAGGAAGTCATGCTGCTCGGACAGAACGTGAACTCCTACGGTAAGACGCTGGATGTGCCCGTATCGTTCTCAACCCTCTTGAAAGGGGTTGCTGAGATCGATGGCATTGAGCGAATCCGTTTCATGACTTCACATCCGAAAGACTTATCGGATGAACTGATTGAAACGATGAGGGATTCCAGCAAAATCTGCAACCATTTTCATCTGCCGCTGCAGTCCGGCTCCGACCGGATCCTTAAGGTCATGAACCGGCATTATACAAAAGCGCAGTATCTGAACATTGTCGAAAAACTGCGCGAGGCTGTTCCGGACATTTCGATTACGACAGACATCATCGTGGGTTTTCCCGGCGAGACCGAAGAAGACTTTTTGGAAACACTCGACGTCGTGCGGCGTGTCCGCTTTGATTCAGCCTTTACATTTATCTATTCGCCTCGGACAGGGACTCCTGCCGCGGCTATGGAGGATCAGGTGCCGGAGGATGTTGTCAAAGAACGTTTTGAACGCCTGCTGAAACTTGTCCAGTCTATCGGACAGGAGATGTCAGGGCGTGACGTGGGAAAAGTCCTTCCTGTTTTGGTGGAAGAGGTCAACCGGCAGGACGGCAGTATGGTAAGCGGACGGCTGACCAACAACACGCTGGTGCATTTTAAAGGAGAAGAGAAGCTCATCGGCTCGATCGTCAATGTACGGCTGGCCGAATCCAAAGGCTTTTATTATATCGGCGAACGCGTCTGAAAACATATGGGCTTGCACATAAGGCGGCCGAAAACGTAGGACGTCTTTCAAGGCCGTATCAGACAGCAAAGGAGTATGGTCATGGCTTTATCCCCCATGATGCAGAAATATTTGGAAACGAAAAAAGAATACCCCGGCTGCATGCTCTTTTACCGGCTGGGTGATTTTTATGAGATGTTCTTTGAAGATGCCGAGCTGGCATCGAAGGAGCTCGGACTGACACTGACGGGCAAGGACTGCGGACTGGATGAACGTGCTCCGATGTGCGGCATCCCTTATCACGCAGTTGACACCTATTTGAGCAAGCTTGTTGAAAACGGCCATAAAGTGGCGATTGCCGAGCAGGTGGAGGATCCAAAACTTGCGAAAGGTCTGGTGAAGCGGGAAGTCATCCGTGTCGTCACACCAGGAACGAATACCGATGCGGCTGCATTGGATGAAACGAAAAATCATTATATCCTGTGCATCAACTATGAACGCGGCATCTTCGGAGTATCGTTTGCAGACGTAACGACAGGCGACTTTTATCTGTCCGAAGCTGAGACGCGCGAAACGCTGTATGACGAGATTTTCCGGTTCTCTCCGTCAGAGATCGTATACAACGAGCAGTTTGCGATATCCGGCGCAGATCTGGCTATGATACACGACCGTCTGAATGTTTATATGGGACCGATCGACAGATGGCGCTTTAAGGAAGAAAACGCAGAGAAGTCGCTGACAGACCATTTCCGGGTTGCAAGTATCGAGAGTCTCGGCATCTCAGGGCTTCCTGTCGGTAAGACAGCGGCGGGCGCTTTGCTGTCTTACCTTGTAGATACCCAGAAAACAGAACTGCGGCACTTTACACACCTGAAGGTTTTTTCGACGAATGCATTCATGCTGATCGATGCCGCGACGCGCAGAAATCTTGAATTGACAGAGACAATGCGTGAAAAGCAGAAACGCGGGTCGCTTTTGTACGTGCTGGATAAAACAAAGACGGCCATGGGAGCGCGGACTGTACGTCGTTATATTGAACAGCCTTTGCTTAACAAAGGGATGATCGAGGAACGGCTCGACGCTGTCGAATCGCTTTTCAAGGACTATATTTCACGCGAGGAACTGCGTGAATACCTGAACCCGATCTACGATTTGGAGCGGCTGCTTGGCAGGATCAGCTACCGCACGGCAAACCCGAGAGATCTGATCGCGTTCAAAAGCTCGTTGTCGATGCTGCCTCACATCAAGACGCTGTTGGGCGCTTTCGACGCGAAGAAAATGAAAGAACTGCAGGAGAAGATCGATCCGCTGGAAGACCTGTATGCACTGATCGATGACGCCATCGAGGAAGATCCTCCTGTCAGCGTATATGAAGGCGGCATCATCAAAGACGGTTTCAATGAAACTGTAGATAATTACCGCAAAGCGAAGACTGAAGGAAAAGAATGGCTTGCAGAGGTCGAGACTGCAGAACGCGAGCGCACGGGCATCAAAAATCTGCGCGTACGTTTTAACAAAGTATTCGGCTATTATCTGGAGGTTACGAATTCCTATAAGGATCTTGTGCCGGACGATTACATCCGTAAGCAGACTCTTACAGGTGCAGAGCGCTATATTACGCCGCGGCTGAAGGAATTGGAAGACATGATTCTGGGTGCGGAAGATAAACTGTATGCACTTGAGAATCAACTGTTCAATACCGTTCGCGATACGGTCTACGGCGAGATGGACCGCATTCAGCAGACCGCAGCCGCAATTGCCGAGATCGACGCGCTCGCAAGCCTTGCATATGTTGCCGAGAGAAATCGTTACGTGCGCCCTGCAATCAATGAAAAAGGCCGTATCCACATTTCGGACGGGCGTCATCCGGTTGTTGAGCAGATGATGAAACAGGATGCCTTCGTGCCGAACGATACTGTTCTGAACAATGACGACGAGCGTATGGTGATCATTACCGGCCCAAACATGGCAGGAAAATCGACTTACATGCGCCAAACGGCGTTGATCTGTCTGATGGCGCAGATGGGGTCTTTCGTTCCTGCGAAAAAAGCGGATATTGGCATCTGCGACCGGATTTTCACGCGTGTCGGCGCTTCAGACGACCTCGCAAGCGGCCGTTCGACTTTCATGGTCGAGATGACTGAGGTCGCAAACATTCTGCGCAATGCAACAAAAAAGAGTCTGGTGATTCTTGATGAAATAGGGCGCGGAACGTCGACCTTTGACGGTCTCGCGATCGCCTGGGCGGTTGTTGAATATATTGCAAATCCGAAGCTGATCGGCGCGAAGACTATGTTTGCAACGCATTATCACGAACTGACTGAGCTGGAAGGGGCTCTGCCGGGTGTCAAAAACTACTCTGTTTCCGTCAAGGAGCAGGGAGATCATATCGTCTTTCTGCGAAAAATCGTTCGGGGCGGGGCAGATAAATCCTACGGCATTCAGGTGGCGCGTCTTGCTGGTGTTCCGAAGGCAGTGCTTGAACGTTCGGAAGAACTTGTCGAAGAACTGATCAATACGGATATTGCAGCACGTGCAAAAGAGATCGCTTCCTATGCGCAAAACGTGATGACGGGAAAGAACCGCATTGCACGTCCTGACGACGTGGATTCGAATCAGCTGACGATGTTTGAGACCGTGAAGGACGACGATGTTCTGGAGGAGATCAAAGCACTTGACCTTCAGAAAATGACACCGCTGGATGCGATTAATAAGCTGTACCAGTTGCAGGCTAGACTGAACAACAGGATATAAACAGGAAAGCCCTGAATGGCGAATCATTCGTTTTGGGCTTACAGGATCGACACATATGATCAGGGTATTGGACAAACAGACCATAGACAGAATTGCTGCCGGCGAAGTCGTGGAACGACCGAGTTCTGTTGTAAAGGAACTTGTCGAGAACGCGATCGACGCCGGAGCCACGGCCGTTTCCGTCGAAATCAAGAATGGCGGTATCGACCTGATTCGAGTCACGGACAATGGAAGCGGAATTGCGAAGGACGATGTGAGGATTGCATTCCTGAGGCACGCGACAAGTAAGATCGAGACCGCAGACGATCTCGAAAAGATTGCGTCTCTCGGATTTCGCGGTGAAGCTTTATCATCGATTGCAGCCGTGACACAGCTTGAAGTCATCACGAAGCGGCATGATGACCTTGCCGCAACGGATTATGAGATCCACGGAGGCGAGGAGGTGCGCTTCGATGAACTCGGTGCACCGGACGGTACGACTTTTCTGGTCCGCAACATTTTTTACAACACACCGGCCCGCCGCAAGTTCCTGAAGACTGCGATGACCGAGGGCAGTTATGTCGGCGATTTGATGGAAAAGTTTGCACTTTCGCATCCGGAAATCTCTTTCCGCTTTATCAAGAACGGTCAGACAGTGTTGGCAACAACGGGCAACGGCCGATTAAAGGACATCCTCTATGCGGTCTACGGGCGCGACACTGCCAACAGCTTACTTGAAGTCTCTTATGACGACGGAGAGATCTTTATTTCGGGTGTCGTGGGAAAGCCTGAACTGTCAAAGGGCAACCGGGGCTTTGAGAATTATTATGTGAACGGCCGATATGTAAAGTCCCGCATCATTGAGAAGGCGCTGGAGGATGCTGCTGCGCCGTTCATGATGCAGCATCAGTATCCGTTCTGTGTCCTTTATTTAAAGTTAGATCCGTCTGCATTTGATATCAACGTTCACCCGAAAAAAATGGAGATCAAGTTTCTGAAAGAAGCGAATGTATATCAGGCGGTTCTGGATGCTGTGAAACAGGCGTTCGGAGCAAAAGAACTTATCCGTGAAGTTTCACTTCAGCAGGAAAAAGAGAAAACAGAGAAAAAGAAGTACGCGGCACCGGAGCCTTTTGAAGCCAAAAGGATCGAGGAAGAACGAATAAGGGAGCCGGTCAGCAACTACCAGACAACAGAGCAGAGACATGCGCAGGAAACTCCGGAAAAGCATGGAAAGGCAGTTGAAAAGACTGTGCAGCCTGTCCGAACTCCTGCCGAGAAGCCTGTTCAGCAGGACTTGATCCGGGACAATTTCATCTCCGAAGCCGGAATGAAGAAGCACAGGCTGATCGGTCAGTTGTTCGACACTTATTGGCTGATACAGTACGGTGACGAGCTGTATATCATGGATCAGCATGCAGCGCACGAAAAGGTGCTGTATGAGCGGAAAATGAAGGAACTGTCAGAGAAGACCCTGACAGGACAGATGGTATCCCCTCCGGTCACGGTGACATTGAGCCAGCGCGAAGAACTGCTTCTGAACCGTTATATGGATGCATTTTCACGGCTGGGCTATGAAATCAGTTCCTTCGGCGGAAGGGAGTACGCGATCAGCGCCGTGCCCGATGACTTGTTCGGACTGGATGTGAGGGCTTTGTTCAAGGAAGTGCTTGGCGATCTTGAGGAGGGCTTTTCGGAGAAAGATCCGCAACTGATTTTGTCTAAAGTAGCATCGATGTCATGCAAAGCCGCCGTCAAAGGGAATAATGTACTGAGCCGCGAGGAAGCAGACCACCTGATCGCCGAACTGCTGACACTGGATAATCCGTATGCCTGCCCTCATGGACGGCCGACTATCATCCGCATATCCAAGAATGAACTGGAAAAACAGTTCAAGCGAATTGTATAAAGGAGCCATTATGGAAGAAGAGAGAAAAGCACGCAACTTTATTGAGATCGAAATTG
>JAEEGL017395748.1_pt1 | contig 22213 bp, 19 predicted proteins | sample 9134231 | NCBI WGS metagenome assembly JAEEGL01 (sample SAMN16246548, study PRJNA631951) | gut metagenome | biome: gut microbiome; feature: rumen; material: fiber-attached | host: Bos | place: Iran: Karaj | collected 2018-10 | reverse complement strand
TTGTGAGGGGCAACGAGGCAATCAAATTGAAGGGCGATTCTATGCCGGTGGGGCGTTATATACGAGAGAAGGAGCATTTTAAGACGCAGACTGTAAAAATCGAGAAAGGCGACATGGTTTATATGTGCAGCGACGGTCTGCAAGACCAGCTTGGCGGCAATGATTGCAGGAAATTCCTCCTCCGAAACCTCATTGACACCCTCATCGAAATCCACGACGAGCCGCTCATAGAACAGTGCATCACCCTCGAACAGACCATCATCACCTGGCGCCGAGGCACACCGCAGATAGACGACATGACGATGGTGGGGATTAAGATTTAAACAAATTGTTTTTATGTTTGACTGAAAAAATTACGATGACTTATGCAGACCACACCGCCACCAATACCGCAAAGGCCACCTAATGCACAGGCCTCACAGACACCGCCGCCTATAAAGCCGGAGGGTGCAATGCGCCGTCGCGATCAGCCGCCGGTGATAGACCCGCTGTTTTTGAAGTCGGAGAATGAGATTCTTACAGGTATTGTAAACCGCGAACTTGATAAAAACGGCTTCGACATCAAGAAGGATTCGCTTGCGCACATCGAGAAGAAGAAGTTGACAGCGACGCTTATTTCTGCGCCTATCAACCTGATAATCATCGTGTTGTTCAGGGTGTTTCATTATGGATGGTTTTGGGCGGTGGTGCTGATTGGCATCAGTTTTTGGATATGGAAGAAGTTTCAGCAGTCTGACTTGACGCCTTTTTTAATCAAGGAAATCAAGAGCCGCCCCGACGAAAAATTTTCGGATGTCATCGCGCCTCAACTTTACGACCGTTGCAGCGATCAGAAGTGGATGCGCATTGGGATTCTTGCGGCGTGTACGTTTCTGATACCGGTGTTGCTGTTCCTGAAACCGCATATTTTTTATGAAGACGCGCCCGACGGCAAGTATGTCCGTTTTTATACCGAGGGGTTGATGGACAGCGAGACGTTAACAATCCCCGATGAAATCGACGGAAAGCCTGTCAAGGGCATCCGTGGCGATGTTTTCAATTCTACGGATTTGGTGAGCGTCACGTTGCCAAATTCCATTGACACCATCCGTGGACACGCCTTTGAAGGATGCCTCAATTTGATGGAAATCAACCTGCCCAAAGACCTCAAATACATTGGCGGACACGCTTTCGACGGATGCGAACAATTGCAGCATGTGGATTTCCCGCAGAGTTTGCGGTATATCGGCGGATATGCGTTTAACGAATGTAATAATTTGACCATCAGCGACTTACCGCAAGAGATGGATTCCATTGGCGGATACGCATTCTGCAGGTGTTTGGGCATTACAAAAATCACCTTGCCCAAAAACATCAAGGAAATACACGCTTTCTGTTTTTCGAGTACGAGGATTACATCCATAACGATTCCATCTTCTGTGGAACATATTGGCGAACAAGCGTTTAGTGCTACTGATTTGAAGGAATTGTTGTTTGAGGAAAATTCAAATCTCAAACGCATCGGCTCGCGTTCATTTTATATGACCGACTTGACCGAAGTGGAAATCCCGCCGTCGGTGAAGGAAATCCGAGGTTCGGCGTTCCGCGCATGTTATAAACTCAAATCCGCCAAAATCCCGAAGGATTGCAACGTTGCCGACAAGGTCTTCAAAGATTCGCCGACAACTGTAACGAAATATTAAATCAACAACTCAGTAAATCAACAAATGAAGTACATCCATCTCCTATATGTCCCGACCCTCGCCTGTGATATGGCTTGCAGGTATTGTTATCTCGAAGACAATACCAAAGACCGTATGCAGCAGTACAAGCCGTTGGAGACCTTGGATTTCGCCGTCAAGAAATTCAGGGGTGGGGGAGTGATGCCCTTCAACATTTCGCTGCACGGCGGCGAGGTTTCCACGTTGAGCAAGGAGGATTTTAGATATGTTGTCAAGTATATAAGTGATTATTATAATGACAATTGCGATGAGATTTCGTCGGCGGGATTCCGTGTTGGACGGCCGCATATCAAGACCAATCTCTATTCCATCGACAAGCATATTGATACCATCAGGGAGTTTAACGTTTCGATAAGTGGCAGCCTCGATTTGCCGCTGTCGTTGCATCAGGATTACCGTATCACCAAGGGCGGAAGTAAAACATTAGACAAGATACTCCAAAATATTGAATTACTGCAAAATATTCATAACAGAAAAAAAGTTTCTGCAACGATATTTGACGAGCATTTCCAGCATTTGGATGCGATTGTGGACGACATCAGGTATCTACACCGCGAGACGTGTTTGGATATGAACGACTTCAATTTTATGATTGGATTCGATTATAACAGCAACGGCATCTTGCACGCCCTGAGCGAAGAAAATCAGGTGAAACTCTTTGAACGTATGCACCGCGAATTTGACGGCACGGATTTGGACAAGGGTGTCAATGGTGCGTGGTTTGCGGAGTTCAGTCCCGATTATTGTACCAACTGCGACAACTGCGGCGAAAAATTCTTCTTGCTCGAAAAGAATGGCGACATCTATTCGTGTGTGCGCGGGCAGGGGCACGAGGACTTCAAATATGGCAATATTTACGACAACACCGTAGAAGAAATCCTTCAAACCGCTGAAAACAAGATATTTGAGGTGCACAATAATGTCGGGTTCAACGACGAGTGCGCCGCCTGTGAGTGGCTTTACCTCTGCAAGACGGGTTGTCCGTTTGTGAAGAATGTCTATAAATCGGACAAGTCTTACACCTGCCTTTTGCAAAAGGAACTTTACAAACAGCGCAATTTCTGCCCCGACAACAATACTTCGGCTTCGGTTTACGATTATCTTTTGAAGATGCATCCAAATCTCGCAATTGATTTCAAGCCAAAGGTGTACCAAGAGAACTCGTTGCTTGATTTGATTGCAAAAGACGAGAAATTGCGATACATATACGACCCTGATGCGTTCATCTTGGAGGTGAGCGGCGAGAAGTTTCCGTTGCAGTCGCAATTGTTGAAAAACAATAGAAAGATAATTGAGATTTTCAGCGGTTGCGATGTCAAAATCCGTGTGCGCAAGGAAGTTTTGGAGGCGGAGAGCGATTATCCTCAAAACAATGCGCTTTTCGTGCAACTCCTGAGCGGCGACTGCCACGTCTATGGCGACGAGCAACGCTTGAAACAAAAGCACGTGGCGACATTGCAGGTGTATAAATTTGTTTTGGAAGACTGCGAAGATGACGGTTTTTATGTCTATGACTTGACCGGATTCCTCAGTAATTTCAGCAAATATCTGTCGAAAGAAAAATACAACAACATTTTCTTCACGACCACGCATCTGCGTGATTATCATTATGTTAAACAAAAAAACAACGCATATTACCACATCGCGGCAATCAACTTGCCGTTTCAAAATGCGGAGTTTAATTATTCGGAGGGCTTAACACTATGATTAACAGACCAATAGAGACATACAAGCAACTTGTCCGCGCAAAAGCCGCTTACGATTTTGCGCAGTTGTACGACATCGACAATGTCATGCTCAACTATATCTACGACTTCACGGAAAGTCCTCAGAACAAGGTAGTTGGCGACCCAAATAGCATCAAGTTTTATGTTAACGGCAAACTCGTCAAGACCGTGAATGTTAAGATGAAGGAAAGCGAAGCCAAGTATTACAAAAGCGTTAATATCACCGGCGGAGAGATAGGTTATGTATGGATGCCAAACGCCTTTTCGTCGGAGAGCAGTTCGTCGTACACGTCGTATTCATCGTCGTCGAGTTCGTCGTATTCGTCCGGCGGTGGCAGTAGCAACAATAATAACAATAATAACAACAATAATAATAACAATAACAATAATAATTAATGCATAATGCATTGAAAAAACTTTGATTATGCAACTATCTGAAAAAAAATATCTCAAGCGGCTGAAAGACTTCGGGATGAGTCTGATAACAACCTACAAATCAGGCGACAACATCATCGAGAAAAATAGTTTTGAGACCTTGCGCACAAATATCATCAACGGCATCTGCTTGGAGAAAAACTATCTTCGCGGCGGTGCGTCGGTCTATAAACTCCATAACTTCGATCCGCGTATCAAATACACTTTTGTGAACGCCTCCACCGCCCGCAAGTGTCCAAACTGCGGCGCGGACATCGACATTGAGAGCGGCGAATGTCCGTATTGCGGCACGGCTTACAATATGGACTATGAATCCAAGTCCCTCGGTGCAAAATACCACACCGACCTCGTGATGAACACCACGACTTATAAGACTGTGGCGTGGATTCTGTCGTTTGCAACAGCATTTGTTATCAGTTTTATTTACATAAAGGCAACGGGACGCACCTTCAACGGTTGGGATATGACCAAGGTTTTGGCGGGTACGGTGTTGTTTGGATTGGCGTTTTATTACGTGTTTTATTATTTGGATTCGTTCTTTATCTTGCTGCCAATCAAGATGTACAAGGAGCGCATCAACGCGGCACAGGAAAAATTTTGGGCTGAAAATTCCAAGGACATCAATAAGGATGTCTTTTTCACCAATCTCAATTACGAACTGCAAAAATACTATTTTGAGGGCGAGAAGACCCGCAATGTGCTTGATTTTGACTTTGTTGACTACACGACAATCACTCGTGACGGCGATGTTGTAACCATCGAAATCCTTGTTCGCGAGGTGTATGTCACCGGCGGCAAGGTCAAATGTCGTCAGGTGTCAAAATCCATCCGCCTCAAACGTGCCGTTATAGAGCATCATTTGGAGAATGTGGGCGGCGTTGCGCTACGCTGCCGCAATTGTGGACGGTCGATGGACGCATTCCAAAGGGAATGTCCGAGCTGCGGCACTCCGCACAACTATTTGCAGGAATGGTACATGATGGGGTAGGGGAGTGATTTTTTTTGGGGTCTGATAAAACAATTTTCATTTTTGTGCGTTTTAATTGCAATGACATTAGTAACTGAAATAAATAATAACCGTAAATCTAAAAATGAAAAAGTTGTTGACGATGAAAAGAGTTAGTATCCTAATCCTCTTGTTGTGTCTTGGTGTACAGAGCATTACGGCGCAGAGCAAAAAGCGTGTCTCCATCCTTGGCGACTCGTATTCCACCTTCGAGGGCTACATTCCGGCGGAGAATGAGCCTTGGTATTTCCAAAAGATTGACACTTCGCGTTCCGATGTGGTCAATGTGCGCCTGACATGGTGGTGGCAGTTGATAAAGGACGGCGGCTACCTTTTGGAAAAGAACGAGTCGTACAGCGGCGCAACAATCTGTTATACAGGTTATAACGATGACGACTATTCGCCGCGTTCGTTCATCACGAGGCTTCCGCGAGTTGGCAGTCCCGACATCCTGATTATCTTTGGCTGCACCAACGACAGTTGGGCTGGCGCAAAGGTGGGCAATTACCAATATTCTGACTTCAAGCGCGGCGACCTCTATTTTTATCGTCCCGCACTCGCCAAACTTCTCGATGAGGCTCTTTCACGCTATCCCAATGTTGACATCTATTTCGTTGTTAATAGCGAACTCCGCCGCGACATCGTGGAATCCACCCTCACCATCTGCAAGCATTACGATATCCCCTGCATACAACTCGAAAACGTCGAGAAGCGTTGGGGACACCCGACGGCAAAGGGTATGAAGTCCATCGCCGACCAATTGAGGAAGGCGATTAAGTAGTATTTTCTAATAATAACACAACAATAAATTTTATCACAATGAAAAAGTTCTTATTAATTGCAGCGGCAGCCCTGATGGGGTTCAACACCGCTGAGGCTCAGAATCCCAAGGATGTCAGCAAGACTTGGGAGAAGACCATCACAGTACCTGCGTCGCAGGCTTCAATCGTCGAAAAACTCTTCACGGCGTGGGGCAAGCAATTCCCCGGCGACTATGTGGACGCTTTCGCCGACTACAAGAAAAAACCGACGTTGTACACCAATGGCGAAGGTCCTTATATGATTGATTTCGCCCCGAAAAACGGCTACCTCAATATTATGGCAACCGTTCAACTTGAACTCGCGCTGACGGCTGTTTATTGGAATCTCCCTAACGGCAACAAACTCTTTGGCATTACCATCAACGAATGTCACGAGGGTGAAGGCGGCACAGAAGATGCAATCTGCGATTTCGCTCTTGCATTCTACGAGTACAACGCCACCAAAGGCACGATGACTCCCCGCGCCGACCTTGTCAAGAAGGTACTTGGAAAGACCGACCACGTAAATCTTCCCAAGGAAGGCCGCGACCTCGAATATTGGGACGAGAAGACCGAATCGCACAAAACAATCAAGTGGACAGGCAACGGATTCTAATTTTGGGTAACAATTTTAAACTAATGTAGAGACGATGTACACATCGTCTCTACGTGTTTAATTCGTTGATTATTTTTTAGAATAAAAATTTATTTGATTCCTGCCTCTTTGAGAAGTTTTTGAATTTCTTTGTCACTGATGGTGGAACGCTCCGACTTGTCGTAGATATACAGCATTGTAATTTTGCCTGACATCAATTGCAGCACAATGTCGGTATGTGTTATTACTCTTGCGCCGCCTCTTTTGCCCTTGCCTTTTGATTCTATTGGCAATCTGATTTTGCGCACGCCACCACCTAAGTCGGCACCTTGAAATGGGTCGGATTGCATTTTTTCACTTAGTTCCGCAAGGTCGTTTTTAAGCGACTTGTATTTTTTCGCTAACTTTTTTAACTCGCGGTCAAAGGAAGCGATTGTTATTATTGCAATGTTGTTCGCCATTTTAGTCAAGTTCTTTTAATACTTCATCCAATGTCCGAAACTGTCGCTTGCCCTCTTGGTACTCCTTGAACTCTTTGAATGCTTCGCGCAGTCCGGCTCTGATGTATTCGTCGGAATCGGGTTCAAGTTCGGTCTCTTTTTCGGCTTCGTGCTCAGCCTCAACGGCTTTTGCTTTTTTTGTCCTTTTTTTCTTGAATGGCAGAGTTTTGATGAAATCCATCACTTGGCGCATCAGTGATTCGTCGTCAAATACAGGGTTGAGCGCCTGCAAAAATTCTCCACGTAATTCTATTGCTGTCATAGTTTGTTGTTTTTAGTTACGGTACAAAGGTAGTGTTTTTTTGCGAATAACAAATTTTTTCCGAGTGTTTTTTATAAAAAAGGGGCGCGGTCTTGCCGCGCCCCTTTTTTATTCTTGTAATACTTCAACCTCTTATTTAAACAGCATCTGATAAAAATCTGTCAAATAATCTCTTGCGTTCATCCAAGTATGTCCGCCGTCGGTCTCTTTGTACTTGTATTCGATGCCGCGTTTGTCGAAATATTCGCGGTGGGTCTTCACGTTTTTGTAGAGGAAGTCGTCCTTGCCGACACCGTAGAAGAGCACCTTGAAGTTTTTCTTCATGTTGTCTTTGGTCATGAGCGATGCAAATTCCTTGTCCATTGCCTCGGGGATGAGGTACGCGCTGAACGAACCCATGTTGGCAAACTTGTCGGTATTGGAGAATGCAGCGTATTGCGACTGTCCGCCGCCGCGTGAGAATCCGGCAATGGCGCGGTGGTCGCGGTCGTTTTTGGTGCGGAAGTTGCGCTCTATATAGGGCATTATCTCGCTCGTTAACACCCTCGCAAATTGCTGATACATAGGCACTGCCGCCATTGTAGTGGGGTTGGGCGTGCCGTGGAGCATGTTGCCGTAGGGGAGCACCACAATCATTGGCTGCGCCTTGCCGTCGGCGATTAGGTTGTCGAGTATTGTATTAAATTTGCCTACCTTGTACCAGGTCTCCTCGGTGTCGGTTGTGCCGCTAACGAGGTAAAACACAGGGTATTGCTTGTTTGGGTTTTGCTCGTATTCGGCGGGGGTATAGACGATGAGTGGACGGTAAACGCCCAGTTCGTTGCTCTTGTACTCCATGTAGGTAACGCGGCCGTGCGGCACGTCCCTCACGGTGTAGGGCATTTCGGGATCTGGCACTTCAAGGAGCGACGCCTTGAAGTTTTCGTTGGGGAAGGTGTACATGTTGGCGGGGTCGGAGATAGACACGCCGTCCACTATGAAATTGTATGGGTAGATGTCGGGTTTGGGCGCGTCGAGTGTTATCGACCATACGCCACGCGAATTGCGCACCATTGGTTTGAGGCCTTCGGTAAACTGGCTCGAAAATTCTACTTGCTTGGCGTTTGGCGCAAATACATTGAAAGTTACCGAGCGGAGTTTAGCCTTGTCTTTGTCGAAAACCATCTTGTTTTGTGCGCGGTCGAAGAAGAAGTTTGTCATGTGCAGGAGTGGCGACACGAGGTTGTTGGCGCGAGGGTTGGAGTCGTCCTTTGGCTTGATGCCTTGGAGTTGGAGCATCTTGAAGGCGTATCGGCGACCCAGGATGCGGTAGCCCTCGGCGTTGAAGTGGAGTTGGTCGAAGTTTTCAGGACATTCGCTCGAACTGATGGCGTGCGCGTTTTTGATAACTTCGGGCAGACGGTTTACGATAGGGTTGTGGGCAGCGCATACGCCGCCACGGTCGCTGTTTACCACTTCGCCGGCGAGCAAAGGCACTTGGTCGGGGTTGAGGTTGAGGTCTTTCATGAGGTCGTCATAGACAGATTTTACCATGCCGAGCCAAGCCTCCTGACCCGTGTTGGTCTCGCCTTGGTGGAGGAGGATGCCTTTGACGACGCCGCCTTGCTTCTGCGCGATTTTCGCCATATCAACGAGACGCTTGTAGGGGTTGTTGTCGTATGCCTTCAACATTCCCACCATCCAATCGGGGCATTTGGTGCAGTAGGAGGCGATGCTGTCCTTCATGAAAGCCTTGATGTCGCAGCCGCCTATCGCTACGTTGATTACGCAGATAGAGACGTTTTTGGGGAGGTTTTCCACCATTGTGCGTCCGAAGTAATCTACGGGGGTGAGTCCGGTGTTTTCGCGGCAGAGGGGCGGCACGGCGGGGTAGGTCTTGCCCATTTTGCGCTTCATCTGTGGAAAATCGACAGCCGCCATCATCGTGTAGCGCGGGTCGATGTTTTGACGGTCAACGTCCTCTATCTTGGCGTTGCCCTCCATGTTGGATTGTCCGAAACAGAGATAGACGTGAGTTTCGGGTTTTTGCGCCGAGGCTGTCAGTAGTGTCGCTGCGGCGCAGAGTGTTAGTAGTAGTCTTTTCATAATATGTTATTGAATTAAAATTCGTTGGTATTCCAGTGTATTTGCTTCCTCTGGTTACTTTCGTAGTCGAAGAAGTGCATGGTGTTTAATTCCATGTAAAAATCAATGAATGTTTTGTGTTTCTTGTTGTCGCCTACCATACTCCAAGCCTTGTCGGTAACGTCGGGGCGTGGGGTGAGAGTACCTGCGGTGACGTTGTATTCGTAGAACGCCAACATATTGGCATATTTCCCTTCGCCGACGCTTACGCCAAACAGCGGGTTGCCGTTTTTAAGTGTCCAAGTCGAGATGTTCAGAAGGTATTTGTGCGTGTGATTTTTGAAGTCTTTGTATTCTCCTATCATACAAAGGCTTTCTAATGACGACGGGAACAACGAGATGTCCATCTTATACCCGTCCCATACGATTGGTTTTACCTTGCCGGTTTCTTCTATCTTGTTGAAGGCTTCCGAATACCAACTTGGAAACTCATCACACCAGACCATGAAAAGATCCAGTGTGATGTCCTCTGGAAGTTCGGGTACGGTGATTGTCTTTTGCCAATCTTTTTCTGTGGCGATAGATTCTTCGATTGAGGATTCTTCTAAAAGGTCGTCCAATTCGATTGTCTTGTAATAATCGCGGTCGAGGCAGGTAATAATGTAGGAAGACAATAATACACACATCCTCTTAGCATTTTCTTCGCCGATGATAACCCTTAGTTTGTTTACTAAATCGGGGCGCGGTGAGAGTGTCCCCTTGGCAGAGTTGTATTCGTAAAACGCCAATGCGCTTACGCTCCTGTCTTCATAAACACTTATACCAAAGAGTTTGTTGCCGTTGTTGAGTGCCCAATATGAGGCTTCGAGGTAGTAATTGTGTGTATGAAGGGTATCACTCAATATGAGTAGATCGCCATTTTTGGGCTTGTAGTCAATTTTGAAGTTAAACTTTTCACCGCCAAACTCAACGTTTTTGGTTTTGCCGGTTGCCTTGAATTGGTTGAAGACGTTGAGGTACACTCCCGGAAACTCTTTGCCCCAAGCCATGAACAGTTTGTCGATGAGCGGGGCTTGCGATTCGGGGACGGTGATTGTCTTCTGCCAAGTGTTCCTGAGTGTTTCTGGACTCTGTGCGCTTGCAGTGCAAATGGCAAATACCGCCAAGATAGCGATGAAAAGTAATTTTTTCATATTGATTGTTGATTATTTTGCAGCAAACCTGATGGTCTCCAACGTGCAGATTGATTTTTCCTTGGTCGGGGACTTCATCAATAGATAAACGGCGTGTTTGCCGGTCTGATTGTTCAGGTCGCTGAGTTTGACGGGGATTTCGGCTGAGGTCTGCGGCATATCGGGTGTTAACTTCAATGTGCCGATACACTTGCCGCCTTGCTGCGTCCATGGACGGTCGAGATATACATCTATCTGTCCTTCAATGCCTTCGGGTTTTATGCCGAGGAGGAGATAGACATCCTGTTTGCCCTTGAAACAGTCAAAATTGAAATACTTGTAGCCCACAATCGAGCCGTCGGTATTGAGGACGACGGGGTTGATGTTGTTTTTGAGGGCGTAAGGCTCTTTGAGGTTGCTCTCGGGTGTGGTGCCGTATGCAGCGGCAACATACGAGCCGTAGAAGGTGTTGTTGGGCCATTCGTGCAATGCTCTCTTGGGGCCTGTGTGCCAGCAGCAGATGCCGGCGGGATGGATGTCGGTGGGGTTCAAGCCGTCAACAGAAAAACCTTCCGACGTGTATTCTCCTTCGGTGATTGTTACCTTGCCGCCCTTGCCTTCTTCTACGGTTACATTGATCGGGGCGACCATTGCCTGACGTGAAAATTCGTTCAAGCCATTCTGACGGTGGTAGAATACCCACCATTTGCCGTTGATTTCGCAGATAGAGCCGTGCGTGTTGCCGTCGGGGGTTGCTGATGGGATTACCTTGCCGTCGGGGTCTTTCTCACGGGCGCGGCCGTCGATGATAGTGCCGCCGTAAGTCCACGGGCCTGTCGGGGTGTCGCTGTAAGCGTAGGCGAGGGTGTAGTTGGAGGTTGGCAGTCCAAATTCGCCGTCCTTGGTGAAACGGCTGTAAATGAACACGTATTTGTCCTTGATTTTGCGAATGGATGAGGCTTCAAAGAAGCGGAACTCGTTGTCGTCCTTGTCTTCAAAACCGCCAATCATTCTTACTGTTACTTTTGTTCCTTTCTTGACTGTTGCCATCGTTTCGGGGTCGAGTTCGGCTACGTGCGATGTGCCGAATCCCCAATAGCCATAGACCTTGCCGTCGTCGTCGATGAATACTGCCGGGTCGAATTTCAATACGCCGTTGGTGGTATCGGGGTTGGCTTTGTCCCAGTTGATTACCTCAAACGGGCCGTCGGGACGGTTGCTCTTGGCTACCATACCGTTGCGACCGCCCACTTGGTTGTTGGGGTAGAGGTAATAGGTCTTGTTGCCGTCCTTGTCCACTTTGAGCGCAACGTCGGGCGCAAAGAGGATGTCCGCCTCTTTCTGCTGTTCGCCCTTGCCGTTTTTATCCACTTTGAGGATTACGCCGTCCATCCGCCAATGGAGGAGGTCGTCAACGTCTGCCGACCAAACCACTTGGTCGCGACCGCAGTAGTTTTTGACCTCGATGTCGTGCGAGCCATACACATACACGCGGAATTTGCCGGGGTTGTCGGGGTCTTCAAATACGTAGGGTTCGCCGTCAGGGATGTGGTCCCACAACGGGATGTAGGGGTTGCCGATGGTTGTGAGAGTGGTCTGCGGCGCATCGAAGGTTGGCACCTGTTCCTGACCGCCACACGCTGCGAGTAGCGCGACGCCACTTGCAGCAAGTAAAAAGGTTTTGTTTTTCATACGATAAAGATGTTAGAATATTTCTTGTATTGAGTGCAAAGTTAGTATTTTTTTGGAAAAAAGAGGAAAAAAGTTTTTTGATTGACGGGTGGGGGAGGGGAAGATTGACTTATTGAAAAGTCAAAATTAGGTAAAAATTGACTTGCGGAAAAGTCAAAAAAGTGTCTTGATTGACTTTTTTGTAAGTCAAATTTTTATTATCTTTGTAGCGGATTTTAATCTAAAATTGATATGGAACATAATGATTTAAAGTAAATTACTACTTATTTCCACAGAAAGTTGGCTAATGTTGACCTCTCGTATGGTGCGTTGACGTTGAAGGATGTTCTTAAACATCACGTTGACATCGCTATGGACATCACTTCCAAAATCAAGGTGTTGCAACACTTTGAAAACTATCTGCGCAATGGCTGTTATCCGTTTTTTGTGGAGGCAAAGAACAATTTTTTTATACAGTTAAATGCTGTGATTCAGTTGGTTATCGAAAGCGACATGCCTTCTGTGATGGATGTTTCGTATTCCACTGTCGAAAAAATCAAGCGGCTTCTTATGCTGATAGTTGCTAACGTGCCTTTTGAGCCAAATGTTTCCAAACTCGCGCAGATTCTCGGCTCTTCGCGAGACAATTGTCTAAGAATGTTGTACGCTTTGGACAAGGCCAACATCATTTCGTTGTTGACCAAGGAGACCAAGAGTTACAAGCACCTGGTGGCTCCTGAGAAGGTTTATCTCAACAACCCAAACATTATAGTATGCGCTGTCTGACCGTGTGGATGTGGGCAATATGCGCGAAACATTCTTTTTTAATCAGTTGCAACAGGTAAGCACCAATATTGTGATGCCAAAACAAGGCGATTTCTTCGTTGACGATATGTACCTGTTTGAAGTAGGCGGACCGAGCAAGACCTTCGACCAAATCAAAAACATACCGAGTAGTTATTTGGTGTTGGACGACATCGAAACTGGTTTTGGCAACCGCATACCGCTGTGGCTGTTTGGTTTTTGTATTGATAGGGGGCAACAAAAGTTAAAATGAAATTGCTGTGGCTGAGGGTAGAAAGTAAAAATTTTTCACGCAAAAAATTTTTTCATATCCAAAAATATTTTCTACATTTGCCCCTGATGAACAACCCTCAAAATCTATTGACATGGGAAAATAAATTAAAAATCAACAAGTTAATTTTTAATTTGTTGTTAAAAAATTTCGTTGGAATCGCCGTGTTAACATTTTTTTCGAGATTTTTATGAAAAAATATTTGGTGTTTAAGAAAATATTTTTTCCCTTTGCCTCATCACAAATAACGGAAAATTTCGAGCCGCCGATAAAAGGGTGTAGAAAAAAATTAAAACTATCGAAACTATGTACAAGAAAAGTTTTATTTTCGTATGGTTTCTTGCCTTGTTTGCCGTGAGTTTCACGGCGTGCAACAAGGATGACGACGAAGAAGTAGTGCCGGTGTATTCCTACGGAATCTCCAAGTATGAGTATTCGTCGGTAACCACGTCTAACTCTGCCGCCACGAGCGATGTCGCAGAGTTTTCCGTAATCACCAATGCTTTTGCGGAGGCCTTCAAGAGCGCGCTTGGTGTATCGGGCAGCACTTTCGCCTACAATGGCGGCGACGACAAGGTGCTTGCAGCATGTGAGCAGGCAAAAACCACCCTCGACGCCAAGACCTTCAAGGGCAAATACACCCTGGAGGTAACCAAGGTGGACGGTCAGTCCAAGGTAATCTTTACCTGGAACAGCCCCGCGTCGTCCACACCAGAACCAGGTCCAGAGCCGGAGAAGGAACCCGCCGAGTACGCCATTCTCTTTTACGGACATGGCGGTGCTAATCTTGATGACGCGATTCTTGGCAACATTGAGCAATTCTACAATGCATACGAGTCGAGCTACGGCAAGGTGAAGATGGTGGTTCAGTACAAGTTTTCTACCGAAGAAAATTTGTTGAAGTATTTAGGCACAGCCATCACAAAAGATTGGGCGCATGAGGTTGGCGGCAAGACAATGCGTTTTGTTCTTGATCCTACCAAGAGTTTTGAGGATGTGATGGACAACATGTCCTCAATAGCATTGGACGACAACAACTATGAAATCTCCAATCCCAAGAACCTCACCGATTACCTCATGTGGGCGGCAGAGCAGGTACCTGCCAAGAAGTACGTAGTAATCCTTTCTGACCACGGCGGCGGTTACCGTCCTGACGACGACATCCCTGCCAAGACGCTGTCCAAGGGCGTTATATTCGATGATGGACACGACAAAGCACACTTCAACGTATTCTCTGTGGCTCAGGCAATCAGAGAATCTGGCATCAACCCCGAAGTGCTCTATTTTGATGCCTGCCTGATGAACGCAGCGGAGTACCTCTTTGAACTCCAAGACGTAGCCAAATACTTGATTGTGTCCACATTCTCTGTGCCAGGACAGGGAGGCAATTACACTTCGCTTGTCAACGAATTGGCTAACAACGACATCGAAAAAGCACTTACTAACTTCTGCGAAGAGTCTATGAGGATTTGGGATGTCAACCGCTGGCAATATTCGGATATGACGGTGTTCCGCACGAGTGGATTTAGCGCATTGGGTACCTCAATAAAGGACTTTGCCGACCGCCTCGTAAATGCTTATACGACAGGCGGCGCAGATGTCAAAGCCAAAATCGACGAAGTAACTGGTTCCGCTACTTTCAAAGTTCATAATGCACTTCCGGAATACACGTTAACCAACTATGCCGCAAGTCTCGCCGAGGCATTGCCTGACTATTTCCCAGAGTCTTTCTGCAATCAGATGGAGCAGGCATACGAAAATTGTGTGGTAGCAAATCAGTCAAGCTACGAACTCAGGAAGGCGAATATTGATATTTCGTGCAGCGTAGTGATTGGTTGCAAGAATCATTACAGGCGTTACAATTGGATAGAGCCCAAAGATGTCGCTGAACAACGCCCTGAATATGTTGGCAGCGAAGAAATAAGAGATGACAATGGACTCTTTTGGGTAATGAAGAATGGCTGGGTATTGGATAGCTATAAAGAGTTTCATGCCGATGGTTCTGTTTGCACCCATTATATCGACGGCAAGGAAGAACATGATACGTGGGGCAGCACTTTCGACGAGACCTACAAGAAACTCAAGTTTGACCAAATTACCGGCTGGAGCCGTTGGATAGAAATCAACGAGCAGGAGGCTGTTGAGTTCAGCCCGGAGACTATGGCCTTTAACATTTCTGACGATGGCTTTTCTATTGAGTAGTTTGTAGTTAGTCATTAGTAATCATATAATGCGGAGGCTCGCGCAGCCTTCGCATTAGCATTGAACGCAAAAATACCTTGTCAAATCCCTGTTTTTCAGGTGCATTTGGCAAGGTATTTCCGTTTTCTTGCATTGGATGGTGTAAGTTGCAGCGACGAAATATATATGGTTTGGGTAATAGCCCACGGCGATTTCATTTAACACCGAATTAAACAAATTAAACGAAAAAGATTTATTAAACCAATAAGTTAAAAATCAACGAGTTAATTGTTATTTTTACAAATTTAACGAATACACTTCCGCAATTTTTGTATTCGTTAAATTCGCTGTAAAAAAGTTTAAATGCAATCGCCGTGTTTGCGACATAAAATTTTGGATATTTTTGCAAAAAAAATTTGGTATTTATGAAAAATGTTTTTTACTTTGGGGCATCGCAAATAACGGAAAATTTCGAGCCGCCGACAAAAGGGTGTAGAAAAAATTTAATCTATCGAAACTATGAACAAGAAAAGTTTTATCTTCGTATGGTTTCTTGCCTTGTTTGCCGTGTGTTTCACGGCGTGTAGCAAGGATGACGACAAAGACGAAGCGGTGCCGGTGTATTCCTACGGAATCACCCAGGCTGAGTATCCGTTGGTAACCACATCGTCCTCTTCCGCCACGGGAGCAGTCAACGAGGGTGCTGTAATCACCGAGGCTTTTGCGGAGGCCTTCAAGAGCGCGCTTGGAGTTTCGGGCAACAGTTTTGCCTACAATGGCGGCGACGACAAGGTGCTTGCAGCATGCGAGCAGGCAAAAACCACCCTCGACGCCAAGACCTTCAAGTGCAAATACACCCTGGAGGTTACCAAGGTGGACCAATCGTCCAAGGTAATCTTCACTTGGAACAGTCCCACGGCGTCCGCACCCGAGCCGGAGGCAGAACCCGCCGACTACGCCATTCTCTTTTACGGACATGGCGGACGAGATCTTGATAAGTCTATTCTCAACAACATTAGGCAATTCTACAAAGCGTACAAGCCGAGTTACGAGAAGGTGAAGATTGCGGTTGAGTACAAGTTTTCTACCGAGGACAATTTGGAGGGAGATTTCGAAGACCAAAAAGAATGGAGGCATCTTGTTGGCAGCAAGACAATGCGTTATGTCCTTGATCCTACCAGTAATTTTGAGACATTGTTGCAAAACCCGTCCTCAGTGTTCCTTGACGACAACAACCTTGAAGTAAGCAAACCTAAGGCTCTCACCGATTACATCAAGTGGGCGGTAGAGCAAATACCAGCCAAGAAGTATGTACTAATCCTTGCTGACCACGGCGGTGGTTACCGTCCTGACGAGGATATGCCTGAACAGACTCTGTCCAAGGGTGTTATCTTCGATGATGGTAACGATATGGTAAACTTCAACGTTTTCTCTCTGGCACAGGCTATCAGAGAATCTGGCATCAAGCCCGAAGTAATCTACTTTGACGCCTGCTTGATGAACACAGTGGAATACCTCTTTGAACTCAAAGACTTAGCCAACTACCTGGTAGTGTCCACATTCCCGGTTCCGGGTCCGGGTGGCAATTACACTGCTCTTATCAACGAATTGGCCAACAACGACATAGAAAAATCACTCACTAATGTCAGTGAAGAGGCAATGAAGATTTGGGATGCAGCAACTGACTATAAATATTCAGACATTACAGTGTACCGCACGAGTGGATTTGACGCATTTGGTGCGAAATTGAAGGACTTCACCGATCGCCTTATCAAAGCCTATACGGAAGGCGGTGCAGATGTCAAAGCAAACATGGACACGGTAACGGGTTACGAAGCCTTCAAGATTGACAATGAACGTCCGGGATATGCTTTGATGAACTATATTGCCATCTTCTCCTCGTATGTACCTGAATATTTCCCTGAGTCTTTCTGCAACCCGATTGCAGAAGCATACGAAAACTGTTTGGTAGCATCTCAGGTAAGTTATGAACTCAAAGAAGCCAAATGGAGTATTCCGTGCAGCGTAATGCTTGGTTGCAAGAATCATTACAGAATGTATCAATGGCTTAAACCCTCAGAGGCCGCCGAACAATATCCTGAATATGCGGGCGTTACCACAAAAGATCCCGATGGATTTGTTTGGACTATTAAGACTGGTTGGGTATTGTTTGGCTATAAAGATTTTTATGCCGATGGTTCAGCTTATACCCGCATGATTGACGGTACGGAAAAGACTTCAACGTGGGGCAGCACTTTCGACGAAACCTACAAGAAACTCAAGTTTGACCAAATTACCGGCTGGAGCCGCTGGCTTGAACTCAACGAGCAGGAGCCTACGGAAATCAGTCCGACCGGCATGGCGTGGAGCATTAGTAGCGACATCACTTCGAAGTAGTTTTTTTATTAGTCTTTCATAATCATCATAATGCGGAGGCTCGCGTAGCCTTCGCATTATTTTTTTTGGCATTTGGTTTGCACCATGTAAACCAAAAGTTACAAAAAAAATCAGACCGCAATGTTTTTGAACTTCAATAATCAGCAGACAAAAGTGTTTCTTGCCAATGCCACTGGCGAAATGACAGGCACGAGGATGCGCCTCGAAAGGGTGTTGCGCCGGGCGGGGATGGGCGTGGTGTCTGTCTCCGGCGAATTTTCTGCCGAGGAGGTGAGTACGCTTATCGGCAGTTGCGATTGTTCCGTGCATATCCTCGGCAGCGTCAACATCTACGACGAGGACGGCGACGGCTACAATTCGCCGGCGGGCGTACAATACAGGGTTGCCAAGGAGTTTCGGGACGAGAAGTTCAAGATGTTCCTGTGGAATCCGTTGGGCGTCATCGACACGCAAAACGCATATATCTCTGCGATTAGGCGCGATATTGTGGAAAACACGGTCTATTCGCAGGTAACGTCGCCGATAGTTTTTGTGGAGGATTTGCGGACGATAATGTCGGCGAGTCCCAAGGCAAAAATCAATATCGGCGCGGCAGACATTTTCTTTATTTACAACGACGCCGACCGCGACACCGCCTCCGAGGTGCTGTCGATGTTGCAGGATATTCAGAAGGTAACGTCTCTTGGCATCAACATGAGCAGCACCACGAGTTACACCGACTACATCAATTCGCAGTTGCAGGCGAGCAAGATGGGCGTCATCTACGTTGATTATTGCGTAGATTGGTTGCTGCCGTTTGCGCGTCAACTGTGGAAGGACAGCGGCGGCAACTCTGCAAAAGTGCCACTCTACGTAGCCGCCAACAGCGAACACGTCTCCGCACAGGATTTGAAGTCGTTAAAAGGTTTCATGGAATATACTCTGACGGGGAAGTCGCTGATACCTTTGGAGATAAAAGTGTATTTCGACAAGAAGACGGAAAAAAATAATGCATAATTATGAATTGATAGTGGCGCGGTAACTGTCAAAAAAATTGAGTTACCGCGCTATTATACGCGATAGTAGCGCGGTAACTATCAAAAAAAATGAGTTACCGCGCTACTATCGCTTGTTTTTTATAGAAAGTTTGTTATCTTTGCAACAAATTTAAACGACGTATTATGCAGAGAACAAACATTATAGGACGCGAGGACGAACAAAAAATCCTCGAACAATACCTCAATAGCGGCAAGGCAGAACTAATCGCCATCTACGGACGGCGGCGCGTGGGCAAGACGTACTTGATAAAAAGTTTTTTTGACGACAAGTTCGACTTCGCTTTCACGGGATTGTACGACGTTTCGAGGGGTGTGCAACTGTCGCAATTTCAGAAATTTTTGGCTAAATATTCCGACAAGCCCATCAATAGGTTTCGCGATTGGTTTGAGGCCTTCGATGCGCTCGCCGAGTACTTGGACACATTGGATAAAGAGCGTATAATCGTTTTTTTTGACGAAATACCGTGGATGGATACGCCCAAAAGCAACTTTTTAGCGGCTTTCTCGCAATTTTGGAACGATTGGGCTGCGCAAAAAAACAACTTCAAACTATTCGTCTGCGGCTCGGCGACCACTTGGATGGTATCAAAATTCATCGGCAACAAGGGTGGTATTTATGGACGAATCAGCCGTTCTATATGGCTCAGACCCTTTTCGTTGGGTGAAACGGAACAATTTCTCCGTGACATAAAAGGCATAAATATGAGCCGCCACCAACTATTGCAGGCATATATGATTTTTGGCGGCATTCCGTATTATTTGGATATGTTGGACAAGACCATACCTTTTGACGTATGTGTTGACAGCCTTCTGTTCAAGCAAGGGGCACCCCTTAGAATGGAGTTCGACTTCCTGTTTAGGACATTGTTCAAAGAGGCAAAAATCTACCGCAGCACCGTGGAAGCCATTGCCCAAAAACTCAAAGGCTTGACCCGCGCCGAAATCATCAATTCCCTGAATATCAGCGACGGAGGAATGTTGACAGAAATACTTGACAACCTCGAAAAATGCGACTTCATACGTCGCTATACGGCTATTGGCAAGACCGAGCGCGATTCGATGTACCAACTTACCGATTTGTTTTCGCTGTTTTACCTCAAATTTGTGGCGAGCGGTGGCGGTCAAGAGGAAAACCTTTGGAGCAAACTGTCGGGCAAGTCCAAGACTTCGGCGTGGAGCGGATACGCCTTCGAGCAGGTATGTCTGCACCATATTCCACAGATAAAAAAGACACTAAGCATTGGTGGCATCATCAGCAACGTACATTCTTGGAGTTGTCGCCCTTTCACCGACAAAAATGGGACGCAGTGGCAAGGTGGTCAGATAGACCTCCTGATAGACCGTTCAGACGAGGTAATCAACATCTGTGAAATCAAATACGTAAAAGACGAATTTGCAATTGACGCCGACTATGATGCGGTTTTGCGGCGCAGAGCAACGCTTTTTGCCACAGTTACCAAAACCAAAAAGGCCATTTACCACACCTTTATAACCACATACGGTGTGGCGCGAAACAATTACAGCGGCATAGTACAATCGGAGGTAACGGCGGATGATTTATTCTCATAAAAATAATGCATAATCCACAATCGGCATCGCCAATTATGAATTATGCATTATTAATATGAATTGTCAACAGATTACAGTCCCTTAAACAATATCAACTCCGTGTAAGCCAATGCGATGGCAATTACACCGACGATGATGCCAACTGTTGCCATTTCCTTCTGTTTGATGAAGCCCTTGGCGTATGCGAGAGCGTTGGGAGGTGTGGAAATCGGCAACGCCATTGCAAACGACGCAGACAGAGCCAAACCAATCAACAGCGTGGAAATGCCGCCGTAAGGCTCCAACTGCGGCATAATGCCCTTACCGACTGCCAACAAGATAGGAATCAACAGTGCGGCAGTTGCAGAATTGGACATAAAGGTACTCATCACGCAGCACAGGATGCCGCTACCAATTATAATAAGCATCGTGGGCCAAGTGTCGAACGGAATAGCCGTTACAAGATGCTCGGCGAGGCCGGTCTTGTCGAGACCAACGCCCAACGCAAAGCCACCCGCAACGAGCCACAATACGTCCCAATCAATCTTCTTCAAATCGTCTTTGGTGAAAATGCCCGTTACCGCAAACACGCCAAACGGTATCAGCGCGACCACATTGGCATTGATGCCCGTGAGTTTGTCGGTAACCCAAAGGAGAATAGTGCCGATGAAAGTAATCAGGACAGTAATGGATTTCCAACCTTCCAATTTGAAGGATTCTTCAATGCTGATTTTGATGGTAGGACTTGAAAACGGGAACATCTTCCTGAGCAAAATCCACGTGATGAACAATATTACCAACGCCAACGGAACCATATAGAGCATCCATTCGCCAAATGAGATGCCGAGGTTCAAGCCTTCGGGGTCGTTCAAGTATTTGATGGCGAGGGCGTTGGGGGGAGTTCCAATAGGAGTACCGATGCCGCCGACATTGGCAGCCACGGGAATCGAGAGCGCGAGAGCAATCTTGCCTTTGCCACCTTCGGGCAGCGTAGCGAGTACAGGGGTGAGGATGGTGAGCATCATCGCCGCAGTTGCAGTGTTAGACATAAACATCGAGCAAACGGCAGTTACCACAATGAAACCGAGCAGCACCATCTCCGACTTGTTGCCAAAGGGCGTGAGGATGAGTTTTGCGATGCCGGCGTCGAGTTTGTACTTGCTCGCGATAATCGCCAACACGAATCCACCCATAAAGAGCATAATCACAGGGTCGGCGAAAGTTGCCATAATGTCCTTGTAGGGGATAAGTTTTCCAAACTCGGGATCGAGTTTCGTGTCAAACTTGCCCTCCGCGTCCAAGATGCTCAGACCGAACAACTTGCACATACTTGTGGACGTCGTGAGAAGCATAAGCACGATGACGGAAACGGAGGTCGTCCAAATAGGAATCGGCTCCAAAATCCACATCAACGCCGCAAAGAAAAATATTGCGACAATACGTTGCTCCACAACGGAAATGTCAAACGGGAATACCCCCGACGGCAACAGCGCAATTAGTATCGGTATCAGCAGCGCAATCGCCAAGTTGATTAGTTTTTTGTTGTCCATATAGTTTTTTAATATGTTGATTTATTGTTTGTTATGCAACCAATCAAATTCGTGTTAACTAATTGTAAAAAAACGTTCAAATTTAGGCATTATAATTACAACTACAAAAAGTTTTTTGACTTAAAATGTAAAAAAAATCAAAATCAAAAAATCCGTTATAGAAACACATCAAATTCCCAAAAAAAATATTAACTTTGCACCCTAATACACTTTTATATTAAAAAGCAAACGATATGAAAAAGACAATCATACTTATGATAGCAGCACTAATGGCGATGCAGATTGCGTCGGCGCAAAACAAGAACAAGAAAAAAGACGCTCAGCAGCAGGCAGTTGCAGAGCAGCAGGTAAAGCAAAACAACAACACTATGATACTTTTAGAAACCACAATGGGCAACATCAAGATGGAACTCTTTGATGACACCCCCGTACACACCAACAATTTCAAGAAACTCGTGGAACAGGGCTTCTA
>JAEEGL014769783.1_pt1 | contig 22213 bp, 24 predicted proteins | sample 9134231 | NCBI WGS metagenome assembly JAEEGL01 (sample SAMN16246548, study PRJNA631951) | gut metagenome | biome: gut microbiome; feature: rumen; material: fiber-attached | host: Bos | place: Iran: Karaj | collected 2018-10 | reverse complement strand
GTTAATGACATCGTTGATTTATTAGCTATTGATTTAATAGGTGTTGTACCAGATGATGAAAACATTATTACTCAAACAAATAAAGGTGAACCTGTAATTTCTAACAAGAAAGCTCCTTCAGGAAAAGCTTATCTTGAGATATCAAGACGTTTATTAGGAGAAAACATTGAAGTTACAGTACCAGGAAAAGAAACTGGTTTCCTAGCTAAATTAAAAAGATTATTTGGCAAAGGATAGAATAAGTCGGAGGTAAGAAACAATAATGTTTGAAAATATAGGACATTTTTTCAAAAGAATGGTTAAAGAACCACAAAAAGAATTAGGATCTAAAGATGCAGCAAAAGAGAGATTGCATCTAGTTTTGATGCAAGATAGAGCAAATGTATCAGCTGATTTTTTGGAGCTAATGAAACAAGAAATTGTTGATGTAATTAAAAAGTATATAGTAGTAGACGAAGATGCTATTGATGTTAGACTTACAAACCAATCTAACGAAGATGGAACTAATGGAGCACCTTCACTATATGCTAATATCCCAATCGTTAATATAAAGAATGAAATGATGGCTGAAAAAATCAAAGATTTTGAAGGCGTTGATTTTAATAAAGAAATAGGTATTACCAAAGAAGAATCTACAACAGTTATTGAACTTTCTGGCGTAGAAGAAAAAGAAGAACCAAAAACTGTAAAGCAATCTACTAAAGAAGTAGAAGTTTCTGGGGATGCTTTTGAAGAGATTGATGACGATGACGACGATGACGTTACATTTGATGATTTATTAAAAGCAGCTGAAGCTGCTGATAAATTAGCAGAAACAGGACCAGTCAGAATCACAACAGATGATGTAAAAGAAGAAAAGGTAACCAAAACAAAAACAACAACTAGAGGAAGAAAAAAAAGTAGTAGGAGTTAGTTTTGTAGATGGGAAATAAATTACTTAAGAATACAGAATGGGCAATTCTCATTGTAAGTGTGTTATTAACTATAATAGGCCTAATTGCTTTGTTTTCTGCTACACAAAGTACAGATTATGAAGAATTTGGAAAACAAATAAAATGGATATTAATCAGTATTCCATTTTTTGTTTTAGCTGCGATGATAGATTATAACGTAATCGTTAAGTTTTCTACACTTGGTTATATTATCATCATAGGTTTATTAATAGGTGTTTTATTCATGGCACCGATTTCAGGTGCAAGAAGCTGGTATAAAATTACTGATTCATTATCATTCCAACCATCAGAAATTGGAAAGATTATAACAATTTTATTTTTGGCATTTCTATTAAATAAGATGCAACTTAAAGGTAGAAATGAAATAAATAAGATTTGGAAGTTAGTTATATTTTTAATATTTGCAGCAATTCCGGTAGGATTGATAGTAATAGAACCAGATAATGGAACAGCAATAGCTTATTTGTTTGCAATTTTATTTATGCTTTTTGTTTCAGGAATAGATAAAAAATACATTATTTTAGCTATGATTTTATTTGCAATTGCAGTTCCAGTTGTATACAACCATTTACCAGCATATGCTTTAAAAAGAATTGAAATGTTTTTAAATCCAGACCTTGATCCAAGAGGATATGGATATAATATAAAACAATCAAAGCTTGCAGTTGGTTCCGGCGAACTTTTAGGAATGGGACTTTTAAAAGGAAATCAAACTCAGCTAGGATTCTTGCATCCTAAAACAACAGATTTTATTTTCTCAGTAATAGGGGAAGAAATGGGGTTTGTTGCTACAGGTGCAATAACAATTTTATACATTGTTTTAGTAACAAAAGCTATTTATGTTGCTAAGACAGCAAAAGATAATGTGGGCTCTTATATAGCAATAGGAATTGCTGGAATGTTTTTCTTCCATATGGCAGAAAACATAGGTATGACAATTGGTCTTTTGCCAATTACTGGTGTTCCACTTCCATTTGTTAGTTATGGTGGTAGCTCACTTATCACAAATTTCATTTGCATTGGCTTGCTACTTAATATTAGTAGTAGGAGACAAAAAGCAATATTTGTGGAGTAGAAAAATGAATCTAGAAGAGTATAAGAAAAGACTAGAAAGTCTAAATATTGATAAGAATGAATATATCATTATATCTGGCGGTGTAATGCTTTTTAATGGATTGAAAGAGACGACGGAAGATGTTGATATAATGGTTAAACCAGAAGTATTTAAGGAGTTAAAAAAGGATTTTACTTTTAAAAAATCACCGAAATACAGTTATCTTTATGAAATGTATGATGATGTTGAAGTTGCTGTAGAAGATTATAGTGATTCATCATACGATGTAATAGATGGATATAAGGTTGAGAAACTTGAGATTGAGCTTAAATGGAAAAAAGAGAATAAAAGAAAAAAAGATGTTGAAGCCATAAAGATAATTGAAAATTATTTAAATAATAAAGGATAAAGATGTATTTAAAAGAATTAAACATAGGTAATTTGAAATTAGAGAACAATTTAATATTAGCTCCAATGGCAGGTGTAACAGACCTGCCTTTTCGTATTATTTGCAAAAAATATGGAAACCCTGGTTTAGTATGTAATGAAATGGTTAGTAGCAAAGCAATTTGTTATGAAGATGATAAGACATACAAAATGATTGAAACTAGCGGGGAGAAAAGGCCAATATCTATGCAGATATTTGGAAGTGATCCAGATATTATGGGTCAGGCCGCAGAGATTATTAGTAAGTATTCTGATGTTTTGGATATTAACATGGGATGCCCTGCGCCTAAAGTTGTGAAAAATGGAGATGGATCAAGACTTCTTCTTAATTTAGAACTTGCTGAAGAAGTAATAAAAGAAGTAGTTAAGAAAAGTTCAAAACCAGTTACTCTAAAATATAGAAAAGGGTGGGATAAAGACCATATTGTTGCTGAAGAATTGGCACAAATAGCAGAAAAAGCTGGAGTCTCAGCATTGGTAGTTCATGGTAGAACAAGAGATGAATACTACTCAGGACAGGCTGATTGGGAAATAATTAAAAAAGTAAAAGAAAAAGTATCTATTCCAGTTATTGGAAATGGTGATATAAAAGATGAAGATGATGCATTAAGAATGTTTGAACAAACAGGTGTTGACGGAATAATGATTGGTAGAGCTTCACTTGGTAATCCATGGATATTTAAACAAATAGCTCATTTTCTGGAGACTGGAGAAAAATTAGAACCAATTTCGAATGAAGAAAAATATAAAGTGATACTTGAGCATTTTGAGCTTTTGCTTAGTCAAAAGGGTGAATATACAGCAACTAGAGAAATAAGAAAGCATATGGCTTGGTATGTAAAGGGTATGGAAAATGCATCTAGTTATAGAGATAAAGTAAATCATATAGAAAATGCTGATGAATTTAGATCATGCTTAAAGGATTTCTTTAAACAATAGTACTTAAAATGTTGAAAAATTAAGATTTTTCTATTATAATACAAAAAGTAATGTGTATGGAGGAAGTATTTATGAATAACGTATTAATAAGGGAACTATATCGTGAAGGAGAAAAATATTACTCAAAAGATATTAGAATATTTGGATGGGTAAGAACTGTAAGAGATTCTAAAACATTTGGATTTATTGAACTAAATGATGGTTCATTTTTCAAGAATTTACAAATAGTATTTGATAATAGCCTTTCAAATTTTGATGATATTTGTAAGTTAACAATTAGTTCTTCAATTGAAGTAGAAGGTACTTTAGTTAAAACAGAGAATGCGAAGCAACCATTTGAAGTAAAAGCTAAAAGTGTAAATATCGTTGCAACAGCTTCTCAAGAGTATCCACTTCAAAAGAAGAGACATACAATGGAATATTTGAGAACTATTGCTCACTTACGTCCAAGAACAAATACATTTAATGCAGTATTTAGAGTTCGTTCAGTAGCATCTTATGCTATTCATAAATTTTTCCAAGAGAACAATTTCGTATATGTTCATACACCTCTTATCACTGGAAGTGATGCTGAAGGTGCAGGCGAAATGTTTAATTTAAATACATTTGATCTTAAAAATGTTCCAATGACAGAAGATGGTGAAGTAGATTTCACAAAAGATTTCTTTGGAAAACCAGCACACTTAACAGTTAGTGGACAACTTAATGTTGAAACATATGCATTTGCATTCAGAAATGTTTATACATTTGGACCAACATTTAGAGCTGAAAATTCAAATACAGTAAAACATGCTGCTGAGTTCTGGATGATAGAACCAGAGATCTGCTTTGCTGATTTAAAAGATGATATGGATTTAGCTGAAAGCATGCTTAAATATGTAATTAGTTATGTATTAGAGCATTGTCCAGAAGAAATGGAATTCTTTAATAGTTTTATAGATAATACAGTTCTTGAAAGATTAAATAATGTTGTTAATTCTGATTTTGGAAGAATTACATATACAGAGGCAATCAAGGAACTAGAAAAACATAATGATAAATTTGAATATAAAGTTTCATGGGGAGTAGATCTTCAAACAGAACATGAAAGATTCTTATCAGAGCAAATATTTAAAAAACCAGTATTTGTTACTGATTATCCAGCAGAGATTAAAGCATTTTATATGAAACTTAACCCAGATGGTAAGACAGTTGCAGCTAGTGACTTATTAGCACCAGGAATTGGAGAAATTATTGGTGGTAGCCAAAGGGAAGATAGCTTAGAGATATTACAACAAAAAATAAAAGATTTAAATATGGATGAGCAAGATTACTGGTGGTACTTAGATTTAAGAAGATATGGAAGTGTACCACATAGCGGATTTGGTCTTGGATTTGAAAGATTAATGATGTATATGACAGGAATGCAAAACATTCGTGATGTCATCCCATTTCCAAGAACACCAAAAAACTGTGAATTTTAATAAAAAAACAAAAAAATACTTCACTTTAGTGAAGTATTTTTTTATTAGAATTTATCATAAAAAATTGTCTCTTCTTTAGGTCTAACTTCATAATGAAGCATGCTTGGGTGTGCGTCTTCAGCTGGGTATCCAATAGGAAGTAATGATACAACTTCGTAGTTATCAGGAATGTTGAATAATTCTTTTGTCTTGTATGGATCAAATGCTCCAATCCATGTTGTTCCAAGTCCAAGATTTTGTGCTTCTAGTATCATATGTGTAGTTACTATAGCAGTATCAACATAACCGAAATCGTATTTGCTATATTTTTGTTTATATGATGTTTCTTTATCAAAACATATAACAAGCATTACAGGTGCTCCCCAACCAAATGTTGTACATTGAGAAAGTTTTTCTAAATCTTCTTTTTTACTAAGTACTAGTATTCTTTGCTCTTGTTCATTTTTGGCTGTTGGTGCGATTCTACCAACTTCTAATATTTTATCTAATTTTTCTTTTTCAACTTCCTTTGTTTGATCAAATGCTCTACATGAATATCTTTCTTTAGCTAATTCATAAAAGTCCATTTGAACACCTCCTTACCTAAAATTATAGGTATTATATCACAAATATCGAGATTTGGATAAAAAGTATAGAAAAAAAATATATTTATTGGTAAAATTATTTTACGAGGTGGAAAAATGGAAGAAAAAAAATACGATGATGAGATAAAAAATCTTTTTGAAAAACCAGAAATAGATCCTGAGGAAGAAGAAAAGAAGGAAAATGTTAAGAAACTTATCGAAGGTGAAGAAGGAACTGGCGTAGTTGTAAGTGAAACAAAGGAAGCTAAGGAAAATAACGATGATGTTATTAAAGAAACTAAAGGTTTTCACTTTTCGCTTATAGCGCTAGTAATACTAATTCTTTGCATTTTACTTGTAGGATCTGCAATAGCAGTTCAAAGTAGAGATAAGAAAAAAGCAAATATAAAAGATATGGGAAGCAATACTGTTGCAGCGGTAGAAAATACTGCTAATGAAGATGATGAAATTGAAACAGCTGAAGAAGAAATGGCTATGACAGAAAATACTGCTACAGAAAACACAGTTACAAATACTGTTGAAATAGCTGGAGCAAAAGATCAAAATATAACAGAGCCAAATAATACAATAGTAAATGAAAGTCAAAAGGAAGCCTTAGCAGAAAACTTTTATTCTAAATATGTTGGCGAGAATAGTTTAAAAGAGGTTGACGGAGAATTGATTTATGAATCACCTAATACAGCAGGTGAAATACATATGAAATTTGACAAAAATGATGTTTTAACAAGAATATACGCTAAATACGATTGTAAAAATGAAGAATATGTAGATTCAATAAAAAGTACCTTTGCTATGCTTGGATTTGGTGAGATTACATCAAATGGAACAGTAATTGAAATTGATATTCCACTAGATTCATTTGTAGATGAAGAATCAGAAGTTAAAGTAACCAAAGACGATATTAAAAATGCGTTTTCAGCATCAGGGGAGATAATGGAAAATTCTTCTAATATCATGTCACAATATATGTTTTAAAAATTAATAGTAAGAGCACTCTATAAAGAGTGCTTTTTTTCGTCTTAGATAGGCCAAAACTGGAAAAAAATGGCAAAATGTGGTATAATAAAAGGTGAGCCTAATATAACAAGTAAATCATAATAATCACTATTATGGATTTACAAAGTGCGGAAAAAAGGAGCTGTGAAAGATGAGAAAGGCATCAGGTAGCCACAGGTACACAACACGGGAAACAGTGGAAACTAGGACACGGACCAGAACGGTTAGTCCCGTTAAGAGAAGAAGACAGGCAAGGAAGTTCATGATTGAATCTACCTTAGTCATTATTCTTTTAGTAGCCCTGACTATCACTGGCATCGTGGCAATCGCCAATCAGAATGCAAAAGCAAACAATGATACTGGCGAGGAAGCGTCAATTGTGTTCGAGGCACCTCAGACTGAACAAGTTCCCCCAAGTACAGATAATCAAAGATGGTATTTCCAGTCGGAAGCGCCAGAAGAAGATAATCTTGTATTTGGAGTAGCTACAGTTTTGAGCCCTGAAACGAATGCAGTTCAGCTTCCAATTAACTCTCAGGTAGAGAATGCTGCGGCAGAAATGGCACCTCAAGAAGAAATAACTACTGAACAGACTGCGACTTCAACCGGAATTGTTTGTTTGACCTTTGACGATGGACCTTCAACAAATATAACGCCACAAATATTAGATACATTGAAAGAGAAGGGAGTGAAAGCAACGTTTTTCATTCTTGACTTCGAAATTGGATCTGAAAAAGAGGCGCTCATTAGAAGAGCTATTGACGAAGGACATACAATCGGAATCCATGGTATGTCGCATGAATACAGTACAGTTTATTCTTCATCTGGGGCAGCTGTAAATAACTTTGCCGTATTGCAGCAAAAACTGCTGGATGTATTTGGATACGAAGCGAAATATATCCGATATCCTGGTGGAAGCTCTAACACCGTATCAAAGAAATACTCTATTGGCGTTGTGTCAGAATCAGCGGAAATACTGACTGATCTCGGCTTTGTGTATTTCGACTGGAATGTTGACTCGGATGATGCAGGTTCTGCAAAAACTTCCGACGAGATTTACCAGAATGTTGTGAGCACCGTATATCCCAACAGAACCAACGTTGTGTTGATGCATGATGCGTCGACAAAACAAGAAACCGCAAAGGCACTTGGAAGGATCATTGACAGCTTGCTTGAATCTGGCTATGAAATCAAGCCCATCGATGAAAGCATTACGCCTGTCCAACATCCAATTTCCAACTGAAAAAAAAGATTGCCCCTAACCCGGGCAATCTTTTTTTTAAAATAAATTTATTATTATTGTGTCAATTATTTTTTTTATATGATAAAATCATAGTAATTAATGATGGGAGGACAAATGATGAAACAATATATTATTAAAAAAATCTTTATAATAATGCTAGTTATGACATTTTTTGCTAATGTTTGCACATATGTATTTGCTACGGAAGGACTACTTATTAGTAGCAATGAAGATGAACAAGTTTTAGAAGAAGAAAATGTTGTAGATGATAATGTAGATGAGTTAGTTACAGATACTAATGAAATTGTGGAAAATCAAGTACGTACGACACCTGATTTCAGTAATGTATCTAAGGAAAAAACATATGCTGAGGAAGAGATAAGGGCAGGATGTCTTGTTGATCCTAATACGCCAGAAGGAGCTTTTTATATAACTCTTCAAAGGACTATGAAAATTGGTGAATTTTTGTTTAATATAATTGGCGGACTTTTAATACTTATAGCTATTATTAATGGGGTTAAAAACTATAAAAATAAAAAGACTACAGAAGAAAAAATAGGAGAAGTAAAAGTTAAACCAAAACCAGTTTTATTCCATATTATAATGGGATCACTACTATTTATGGTAGCTGGAATTCTTCATGTTATAACAAACTTTGCAGCAAAACCTATTATTTATATTTATCCAAAAGAGAAAACTAAAGTAAAAGTAAAAGTTCCAAAGAAAGAAAAATTATTAGTTACTTATCCAAAATATGAAGATGAATGGGAAGTAGAAGCAGAACCTAATGGAGATTTAACAGACGTAAAGACTGGAAGAAAACTTTATGCTTTATATTGGGAAGGCATAACCAATATGAAAGTAGATTTTAAAGAGGGATTTGTAGTTAAAGGTGAAGATACACTTAAATTCTTAGAAGAAAAACTAGCAATACTAGGACTTAATGAAAGAGAAGCGGAAGAATTTATAGTATATTGGTTACCATTAATGGAGAAGAATAGATATAACTTTATTAGATTTAGACTAACAGAAGAAATTGAAGAAGATATGCCATTAGAGATTACTCCAAAACCAGATACTTTAATTAGAATTAATATGGCATTTAAACCATTACCAATAAAAATAGATGTTAAAGAACAAGTACTTCCAGTAGCAGAAAGAAATGGATATACAGTTGTAGAGTGGGGAGGAACAAGATTATAATTAAAAAAAATACCGCTTTTATAGCGGTATTTTTTTATCTTTTAATTTTATTTGTTGTTGTTTTATCAAATTCTTTATCTCTAATTTCTATATCAGCAATTTTCTTATATAGTGGAAGTTCCTTGCATACTTCCTTTATATCTGCTTTTAATGTTTCTGAGATATTTTCTGAATTTAATTCTTTTACTTTCTCATCATCTAAAAATACTTCTGCAATTAAAGATTGTTCTTGATTATGATCGTTTTTCTTACCTTTTACAATAACTTCTTTGATGTATGGAATAGCAAGAATTAGATTTTCTATTTCTTCTGGATAAACATTTTTTCCATTTTCTAGAACTATAATGTTTTTCTTTCTACCATTTATTACAAGTTGTCCATAGCTATTAAGTCTTCCATAGTCTTCTGTATTAAACCATCCGTCTTTTAAAACTCTATCAGTCTTTTCTTTTTCTTTGTAATATCCAAGCATTACGATATCACCCTTAACCCAGATTTCTCCATCACCATCATCAGTAACATCTTCGAATTTTACTTCACAACAATCTAAAATATGACCTACTGTATTAGAATTATTTTTTGTATCATTGTTAACACTAACAAGAGGAGAACATTCTGTTATTCCATAACCATTATATAGAATAATTCCTATATCATTAAAGAACTTTCCAATTTCTGGTCTGATTGGTGCACCACCACAAACAATTTCGTTTAAGTTTCCACCGAATGCATCATGGATTGATTTAAATAATTTCCTTCTTAAATCTATACCGACTTTTCTTAAAGCATTGCTGACAGGAATCATTATTTTTAACGCTTTATCTTTTCCTGTCTTTTTTGCATTAGCCCAAATGTTTTTATAAAAAACTTCAGTAAATGCTGGTACAAGATAGATATAGTCTGGCTTATAATAATTTAGGTTCTTAAGAACATTTTTTAAACTATCATTTATACAAAGATCTGCCATTTCATGAATTGCAACAAGTATACCTGCAACAGCCTCATAAGTATGGTGATATGGAAGAACAGATAGACCTTTTTTACCAATGTGAGTTACTTGAAGTCCGTAGTTTACTATGCTTAGTAAGTTGTGTTCACTTAGCATAACACCTTTTGGATTACCAGTTGTACCTGAAGTGTATACAAGCATTTTAAGAACGTTTGGATCTGATGTTTCATTTATGAAATCTTTATTTCCATCAGCTAAAAGCTTTTCACCTTTTTCTAAAAACTTATCATAAGATAGAGTATGCTCATCATCTTCTTTTTTATCAAATGCTATAAAGTACTTTACTGTAGGGACAGCATTTTTAATTTCTAACATATAATCTTCAAATCTTGAAGCATAAAATAACACTTCGCTATCACTATGTTTTAGTACATTTATTATTCCGTCTTTAGTTAATTCTTTATCTATTGGAACAACGACACCAGAACTTTGAAGCATTGTAAGATATACTGTAATCCATTTATAGCTATTATCTCCAATTACAGCAACATGTTTTGAACTCATTTTAATGTCAGCAAGTGCTGTACCAAGTGAACGTGTGTCGTTTATAAATTCTTTATATGTTTTCTTTTTATCTTCTTTATTTTCTCTAAACTCATATGCTATTTTATCAGGTCCATTTTCCAAGTTATAATCTAACATTTCCTTGAATGAGTTTACGAATCTTACGTCATTTAATTTTGTTTTTGAATACATTTTGATCTCCTAATCAGTTTTGGTAGGGAATAATACTCTACTTATTTTAATTGTTTAATAGATTATATATTTGAATTGGAGTTAAGTCAAGGCATGTAAAAGTTAAAAAGGCTTAAGCCGTAAGAAAATACGGGGAATAAAAAATAAAAAAATTATACATTGAGTTGACATAATCTTTACAAATAATAAAATTAGTGATATAATGGTTGTCGCAAGTTACAAATAAAAATTGATTGGAGATATTATGAAGAGAGTAGTAATTGATTTTTTATTTGTACTAATGATAATGCTTGCGGTTTTAAGTATAGGTTTTATACCAGAAACTAACAGTAGAGAAACATATGTTGAAGGAAATCTACTTAGTGTTACAGACAATGAAGGAAAAAAATATTCTATAATGACAGATCTTCAAATAGATCCAAGAGCAGTTAAAAGAGAAGAAGCTGTTGAAGAGAGTAAAGGAGACTTCAAAGTAGTTGAAGAAGTAATAATAGATGTTAGCGAAGATGCGAAAAAGGAAAGCAAAACGAAAAAAGTATCTAAAGCTAATAAAAATATTAAAGCAAGCCCACAAAGTTCAACAGGTGGAAAAGTAGGAGATATTGGCAGACTTTCTATTCCAAGTGTTGGATATGCGGCTGCTGTATATAATTGTTCAGGTGCTAGTTATAATTATTCACAAAGAGTAACAGATGCAAAAGATTCAGCATCATATATTACTTGTTCAGGAAGTAGAACAGCCTATATCGGAGATCATAATACAGATGGATTTGCTAATATGAAGAGTTCTGTTCCAGGAACAACTCTTGCATATATAACTAGACCAGATGGAACAGTTGATACATATATGTGTATGGCAAAATATGGAAATGGTAGATATGAAGGAACAGTATTTGATGATAGAGGAGTAGAAATATTTGCTTCTGGTTATGATATTGCTATGGTAACATGCAATTCTTCATATGTATCAGTAACAATTACTTATTGGAATAAGATATAACATATTTTAAGGATCTGCACTAAAACCAGATCCTTTTTTATAGGTCTTACCGCGTTGAATAAAATGGCGCGTTATGATATAATTAAAGCATTAGCTGATAGCAAAAAGACTGAAATTTTGGTCGTTGTCAGTAGCTTTATATAGGAGTCATTCTCCTATAACGGAAGTATATCTACCTTAAGATGGGAGGTGTAGTTCCACGATACTATCAACTTTGCATGCAGTAACTATATACGTAGGACACGAGGAGGAAACTTTATGGAGAACAAGTTGGAACAATTAACAGGAGCCAACAAGAGAAACTACGACTTGTATTTGCAGCGTATGACCCAATCTATTTCCCAATCCAGTAAGGGACTTATCCCATTCTTTGCAGCTCAGTGCAAGAAAATTCTGGATGTTGGGTGTGGAAGCGGTATCTTGATGCAGGCAATTCAGGCTGTCAATCCTGATGCTAAGATCGTTGGTATTGATATCAATCAGTCTGCTGTTGACACTTGTGTTGAACAGGGACTGGATGTTAGAAATGCCACGTTGAGCGATTTGGTAAAGTCTGGTGAGACGTTTGATTGCGTGATCTTCAGTTCGGTGCTTCACGAGTTTAGTTCTTATGATGAAAAGGCTCCTTTTACGGAGAAACCTATCGAAGATGCAATAGCAGATGCTTCGAAGATTACCGATAAAGGTGGGTTCATCATCATAAGAGACGGAATCAGAGTTGCCGAAAACGGAAGGGTTGAGCTCGTAAAGATCAACTTCAAGAATCCGGAAGATGCTATTTGGATCGAAAGGTTCAAAAAAGAATTCCCGGATTACCATGAATCTGTTCAGCTTGAACCTGGAGTGCTTAGTAAGGAGAACGCGAAAGAGTTCTTGTACACGTTCACCTGGGGCGATAAGAGCTGGCCAAGAGAGGTTCAGGAACGCTTTGGCATCATGACGATCGAAAACTGGGAAGCAATGGCAAGAAGGAATGGATTTGATATCAAGAACCTCATGATCAGTGCTGAAGAGTACAAAAAGTACTTGAAAGACAAGATTGAAATCGATGATGTCGTTTCCAGACTTCTTGAAGAAACCACGATGCTGCTTGTTGCTGAAAAGATGTAAGTTAAGAAAATGTAGTATGGAAGCGAAAGCTCCTAAGGGAAACCTTAGGGGCTTTTGCTGTTTTTATATTGAAAGACGTTAAAACTTATGATTAAATAATAACTGATAAAGGAGATAAAGGATGTATTTAAGAGAAGAGAGTATAAAAATCAATGATATAATCAAAGCACTTCCAGAAAGAATGAGGCCTTCTTATGCAGAGGCAGAGTGCTATGAAAAGAAAAAATACAGAGATTCTTTTGCTAGAGAACTAAAAATTGAGAAAAAATACATTAAAATTAGTAAATCAGAGTTCAACAAAGAATCATTTTTTACTGAACTTTTTAGATTAGATAAAGAAGAAGTGGACAAAACTATTCAAAAAATAGAAAATGAATTTGGGAAAATTGGAACAATATATGAGACTAATACACAAAAACTAGGTAGATATGACGGAAAGGTATGGCCATTTTTCTTTTTAGAAGCACTTTATTTTATAGAAACTGAAAAAGTGATGATATGCATAATGGTAGGAAATTGTGAGTAAATAAGAAAGTATGCCTCTTAATTAGAATTCATAGAAAAGACACATAAAAAGCACTATAGGTACAAAATAGGGCTGTATATTTTATGCGTACCAAATAATTTTTAGGAGGTATCCTTATGAAAGACGTACGGGTTGAATTAACCAAATGCCCGAGATGCAAAGCTACGTGTGTAGTAGGATCCGATGAAGACTTTCAGGTTCTCTGCGCATGCTGCGGCGTATCATTCAAAATCGGAAAAGTCGAGGAGGTGAGCCAAGAGGAGTACAAGCGGCGCAAGAAGAGCGCAAAAGAGCGGTACTTTGTCAGCTCGTGGGAAGCATTCAGACCGTAAAGTAAATAGAAAGGATGGTCAGTCGAGGAGCAATTCCTCGGCTCTTCTTTTTTTTTTATTTGTAAATAATTAAAATATATGTTTTAATTAGTTTAGAATATTATTTAAAAAGAGGTAAAAATGAAAGTAAGAAAAGTATTATTAATTATAGTATTAGTTGTTATTATGGTTTTGACAATAACATTAAGCCTTTTTAACAAAGATAATAAGAAGGAAGAAAGTGATTTACCAAAAGAATCAAAATCTATTGTAGAAAATGTCTCAGATGTAGAAAGTATACCTGAGGGGTATATAGGAATTGCATATTCAAATATTAGTCCGGAAATAGGAACAGATATCTATGTATATAAAATTAATAATGACGATGGAAGTTCATATTATGAATACATTGCCGTTAACTGGTCAACAGAGTCATGGGGAAGTACAGAGTATGAGAAAGTAATAGATGAAAAAGGTGAAATCCATAATATAGAATCGTTAATAAAATATTTAAAGAGTAATGCTTATGGTGGATATGTTGCAGTACCAGGAGAAGAAGAAGGGAAAACTTTTGATGAGTTTAAAACTATGCTAGAAAAGAATAATTAATAAAAAAGTCGCATGTATTATCATGCGACCTTTTTTATTTATCGATGTTTGCAACAAATGATTCATTAGTGTTACTAATACCACTCTTATTGTAGTCAGAAAGAAAAATTAGGCACAAAAATGATATCAAAAGCATAATTTTAGGTAATTGTTTTTTTCTTCATTTAAATCCCAGATTATTGTTTTTAAATAGTAGCATAAAGATATATTTTTAATAAGATATCAAATGTAATATACAATTGATAAAAAACCAAAAGGCCCACGCACTTTATACAGTGCGCGGGCCTCGTGGCCATAGGATTTAAGCCAATGATTTGACGTCCTGAAGTTCGAACATCGTCAGGTCGTTGACGACCGGGAAGATATCTGCTTCAGAGATGAGCTTGATGATGATCTGTTTGGCAGTATCAACATCGTAAGCGACGTCGCCGCGAAGATCCGGATGTGCCAGCAGGACTTCGAACGGGACGAGGTCCCTGTGAATCTTGTTGGCTTTATCCGTTTCTTTACCCCACTTCCATCCAGCTTTCAGCTTCTCACGACACCACTCATCGTGGATCTGTTTTGCCAGAGGGTACAGAATAACGCGTGTGAAATCGACAAAGCTGACGTTCTTGGACTTTAAAATCTTAAGAACTGCAACCGCGTTTGCAATGTTACTCTGTTTCACCTCATCGGGCAAATCCTCGTAAGGAACCATCAGGGGATTGGTGAGGGGGCCCTTCTTCGGGTCATCGTTCGTTTCCGGTCCGTAGACATATCCCTGGGCTGCTTTGCCTTTGAGCCATCCCTCGTGAGAGGCTTTGGCCTGCTGCTCAGCGATAAGCATAAGATGGGGATCGATTTCCACGGCTAAGGGCTGAGTTAAAACTTTTTCTGCATACCGTTTGGCTGCTCGTTCATTGAATCCTATCATGTTTTCCTCCTTTGCAATTACTGCATCACTAGGATCTCTAAGTAATCACTTATGTGATTACAATATAATTATACCACAGTTTACATAAATTATCAATATTTTTGCGGGTATATTCAAGAGGCAGAACCAGTGATATGACAAGGATAGGTGGTTGAAAAGAGGAGGTATATATGATATAATAAAAGAGTACTCAGAAGAGTGCATAGAAGTTTTTTCATTGTTGCATTAACTGGTTTTCTCAGAAAGGAAGAGGTATTATTAAATGGAAAAACTGGTAATGTTCATAGTACTTGTATTTGAGGTATGCGTTGAGGCAATCAGATCCATGAAGAGAGCAGTAATAGCTTTCGGCCGGGGGATCAAAAACTTCGTAAGAGATTTCCTGGCTAACTGGGAAGAGATTCTCAAATATTCAGTGTGGCTTATGGCTGTGCTGTGTGGGATTGTCTTCGGAGGCGTTGGCATCGCATATGTTTTGGCAGAGATTATAAATCGAATGACTTCGGATCTCGCAAGACTACTCACAACTTTCATCCCTGAAAAAGCAGCTGGGGGAATTGCTACGTTTATCATTGTACTTTTCATCATTGTCGTTGTATGGATTTTTTGCTTCTGCATTCTGCACAAGAGAGCATTTAAGATCTACATTGACAGCAAAGGAAAGTATTCCTTTTCGAAAGCACTGGAGCTTGAGAAAGGTAAAAGCAGTATGACAGACAAGAGCGAGACCCCTGACGAGATTTCAGAGAAGTAAATAAAGATAATTCGGTAAGTAATATGACATTCGCGCAGGGCCCCGATAAGGGGCCCTGTTTGCATTAAAAAAAGAAGACCTTATACAAAATAAAAAGTCTTCTTTTATTTCTTTTTCATTTTCACTAAGTTTTCAACATAAAGTATTTCACAACTTGTAGGTGTATTATAGTCTCTTCTTGTTAGACTAGATGGACCCCAACTTCCAACTTTTCTTGTTCCTAAATAATAATTAGCTTCAACTAAGTAACCAGTTATTCTTACAATATCACCTTTTTTTAGACTCATAAGTCTTTTTTCTGCTTTTTCATTTCCAACAGTAATAACATGATTATTTGAGGTATGATACATTATATAGTACATAGGGTGAATACCAAGAAGTTTTGAATCAATGTCCAGTTCAACATATCTAGACTCAAATGGATTTTGATTTTTATATTTGATAAGACCATGATTCTTATTTGATGAAATATCACCCCAACTTAAGACTAGGTCTCTTGGAGAGATAGCATTACATATGTATGTTGAATGATTATTATCAGTACGCATGAAAAAAGTTGAATAGTTTCTATAAGCTTCAACTCTACCAGTAATGTCGTAACTGGCAAGTTTAGTAAATTCAATTCTATATCTTTCAAAGTTTACTTCAAATGTTTCGGCCTTGCAATCTTCTTGAATAGGTTCTGGAAGTTCTTCTTTGTCAAGGTCATATGTTTTAATAAGAGCTTTCTCTTCTTTTGAAAGGTAAGGATAGGTTGCTATTTTGTATATAGAAAAAGCTATTATGGAAGCAAGAAGCAAAACTGCACCGAGTTTCTTTAGAGTCATAAAATAACCTTTCTTTAGTAAATAATTTATATAAAAATAATATCATAATACCCAAAATAGATAAAGATTATTTATTTAAAATATGATATAGTATTATCGTATAATAATTATTTTTTATAAGGAGAATAAAAATATGGGATTTGATGATAAAAGTTTAAAAGCAGATGGAATTGAAGGGGATAAATATGTTGTTATGCAAGTAGTCTTGACAGAAAAGTTTATAGGAACTGGTTCTGGAACTAGAAGTTTAACAAACCTTCAAAGAACAATTAATGAACAAGCAGCTAAAGGATATAGACTTCACACTATTACAACAGCAGCTTCAGGATCAAAGGGAATACTTGGCGGAGATAAAATTCAAGCAACATTAATATTTGAAAGACTAAGCTAATAAAAATAATGTATAATAATCCACAAAATCTTGACAAAATGTGGAAAAGATGGCATAATTTTGTATTATGAGTTTAGTGAGTATTTATTTAAAAGATAAATTTCATAAAAAGAAAAAGTTAAAAATAGAGAGCCAAGGAATCAAAATAGGACATATAGGAGAGATTAGATAAAAAATCTAATCTCTCTTTTTTATGTATAAATTTATTTTTAAGGGAGGAAAAAGACTATGGAACTTTTAGACGTTTTTGATGAGAAAGGAAACTTTACAGGAGTTTCTAAACCTAGACAAGAGGTACATGAGGAAGGACTTTGGCATAAGATTGCATGCGTTTTTATCATTAATAGTAAAGGCGAAGTACTAATGCAGAAAAGAAGCGAATTTAAAATGACAAATCCAAATGGGTGGACTTGTTCAGCGTCAGGACATGTTGATGCAGGAGAAAGTACACTAACAGGTGCACTAAGAGAACTTGAAGAAGAAATTGGAGTAAAGGCAAAAGAAGATGATCTAAAGCACATAGGAACAGTATTTGAAAATTACTTTACATGTGGATTTAAAGTAAAACACATTTCAGAAGTATATTTGATGTATAAAGATATTAAGGTAGATGATTTGGTGTATCAGGAAGAAGAAGTAGCAGGTGCGAAATACTTTAAAATAGATGAAGTAGAAAAGTGTGATTTTAAAGACAAACACCCTGGAATTTTTGAACTATTGAAAAATAAAAAATAGACATTGATTAAATACCTTTTTATTGATAATTCAGTAATTATATGATTAAATAATGTAGAAGAAATTTAAAATAGAAATAAAAAGGAGACTTTAAATTAAATGTTTGGTAATTTGATAATGCTATGTTTTGGACTATTTTGTCTTGGAAATGGTGTCAAAATAATTTTAAATAGCAAGAAAACAGTAGATGACGGAAAAAGAAAAGTAGTAGAATGTACTGGTATTGTAAGAGCTAAAGTTGTAGATGTTGAAAGAGTAACGAGTAGTATTAATCTTAAAATAGATAAACCAAAATTTCATTTTGTATATGAGTATGAAGTTGGAGGCAGTACATATAGAGAAAGTTCAACATATGGATATACACTAGAAGCTGAAGTAGAAGAAGATCCTATAAAGGAAAGAAATATGGGAAGAGAAGTTGATATTCACTATAATCCACAAGACCCTTCTGATTTTTATATACCTTTTGAACAAGATATATCATCAGGACCAGTAGCAACAATTGCAGCAGGTGCATTCATTGTGATTATTGGATTAATGATTACAATATCATCAATGCTTTCTATTATGGCTAGACGTAAATAAAAGATTAATAAAAAATCTACCCTTGATGGGTAGATTTTTTTTACCTAAAACACATTTTGTGAAAAATAAAGAGAATTATTGTGAATTATATGTGCACAGCCTTTGATTAGAAAAATAGTTGAATAGAAATGATTATTATGATTAAATATTAATAGCAAAGTAGAGATAGTTAAATTGTAGGAGATTCGGAAATGAAAAAAATGATATATATTGCCGGAATGATTGCAACTCTTATACTTTCTTTAATTCTTTTGACAGGATGTACTACTAAAGAAGAAAATGAAGTAGTGGAAAAGAAGACTTATGATTATTCGTCAGAAGTAGTAAATACAGATGAAAATAGTACAGAATACAAATACAATAAGTTTTGTTTTAGCTTGCCAAATACATATGAAGAGACGGAAAGTGATAGCAGAGACGCGGTTATTTATAGTTCGGAAGTTGTAGATGATGTTAAGAAAAGATTTTCTGTAGGTATTTTTAATGCTGATGATAAAGATTTTATGAAAGATGCCTTGGAAGCCCTAAAAACATACGAATTTAAACTACTAGGCTATAAAGCATTTTCAAGAAAAGATCCTACTCTAGTAGAGTATAACGGAATTAAAGTAATATCTGTTGATGTTAAATATGATAGTCCTAATATAGATGGTGATGCTGAAATAGAGTATTGCTTCGTTCAAAATGAAGATACAGTGTATGTAATTTATTTTGAGATGTTTGCACAAAATGGGAAGAAAGTAGAAAATTATAATTTTGATGAAGCATTTAATGATATAAAAAGTTCTTTAAGATTTGAAGATTAAAATAAAAATGAATAAAAAACTTTAAGAGTAGCTAAGGCTACTCTTTTTTGATAATAAAAACCGGGGAGCGTATAACGCTCCCCGGCCATGATTGTTGGATCGGACGGACTATTAGGCTGCTTTCATAGCAATTCTGCACATTTCGATGACAGATTCCTTGCTCGCTGCACGAACAAAGAAACGTCCTCTGTGGCAGAAAATAGCGTCCGAGATTCCAGAAACTGTGCGAAGAGTTTTAAGATCTACTCCAGCCCATTCAGCGGGGAATGAGACGAGCTGATCAAACTCTTTTTCCATTGACGGCGGAACGCACTGGGCTGCCCAGCCGCCATCAGGATACGGGAAAATGACAAATTTGACTTTGTTGTCATGATCCTTGTTGTAGGCGACAATGATTTCTTTCCAGGGCATCGTCTGAGCCGGGATCTCCAAAATACCATTTGTGGCAGAAGAGAATCTTTCCTCAAGATAGTACTTGGAAGTGTGCTTGGACACCATAGTCTTGACGATCTGATAAAGCATCTCCCGAGCGCTGGACTCAGCCTGCATGAAAGCAGAGTCAAAGTCCTGCTCTTCCAGCCAAGAAGGAAGGAAATAGGAGATAGAGCTGAAAAGATGTGTGCTCGTTTTTTCTCCATTATCTTCCATGTCGATAGGAAGGAAGACCAAGCGGTCAAGTTCTTCCTTGATGGCCGTGACGTCTTCATCGGTAAGGTAAGCACCAAGCTTTGCAGCAATGTTTCTGATTACTTTTTCACCATGCTCTCGCCAAGCGAGTCCTGCACTGGCATAAAGTTCTCCGGTAGGACGGCGAATGTTAAAACCTACCGAATGGTGGTCGTAAATTCCTCCGCCTACATCAAAAACAACGTCGCATGTGCTTAAGACTGAAGCGTCCCTGGAACGAACTACGAGAATCGAACAGTCAGGAAAGGCAAGTTCCATGATGACAACAGCGAGTGTTTCATCAATGTGAAAGATGCCATTGTGAGTGCCGACATTCAGCCGCAGTTTTTCCATAATATTTCTGACTACTCCAATAACCATATTGTACACCTCCTTTTAGTATTCATTGTGTTATTGGCTCGTGTGGTTCTCAAAGAGGTAATAAATAAGTGCTAGTAAACTAGAACTCATCTTACATTATACCATAAAATGGCTTAAATGTATAGTACAAAGAGGTTTTTAATATTTGCAAGAGAGAAAAAACGACATTATTTTTGAATTTTATGTAAATTGTGGTATAATAATAGTAGGGTTTTTCTCATATACTTTAAGTATTGAATGATACTAAGGAGAAAAAACACTGTTGCATTAATGTAGTTTCACATAGCAGGAGGTGTCTTTTGTAAAGATTATTTGTAACCTAAGTAACCATTAATTTGTTTTCACAATAATAGGAGAAAAAAATCATGGCTAAGAAAGTAATGCTTTTCCCGTTTGATGAATCCGGAAATCTTCTCAACTATTCCTTTTGGGATATGGAACTTGAGGAGAATGAAGTTGAGCAGTGTATCAAGGATGGAGAATTTCGGAAAGAAAACCGGTACGGAAGGGTAGTAGTCTGGAGGACCAACAGAGAATTCATGGCCGAAGTCCAGTATGACTCTTATGAGAACCGCAGGTCTTCTACGCTGATGTTCGTTCGTGATGTGAATACTGGAGTGAAGTATCCGATGTTCATCAATGAATACGACAAGATGATGAAGTCTCCGGCTGGCAGGAACATGACTGCGATCAAGTCTCCGGCTGGCGAGAGCATGACAGCTATCAAGGGAACCTTCACGTACGTGAAAAGGGGAGCAAACTACTCTCTTGTATGGCTTAGATAAAACATAAGCCGCAAGGAAAGTTTGCTACTTGATGATGCAACGAGCCACCCGAGAGTGTATCTCGGGTGGTTTTGTATTTTATAAAAGAAATTGATTGGACGATATGTTTACATAATATTGATATTTTCGATAAAGTATGATAAAATGATAGTGTATTAGTGCGTATGTACGCACATCATTCATATCTGAACTTAGGACGGAAAAACGGAGGTAAATATGTACACAAAAATGTTCCTTGCGATGTACAACACCATCAAGACGAGCTACGACAGAGAAATCATCCAGGCAATTGTGGACATTCTCGAAGAGGCAGGATATGGAGGGTATGTTGGCTATCGGATGGGCGAATGCTACGATAGGGACATCAATACTGTGAGCAGAAGAGAACGTGGACGTTTCCTGTATGGGTACGCACATGATATTCTTTTCTACAGATTTGATGCCTAAAAAATGGGGGGCACATCACAGACAGTGATGTGCCCCCTGTATTTATATATTAAGAAATAATCGTTGCGTAAACTATTGCAAAATTTTCTATTTTATAATAAATATATAGAGAAAGATAAAAATAAAAAAAGTAATATTTGAAAGTAAAAAAAGAAAGGGGTGTATCCAATGGGGAACAGAATTGATTTTATTTATTTGAATGAAGAAGACATGATTAAAGCAGGAGTATCTAATATGAAAAACTGTTTAAAGTCCATGGAAGACATGTTTGTTCTTCTACATAAGGGAGACTACAGAATGGGTGGAAGCAATAACAATGATCATGGAATAGTAGTATACTTTCCAAGAGAATCTGAGTTTGAAGGAATGCCACTTTATGATGCCGATTATAGATTTATGGCAATGCCTGCTTATTTAGGTGGAAGATTTCGTATGTTTGGAATTAAAACGTATGGATCTCATCACACAAATAGAGACAAAGATTTGCCACGTTCAATTTTAATGATGCAACTATTAGATGTTGACACTGGTGCGCCACTAGCATATATGTCTGCGAATATTTTAAGTGCTATGAGAACAGCAGCAGTAGCAGGTGTTGGTACAAGATATCTTAGCAAGAAAAATCCAAAGGTACTTGGAATAATAGGACCTGGAGTAATGTCAACATATACATTGGAGGCTATAATAGAAACACAACCTTCAATTGAAGTGTTAAAAGTTAAAGGTCGTGGAAAAGAAAGCTTAAATAAATTTATTAAACATGCTAAAGAAAGACAT
>JAEEGL014611957.1_pt1 | contig 22213 bp, 18 predicted proteins | sample 9134231 | NCBI WGS metagenome assembly JAEEGL01 (sample SAMN16246548, study PRJNA631951) | gut metagenome | biome: gut microbiome; feature: rumen; material: fiber-attached | host: Bos | place: Iran: Karaj | collected 2018-10 | reverse complement strand
TGTTTGAGGAAAGCGACCTGCCCGGCGCGCCGGAGGAATTCCCGCCCGCGGAGGAGCTGAGCCGCCGGGAAGCGCTGGCCATGGAAAAGGAGATGACCGGCATATACCTGTCCGGCCATCCTCTGGACGACTACCGGGAACAGCTGGGACGGCTCAAAATGGACTCGGCCAGGATCGCCGAGGCCATGGAGGACGAGCAAAGCGCTCTGGCACTGGACGGCCTGAGGGTGGAGATGGGGGGACTCATTTCCCAGAAGACCCAGCGCGCCACCCGCCAGGGCCAGCTGATGGGCATATTCGGCCTGGAGGACCTGTACGGCATAACCGAGGTGCTGGCTTTCCCCAAGGTGTACGAAGGCGTTGGCATGGGTATAAACGAGGGAGACGCGCTGAAAATAAAGGGCAGGCTCTCCGCCCGGGACGGCAAGGCGCCCAACCTTATAATGGAGAGCTTCGAGCCTATGCTGCCGGATAGTCAGGCGCAGCAGCCGCCCGTGCAGGCGCCTAAGCAGGAAAAGCCCCGCAAACTGTTCCTTAAGCTCAGCCGGGACAAACTGGACGCGGTGAGCTTCATACTCGCCACCACTCCCGGAAGCATAAAAGTCAACTTCTTCTTTCCCGAGGAAGGCAAAAACTTCGTGGCGCCGTCAGATCTGTGGGTCAGCCCGGACTTTGACGAAAACGCGCTTAAGTCCCTGCTGGGAGACGGCGCGGTGGTGCTGAAATAGGAGGACAAAATGGACAAGATCACCCTGTACATAGTGGTGCCCTGTTATAACGAGGAAGAGGTGCTGCCCCTTACCTCCAAAGCGTTAAAGGAATTCGTGGAGGGCAGCAGCGAGCTGTCAAAGGCGTCCCGCATAGTGTTCGTGGACGACGGCAGCCGTGACAGGACCTGGGAGATAATAAAAGGCCTGTGCGCGGAGGACAGCGTGTTCTCCGGCCTGAGACTCAGCCGCAACCGGGGCCACCAGAACGCCCTGTGGGCGGGCATGGACTGGGCGAAAGACAAGTGCGACTGCCTGGTGACCATAGACGCGGACCTGCAGGACGACATAAACGCCATAAGCGGGTTTCTGAAGGAATACTTATCGGGAGCGGACGTGGTGTACGGCGTGAGGAGCAAGCGGGAGACCGACACCGCTTTCAAGCGCCTTACCGCGGAGGGCTTTTACAAGCTAATGGAGCGCATGGGCGTTTCCACCGTGTACAACCACGCGGACTACCGCCTTTTGAGCCGCAGAGCCGTGGAAGCGCTGATGCAGTACCCGGAAAGCAACCTGTTTCTGCGGGGCATGGTGCCCCTGGTGGGGCTCAATACCGCCAAAGTGTACTACCAGAGGGGCAAGCGCGCCGCGGGGGAGAGCAAGTATCCGTTAAAAAAGATGCTCGCCTTCGCCTGGCAGGGCATCAGCTCCTTCAGCGCGAAGCCCATTTCCCTTGTCTGGAAAGTCGGTATCGCGTTCATGTTTATCGCTTTGGCGTTCGGGCTTTTCGACCTTATCAGCTCAAAATTCGACCCGGGCTTCGCCGCCTTCAGCGTGTGGTTCGTGGGCGGAACGTTGCTTGCCGCCGTGGGACTGGTGGGAGAATACGTGGGCAAGACGTATTTCGAGGTCAAGCAGAGGCCCCGCTACCTTTTGCAGGAAATAATAAGCTCCCCCGAAGAAAGCCGGGAGAGCGGAAAAGCGGACTAAAGTCAGTTGGAACCCACGGGAGTGTAGCGGGTCTCGCCGGGCATACTCATGCCCTGAGCCCGGGCGTACAGCTCTATGCCTTCGGGGGTCTTGATGAAGGCGAGCTCGCTTTCCAGAGTGTCCAGCTGCTTTTGCAGGGCGGCGTTCTCCTGGCTGACCTGCTTGATGCGGGCGCGGGTAGAATCGATCCTGACGTTGAAGCAGATTATGCCGATGGCAAGGGCGACTATGAGCAGGCCCACGATCACGTAACCGCTCTTGTTGACCCGTATACGCTGCTTTTTGCGCCGTACATTCCGGTTCATGGAGAACTCCTTTCAGACGATGGTCTGTTTTAGCCCGTATAATTTCGACCAAAGTCGCTTTTATTCCTGCAAGGCTCAAAAGCTTAACCCAAAATTAACCATATGAGGTGCAAAATGAGTTTTTCTCCGTCTCCGGAGCAGCAAAGAGTCATAGATTCCAGAGGGAAAAACCTGCTAGTATCCGCCGCGGCGGGCAGCGGAAAGACCACCGTGCTGGTGGAACGGGTGTTGGGTCTGCTTAAAGAGGGCACGGAAATCGACAAAATACTAATCGTAACCTTCACCCGGGCTGCCAGCGCGGACATGAAAAACAAGCTGTTCGAGCGCCTGAGCAAAGAAGCGGAAAACGGCGATGAAAAAATGGCCGAGCAGCTGGAAAAGCTGGATATGGCGCAGATCTCCACACTGCACTCCTTCTGCTCCGCGGCGGTAAAGATGAGCTTTGAGGCTGCGGAGGTGGACCCGAATTTCCGCGTGATGGAAGAGTCGGAAGAGGCGCTGCTGTGCGAAGACGCGCTGACCCAGGCGCTGGAAGAACTGCTCGAAAAGGACGACCCCGGCATGGACAGGCTCATGCTCATGCGGGGACCGGAGACCGTAAGGCAGATGGCGCGGGAGCTCAAGGACTTTCTGGACACCCGCAGCGACCCGGACAAGTGGCTGGCAGACGCGCTGGAAATGTTCGGCGGCGCGGGGGAGGAATGGCAAAAAGCGCTGGTCAGGGCCTGCAAAAAGCGCCTGGATGACGCGCTGGACCTGCTTTACACCGCCGGCGACGTATGCCGGGAGACGGACGGCCCCGGCCATTACCTGGCGTGCATAGAAAAGGATACGCAGGCGCTCAAAGAGGCCTGCGGCATCGAGTCTTACGAAACGATGCGCGTGTGGGCGGAAGAGTTTAAGTCCGCCCGCGCTCCCGGGGGCAAGTCCAAGAATGCGGACTTTGACATTGACAAGCTGGAAAGGGTCAAAAGCCTGCGGGAAAGCGCGAAAAAGCGGATTAGCGAGATAAAAGAGATGACCGACATACCTCTCGAAGTGGCGCTAAACGACATACACTCCGACAGGGAAGCGTTTTCTGCGCTGGCGGAGCTGTACTTAGGCTTCCGCTACAGGCTCGGGAAAATGAAACAGGAAAAGGCGGCGGTGAGCGTTAACGACCTTGAGCATCTTACGCTCAAGATCCTTGACGACCCGGACACCCTGACCGCGCTCAAGGAGCGCTACAGTTACATTTTCATAGACGAATACCAGGACACCAGCGACATACAGGAAGCCATCGCCTGCCGGCTTGCGAGCGGCAGCAGCCGCTTCATGGTGGGCGACGTAAAACAGTCCATATACCGTTTCAGGCACGCGGAGCCGGAACTGTTTATCAAAGCGTACGAGACGTACAAACAGGGCGGCGACAACGAACTGGTGGTGCTGAGCCGGAACTACCGCTCTTCCCAGCCGGTCATAGACCTGGTGAACCTGATCTTTGGGCGCGTCATGCGGGGCGGAGACAGCGAAATCCTCTACGACGACGACGCCATGCTGCACCCGGGACCGAAAGCGGGGGAGTTTACCGTGCCCTGCGAGCTTATGATCCTTGACAGGTCCGCTTTGGGCGAAGAGGAGGACGAGCCTGAGGAGACGGAGGGCGGTGAAGTACAGCAGGAGGACGAGCTCAAGTCTTCCCAGCTGGAGGCGCGGCTGATCGGCAAGCGCATAAAGGAACTGATGGATGAGGACAAGTCCCTGCGCTATCGGGATTTCTGCGTCATCTGCCGCACTCGCAAGGACGTGCTGGCGCCCATGGCGGAGACCCTCGGCGAAATGGGCATCCCCTCCTACGCGGACGGTACGGAGAACAGTTTCGAAGCCATCGAGGTATCGGTCACGCTGAACGTACTTAAGGTGCTGGTGAACCGCTATAACGAGGTGGCGCTTCTGAGCGTGGCGCGCTCGCCCATGTTTTACGTGACCAATTCCGCCTTGGCGCAGGCACGCATCCGCTGCCCCGAAGGGCTTATATGGGACGCGTTCGCTGCCGTGAGGCAGGAATATCCTGAGATAGACCGCCTGCTGACCATGATGGAAAACTGGCGGGCGATGGCGCCCGGGCTGGGCGTCAGGGCGCTGATACGGCGCATACTTGAGGACACGGGCTTTTACGTGTTCTGCGGCGCGCTGGAGGGCGGCAGGCGCAGGCAGATGAACCTGGACCTGCTGTGCAAGCGGGCGGAGGACTATGAAAACGACGGAGGCTGCTCCATAGCGGGCTTTACCCGGCTGATGGAGCTTGTAGCCGGATCTTCCGACGGCGACGGCGCCCACGAGCTGGGCGAAAACGACGACGTTGTGCGCCTGATGACCGCCCACAAGAGCAAGGGGCTGGAGTTCAAGGTGGTGTTCGCCGCCCAGCTGGCAAGGAAGTATTCCGCCGGCATAAAGGACGACAGCATGTTCCTGGACAAGCAGCTGGGCGTGGGCTTCGTCCACATGGACGAACGCCTGGGCACCGCACGGCCCACGCTGGCGACCAGGGCGGTCAGGAACGAAAGCCGGATCAGGGACAGGGCGGAGGAACTGCGTGTTCTGTACGTGACCCTCACCCGCGCCCAGCAGCGGCTCATACTCGTGGGCAGCGTGAAGGAGCTGGAAAAGAGCCTCGTCTCCTGGAAAATGGCGGCGGCGCGGCCGGACATGTATTACTCGTCCCTGGACATCGCGGCTTCGGCGGCGATCGGCTGCCCCGGCGCGGAGGTGCTGGGAGGCGAAACGGACGAAAGCCTGCCCCGCGTGAACGTGAAGGTGTTTTCCGAGAAGGACGCGCTCAAGGCGGTCTCTGCCGACGCGAAGCAGCTGGTCGACCTGTTCGATGCCGCCCGCGGAGCCGCCCCAAAGCAGGACATACTCGAAAGGCTCATGTGGGAGTATCCGGCGTCGGAGCAAAGCGCGCTGCCGGTCAAGCTCTCGGTCACGGGGCTTGAAAGGGAAACGGTGGGCGGCAGCGAGCTGCCCAGGCTCAAGACCGTGCCCAGGTTCCTTTCCGGCGAGGGGGACGAGATATACACCCAGCGGGGCACCGCAAACCACAGGGCGCTCAGGCTGTTCGACCTGGACGCGCTTAAAGCCTGTTCGGGCGAAAAGGACATGCTTTGCGAAGTCGCGCGCCAGCTGGACGGCATGCTGGAAAGGCAGCTGATCTCCCCCGAGGAGCGCAGCCTGTGCCGCGAAGGGGATCTTGCCCGCTTCTGGCTGTCCGACACGGGCAGGCGGGCGCTCGCCTCAAACGAGGTCAAAAGGGAGTGGAGCTTCGTGATCCGCTTAAAGCTCAGCGACGCGCTGGGTTCGGGCAGCGACGACACGGTGCTCGTGCAGGGCACGCTGGACATGTGCTTCGAAGAGGACGGCAAATGGGTGCTGGTGGACTACAAGACCGACCGCTCGGGTGACGAAAGCGAGATACTTGCCCGCTACGGCACCCAGCTGGACATTTACCGCCGGGCGCTGAACCGCCTGACGGGCAGGGAAGTCAGGCACACATACATCTGCCTGATCAGCCGCAACAGGCGGCTGGAAGTGTAGAGGGAGCCCTGCGGTATTGACTTAAAGCGTATAATATATAGTCGGAGGTGGTGGCGGTGACCGGATTTGACCGCTGTTTGCGCCGTTTGGCGGTGTGGGGGAGCGGAAATCTCAGCCGCTGGAAGTTTGATTCACGGGTCAAGATCACAGATCAGCCTGCGCCGGGCAGCCTTATAGTGGGCAACCATACCTCTGTCTGGGACTTTGCCCACCTTCTGCGGGCGCTTATGCCCCGCTATGACGAGCGCTTCCTCGCCACGGGGGTGCAGTTCGACAAATCGCGCTTCCGGGCGTGGCTGTTCAGGCACGCGGGGATCATACGCAAAAACCAGGGCGCCACGGACGTAAAGTGCGTTCGGGAACTCATGGCAGCGGTTAAGGACGGCGGCATGCCCGTGGTATACGCCCAGGGCATGACGTCCTTTGACGGACGCCCCGGCTGGCGGGCGCTAAACGGCACCGGCGCGCTGGCGAAACTTTTGAGATGCGACGTGTACGCCTGCGTCGTGCACGGGGGCTTCATGTCGCGTCCCCGCTACTCCGCCCCGGCGAAGGGACGGGTGGACGTGGAGATAAGGCGCCTGTTCACTAAGGAAGAAGTCGCGTCCCTCAAGACCGACGAACTCCAAAGGCGCATAGACGAGGCCATAGACTTTAACGACTGGGACTGGCAGGAACGGGAAAAGGTGCCGTTTAAGCGCATCACCCGCGTGAAAAACCTGACCAAAGTGTTGTACAAATGCCCCGCCTGCCTGCGGGAGGGGGAACTTAAGGAAAGCAAATACGAGATAAGCTGTCCCGCCTGCGGTTTTTCGTGCCGCAGGGACGATTACGGCTTCTTCTACGGCTCCGACGCCTGCCCCCGCCGCATGGACGAGTGGGTGGACATGGAGATCGCGTCCGCCCGGGAGGAAGTCGCGCGCCCGGATTTCGTGCTGAGGGAAGAACTGAGCAGCGCGTATTTCCGGATGAACACCGCGGACAAGCCCCGAAGCCTGGGCCCGGGCACGCTGAAGCTCAGCCGCGAGGGGCTGGAACTCACGTGCGCGGACGGGGTCAGGACCATCCCCATGGACGACTTCCTGTTCCTGGTGCTGGACGACATAAACGCGGTCATGGTAAACACCCAGGCGGGTTTCTACCGTTTCGAGTTCAAAGATCCGCGCATGATAGACAAATGGTTCTTCTGCCACCGGCTGATGAAGACGGGGGAAGACAAATGAAAACGATACCCTTTTACTGCGGGGATATAGGCATCCTGTACGAGGACAACCACCTGCTGGTGGCGGTGAAGCCGCCGAACCTGCCCTCCCAGGGGGATAAAAGCGGCGACCCAGACATGCTGAGCCTGCTCAAGGACTATCTGGTCAAAAGCAACAACAAGCCCGGAGACGCGTACATGGGGCTGGTGCACCGGCTGGACCGGCCCGTGGGCGGGGTGATGGTGTTCGCCAAGACCAGCAAGGCGGCAGGGCGGCTGAGCGAACAGTTCCGCCTGCATACGGCGAAAAAACAGTATCTGGCGGTGCTGGAAGGCGAGCTGGGCGAAAAGCGCACCCTGGAAAACAGCCTGCTGGACAAACAGGGGCAGAACGCGAGGGTGGTCCCCGAAGGCACGAACGGCTCGAAACCGGCGCGGCTCACTACGTTTCCCCTGGCGGTAAAAGACTACCTGACGCTCGTGCGCGTCGAGCTGGACACGGGCCGCAAGCACCAGATCCGGGTGCAGCACGCCCATATCGGCCTGCCCCTGTACGGGGACATGCGCTACGGCCACGGGCGCAGGGGCGAAACGGTGGCGCTGTGGGCGTTCAGGCTCACGCTGACCCACCCCACTCTGAAAACGGAAATGACGTTCACCTGCCCGCCGCCGGCAAAAGGCGTATGGGGGAAGTTCGAAAAGGAGATACTTGGAGAGACCGGGAATGAAGCTTAAAAGATACGTCTGTGCCGTGCTGGCGCTGCTGCTCATCGTGCTGCTCGCGGGCTGCGGGCAGAAAACGCCGCCTGCCGAAACCGGGACCGCGGAGAAGGGCAAACTTAGCATAGTGTGCTCCCTGTTCCCGCTGTACGACTTTGCCCGCGTGATCGCGGGCGACAGGGCGAACGTGTCGCTGATACTGCCTTACGGGGTGGACAGCCACGATTACGAGCCCTCTGTGGGTGACGCCTTCGCCGTGAGCCGCGCGGACCTGTTCGTCTACACGGACGACGAACTGGAGACCTGGGTCAAAAACCTGTCCGGCAGCCTGGAAAACGTGAAAACGCTCAGGTGCGCCGCGAATATCGACCTGGAAGCGCTGCAGGAGGAGTGGGAGGCCATCGAAAACCCCCACGAGGAGGCGGAGGAGCATCACCACCACAAATACGACGCCCACATCTGGCTGGACCTTAGCCTGGCGGCAAGGATGTGCGAAAGCATAAAAGACGCGCTGACCGCGCTGGACAAAGAGGGCGCACAGATTTACAGCGACAACTGCGCCAATCTGGTAAAGCAGCTTAGTGACCTTGACGGGCGCTTTTACGAGCTGTTCAAGGCGCATCCGGGCGCGGTTCTGTGCTTCGGGGGGCAGTTCGCCTACAGCCACTTCATCCGCCATTACGGCGTAAAGTATCTGAGCGCCTATGACAGCTGCTCCGAGGAGGACGAGCCTTCGCTGGGGCAGGTGATACGGGTGATAGACGGCATGAAGCAGTCCGGCTCAAAGGCGGTGTTCACCGACGAGCATTCCAACGGGGACGTGGCAAGGCAGATCGCCGCGGAAACGGGCGCAAAGGTGCTGGTGTTCCACACGCTGGAGAACATTTCGAAAGCCGAGGCGGGCGAAAGCTTCGTTTCGCTGATGACCGGGAACTACCGCGCCGTGTCGGGCGCGCTAAGCGGGGACTGATATGGAAGAAAACGTACTTGTAAGCATACGCGACGTGTCCATGAACTACGGCTCGGGGCGTCAGGACGCCATCGAGCACGTGTCGGTGGACGTGAGAAAAGGCGAGATACTGGCGCTGGTGGGATCCAACGGCTCCGGCAAAAGCACCCTGATGAAGGGTATGCTCAAGCTCATGCCCTTTTCCTGCGGGGAAATGGAGCAGAAGAAGGGGCTGAAAGTGGGCTACATGGCCCAGATGCACACCCAGGTCAGGGATTTTCCAGCCACGGTCAGGGAAGTGGTGCTAAGCGGCACCCGGCAGGACAGCTTCTTCCCCTTCTACACCCGTGAGCAGCGCAAAAAAGCGGACGCGGCGATGGAACTTATGGAAGTCAAGGACCTGGCCTCAAGCTATCTGGGCGCGCTGAGCGGCGGGCAGATGCAGAGGGTGCTTCTGGCGCGCTGCGTGGCGGGCGACCCGGAATTGCTGGTGCTGGACGAACCCACCAGCGCCCTGGATCCCCGCATGACCCACCAGCTCCAGCACATTTTCACCCGCCTAAGGGACGAAAGGGGCGTGTCGGTGGTGGTGTCCACCCACGACTGGCACTTCGTGAAGGAGCATGCCGACCGGGTGCTGGTGCTGGACCACTCGGTGGAATTCCTGGGCAAGATAAGCGACTGGCAGGGCAGGGAGGACGAACATACATGTCATCATTAAGCTTGTGGGACATACTGTCCAGTCCCCTTACGCTGCGGGCGTTCGTGGTGGGCGGGCTGATGAGCCTGTGCCTGGGCGTGCTGGGAGTGATACTCGTACTTAAGCGTTACGCGCTTATCGGCCACGGGCTGGGCGAGATAGGCTTTGCCTCCACCGCGCTGGCCGCGCTGATAGGAATGGGCAATTTCTCCCTCGCGGTCTCCATACCCCTGGTGTGCCTGACCAGCCTGCTGATAATGCTGTTCGACCGCAAAAGCGGCATGGGCGGCGACGTGTTCATAGGCATATTCTCCACCGTCGCGCTGGCGGTGGGCGTGATAGCGGGCCGGTTCACGGACGGTTACAGCGTGGAGACCAGCATGTTCGGCTCCATAATGGGCGTGACCCGGGGCTACATGTGGGCGGTCATAGGGCTGTGCATCGTGCTGGGCGGAGTGTTCGCGCTATTGTATACCCGCCTGTTCGCCGTCACGTTCGACGAGACCTACTGCCGCGCCTGCGGCATGAAGGTCGATCGTTTCCAGTTCCTGCTGTCGCTGATGACTTCGGTGGCGGTGGTGATGGGCATGCGCGTGCTGGGCGCGATGATGATCTCCAGCTTTATCATCTTCCCCGCGCTGACCGCGAGGAGGCTGTCCCGCTCCTTTAAGGGAATGATAATCATCTCGGCAGTCAGCGCCGTAGTGTCCTTCACGCTGGGCATGGGCATAAGCGCGCTGAGCGAACTGGGCACCCGGCACCTGCCCGTGGGCGCGTGCGTGGTGATAAGCAGCCTTGCGGTGCTTTTGATCGCGGTCTGCGCGTCCTCATTCAGAAGAAAAGCATAGGGAAACGGTATGAACGAAAATTTCAGGTTTGAGCTTTTGCACGTATGCAAGCAGACGGGAGCGCGCAGGGGGCGCCTGCACACTCCCCACGGCGTGATAGAGACCCCGGTGTACATGCCCGTAGGCACCCAGGCCACGGTAAAGACCGTGTCGCCGGAGGAGCTTAAGGAGCTGTCCGCCCAGATCATCCTGTCCAACACCTACCATCTGCACCTGCGGCCCGGGGAGGACCTGGTGGCGGAGGCGGGCGGCCTGCACCGCTTTATGAACTGGGACCGCCCCATACTTACGGACTCCGGCGGGTTCCAGGTGTTTTCACTGGCGAGCTTAAGGAAGATAACGGAGGAGGGCGTGATGTTCGCCTCCCACCTGGACGGCAGCCGCCATTTCTTCTCCCCCGAGGTGTCCATAGGCATACAGGAAAAGCTGGGCAGCGACATAATGATGCAGTTCGACGTGTGCAGCGCGTATCCCTGTTCCTACGACGACGCGGACAAGGCCATGCGCCGCACGGTCAGGTGGCTGGACAGGTGCGTAAAGGCCTGGAAGCGGCCCGACCAGGCGCTGTTCGGCATAGTGCAGGGCGCGTTTTACAAGGACCTGCGCGTGGAGTGCGCCAGGCAGATGGCCGAGTACGACCTGCCCGGCTACGGCATAGGCGGACTGAGCGTGGGCGAGCCCAAGGAGATCATGTACGACATGCTGGACGCGCTGAATCCCGTCATGCCCCAGAATAAGCCCCGCTACCTTATGGGCGTGGGCTCTCCCGACTGCCTGGTGGAGGGCGTGTTAAGGGGCGTGGACATGTTCGACTGCGTGCTGGCTACCCGCGTCGCCAGGAACGGCACCGTGTTTACCAGAAACGGCCGCCTGGTGATAAGAAACGCCGCCTACGCCCGGGACTTCGGCCCCCTGGAAGAGAGCTGCGACTGCTACGCCTGCCGGAACTACTCCCGCGCCTACATCCGCCACCTGCTCAAGGCGGAGGAGATATTCGGCTTAAGGCTGTGCTCCATACACAACCTAAGGTACCTTACCAAGCTTATGGAAGACATAAGGAGCGCCATCGAACAGGATTCCTTAAGGGATTTCACCGAAGACTTCTATTCCCGCCACGTAAGGGGCAACTGGTAAGGGACAATCAATAAAAGGCGACCGGCAACAGACTGACGGCGACAAGGAGGTCAATATGGAATTTGAGAAACTTATCATGGCGCGCAGGAGCGCCAGAGGCTACGAAAGCGCCATAGACGAAGCCGCGCTTAAGGAGGCCGTGAGCCGCGCCCGCTTCGCCCCGTCCTGGAAGAATTCCCAGGAGTCCCGGGTCTATGCCGCGGTGACGCCCGAGACGACACAGCAGGTGTTCGACGCCCTGCCGGACTTCAACAAAAACAGTTCCGCGAACGCCGCGCTCTTAGTGACCACCTTCGTGAAGGGCATCGCGGGCTTTACCGCCGCGGGACAGCCCACGGGCAGCGCAGGCGACTGCTGGGGCGCCTACGACCTGGGTCTGCACGACGCGTATCTGATCCTGGCGCTGCAGGATCTGGGCTATGACAGCCTGATAATGGGACTGAGCAACGAAAAGGCGCTGCGCGAGATATTCGCGATCCCCGAAAACGAGCAGATAATGAGCGTGATCGCTGTGGGCAAGAGGTCGAAGCCCGCCAATACTCCCGTAAGGAAACCGCTGGAGGAGACGCTCGTCACCAAATAAGCGGAAGACCCGCGCGCTTAAGCAGGATCGAGGTTTTCGGGCTTGACAAAAAACAGGGTTATGGGTATAATACAAAGGCTGTGTACCCGTAGCTCAGTTGGATAGAGCGTTGGACTCCGACTCCAAAGGCCGCTGGTTCGAATCCAGTCGGGTACGTAGAAAAGCAGAGCCCCTCGGTTGAGGGGCTCTGCTTTTGCTTTGCTTACGCGTTCCGGCCTTCCAGGAAGGCTTTTTTGTTCAGCTCCACGAACTTGGGCTTCACCAGCTGTTCGATGGCGGAGAGCCAGCTTTCCAGGGAGATCTCGGGCATGTAGCGGCTCAAAACTCCCAGCAGCACGGTGTTCTGGGCCTTGTCGCTGCCGCAGGCGCGGGCGATCTTAAGCGCATCCACGTCCGCCACGCGGCACTTCTGCTTCAGCGCGGGGATCGGCTCGGCGGGATATTCCTGCTGGCCGGTGATCACGGTGATGGGGTAGATCTCGGCCGTGTTGGTGATGAGCAGGCCGTCCTTTTTGAGCATTTTCAGGTACCGGGCGCCCTCTATGGCTTCAAAGGAGAGGATAAAGTCCGCCTCGCCCTCGCCCACTATGGGGGAAAACACCTTGTCGCCGTACTTGACATAGGTGACCACGCTGCCGCCCCGCTGGGACATGCCGTGCACCTCGCTCAGTTTCACGTCGAACCCTTTTTCGATCAGCACGTGGCCGATCAGGCGGCTGGCCAGAAGTGTGCCCTGGCCGCCCACGCCGACTATCATAATGGAATTACTCATGTTTACCCTCCCCGATGGCTCCGAAAGCACACATCTGGCTGCACAGGCCGCAGCCCACGCACTGGGCGGAGTCTATCTCCGCCTTGCCGGAAGCGAACCTGACAGCTGGGCAGCCTATGCGCATGCAGGACTTGCAGCCCCGGCACTTGTCCGCGTCCACATTAAGGGCGGGCTTGGGCTTGACGTACTTGAGCAGCTGGCAGGGCTTGCGGCAGATGATGACGGAAGGCTCTTCGGCAGCCAGTTCTTCCTTCAGCGCCGCTTCGATCTCCTTAAGGTTGCCCGCGTCCACGCTCCTGACCCGCTTGATGCCCACCGCTTCGCACACTTTTTCCAGGCTCACCGGGGGCACTTCCTTGAGCTTGAGCGTCAGCCCGGTGGCGGGATTCTGCTGATGGCCGGTCATGCCGGTTATGGAGTTGTCCAGTATCAGCACCGTGGACACGCTTTGGTTGTAGGCCACGTCGGTCAGGGCGGTGATGCCGGAGTGCAGGAAGGTGGAGTCGCCTATCACGGCCACGGTCTTGCCGGAGGTCTCCGGGCGCACGGTGTTGAAGCCGTGCAGCATGCCGATGCTGGCGCCCATGCACAATACGCTGTCCACCGCGCTAAGTGGCGCGGACGCGCCCAGGGTGTAGCAGCCGATGTCGCCGGTGACGGTCAGCTTAAGCTTGTTGAGCACGTAGAACACGCCCCTGTGGGGGCAGCCCGCGCACATGACCGGGGGACGGGCGGGCAGGGGCTGGTCGAACTGGGCGCTCTCGGGCAGTTCCAGGCCCAGGGCGGCGCGGATCTTGCTCTGGGAGAGCTCGCCGATGCAGCCGAAAATGTCCTTGCCGCCGTCCACGCGGATGCCCGCGGCGCGGATCTCGCTTTCGAACACGCCGTCCAGCTCCTCCACCACTATCAGCCTGTCCACCTTGGCGGCGAAGGCGCGGATCTTTTCCAGCGGCATGGGGAAGCTCATGCCGATCTTGAACACGCTGGCGCCGGGTATGGCTTCCTTTATATATTCATAGCAGGCGCCGGAGCACACATAGCCCACGCTCGTGTCGTTGAGCTCTTCGAAATTCAGGGGGCTGTTTTCGGAATACTCCTTGAGCTTTATCAGCCGGTCTTCCACGACGAAGTGGCGCTTGAAGCCGAAACCCGGGTTCATAACGTACTTGGACGGGTCTTTTTTGTATTCCTTAAGGGGCAGCTCGGTGCGCTCGTGAAGCTCCACGAGGCTCTGGGAATGGGCGACCCTCGTGCAGGTCCTTAGCAGCACGGGCGTGTCGAACCGTTCGCTGATCTCGTAAGCCAGGCAGGTGAAGTCCCGGCACTCGACGGAGTCGGAGGGCTCCAGCATGGGCAGCTTGGCGGCGCGGGCGTAGTGGCGGCTGTCCTGCTCGTTCTGGCTGGAATGCATCGCGGGATCGTCCGCCACACACACCACCAGACCGCCGTTCACGCCGGTGTAAGCGGAAGTGAACAGGGGGTCGGCGGCCACGTTTAAGCCCACGTGCTTCATGGCAGTAAACGCCCTCGCGCCCGCCAGGGACGCGCCCATGGCGCTTTCCAGCGCCACCTTCTCGTTGGGCGCCCATTCGGCGTACACTTCGTTGAACTCCGCCACCTCTTCGGTGATCTCCGTGGAGGGAGTGCCCGGATAGGAGGACACGTACTTAACGCCCGCCTCCCAAAGACCCCGGGCAATGGCCTTGTTGCCAAGTAACAGCTGCTTCATATATACCTCATATGGAAGGGAATATGGACTAATGGGTTATCTGGGTCTTTACCAGGCTCTCGCCGCAGTAGATCTGCCTTAAGCGGGGCTTTTCGATCTTGCCGGTGGCATTCCTGGGCACGGGCGCGAATATGATCTTGCGGGGGCGCTTGTACCGGGGCATCTCCATGCAGAAGGCGTTCACTTCGTCCTCGGTGAGCGTGTCGCCTTCCTTGACCTCGATTATCGCGGCGGCGATCTCGCCCAGGCGGGCGTCGGGCAGGCCTATGACCGCCACGTCCTTGATGGCGGGATGCGCCCGCAGGAAGTCCTCTATCTGCACGGGGTACAGGTTTTCACCGCCGGTGATGATGACATCCTTTTTCCTGTCCACCAGGTAGTAGAAGCCCTCTTCGTCCTGCATGGCCATGTCGCCGGTGAACAGCCAGCCGTCTTCCAGCACTTCCTTTGTGGCGGCTTCGTCGTGATAGTAGCAGGTCATGACGCCGGGGCCCTTGACCGCAAGCTCGCCCACGTCGCCGCGCTTGACTTCATTGCGCTGTTCGTCAACAATCTTGACTTCCCAGCCGTAGCCGGGCACGCCGATGGCGCCCACTTTATTTATGTTTTCGATGCCCAGATGCACGCAGCCGGGGCCGATGCTCTCGCTCAGGCCGTAGTTGGTGTCGTAGTCATGGTTGGGGAACACGCTCTTCCAGCGCTTGATCAGGGAGGGCGGCACGGGCTGGGCGCCGATATGCATGAGCCTCCAGCGGCTCAGGTCGTAATCCTTCAGGTCGACCTTGCCGGACTCGATGGCGTCCAGTATGTCCTGCGCCCAGGGCACCAGCAGCCACACTATGGTGCACTTTTCGGAGGAAGCGGCGGAAAGTATGTTCTTGGGCTTGGCACCGGTAAGCAGCACCGCCTTGCCGCCGGAGATCAGCGAGCCGAACCAGTGCATTTTCGCGCCGGTGTGGTACAGGGGCGGGATGCACAGGAACACGTCGTCCTTGGTCTGACCGTGGTGCGCCTGCTCCACCTTGGCAGAGTGGGAGAGGCTGCGGTGCTTGTGGAGTATCGCCTTGGGGAAGCCGGTGGTGCCGCTGGAAAAGTATATGGCGGCGTAGTCGTCGTCGGTCAGCGGGATGATGGGGTCCAGGGAGGACTCGTTGGAGACCAGGTTGCTGTAGCTTTCCGCGAACACGGGGCAGCCGTCGCCCACGTAGAACAGCAGCTTGACCCGCGGGATGTGATCCGCGATCTCCTCGATGCGGCCTATGAACTCGTAGCCGAAGAACAGCGCGTCCGCGTCGCTCAGCTCCAGGCAGTAGCGTATCTCCTCAGAGGTGTAGCGGAAGTTGAGCGGCACCGCCAGCGCGCCGGTCTTGAGCACGCCGAAGTATATGGGCAGCCACTCGATGCCGTTCATCATGAGGATGGCCACCTTGTCGCCCTTGCCGATGCCCCTGGACAAAAGCAGGTTGGCGCAGCGGTTGGCCTTTTCGTTGAACACGCTCCAGGTGATCTCACGCTTGAAGGCGCGGCCCAGGGGACGCTCGATCAGCTCGTATTCCTTCCAGGTGGTGCGGTGCAGCTCGGTCACCTCGGGGTTCAGCTCCACCAGCGCGGTATCGTTGGGATAGAGGGAAGCGTTGCGTCGCAGTAAGTCGGTAATAGGCATTTGTGTGTTCCTTTCGTTGTATGCTTTGAATATCAAAACCCCCTCGCATAAGCGAGAGGGCGTATTAGCGCGGTACCACCTCAGTTCGCTCCGCAAACGGAGCCTCGAAAGCTGTAACGGGCTGACCCGGAAAGACCTACTTGCCTGCGCTTTCAGCCTGCCGCTAAGGGAATGTATTCGCTCTCCGCCGGCCAAGGGCCTTGCACCAGACGGCCCCTCTCTGCGTGTGCCGGGCGGAGGCTACTTGTTTCCCCTCCGCGCGTTTAAACAGATTTTAGCACTTTGCTTTGCTAAAGTCAAGAGACATATGTTAATTGTTTAATAAGTAAGGATTGACAGGCGCCGCGGAATCATTGTACAATAACTGCATTATAATGGAGGGTTGTGTGCAATGAAGAAGGTTTTGGCGTTTGTACTGGCTCTGCTCCTGGCTGCGGGCGCGTTTTGCGGCTGCGCCGGGGAAGAGGACCTTAAGCAGACCTACGAACAGGAAATGATACGCGTCATGAGGGCGATGACGTTTTACGCCGTGAACCAGTATTACATACAGACCATAACCAACTATATCATAATCGATTCGCCCGCCTGGCTCACGCTCAAGACCTATGACTGGGGCTTCTGCAGCGGCATAAAGAAGAACGACTTAAACGACGTATACACAGACAATTACGTCAAGACCGGCGACGACACCGTGGAATGCGATTTTTACTGCAACAACGACATCCAGTGGGTGGCGTGGAACTACAAGGCGCGCTACTATCTGCGCTATCACGTGACCATAAAATACCACACCTTCCAGGGCAAACAGAACTGGTTCTTGTACGACTTTTACAACCTGCCCTGCGACGTGGAGCAGCAGAAAGCGGAAGAATACAACCAAACGCTGGACGAAGGCATGCATATCGAAGCCATTAGCGGAATGACCTACCGGGGCTACGTGCTCACGGTGGACGACCCCGCCCGGGTCAAAGCCGGGGCGATCAAGGTGTTCAGCGACAAAAGCGGCGGCTGGCAGGTGGAGAAATTCTACAGTGAATTCAAGGGCGCGGCTACCATAAACGGCGGCGCGTTCCTGGACGGCGACGGCACCAGGGGCGGCATCCCCGAAGGCTACGTGGTGACGGACGGCGTATTAAGGCGCAGAAACGAGTGGCGCAACGTGAACGCCTTCGTGGTGATGGGCTTCGACTACGACAACAAACTGCACGTGGGCCGCTACAAGGACGACGAACTGGAGGCGCTGCACCTGAGGGACGCGCTGGCGTTCCAGGCGGCGCTTATAAAGGACGGGGAGAGGCAGGAGATCGTGCAGAACCACATCAGCCGCCCCTACACCGCCCGCACGGGCATAGGCCAGGACGCGGACGGCAAGGTGTATTTCCTGATCGTACAGGGCCGCGATCCGGGCAGCCTGGGCTGCAGCATGGAAAACATGGCGGACATATACGAGGAGCTGGGCTGCGTGAACGCGGCTACGCTGGACGGAGGCTACTCCACAGCGCTTATGCTGGGGCCGGAGAGGGTGTACACGTCCTACCACTACGGCACGTCCCGCCCCATGCCCACGGTGTTTTACGTAAAGCCGTTATGCGAGGAGGAATAGCGCAAAGTGAAACAGCTTATCGCAGTATTGCTGGCGCTGGTCCTGCTGACGGGCTGCGCCCTGTCCGAGCAGGCGGACGCGCAGGAAAGCGACCTTAAGGCGCTTTACGGGGAGCAGGTGGATTCCGCCATGCGTCTGTTTACCTATTACGCCACCAATGAGCGCAACCGTGACTGGGCGGCGCGGGTGGTGGCCAAGGATACTCCCGCCTGGAACGTGGTGCTGAATTACGACTACGGCTGGTGGAACGCGCCGAAAAAGAATGACCTGACCGAAACGGTGACCGAAAACTACGTCCAAACGGGCGAAAACAGCTTCGAGTGCGATTACCGCTGCCTTAACAAGCTGACGCTGAGCTTCGGCAACTACAAGGCGGAGTTCGACGTGGCGTATCACCTGTGCTTCGAGAACATGGGCACTCCCGAGGCGCCCAAGTGGATGATGACCGACTTCTTCTGCCTGCCTTCGGAAGCCGACCGCCTGGCGGCGGAGACCCTTAATCCCGGCTTGGAGGGCATGGAGCTGACCGCCATCAACGGCAAAACGTACAAGGGCTTCGTGCTCAAGATAAACGACCCTGCCCGGGTGAAGGCGGGCGCGATAACGTACTTCAGCGAGTCCGGCTACGGCTGGAGGGTGAACGACTTCGCCGAAAGGCTGGGCGCGCAGGCGGTGATAAACGGCGGCGCGTTCCTGGACGGCACCAACATGAAAAACGGCTCCGTGCCGCTGGGCTGCGTGATAACCGACGGCAACTACCGCCGCAAAAACCAGCCCTACAACTCCGAGTGCTGCGTGCTCACCGGCTTTGACACCGACAACAAAATGCACGTGGGCGTGTTTTCGGAAGCCGAAGTGCAGGCGCTGAATCTGCGTGACGCGCTGGCGTTCCAGTCGGGGCTGCTGGCAGACGGCGAGCGCTGGCAGATACCCGACGTAAAGCGCAGCTACCTCTATTCCGCCCGCACGGCGCTGGGCCAGGACGCCGAAGGCTGCGTGTATTTCGTGGTGATAAAGGGCCGGCAGCCCGACAGCCTGGGGGCGACGTTCGAGGACATGGCGGACATCTTCCTGGAGCTGGGCTGCGTGAACGCGGGGCTCATGGACGGCGGCCATTCCACCTGCCTGTACCTGAACGGACAGAGCGTGTATCACGCCTACCGTTACGACGTGTCCAGGCGCCTGCCCACGGTGTTTTACGTGAAATAAGAGCAGATCAAAAAGCCGGAGCGGTGAGCGCTCCGGCTTTTATTTGTTCTGTGGCGGACTGTGTTTACGCCCGGTTCAGCACGTAGCTGCCCACCGCCTGGGCGATCAGCGCGTGGCCGGCGGGGTTGGGATGGATGCCGTCCTCGCACATGAAATCGGCAAAGTCGCGCTGATACAGAAACTGGCTGCGCAGGTCGAACACTTCGGTGTCGGTGGCGAGCGCGGTCTTGAGCGCCTCCAGGGCGTACCTTTCCTGCCAGCGGTAGATGTATTCGTAGGAGCCCAGGTACTTTAGTATCTTCCCGGCGTCCAGACCCCGTGAGATCCACTTTACGTACCTTTCGGCCACCACGGGCAGGGGCGTGACCACTATGGGCTTGAGTCCGTCGGCGCGGGCGAGGGAGATGAGCCTGCGCAGTTTTTCGCCGAACTCCTTTAGCGGTATCTTCGCCTCGTGGTAGATGTCCGGGTTTTCGGCCACTTCCTTCCAGTTAAGGTCGGAATCGTTGCCGCCCAGCTCGATGGCCAGCCGTCCGCCGGGCTGTTTTTCGCATTTTTCGAACATGTCCAGCGCGTTGTCTATGGTGCCGCCCACCCGCGCCAGGTTTTTAAGGCTGTAGCCCAGGCTTTTCAGCTTCGTGGCGTACGTGTCCGGATAGACGGTATAACGGGAGGCGGCGGAGTCGTACATGAGCCCCCGGGCGATGGAATCTCCCAGTATCGTGATCAGCTTTCCCATTGTTCCTCTCCGATCGCAGCTTGTTGGTGATTTGAGCTACACGCTCATCTTGTGTACAATATTACATCATGCGCCCGGCTTTGTCACGCTACTGTGGCGCCGGGAAGCTCTACTGTCCAAAAATCCGCTCCGGAAGAAAAATTACTTGAAAACGGGCGGATTTTGGGTATAATAGAGAAGGTTCTACTATGGATAGACCGCCAAAAAACCTGTTCTACCCACAGTAGAGCGCCAAAAGGAGGCCGAGAAATGGAAAACGGTCGCGAAGAATGGAGAGACGCCCTGGCAAAAAACCTGGCCGAGGGACGGAAAAGCAAAGGACTGACCCAGACCGAGCTGGGCGAAAAAATGAATTATTCCGACAAGTCCGTGTCCAAATGGGAAAGGGGCGAGGGCGTGCCGGACGTGGGCGTGCTGATCAAACTGGGCGAACTGTACGGCAAAACGCCGGACGAGCTGCTGGGAATAAAGCCGGAAACGAAATCTCCCGAAAAAAATCCCCTGATCCGCCACGCCGCGGTGCTGCTTACCATGGCGGCGATAGTGATGCTGAGCGCCCTTGCGGCGTACATACTCATAAGGGCGGTGTTCCCCGCGGCGCAGGGCGCGTGGCTGGCGTTCATAGTGGCGCTGCCGGGGATGTTCTCCCTGGGCGGCACGGCGTTCCTGGTGTGGAAGGACTACGCCTGGGCGTTCGGCACGCTTTCCGTAGCCCTGTGGACGGCGTGCTTGAGCGTGCAGCTGTGTTTCGGCAGGCTGAATCCCGCGTTCGTATACGCGGGGGGAGGCGTGCTGCAGCTGGCGGCGATAGCCGTGTGCGGTTTTATTCTCATCCACAGGTCGAAATAGCGCTTTGGCGCTTCAGGCGAACCGCAGGAAACGTTTTCCTGTGCGCATAAACACTTAGATCAATCAGACAGGAGGAGACACAAAATGCTTATAGGAGCCAGCACTGCATCCGTTTTCGACAAGCTGGGGATCGACGGGGGCTTCAAAATGTTCCGCGACGCGGGCATGAACTGCGTGGATTTCGGCTTCGACTGGTACTGCAACATCTGGAAATTCCGCCGGGGCGACACGGAGGGCAACATCTTCACCCGTCCGCAGGAGGAGATAACCGAGTTCTTCCGTCACTTCAAGGAAGCCGCGGACAAATACGGCATAAAGATCCACCAGGCCCACGCGCCCTTCCCGTCCTGGATAGACACAAAGATCGAGAACAGCGAAAACACCAACGCCTTCGCCCTGGAGGCGATCAAAAAGTGCTTCCCGGTGCTTAAAATGATGGACTGCCGCCTGCTCATAGTGCATCCCGCCTTCCCGGGCTACGACGACAGGCTGGAAGCGGACGAGGAGTGGGACCTTAACATCCGCTTCTATTCCGCCCTGATCGAGGACGCGAAAAAGTACGACGTGATCGTGTGTCTCGAGAACATGTTCGTGAACAAGGGCCGCAAGCTCTACGCGGCGATCTGCCAGGATCCCATGGAGGCGGCGGCGTACGTGGACGAGCTCAACGACATCGCGGGCGAGACGCGCTTCGGCTACTGCTACGACACCGGCCACGGCCTGCTGATAGGCCAGGACGTGTATTCCACGCTCAAGGTGCTGGGAGACCGTGTGGTGGCGCTGCACGTGCACGACAACGACGGCATGGACGACAAACACGTGGCGCCGTATATGGGCATACTGGACTGGGAAAGGTTCATAAAGGGCCTCAGGGCGATAGGCTACAAAGGCGCGATGACCCTGGAGATCGGCACCATGCAGTGGCTCTATCCCCAGGAGCTCATGACGGACGCCTACCGCCTGTCGGCGAAAGTGGCGGAGTATTTCGCAAAACGCGTGGAGGCGCCCGAAGCGTAAGCCGGGGACGCCGAAAAATGCTCTCAAAAAACGGCATAAACTGTTGAAATGGCATTGCGTGTTGTGATATAATTGCAACACGCAACTATTTTACCTTAAAAACGGCACGGATGCCGCAGGCGGGCGCAAGACCCGCGGGGCGCCGGCCGCGCGACGGACGCAGCCAAGACAAGGAGAAGCCATGCTAAAGCGTTTCATAGCTTACTACAAGCCCCACAGAAAGATGCTGGTAATGGACCTGCTGGCCAGCCTGCTGATCTCCGTGATCGGCATGGTGTATCCCATAATCACCCGCAGCATGCTGAACACCTATATACCCGAGAAAATGTACTCCACGATAGTCGTCGCGGGGCTGGCGGTGCTGGCGCTGTACGCGGTCAGGATGCTGCTCAGGTTCTTCGTGCAGTATTACGGCCACCTGATCGGCGTGGGCATGCAGAGCAAAATGCGCCGTGACCTGTTCGCCCACCTGGAGAAGCTGCCGTTCTCATACTACGACAACCACGAGACGGGGCGCATAATGGCGCGCATGACCGGCGACCTGTTCGAGGTGTGCGAGCTGGCGCACCACGGCCCTGAAAACCTGCTGATAAGCAGCGTGATGATAATCCTGTCCTTCAGCTACCTGATGAGCATCAACCCCTACCTGACGCTCATAGTGTTCGCCTGCGTGCCGCTGCTGGTGTTCGTGACGCTGCACTTCCGCAAGCCCATGCGCCAGGCGTTCGACGCGAGGCGCAAGTCCAACGCCACCATAAACGCGGCGGTGGAAAGCTCCGTTACGGGCATAAGGGTCACCAAGGCGTACACCAACAGCCAGCTGGAGATAGAGAAGTTCGCCGTGGGGGACAAGGAGTTCGTGGCGGCCAGCAAGGCCACCTACAACGCCATGGCCAAGTTCTTTTCCTCCACCAGCTTCGTG
>JAEEGL013174356.1_pt1 | contig 22213 bp, 20 predicted proteins | sample 9134231 | NCBI WGS metagenome assembly JAEEGL01 (sample SAMN16246548, study PRJNA631951) | gut metagenome | biome: gut microbiome; feature: rumen; material: fiber-attached | host: Bos | place: Iran: Karaj | collected 2018-10 | reverse complement strand
GTGGCAGATAATTAGTATATTGGAGGTGGTTATATGGACTATCAGAAAAGATATGAAGAATGGCTTTCTAAACTTGATGACAATGATCCTTTAAAGGCAGAACTTGAAGCAATTTCAGGTGATGAAAAGGATAAGGAAGAGAGATTTTATCAGGATCTTTCCTTTGGTACTGCAGGACTTAGGGGTAAGGTTGGCGCAGGTACTAATAGAATGAACTTCCTTACAGTTGGTAAGGCCACTCAGGGCGTTGCTGATTATATCGTGTCAAAGGGACAGGAAGCTATGGACAAGGGTGTTGTTATTGCCCATGATCCAAGGCATTTTTCAAGAGAGTTTTCAGAACTGGCAGCAGGTATATTTGCGGCAAATGGCATCAAAGTGTATACCTTCCCGAGCCTTCGCCCTACACCTGAACTGGCATTTCTTATCAGGAGACTTGGTACTGTTTCGGGTATCAACATTACTGCTTCTCATAATCCTAAGGATTACAACGGATACAAGGCATATTGGGATGACGGATGTCAGGTTTCTGCAGAGGTTGCGGATGGTATGACAGAATGCATCAATGCTGTAGATATTTGGAGCGGAATCAAAAAATCAGATTATGATGAGGGCGTAAAGGCCGGCAAGATCATAGTGCTTGGCGAGGAATATGACAGGGAATACCTGGATAAGATCGAGAGCCTTGCAATACATGAAGGCGATGAGCTTGATCTTTCTATTCCGCTTGTTTACACGCCTCTTAATGGATGTGGCTCGATTCCATTCAGGCAGATGCTTAACGACAGGGGATTTAATAACTGGAAGATTGTTCCTGAGCAGGAGAATCCGGACCCTGACTTTACAACAGTCGGATATCCGAATCCTGAGGATCCCAAGGCATTTGCTCTTTCCGAGAAGTACGGAAGAGAGTTTGGGGCAGAGCTCTTAATGGCTACAGACCCAGATTCAGACAGATTTGCCATTGAGATCAGAGATAATGATGGCAACTATGTTCCTCTTAATGGTAACCAGACAGGATATCTTCTTGTAAACTATGTGCTTGAGGGACATAAGACGGCAGGCACTCTTCCAAAGAAGGGTGCTATGGTTAAGTCCATTGTTACGTCAACTCTTTCAACAATAATTGCGAAAGCTTACGGAGTTGAGATGTTTGAGACTCTTACGGGCTTTAAGAATATTTGCGGCAAGATTCCATACCTTCATGAGAATGATTATCAGTATCTGTTTGGCTATGAAGAGTCTGTTGGATACGCAGCATGTGAAGATATTCGTGATAAAGACGGAATTTCTGCCGGAATGCTCGTTGCAGAGGCTGCTGCATATTATCGCAAGCAGGGCAAGACTCTTTGGGATGTGCTTAACGAGATCTATGCAAAGTACGGCTACTTTGCAGAGGATGAACCCAATATTGTACTTGAGGGAATTCCCGGAGCGCAGCGAATTCAGCGTATGATGAAGTACTTCAGGGAGAACCTTCCAACAGAGGTTGCCGGCATTAAGGTTGACAAGGTGATCGATTACATCAATGGCTATGAGGATATTCCTCCTCAGAATGCGATAAGACTGTTCCTTGAAAACGGTTCATGGTTTGCAATAAGACCAAGCGGTACAGAGCCCAAGATCAAGTTCTATTTCTATTCAAACCAGGATTCCAGAGAGAATGCTCTTAGGACAAACGCCAACATCAGGACGGCGATCTTTGACCTGATAAATTCTGTGGAATAAAGGAGAAATAACAATGAGTGAACATACTCACACATACACTCACGAACATGAGCATACCCATGGCGGTCAGGGACATGCACATGAGCATACACACACATATACTCATGACCATGAGGGCGGTGACAAAGAGCACACCCATGCAGAGCATGATCACGACCATGAGGCAGCACATGACCATCACCACGCACCTATGGAGAACAAGGATCAGGTTCTTGCGCTTCTCGACTACACCTTAAAGCACAATTTAAGCCATGCTGACGAGCTCACAAGACTGGCAGATAAGCTAAAAGGCTTTGGTTTTGCAGAGGCTGCAGATAAGGTGACAGAGGCAGAAGGTTTCTTCACAAACGGAAACAAGTGCCTGGAGGAAGCCCTGGGACTGCTCAAGAAGGATTGATAAGAAAGGAAGGAAAAGGAAATGTGTCTTTCCACAGCCTACAGAGATTCCAAGCCGGATGAGGTTTTAATGGAATACGTAAGTGCCATCAACATTGATGGTGAGGAAGTGACTCTCACCGATCTTATGGGTGAGAAAAAGACCTTTAAAGGCAGGCTCACTTTTGCCGACCTTACAGGTGCAGTTATCAGAATAGACTGCTGACAAAAAGAAATAAAGGCAATAAAAAAGGATTGTTGCAAAACACGAATATGCTTTGCAACAATCCTATTATTTTGCCTTAATTACTCCACGCTTTCCTTCATGGAATATGGCATTGCAGTTGCCTCAGGACGCTTCATGTTGTCGAAACGCTTGATCATGAGAGGCTCCCAAATGTAGTACATGAACTTTCCATCAAGATCATAATAGAAAACTGCAAACAGGATGCCGTATATCAAAAGGCCGATCCTGAAAATTTTAAAGAAAACTTTTAATAATTTATTCATAGTACTCTCCCTTATATTACCAGCTCATTGAGTCATCGAAATCCAGAAGTGTAGGATCAAGTGGCTCTTCGCGCATAACTGTGGTCATGTAATCATTGATGATATCACGGATCTCTGCGCGGGATACGGTTCTCTTGTCCGGAAGAGCGTGAGGAACCCAGATAGCATGGATATTACGCTTTCTGAACTCATCCTCAAATACTCCGTGGATACCCTGCATACCCTTGCACTGAAGCTGGTCATACATGATAACCATATCGCAGTTAAATCTCTCCATGTAATCAAACAGTGAAAGAATGTGCTCGTGTCCACCAACGGCCATGGCACGCATAGGTGCCTTCTCGTTGAACCATGAAAGATCCTCAAGGGCGTGCTCGTAAGTATCTGTTCTAAGATACTGGTCAAACATAAGTGAATCCATGTTGATGACACAGTTGATACCCCAGCAGTTGTATGCCCATGTGCACCAGTGTGAATAGTACAGAGGTGCGCAGCTCCATGCGATGGCACGGTGTCTGGTCTTAGGGAAGGTCTCAATCTTATTCTTGACGGTTCTGTCCATGATGCGCTTAACGTGTGCATCCATCTCATGCCAGATAGGTCTGTCGCCGTCCTGTGAATAGTAGATTCTGTAAAGGGCCTGAGCAACACCTGTAATAGGATAGTAAGGTGTGTTAGCTGCAACGTCCCACTTCTCCCACTCGAACTCTGTGAGTTTGTTGAAGTTCTTGGCGTGCTCGATGTACTGATCCCAATCCATCTTGATGCCAAAGTTCTCTTCGACGAATTTCCATGCGCCTTCGATCTCTTTCTGGCAGTGCTTCTGAACGAGAGGATCATCATATCTCATTGGCTGAGGCATAGCATAGAGCGGGCGGTTAAGGAACCAGTCCTGAAGAACTGAAGTTGCTACGGAACCGTCACAGGCCTCATTGGTTGTGAGCATTACAGGGCTGTAATCAGGGTAGTCATCCTGAACAAACAGACCGTACTCAGCCTGACACATTGGGCATGGGTCAGCAGGGAGTCCGATTGACTGAGCTGCATCGATATAGTTAAGAACAGTGTGGCTGTTTACGTGTACAGAAACGAAGTAGGGAATCATCTCCAGAGCTACATCGTCCAGTTGATCTCTCCAGCCATAGAAGATATTTCCGCTAAGTGTCTCGTTGTGGGCAATTGTCTTTTTCCAAGTTTCGTTGGCTTCACCGCCGTGAGTCTTCTTGTCGGCTTCAAACATTCTCATGAACTGTCTGATGGTCTCGCTTACCATTCCGCGATAGTGCCAAGCGGAAGCCTTCATTGCATCGCCTCTTGCACCTTCAAGACCTCTGTCGAACCAGTGCATAACAGTAAGGTATGTCTGGCCCATCCAGCGATAGCGCATTGTTCCCTTTGCGAAGTCTACAACTCCCTTAGGACCGTGGCCGTACTTCATGATATCTGTAACCATGTGAGCGTAGTTGTAAAGCCAGATCATGTTGAAGTAGTACATGGTATCGTTGAAACCACGCCACTCACGGTGCTTGTAAAGACCTGTGTTTCCAACATACAGATCACCAAGTCTTCTCTCCTCATGAGGCTTGCCATACCAGAAATCATGGGCAGCCTTCTTGGGATCAAAGGGTTTATTCTTTTCTTCGGGACTCTTTTCTACAACAAAGAGTTCGCGGTATTTTGCTTTGACGTCTTTAAGAGTGATACCCATTATTCTGCATCCTCCTTTTGAATATTCTTGAGCTCGATGCTCTCAACGAAGGCCTGGAATCTTGTACGAAGCTGTCCAACGGCGTTGTTGACGTATTCCTTCTCGATGGAGCATACAGGATATCCGAAGTCTCTCTGAAGGATTATTGTATCGATTGTTCTTTCATAGCTCCAGTACTCGCAGAACTTCATCTGTGAAATGATGATACCGTCTGCCTTGTACTCCTTAGCGATGTCAGCCAGGAACTTCTTTCTGTCACGCATGATGTGCTGATCCATGAATCTTGGGCACTGGCTGGTCTCAAGGTAGTGGCGGGCAATAGCGCGAAGAGGCTTTTCACCCTCTTTTACCACGATCTCCTCACGTCCTGGGATTGAACCATAGCAATATCTGTCAGCAACAACTAAAGCGCCGCAGTCCTCAATGAGCTTGATGAAATCAGGATCATCCTCTTCAGAACCTGTAAGGACAACCTTGCATCTGTAGTTCTTCTTGGAATCCGGTTTACGTGTCTTAAGCTGCTTAGCAATATCCTTAAGCATGTCAATAATGAGGTACTTAGGACAAACCTGAGTGCACAGCTGGATGATCGCAAACTCCCATCCTGTGATAGTGGGATTATCGAGCTTGCGGTAGCTGCCAATCTCCTGAATGAGTCTGCAGACTTCATTGTGCTCTTCAATAGCTTTTAAAAGAGCTTCATCACTTGTGTCAATTCCGAAATGCTCGCTGAGTTTATCAAGAACGTGATCCTGGAGCTGTGATTCATAGTGCTCGATAGAGTTTTCGTTCTTCTTAAATGGAACATCAGTAAACTCGCAGAAGAAATCAGGGTTTTTAATGATATCCATCAGCTGCAGATGCTCTTGGAATCTACAGGTTACTGTACAGGTTTCTGTTGCCATCTGGGCATCGATGAAGTTGAAACCTCCCTCAAGGGCCCTCTCTAAAAGGCAGCGTCCGTACATACAGGTACGGTTGGACATGTAGTAGGTTGCCATATCCGGCGACCCACTTCTGGGCGCACGAAGACGTACAGAGAAGCATCCGGGCAGGTCAAGCAGTACTTCAGGCATAAAGTAACATGTGTAGCCAAGAGCGCGCTTTCCCTCTTCCCTGGCCTTGCGGACAAGGGGGTTGTTTGCTTCCTGCAACAGGTCCTCGAGCTCAAAAATGTGCACGAGATCTTTCATTTGTTGCTTTTCTCCTTACCTAATAAAATTAGATTAAAAAAGCAAATGCCGGCGTTGGGCATTTTGCTAAAAAAATGTTTGTGAAACACAACGTAATAATATCATATATCCACAAAACTTGGAATAATATCATAATACACTTGTGGAATTTTTTCAAACCATTATAATGAGATGGGGTATATCTATTAATCCAGGGGGGATTTTATGTCGAACAATACCGTAGTTATTGCATTGGCGGGCAAAGGCGGCGTTGGAAAGACGTCTCTTTCGGCTGCCATTGTACGACTCCTCACGGAAAAAAGACCCGACGCTAAGATTCTGGCTATTGACGCAGATCCTGCGGTGGGTCTTTCTGTCGCGTTAGGAGTTGAAGTTACCGAGACTTTGGATCAGATCCGAAAAAGGGTTGCAGAGGATGTGACCGGCAAGCTTAAGGACACGCAGGATATTCTTGCAGAAGCTAAATTCCGACTCTATGATGCAATGGAGGAGAGAAGAGGCTTTGCATTTCTTGCTATAGGAAGGCCTGAAGCTGCCGGCTGTTATTGTGCCATCAATACCTACCTTAAGAAGGTCATTGAGATGCTTGTAGATGACTTTGATTATGTGGTTATCGATGGAGAGGCAGGGATTGAGCAGATCAACAGAAGAGTACTTGAAAAGGTCACTCACCTTGTCTGTGTTTCGGACCAGAGCCAGAAGGGACTTAAGATCATTGAAACAATAAGAAATGTGGCCGATGAACTCGTTATGTACGATGAAGTGGGCCTTATTGTGAACAGAGCTCTTTTCCCTGATCGCATTACGGAAAAAGAGATTGGTGGAGTTCGTATCGTATCAGTTATCCCGCAGGACGACGTTATGACCTATAACGATGTCGAGGGCAAAAATGTTTTCGAACTTCCACAGGATACTGGAATTTTAAAGGGTGCAGATGAAGCCCTTAGAAATTTATATGTTTATTAAAGGCATAGAAAGGAGGTAGCCGTGCAGGATTTAAAACATCTTATTACATTCGAAAATCTTTTGGATGATGCTGCAAATGATCTTGTTAAGCAGGCACAGGCTGAGGGACAGTATGCTATCGGGTATACCTGTTACCACATGCCGGAGGTACTGCTCAACGTTGATAATTGCTTTTCAACCCGTATGCGAGCCCCGCGTACAGGCTCCATAGACATATCTACTTATTATATGTCCAATTATACCTGCGAATTCGCAAGAGCTCTTTTAGAGAGAGGAATTGAAGGTGGATATGAATATCTTGATGGAATTGCCGGAGTAGATGCTTGCTCAGCCATGAACAGATGCTATGAGCACCTTGAAGTTCTTGACTGCAACAAGAAACCACATTTCTTCGTTACCCACACAGATGTACCTTACAAGGTTGAAGATTACAATGTGGATCAGGTTGCAACTCAGATGCGCCTCAGGGTTTTGGATGTATTGCACGAGAAGCTTGGTACCGATGTATCGGACGAAGCTATCAGAAAAGCAGTTAAGGAACACAACGAGCTTTGCAAAGTAATTACAGAAATCGGAAACTTCAGGAAGTTGGAGAATCCGCCAATAACAGGATATGAGTTCCACGTTATCTGTCTTGTCAGCTATTGCTGCCCGACAGCCAAGATCCTTCCGCTTCTTAAGGAGACACTTGCTGAGATCAAAAAGAGGAAGGTCGACAAAAAGCCATGGTTCAGAGCAAGAGTTGCTGTAGTTGGATCAGAGGTTGACGATCTTAACTTCACTAGACTTCTTGAAGAGTCGGGAGCGATGGTAGTAGCAGACAGATATTGCTACGGATCATTCCCTGGAAGAGAAGTTATAGAGCTCAATGATGAAGAGGATGTTGTCAAGCAGATTGCAAGACATTACATGAAGACTTCCGAGTGTCCAAGATACATGGCTGAGGAGAAGATTCAGCAGAGAAGAGATACTGCAGACAGACTGGCAAAAGAGTATGGCGCAGACGGAATCATCTTCGAGCAGATGAAGTACTGTGACTTCTGGGCATTTGAAAGACCTTTGGCAAGCCACATTCTTACTGAGGAGTATGGATGGCCTACACTTTCAATCGACAGGTCCTACAACGTACACAATTCCGGACAGCTGCGAACACGTTTCCAGGCTTTTGTTGAGGCTCTTGAGATAAAACGCATCAGAAAAGCTAATGCGGATAAACAGGAGGTACCTGTATGAAGTATATCGATCCCAAGAATTTTCGATTAAAAGACAATATTAACTGGAAAGCTCAGGGTGAGAACATTAAGGAGATCGCCGGAATCGTCTCCGACATGATAAAGGAAACGGACTGGACTGATGTTGCCAAGTCTATGGGCAAGGACGCAAAGAGATTTGGTAAGCGCCTTAGCTACGAGGCAGATCTTCTTAAGAACATGTCTCCTGACGAGATAAAAGACCTTTTGATCAACGGTGAGAAACAGCTTGGTAAGCTCTACGCAAACGGCAAAATGGCCACTGTAAGACGTGAGTGGAGAGGTGTTAAGGATACCGGAGTAGATTTCTACGAATGGGGAAGAATGTGGGCAATGCTTCTTGCTACTTTCTCCAAGGATCTTGTTCCGGCTATGATGGGTGCTGTGCACTACAGATGGATGATCTCATACTTCTGCTGCCATTCCTTCATGGATAAGAACACCATGGGACTTCGCGGAAGAGCGCTCAAGATGCACCACGAGCTTATCTATGCAATATTCAGATATGTTGCAGAGAATCTAGTTCTTCTTATGAAGGCAGATGAGAAGGTTGGTAACAGCACAGATCTTTCCAAGAAGATAGTTCTTTTCGATGAGATGACAATGTCCCAGATTATGGCAGGATTCCCTGATCTTATCGGAATTCCTTATCAGCTGATGCCTGTATTCCTTCTTTCCGAGATAGACCAGCTGGCATGTATGCCATACATTGATGCGATCGAGTCCTATGGACTTCCATCAGACACATGCCCTGTTCCTTCATCAGAGTGTGGAGCAGTTGTTGTTGATGCACTTCCTCACATGGGCGCATGCTTCATTTCAAGCTCAATGCCTTGTGATGGATCTGTAATGGCATCATCTTACACAAGCCGCAGATTCAAGGATCTTCCTACATACCATCTTGCATTCCCTGTAAGATATGAGGATGAGTCCATTATGGATGCAGCGGTAAAAGACATTCAGGGCTGCATTAAGTTTATCGAAGAGAATACCGGAGCAAAGTGGAGCTGGGATGCATACTTTGCTGCAATGAAGAGATTCAACGAAGAGACCAAATATGAGCTTCAGAAATGGGAGATCAACCAGACTCCTAATCCACAGCTCATCGGACCATGCTACGAGCTGTTCCGTAAGTGGAATTACGAGATGGATGGAGGTCTTGATCCCAGAATCATTTCAACCTTCAAGAAGGTTGACAAGCTTATGCTTAAGGCATATGAGAACAAGGATGAAGCTTGGCGTGGCAAGATGAAGTACAGAGCTATCGTTTGGTCAATTCCTGCTCACTATTATGCAAACTTCTCTAACTGGGCTGCTAACTGTTGGGGAGTAGACATCCTGGTAGAGATGGAGTCACTGAACTTTACCAAGCCTCTTGAGACAGAGAACAAGGACGAGGCCCTTAAGGACCTTGCAAGACTCTATGAGCGTATGGTAATGAGACGTCACACAAACGGTGGTTATGACCACGTTGTTACTGAGCTTTGGAGACAGTGTGAAGCATGGAATGTAGATTTCGTTCTTATGTATCAGCACGTATCCTGCAAGAACATGGCTACAGTTCAGGGACTTTTCGAGGATCAGGCAAGGGAGAGAGGCATCAAGCTTCTTTGGTGCAGCCACGACCTTATGGATCCAAGAACAGTATCCAGAAAAGATATGAGAGCTGAATTCAATGAATTCATGAGAACAGTAATGAAGGCAGAGCCTGTAGATCCGTCACTAGTAGACTTTGAAGACGATACTACATGGTGAGCAGAACATATGATAATTTTTTTAGGAGGATTTATTTAAAATGAAATACTTTGGTGGATGTGATGTGGGATCAACCTACACAAAAGCAGTAATTATCGATGAGAATGGCAAGATGGTTGCCGGCACAACTATAAAGAGCAAGATCATAGCTCAGGAATCAGCTGAGATGGCTATGAAGGAAGTTGTAGATCAGGTAGAGGGACTTAAGAGCTCAAAGGATCTTGAGTACCTTATCGGAACAGGTTATGGACGTAACAAGGTTCCTTTCGCTGATGAGAACATCTCTGAGATTTCTTGCCACGCTATGGGCGTACATGTAACAAACCCTTCAGTTAAGGCTATCATCGATATCGGTGGACAGGACGTTAAGGGTATCTCAATCGATACAGACGGAACAGTTAAGAACTTTGCCATGAACGACAAGTGTGCAGCAGGAACAGGACGTTTCTTCGAGGCTATGGCTCGTTCATTCGAGATGACTCTTGAGCAGTTCTCAAACCTTTCACTTTCTGCCAAGAATGTTATTCCTATCACAGCTCAGTGTACAGTTTTCGCTGAGTCTGAGGTCATTACTCTCGTTGGTGAAGGAAAGCCTATGGATGAGATCGCAGCAGGTATCGAGATGGCTGTTGCTAAGAGATGCTTCGTAATGTCCAAGAAGGCTGGTGCTACAGATTCAATCACACTGACAGGTGGATGCGCAAAGAATGCAGGTCTTAAGGCTGCTATCGAGCAGGTTCTTAAGCTCAAGGTTGTTGAGCTTTCAACAGATCCTCAGCTCATGGGAGCACTTGGTGCTGCTGAGTATGCAAGACAGAAAGGCCTTGCAAAGTAAGAAAGGACTTTTAAAGGATGAGTAAGACTATAAAGATCATCTTCAAAATAGTAAAAATCCTTACCATTGTTACCGGAATACTTTTTGTTGTATATTTCTGGAACCTTGACCAGAAGCTTATGGCATGGGCATACACTCAGGTTAACAGGATATTCGACCGCAAGAAGATGGACATTAAGTTCTGATCGGAGTGTAGTTTATGAAGTTATATGATAATTTGATCGACGTGACCATGAGCGAGCTTGAAAAAGCCTCCGGCAAAAAGACAGCCTACAACAGAGGTGATGCCTGGAAGTGCCTTAGCAGCTCCGAGTTCATTATGCAAAGAGACGCCGCTTTAGAGCTTGGCGGCGCTGGACTTCCTTCTGTTAACTATACCTGTGTCACAACCACAGGTAAGGTTACAGAGGACGAAGTACTGGTCTATGGAAAAGACATCCGTGAGATTAATGGCGATACCTCTTTTGCAAGAATAGTAATCCTTGAGACCGGAGACCTGGGCGAGGATGAAGATCAGGAGAAGGCTTTTCAGGCTATCAGAAATCTCGAGTTTGTGAGATACCATGTATTTCCGGAAGGCTATATGGTAAGAGTTTCTTCCCAGAGCAATCAGGAGCAGGTCCGCATCAGCAGCGATGCTCTTAAGAAGGGGATCAGTTTTGCCAAGGTTGGCGCAGCATATATCTCCAAGTACAAAGAGCTTGATCTGGTGAAGAACGTCAGGGTCATCTTTATTACAGAAAAAGAGCTTGTTGAGACTCTTATGCCTAATGCAGATAAAGTGGACGCTATTACCAGGACACTCACCCACATTCTTGACGGAATGCCAACTGACTGCGGTCATTGCAGCATGAAGCCTGTATGTGATGAGGTTGAGGGAATGCGCGAACTGCATTTAGGAAAAAAGAAATAAATATAATTATGAAAGGAAAGGCTCAATGAAACAAGAATACGAATCATTGTTCACCCCCTGGAAGGTGGGAAACCTTGAGATCAAGAACAGAATTGTTCTGGCTCCTATGGGCGGCACATGTATTTTTGGCTGGATGGAGCCCGGCGGAAGCCATTTCGACAAAGAGGCAGCCAGACTTCTCCTTAAGATAGCCAAGCATGACTGCGGTCTTATCATCCCGGGCATTGCTCCTGTTAAGGACATGCTTGGAGGAAAGTGGCTTTATCAGAACAAGCGCAAGTTCAAAGAGCTGGCTGAGTTCATGGACGAGCTCCATGCTACAGGTGCCAAGATGTTCGTTCAGATGACTGCAGGTTTTGGCAGATCATTTGCACTTACAGAGCCACTGGCAATGCTTGCAAAGAACAAGGCGCTCAATACACTGGCTAAGCCTTATATTGATGCTGAGTATCTTACAGCAGCTCCATCAGTTCTTCCTAATCGCTGGGCTGATGACGTAACAACACGTGCTATCACAGAAAAAGAGATAAAGGATATTATCTATGCTTTCGGTGAGACAGCAAGACTTTGCAAGGAGGCCGGCGTTGACGGTGTTGAAGTACACGCTGTTCACGAGGGATACCTGCTTGACCAGTTCACACTCAAGTACACCAATAAGCGTACAGATGACTGGGGCGGATCATTTGAGAACCGTTACCGTTTTGCAGTAGAGATCGTAAAAGAGATCAAGAAGACTTGTGGGGAAGACTTCCCTGTATCTCTTAGATATTCCGTAAGATCCATGACTAAGGCATTCCAGTATGGAGCTATGCCTGGCGAGGAATTCGATGAGATCGGAAGAGATATGGAAGAGTCAGAGCGCGCAGCAAAGTATCTTCAGGATGCTGGCTACGATATGCTCAACTGTGACAACGGAACCTATGACGCATGGTACTGGGCACATCCACCGCAGTATATGCCACAGAACTGCAACCTTGCTGATGTTGAGCACATCAAGAAGTTTGTAGATATTCCTGTTGTATGTGCAGGTAAGATGGAGCCAGACGTTGGAGCAGAGGCTATCAGAGAAGGCGGCATCGATGCTATGGCTGTCGGAAGACAGTTCCTTGCTGATCCTAAGTGGGTAACCAAGCTTAAGAGAGGCTTAGAGGAAGAAATCCGTCCATGTATCTGCTGTCACTCAGCTTGCTTTAACCTTACAAAGCACAACGGAACAGCCAATGATCAGGATCTTTCTGAGTCTGCCGGAATGTGCAAGTGCGCAGTTAATCCACGAAGCATGCAGAGCAAGAAATACAGAGTTAAACCCACTGAGAATCCAAAGAAGGTTGCAATCATCGGTGGTGGTATAGGTGGTATGGAAGCAGCAAGAATCCTTGCACTTCGTGGCCACAATCCTGAGATTTATGAGAAGACAGGAGAGCTTGGTGGTGTATTCATCGCAGCAGCAGCTCCTGAGTTCAAAGAGAAGGATAAGCAGCTCATCGCATGGCAGAAGCACCAGCTTAAAAAGCTTGGCGTTAAGATTCACCTTAACTACGAGGTAAGAACTGACAGCCTTCCAGCTGCAGATGAGTACATCATCGCAACCGGTGCTGAAGCTAACAGGATCCCGATTCCTGGAGCAGCTGAGTATGCTATGGATGCAACAGATTACCTTCTTGGCAAGAAGTCAGTTGGTAAAGATGTTGTTATCATCGGTGGTGGACTTACAGGCTGCGAGATCGCTCTTGACCTGTTCAGAAAGGGTAAGAATCCTCAGATCGTAGAGATGAAGGATGACCTTATCGCAGTTAAGAACATGTGCCTTGCTAACACAAGTTACCTTCGTGACTGCTTCAAGACCAACAAGGTTCCGGTATACTTAAATGCCGGTGTTAAGCAGATCAATGAGGACAGTGTAGAGGTTAACCTCAAGGATGGAAGAACAATCAAGCTTCCTGCAGACAACGTTATCATGTCAGTAGGATATCATCCAATTCCTCTTCTTCAGGCTGCCAAGAATGTACATCTTCTGGGCGACTGCCAGAAGGTTGGAAACGTTCGTTCCGCAATCTGGGGCGCATGGGATATAGCAATGAATATCTGATAAAAGATATGCAAAATAGAAGACCCTGATCCGTATGGACCAGGGTCTTTATTGTTATAGTCGGACGCTAATTCCAAGTTTTTCGTGCATTTCCTTTTTTCTCTCATACATTCTCTGGTCTGCGAGAAGGTATACTTCATGGGAGGATGATCCTTCAGGACATTCGTGCCTGAAAGCGTGCCCCGTTGCTACACTTCTGTGGTACTCAGTGTAAAGAGCGTTCATTACATTAAGGGCGCTGGTCATTTTGTTAAGTAGAGCATTCACATCTTTTTCGGTAGAATTCTTAAGTATCACCACAAACTCATCGCCGCCGATTCTGGCGCAGAATCCTGCTTCCTCGAATGTAGTAGTAAGGACCTTGGAGAAGTCTTTTATATACTTATCTCCGGAAGGGTGACCGAATTTATCATTTACTGTTTTGAGCCCATTTAAGTCAACGCTGATAATGCAGTAGTCCAGATCGGTTGAGTTCAGATCTTCCAGAACTTTATCGGATTTCGCTCTGTTTGGAAGATTGGTGAGTCCATCGGCATATGCCAGGTGAGAAAGTGATGCGACCTCCTGTCTCTGGGCATATGCATTAGTGATAAACATCAGATAATTGGCAAGCTGGCACATTACAAATAGCAGACATCCGGTATCTATTAAAACAATTCCAATAAACTCAGAGTAGCGAATATGAATGGTTCCCAACATATAAAAGACAAGATGTGATATCTCAGCTATTGCAAAGGCAACAATTCCAACCATCTGTATCATACCTGAAGTAGATATGTCTCTTTTTTTCAGGTTCCTGATGAGGTAGTACATGATAAGTACAAAGCCCATGACTGCAATAATATGGTACATGGGAAGAGTGACTCTAAGGTGAATATTAAACAGATAGTGAAGTACATACTGCGTAAGGCTAACGCCTGCAGTGAGGGCAGCAAAAGCAAGATATAGTTTCCTGTTCTCAATCTTCTGAATGAAGTACATCATCAGATAGCAGTACGGAACGATAAGGTATAGTGTAAAATATTCTATCTGTGTCTCATACGGAGTGTATATAAAAGGTGACAGGACGCTGTAGTATGATAGGATCCAGGCCGACAGATTCATACAGAAGACTGAACCTATCAAAAAGGCCTTGATATCAGGGACTGAGCTCACAAAGAACATTGTTATACAGAAGAATGCTGCACCAAAAATCATGAGGAACATTCCTGTAGTAATGATCATCAGGTTGTCGTTTATAAATTTGCTTTCCACATCAGGCTGACTTCCCATTGTTGGGGCTGCAAGACTTGAGAAAGCATCATTTTCTCCGACTTTCATTATCATCTTAAACTCCCGGCCCTGGTAATTAAGAGGCAGGGTGATAAAATGATACATTTTTCCTATGAATTTCTGGTTCTGATAAAGATCCTGCCCAAAGTCATACAGGCATTCGTCATCAATATAACAGCGAAGCGTAGTATACCTGCTCCTGAAAAGGATTACAGGAAACGGAATGTCGCCATCATCGGGAAGGGGCAGGGTCATGGTTATGTCGTCTCCCCGTTTGAGATTGCTATCCATTATTTTATAAAACTCAAAGAGATTAACATCCTCATGGACACTGCTGTTTATGGATACAGTCCAGCCATCTTCAAGCTCAAGAACAGGATAAGTCGGATGGTAGGAAAGACAAAAACCAATAAGGGCGCTTACAAATATCGCCATAACTATTGATAATGAAATTGCCAGAAGGCGCTTTTTATTCATCAGCAGCACCTCCTTTATCCAACAGTTTGTCCATTAGATCATTGTATAGTCTTCCCAGGGATTGCTTGTGATGCTGATTCTTCATAACATACATGCGCTGGTCGGCAAGAAGATATACTTTCTGCGCACTGGGATTAGACTTTAGCTCTTTTTCCTTGCTGGAAGCATAGCCCCATGAAGCTGAGAAACGAAGTTTTGACCCGGAACTGTTTTTTATATTCATAAGATCTACGAAGCCGTCCAGATCTCTTTTCGTTCTTTCTTCGTCGATAAAAGGAAGGACAACGATAAATTCGTCGCCGCCCATTCTGCCAATGAGTGATGCATCGGTAAAGCTATTCTGAAGGATATCTGAAAAGCCACTAATGAGCTTGTCGCCCTGAGCGTGGCCGTAGTTATCGTTTGTATATTTGAGGTGATCAAGATCCAGGCTGATTATGGTATAGGTTCCGGACAGTTCTGCAAGAAACTGCTCACATTTGGATCTGTTGGAGATGCCTGTCAGAGCATCATTGTAAGCAAGACCTTCAAGCTGGATCTTTGAAGTAGATTCGTTTATGTATTCAATACAATGATAGAAGTAATTGAGAAGAAGGCACATGATGAAAACAAGTGCGCCAAAGGTCATGAAGGTGATATTTTCATTTACTTCGCCGGAACTTGCAAATTTCTTGATATTGAAATTGACTATGTCAATAAGAGCACAGACAAGGAAAACAATAAGACCGGTTATGAGGGTCTGTGTTGAGGTTATTCTGGTGCCGGTTGTATTGGTTTCTTTGGTGGATTTGTAGACGGAAATACAAAGGGATACTATGACAAAGACCCCTTCTATCAGGCCAATTACATGAAGCCATGAGACAAAATGACATATGTGCACAAGGTTTAATAGGTGAAGAATACTTGTTCCTAATCCAAAGATCAGGTTAATGATCATAAGGATGGTTCCTGTAGTCCTGAAAGGAGAGTAGCCTGCCACCAAAATGAAGCCAAGCACTACAGCAGGTAGCATGAAAAGAGAAAAGTATTCCACATGGGTATAAAATGCCGGATTGTCTGATAAGTACCAGAAAGAATCATTGAAGCAGAGAATATAGATTCCCATGAACAGTGAAGATAAGGCGCTGAAGAAAATGCTGTAGTCGCTGTATTTGGAGAAGGCAAGAAATGGCGCCATGATCATGAGCATGAAGCCAAGGTGGCAAAGATAAACTCCAACAACGAGAGGAACGCGTCTGGTCTGAACCATATTGTTCTTTATGTCATTATAGATTCCAAGGGTAACAGGCGAGAAACCGCCAAAGGCATTGTCCTCATGTGCGGTGATTTTTATAGTCAGCTCTTTTCCCTGATAATCATCAGGGAGCTGGACAAAGTTCTCCATCTTGGGTAGCATTTGACCCTTGGTTACATACTCTTCTCCGTAGGAGTAGATAAGCTCCTGATCAAGATATACCTCTACTGAGGATAAGATAGATTTAAATGCGATTGTTGCAGGAGAAATATCTACATCGGGAAGAGTCCTGGATAAAGTTATAACATCTCCCTTGTTGGCTACTCCAAGGCTGAAGTCGGGAAGATCGTCTGTGGTTTCTATATTGGAACCACGACTAATAGTCCAGCCGTCGTCCAGCTGGACTAAATCATTTTGTCTTGGTGTGTTGTACTTACTAGTGCCAAGTAACAGCATTAAAGAAACTACTATTCCTGCTGCTATCAATGACAAAAAAGCTGTGCGGATTCTTACTGCTGTCACAGTTAATCAATCCTCCTGCTTTTTTATATTTATTTCTTAGAAATGACCACTGCTTCCGCCATGGGTACTGCCGGAGCTGGATGTGTGGGTCGAGCTGCCTCCAAAGGATCCTTTGGATGAATCGTTCCTTGGTATAGGAGTTTTGCTAACGGTCTTGTGCAGGAACAGGTCCTGACTGGTAAGAACTCTTATACCCTGCTTGGAGTAACCTGTTGCACCGCTGTTCATTTTGACGGTATGCAGGTCGGATTTCATCTTCAGGATGGGGATAAGTGCAACTCCCAGTCCGATAAGGATGCTATATATACCAAAGCGCACATAGTCTGAGTCGGTCCTGATCTTCTTGGAGTTTACATCGTAGGCCGAGCCTTGTGAGTACTGATAAAGGAGGCTGTCGCAGCTGCTTACGTAGGTCTTGAAGGCGGAGTAATAATCGTTGTCCCGAAAGTCGCCGCTCATCTCGTCAATAAGATAATCAAGACCGTAGTCAGTAAAAGCACGGATCGCTTCTCCTCTTGTACTGAAGGCGTATTCCCTGTCATACATGCTCAGCATGAATAGAATACCGCTACCGTTATAGTCAGCGCCAAAGCCGTTGTAATCAAAGTAGTCGTCTGCAAAGCTCTGTATGTCACCATTGTGGTCGTCCACAGTAAGCAGAACCAGGTTGCAGCCCCACTTCTGGCTGGTCTGATCAAGCAGAAACAGGATTTCCTGTTCCTCGCTGTCAGAAAGAAGATCGGCATTGTCCAAAAGTCTTGGCTTTTGTCTTGTGGAAGGAACTGTATAGCTATCCCAGAGGTCATATGACGCAAAAGATCTGACTGAGAAGATAAAAGTCAGAAGAAATACGGCAAACAAAGCTCCGGAAAAGAGCTTTAAGTTGTGTTGTTTATTATTCATAGGTTGTACCTACATTCTTCAGCCAAACAAACTAAACAGTGCAAACGCTACAAGTGCCACTGCCCCGGCAATGGGGAAGTAGTACGTTGCTGCCCTTGATGTGGAGAAGGGAAGATTTCCAACAAATTTACCAGTCTGCCCGTTCATTGCAAAGAGGTAATTGTTTCCCTTCCAGCTGGTGTTTAGCACGTAAACCGGATAGAGAGCGTACTTGCTGGATTCATCCGAGGAAGTGCAGTTCTCGTTTTTGGGGTTTAGTGTTGCGTAGCCTGATATTGTATTTCTAAAGTCAACAATAGTAGAGTCATTCATTCTTTTGAGTGCTCTTGCTCTGTTTTCTTCAACAGAAACGTTGTATTTATTAGCGAGAAATCCTGCAAGATATCCCATATTGAATGGAATCATAGCACTCTGATCGAAGGGCTCTATTGATTCCATCAGATCATCAGGCATCTCCTTTGAGCCGTCCACAGGTACTTTTTCAAAACGTTCAGTACCGGAGCGCTCAACATCATAAAAGCTGGTCTCGGTATAGTTGTATTTTGAATCTGACCAGGTGCGGACCTTGGTGGCATTAAAAGAACCGGTATAGTGCTGGGTAGCATCATACAGCCAGAAAGGTACATAGATTCCCTTGATCTCGTCAATGTGGTTCTGGTCAAGGAACACCTTGGGAAGGAGTTTCTTTGATTTGACGTAGGTTTTATAACCCGCCATTGCATCTTCCTTGGTCTTGGTGAATGGAATGATGTAATCGGGGGTGAATTTGCCTGTGAATTTCTCGTTGACAACAACGTTGTTGCTGCAGAAAGGACATTTCATGGAGCCGAGGGATTCTGTTGCCAGAATCTCTCCACCACAAGAACCGCAGCTGTAAATATACATGGGCTGCGAGTTTTCTTCAGAAGCAGAGGACGATCCGGTGACATAATTGTCAGCGGACTCCCCTGCAGAATTTGAGTTGTGATTGGCTACATAGTCCTTTACATCAAATTCCGAATCGCAGAAGGGACATTTGATCTTCTGGGTCTTCGGATTAAATTCCATTGCCCCGCCACAGGCGGGGCATTCGTATTCGTGTAAGGCCATATCAGTCCTCGTATGCTAATAGACTTTAACTTACTGTGGTCTTGGTGAGCCGCAGTTTGTGCAGAAATTACCTGTGTTTACATTGCCGCATGAGCATGTCCAGCCGGCATCGGGTTTCTTTGAACCGCAGTTAGGGCAGAAATTGCCTGTGTTTACATTGCCACATGAGCATTTCCATGATCCTGCTGCTGATGGAGCTGCCATCTGAGGTTGAGGCTGAGGCTGTGCCTGCTGCTGCGCGCCCATTGCATAGAGCTGCTGAGCGTTCATTCCACCAGCCTGCTGAGCCATGTTCATTCCTGCAAATGCCATCATAGGGCCTGTTGCAGTGTTCTTGGCTGCATCCTGCATTGCCTGTGCCTGAGCACCAACTAAAGTAGCGGCTGCCATGTTAGGATTCTTAAGAGCACCGGCTCTCTGGAGCTCTTTGATGATCTTTTCGTCTTCTTCGGAAGCGTTAACTGAGCTTACACCGAAGTTGCTGATCTTGATGCCGTATGTACCTGTCCACTTGCTGGAAAGAACTTCATTGAGAGCATCAGCAATCTCAGTTGTATGTCCGGGAAGTGCACTGTAACGGATTCCCATCTCTGAGATCTTTGCAAATGCAGGCTGAAGTGCCGTGAGGAGCTCACTCTTAAGCTGAGATTCAATCTGATCTCTTCTGAACTCGTCGCTTACATTTCCAGCAAGGTTCTTGTAGAAAAGAACCGGGTCAACGATCTTGTAGCTGAATTCGCCGTGGCAACGGATATTGATATCCATGTCAAGGCCGACATTTGTATCTACAACACGGAAAGGAACAGGATTAACTGTGCCATACTTATTTCCAATGATGTCCTTGGTGTTGATGAAGTAAACGCGCTGATCCTTGGCTGTGCCGCCTGCGAAGCTGAGTCTCTTGTAGAATGTCTTGAATGAATTTACAATGTTCTCTCCCAGATCGCCATAGAAAACTGATGGCTCTGTAGAAGTATCGTAAACAAACTCTCCTGCCTCAGCACAGATTTCTGTAATCTGTCCCTGATCAACGAGGATCATACACTGACCTTCGTTTACTGCAACGATTGAACCATTAGAAATGATGTTCTCGTTGCCCTTTCCCTGTTTCTTTTTTGCCTTGGTGAGAAGCACATCAGAAGTGAGCGCATCGCAATAGAAATAGTCTCTCCACTGATCAGAGAGAACGCTGCCACCGGCTGAAAGTGCTGCTGAAATAAGCCCCATAACTGTCTCCTTTCACACTTAAAAACATTTGTTTTTATTCCGAATAGAATACACTCCGGTACCCTATATTTTCTCACATTTAAAAAGAAAATGCTATTACTTTATGCTAAACTAGTGGTGTATGAGCGCAAAAGATATATCTGTGACAATAAATGAATATGGAAAAACCATAACTCTTTTTGCACGTTCCGGAAGACTTCTAAAGGATCTTTTAAAGAAAGAGGGAATTGATGTCTCTTTTCCCTGCGGAGGACAGGGGAGGTGCGGAGGGTGCCGCATAAGGTTTGCCAAAGGTGCTCCAGAAGCCACATCTCTTGACAGGGCGTTTATTGGAGAAAGAGACATTGAGCAGGGATACAGGCTTCTTTGCAGGGCTGTTGTTACCGGTGACTGCGAGATAAATCTGGCTTCCATCAATGAAGAGGATATGGCCATACTGGAGTCAGGCCTTAAAATCGACAGATCCTTTGATGGGAAAAGAGCTATAGAGAGCCGTTTTGCTATCGCAGTAGACCTTGGAACCACCACCATAGCAGCTGCACTTGTCGAGAAAAACGGCGATGAGTTTAACGTAGTAAAGACTGGAAGCTGTGTCAACCACCAGAGAAAGTACGGCGCCGACGTTGTTTCAAGAATCTCGGCAGCTGAGGATGTAAAGGCCCTTAAGGATATGTCAGCGCTAGCTGTATCAGATATACATGCCCTGGTAAAAGAGCTTTTGGAGTGGGATGACAAGATCACGATTCCAAGGGAAAACGTTACGTTCATAACGATTGCCGGCAATACCACCATGGAAAATCTCTTTGCAGGAAGGGATGTATCCTGGCTTGGCAGGTATCCCTATACTCCGCCGCGCTTTGGCCTTGGCTATGAGAGGATGGAGGCCGATCCTTTCTTTATAGTGATGCCTGGGATTTCGGCCTTTGTGGGGGCTGATATTGTTTCCGGGATTTATTATTTGAGGAGTGCTGGCTACCGCACAAATAATGCTCTGTTTATCGATCTTGGAACCAATGGAGAGATGGTATATGCTGACGGCGAAAAGATGAAGGTTACATCAACTGCTGCAGGTCCTGTCTTTGAGGCGGGGGGCATATCCTGCGGAGTTCCATCCATTCCCGGGGCAATATGTCATGTGAAACTTGTCCAAGATGGGGATGATTTTTGTTGTAGTTATGAAACCATAGGCGATAAGGAGCCGATTGGCCTATGCGGGACAGGCGTTCTCGAGCTTGTGTCAGAGGCTGTAAGGGTAGGACTTGTTGATGCTACAGGTCTTTTGAATGACAGGTATTTTGATGAAGGATTTCCGGTAACTGATGATGGTAATGTAAGACTCACACAGCAGGATGTAAGGAATGTGCAGCTGGGAAAAGCAGCAATATACACCGGCGCAGTTGCCCTCCTTGAGGGAAAAATTCCTGACGTGGTATACCTTGCTGGAGGTTTTGGCAGCCACCTGGATCCGGAGTGTATAAGAAATTTGCGGATGTTTCCAGGGGAGTTTGATGGTAAGATAGTACCGGTGGGCAACACTTCTCTGATGGGTGCAATCTCTTTTTCCAAAAGAGCTCTTAAGGCAGAGGCGGAACTGGAAGCGGCAAAAGATGAGCTGGAACTTCTTGCTAAAAAGGCAGAAGTCGTGGAACTTGCCACCAGAGATGAGTTTGACAAAGAGTACATTGAAGCTATGAGCTTTTGACAATGATATGAATGATTAAGTATAGGAGGACAGGATATGCTTGACGAAAGATGGGTATTTTACAAGGATCAGAAGGCTGAGGATCAGGGAAATGGTGTGGTTAGAAGAGTTCTTGCCTACAATAAGGACCTTATGTGTGTTGAAAACACCTTTGAAAAAGGAGCTGTGGGAGCTCTCCACCATCACCCTCACACTCAGATAACTTATATTATCAGCGGCAAATTTGAGTTCGAGATCGATGGGGTTAAAAAGATAGTCGAAGCCGGGGATACAATGCTTAAGATGAATGGCGTGGAACATGGCTGCGTATGCCTTGAGGCGGGGAAACTCCTTGATATCTTTAACCCCATGAGAGAGGATTTTGTATGATATGTGATACCTGTGCCAATTATGTGTACGATGAGGACTGGGAGTGCTACACCTGTATGGTCAACATGGACGAGGATGACTACGGCAGGATGATGG
>JAEEGL016994504.1_pt1 | contig 22214 bp, 22 predicted proteins | sample 9134231 | NCBI WGS metagenome assembly JAEEGL01 (sample SAMN16246548, study PRJNA631951) | gut metagenome | biome: gut microbiome; feature: rumen; material: fiber-attached | host: Bos | place: Iran: Karaj | collected 2018-10 | reverse complement strand
GGGCACGGGCACGCCCATCAGGCCGAGGTTCTCGATGATGCTGAGAGATTCGTTCGACACGAGGGCGATCACCGCGGCGTCACGGATAAAATGGTACCCGATCAGGATATCCAGCCGGCACGCCACAAGCACCGTGAGCAGCATGCCGCCCTTGCGGAACAGCCCCTTCAGCCCAGCCTTGCTCTCCAGCGCGCCGGTTTCCGTTTTCGGCGAGTTTTTGAACACGCCGCCCACCACGATGCCCGTGATATAATCGATCGCCATGAAGATCACCAGGGTGGTAAGAGCGGCGTCCCAGCCGCCGAAAAGGCCCGCAACGCCAGCGCCCACGGCGCCGAGGCCTGCGCATAAAAGAAACGTTCTCATGTAAGCCCCACGCTCTTCCTGAGCACGCTCCTCGCGTCCGCCGCCGTCACCTTGCCGTCGCCGTCCACGTCACCGTTGATCCTCACCACCGCGTCAAATCCCGCCTTTTTCAGCTTTTCCGCATAAGCCTCGGCGTATTCCTTTTTGTTAAAGGCCCCCGCCTGAACGATGTATTTCGCGCCCTTCTCGCCGGGTTCGGTTGTGGTGGGTGTGGTCACCGTCTTCGTCATCTCCGCCTTCACGTCCGCCCTGAAGGTATCCATGCTCTTGCCGAACTTCGGGAACCAGTGCGCCACGTCGCCGTGGTTGCTGGCGATCCCCTTCTTCCAGCCTTCGCTGTGGTCGATCACGTTTTTCACGTCGATGCTGAACATCTTGCACAGGTAGGCGGTCATCTCCACGGCCTCCCGGTATACCTTGTTGAAGTAGACAGCGTCCGTCAGCCCGTCCTCGCAGATCTCAAAGGCGATGTGCGTGTTGTTGGAGCTGCCGCCGTTGTTCCAGCCCTTGCAGTCCCACGGTAAGATCTGATAGGTGGCGATGCTCCCGTCCTTCAGCTTGCCGATGAAGGCGTGGCAGCAGATCTGCTTGCCGCCGGGGTGATACGTGTTCCAGTAGTTTTTGTTCACGTTCTCGCCCAAAAGCCCGTCGTCCGGCCCCACGTACCGCTTCAGGTTCGGGTTGTTCGAGCCCGTTGAGTGCACCATAATGCCCTTCGGCGTCCACTTGGTGCCGTGATTTTTGATGTAACATTCGTTATTGGTCGCAAGTAATACGTGCAGATCCATTTTATTGCCCCCTTATAATATCTTCTTATCGCCGATGTACACCGCGCTGGCCTTCGTCGCGCCTACGTACACTTCCTTTGCCTGATTCGGGCCCACAAACAGGTTGCTCGCCGATTCTTCATACGTTATGTCCAGATACACCTCGTAGCCGGTGTTCAGCACATTCGCAAGCAAGGTGATCAGTTTGTATGCTTTGGATAGCCACGCGCTGCTCTCTTCATGCGTAAGCGTTACCGTGCCCGCGTGCGCTTGGATCACGTTGTACGTGCCTTTTTCCAGAGAGATCGTTTTTATTTGCGTCCGTTGGTCAGACGATGAATACGATGCTCTGTCTGTGCACGATAATCTCACATCTGTTATGCCGTCGCTGCCCCGTTTGCACACGTACCGCGCCGTCACCTGTGTGATCCACGCGCCCGGCGGCAGAAACGAAAGATCCACGTTCAGCAGGATATATCCGCTTTGACTCGTCGGCGCTGTGCTTTCGTTTCCGTCCCAGAGCCGCTGCACGTTTCCCCATTTATTTGATTCCTGTTTGTAGTAAACGCCGTAAGGCTGTATCGTTACCGTCGTTGCCATAGCTTTACACCACGATCGTGATCACGCTGTCCGCCGTGCCCGCCGCCGGCGCGCTGTTCGCCACCACTACGGTATACGCCTTCGCGCTGCCGGTCACCAGCTTGTCCGGCACGGTCGGGATCGTCGGCGTGTCGCTCAGATCGTTGTAGCTGCCGCTGGTCGCCACGTCCGCAAGGTCCGCCGTGTTCGCCTTCGCCGCGAGCGCCGTATATATTCCGCCGCTTTTTACCGGGCGAGGGCTGCCGCTTGTCGGCGTCGTGTCAAAACTCAGCGTATCCTGCTTTCCGGCGAGCGCCGTGTAAATACCGCCGCTCTTCACGGGGTTACTGCTGTTCTGGGTGGGGCTGTTGTCGAAGGTCAGCGTGTCCTGCTTGCCGGTCACCGCCGAATCCACGTAGGATTTCGATGCGTAATCCGCCAGCGCCGCGTTCACCGCCGCCGTGGTCGCGTATGCCGCAAGGCTCTGGTGCTCGGTGAGGTAGCTGCCTATCTCGAATACCTTCCACGTCCCTTCAATTTCCACAGTGGAATTAAGCGCCATTGTGTACCCGGAACCCGATTCCTCGTCTTTCCCTATCCATATCGCAAACACAGGCACGTCCGCGCTCACCCTGTCGTATCCGGTCGGTGCCTGCGATACGGTCGGCGAAATGTTTACGCCGATCAGTACGCAGTCGGGATCCGTTGCGTCCACCGCGCTGATCTCGCCGGGCACGACTGAATTAATATACTTTCCGGTATACGCCTGCGCAATGCTCTTCAGCTTTTCAAGATCCTGCTCCGTTACGTTTTCGGTTTGCGCATAGTATACGGTATCCGTGTTGTTGCCGAAGTATTCCGGCGGCGCCTCGTACACCGTTATGCCGGTGGTGGAGATCTGCCACTTCGTTATCTGCGGGTTTGTAAGAAATCCTGCGCCATTGGTCAGGTCCTCCGTATCCGTCGGGATATCCGGCGTGTCGTCCAGATCGTTATAGCTGCCGCTGGTCGCCACCGCCGCAAGGTCCGCCGATTTCGCGTAGCCGCTCAGATCCACTTCCGTTGTACCCAGAAACGTGAAACTGTTGTTGATGTACGCGTACATGTTCAGGTTTGATCCGCTCGTCGGCACCAGATAGACGTGCTCCGTGTCGGGATTCTGCACCGTAGGCACGCCGGTCTGCGGGTCGTATTCCCCGTTGCCGCACAGATAGTATTCAAACGAAGATACGCTGCCGATGGCCGCCGCGATCTGCGCCGTTACGTCCGCGGAATTTGCCTTCAGCGCCAGTGCCGCGTTCACCGTGGACGCGTCCGCCTTTGCGGAAAGCGCCGCTGCCAGCGCGTCGCTCGTTGCATAGTCGTTCAGATCCGTTTTCTTCGCGTATTCCAGCAGCTCCTGCGGCGTTGCAAAGCCCGCGCCGTTGGTCAGCTGTGCAGTATCCGTTGGCACGTCAGCCGCGTCCGCTTTGGTATCCAGCACGTTCTTCAGCACCTTGTTCTGTACCGGGTTTTCGCTCTGATCGCTCAGCACGCTGTCTACCGTAATTCCGGCGCCGCCGCTGCCCTGTCCGCCTTTCGCCAGTGCGTATGTAAAAAGATCCATTGCTTACCCTCCTACCTTCGTCCAGTCGGAACCGGTGAAATAATAGATATCGCCGGTATCCAGCTCAAAGAACAGGCTGTTCACGCCCACGTTCGCCCCGTTCACCGTTCCGGTTGGCTTCGTATCCGCGTGCAGCCCCTTGAATTCAAACTCCGCCGTGCCCGCGTGCTCCCCGATGATATTGTTTACAGTTACCATTTGTATTTCCTCCCTTATATAGTGGCCAGTGGCCGGTGACCAGTGGCCAGTACCGCCTTCGGCGGCTTTTTTATTCTCGTCTTGAATAAACCATTGCGCCAAAAAGCGCTGTCCCGGCTGCCGCAAGGCAGCTTTTTCTGGTCACTGACCACTGACCACTGGTCACTGCCCCGCCTGATAGCACGTTTCGATATATACGTACTCGTCGTCCTGGTCCGCGCTGCCAACGGCCACCGCGCCCATACCGAAGGTGGCATACCCCAGATGGTACCCTGCGCCGCTCCTGCCGGTCAGGCACGGCACGACCGCCACCGAATTCGCCGGGCCCGCCACGCCGCTGATCGAACCGAGCACCACGCTGTTCGATCCGATCCCCGCGCCCAGATCGATGGCGAGCTTTACGTATACGATATCACCAACCTGTTTGATGCTGCTCCACTGTACCGCAGCCCCGGTACGCTGCTGATCTATCGTAAAGCTGCCCGCCGCCGTTAAAGGAAGATCGGTTAAATCCGCTTTTTCCGCAAGCAGCCCGGTCATTTCTACCACCGTAAAATAGCGTTCGTCGTGGTCGTGGGCGGGCAGGCTCTCCCGCTGGGCGATATCCACCGTTTCTTCCACAAAGGCCTTCGTGGCGTAATCCGCATCGTTCTCGAAAGCGGAGACGTTTTCGGGCACCGTGGGCAGATCGGCGGTGCGCGCGCAGAGCGCAAGGGCGTCTTCCACCGCGGTAAGGGCGTTTTGCAGCGACCCCAGCGTGATCAGCCCGTCAGAGCCGGGGAAAGCGCCGTCCGTGGGGATGCTGCGCTCAACGTCGAACCCGAAGACCTCGCTCTTCACCACCTGCAGATCGTCGTTTTCCGCCACAATCTGCGCCAGCAGCCTGCCGCCGGCGTCCAGCACGCAGGCGGGCAGAAGATACTGCGCTTCACCGTTGGTGAGCGTGATCTCCGGCGTGAGGAAGCGCCGCCCCGCCGGGGACAGCAGCGCCAGACGGATACTGTGGCTCCGATAAGCGGCGTCCACCGAAAGGGTGAGGGTGCGCGCTGCGTTTTCACCGGCGTGCAGGTTTTTATCGTTCATTCTGATCTCCATATTCATCCTCCCGTGATCACGCTGAGCACCTGCCGGGCGGTAGATTCGCTGAGCTGCCCGTACCCGACCTGCTTGCGGATGTAATTCCACAGCGCCTCGTAGCCGCCGTAGGCGTAGGCCTCCTCCGCGCCCTTCTGAATGGTAACGTTCACCTTCTGCCGCAGGTTTTCGGCGTTGTCGGTGAAATTGCCGAGCAGTGAATAATCGCCGTATTCCGCAAGGGCGAGGGCCCGCTCGAACTGCTCGTTTTCTTTAAGGCGGCTCACGTCCACGCCGAGGGCCTCCAGCGCGGAATAATCGCCGTACTGCGCCAGCTGCGCCGCCGTTTTCAGCAGCGCGTTGTACTGCAGCTGCGCGGTATCCACCCCCAGGGCGTTCAGGTACGAATAATCGCCGTACTGCGCTGCGGCAGCCGCCTGAGAATAGGCGCGCGCATCCGAAAGGGACGAAAGATCCAGCCCCATCGCTTTCAGGAAGGAATCGTCGCCGTACCCGGCGGCGTAATCGGCCAGGTCCCGCACGTCGCCCCGGCGCAGGGCGGCGGAACTGAGGTCCATTTCTTCCATCGGGCCGTAATCGCCCAGCTTTGCGGCGTTGAAGGCAAGTTCCAGCCGGTCCGCAAAGCGGGCGTAATCCGTTTTATCGCGCTCGTTCAGGGCGGCAAGGGTATCCAGCTGATCCTCCCGCCCGGCGGCATGTTTTTCAAGGTTCAGCCGCTCGATATCCAGCGCGCGGTCCGTGAGCCCCTCCATGAAGCTGTTATATGCCGCGGCAGCGGCGGAGGCGGCGTAGGAACTGCCGTAGCCACCCGTGTTCCTGCTGGCGAGGCCGTAGGCGTTTTCGGCGGAGGCCTGGGCGTTTTTCTCGTACAGCTCCCGGTACTGGTTATAGAGCTTATCCGCGTTGATATTCAGCCCCGTTTCGCCGCCGTTTTCCAATAGCCCCGAAAGCACCGCTTCCCTCGCCGCTGCGGTTTTTTCATCCGGCTGATAGGCGTATGCGGGCGGTTTGGGCTCCGCAGGCGCCGAAGCCGCGATATCCGCCAGACGCGCGTCCGCCGAAGAAACGCGCCCGTCGCCGTCCAGATCCGCGCCGGGATCCACCGCGATTTTTTTCACAGCCATCTTCAGCAGCTGCTCCGGCGTATACTGTTTTCTCATGTTCTTTCTCTCTCCTCCAGAATCTTTTTGACCGTTCTCAGCATCGTATCCAGCCGCGCCACGTCGGCGTTCAGCTTATACAGCAGCGCGTAGATCCGCTGCGCCGTGAGCAGCTCGGATGAACCGCGCTCTTTCTTTTCATTGGACAAGAAAACGCACCTCCCCCGTTTTTTCGGTCACCAGACCCACGCTGTACACCGTTACGTCGCCCTCCCCCGAAAGGCGCAGCGAAAAACCAGCGCAGCGGGGCGTGTTCACCGGCACCGAGAACGCGCCGGTTTTCAGGCGGCGTATCGCGCACAGCGGGATCCACTGCCCGGCGTTGTCGCACCTGAGTTCCGCTTTGAATACCGCGTTCTCCCCCATCTCCACCCGGAACACTATCAGGCGCAGTATTGCGGTATTGCCGCCGGTCAGCTGCCCGGTCTCGGCGAACCAGTTCTTTTGCGGCGCGGTATCGAACCGGCAGACGAGATCCTGCGCTTCGGGGCCGATGATATTGCGCGCCGTACCGGCTTCGGAAGCGTTCAGCACCACGAACCGGTACGTGGGCGGCGCATCGCCCGATTGGCAGAGCATGAACACGGCACTGTCGATCAGCAGAAAGAAGCGCACGTTAAAATCGTCGTCCTCCACGTGCCAGAGCCCGGTGGCGGTATCGTAAACGTAGATGCGGCGCTCCCCCTTTTCGGCGGCGGCGAGGTAGTATTTGCCGCCGTAGGCAAAGGCCAGCGTATCCGTGAAGCCGTGGGTGGAGAACTCCGGCGAGATCACGTAGGGCAAAGCGCCGTCGTACACCGTTACGCCCGCCGCGCTCAGATAAAAGATTTTTTCGTTGAGCTGCACGCAGGTATCGCCGTGCCCCTGCGCCACGCCCCGGGCCGGGACCACGTTTACCGTGTAATCCTGCGGGGAAGCGCCGCTCACCCGGATCAGGTAGTTCTCTTTGAAAAAGATCAGCTCGCCGCCGGTGACCGCCGCGCCGGTAAACGCCCCCGGGCAGCCGAGGCTCACGGTGTAGCTGTCCGTAGAGATCCCGCTGAAGCGGTCCCACACCGTGGGGTCGCCCAGGGCGCTGGCGTAGATCTCGTTTACGAATTCCCCGTGTTCGTTTTTGCCGAAGCGGCAGCCCCACACGCGGTTTTCGTGCTCCACCGCGAAATCGAGGAGGGGCATGGTTTTTTGTACGCCCACCATGTATTCGCCCGGGGTGAGCGGGGCGGCGGTATAACGCAGCGTCATTCTGCCCTCCGAGACCCCGGTCACTTCCGCCGTAAAGGGCGTGGCGTTTGAAAGCGTTACCGTCACCATATCACCGGGCACGGCGTAATGCCCCGCCATGTTGTGCCCGATCGCCGGAAACAGGCTGCTCACCCGCTGCCACGCGCCGCCGGTATAGCGCATCAGCACGTATTCGTCACCCGAGATATCGGTATAGATATCATCCTCGGCGGGGTTCGCAGGGGCCGTATCCAGAAACGCGCCCGGGTCTACCCAGAGGCCGCCTTCGTTCACGTAGCCCACCTGCGCCCCCAGCAGCGCCTGGGAAAACGCGGCGTGGCGCACGCCGCAGGCGCCCGTTTCATCGGTGAGCACGTATTTGCCGTCCGGCACCACGAAGAAATTGCGCCCGAAGGGGATGATCTTCCGGTTGGCGGCCGCCGGGTCCAGGACCGCGTCCGCCACGATATTGCCGTAATAATACGTTTTATCGCCGGAGCACATGGCCACGGTGCCGTTCACCGCGGCGGCTGCGGTGAGAGGCGTCCCGGGCGAGAGAACGAGTTCTTCCACGTGGGTCTCATCCACCCGGCGGCCCCGGTAATACAAAAGCCTGTCCGGCCGCACGCTGAGCAGCGGGTATTTATCGGACGAGAGGTTCTTCATATCGTAAAACGCGCCGGTGCGCACCTTCTGGAGATGCTCGTACCCGTAAAAGAACGCGATGTTGCTTTTACGGCGCTGCAGCTCCTTCAGAAAGGGGAATCGCATATCGCACACCTCCCTCAGCCGCCGAACCGGACCCGCTCGTTCTTTTTGCGCCTGCGGGTGCGGTTGATGAACGAGGCGTAATCGTTATAGGCGGCGTTGAACGCTGCAGCGGCGTTGTTGTAACGGGCGATATCGCCGCAGACCACGTCGTTTTCGGCGCACAGGAGCTTCAGATAGATGTCGTCGAAGGGGTATTCCGCCAGCAGAGGCGTATCCGGCGGGGTAGTTTCACCGTAACCGGAGAACACCTGCGGCGCACCCTCGTAATATACCAGCAGCTCGGAATACAAACGCCCGTCGAATTCCGAAAGGATGCGGCGTTTCACGCCGATCTCAAGGGGGTTGGGGTAGGTAAGATCGAACCGGTCGATCGCTTCGCGCAGCGTCAAGGCTCAGCCCTCGGCGCAGACGGCGTCGATATATTTTTCCGCCGTCCGCTTTGCTTCAAAGGAGGCCTGCACCACCGCGGCGAAGGCTTTGGGCAGCGCCACCGGCTCGCCCTTTTTCACCAGCATCCTTTTGCCGTTCACGGCGATGTAGAGGGCGTCGTCGTGCTTCGATTCTTTGGGGATGAACACGGTTTCGGTATCATCTCTCAGTTTGGGTTCGGTTCCTTTTTTCATTTCTCTTCTCCTTTTCTGCCCGGAAAGAGGGGGGATAGCTCCCCCCTCCCCCGGGGCTCGGTAACACGCCCTTCAGGGCCTCAGTTTGCTTCCGCCGTCTTCGAGAATTCGGAGCCCGATTCGTAGCGGATCAGATACTCTTCCAGCAGGCGCTTGGCCACCTTGGTGGCCTTCCAGCCCACCGAGGAGCGCTGGTTCAGCGGGTCGTTGCCGTAGCCGCGCTGCTTCACGATGTGCTCGAGGCCGCCGCCCTCGATATCGGTGACGCCGTAGGCGTTCTCACCGATGAACAGGGTGCAGAACACGGCGCTGCCGTCTTTGCCGGCGCCCTTGCCGCAGATCATATCGCCCGCCTCCACGGTAACGGCGGAACCCAGCGTGAGGGTGGCGACGCCGGTATCGGCGTTCACACTTACGGCGGTAACGGTATTGGCAACGCCGTTCACGTACACCGGCACGGGGGTGGAATAGGTCGCCGCGATAAGCTCTTCGTTCACAGTAACGGAGGTGCCGGAAGTGACGTCGGCTGCCACGGTAAGGCGGCCCAGCCCGTTGTTGATCCCGGCGGGAGCGAAGATCTTGGCTTCGGTGCTCTCAACGAAGCGCACGCCCGCCAGCGTGCCGATCTCGCCCTTCAGGATCTTTTCGGGGTCGGCGTATTTCTGGATGCCGATCCACTGCTCGCCCGCCTCCTGCATCAGGTCGTATGCCACGTAGGGGTGGATGATGGCAACGTAGCTGCCGCCGATCTTCGGGGCGTTCACGGCCTTGAGCTCCGCCGCCGCCTTGAACACGTCCTTCACCCTGAGGCGGCAGTCCGCAGTGATATCCGCACGCAGCGTGATCTCGGTTTCGGTGCCGCCGGAGACCTTGGGCGCGTACATCACGTTGGTACCGCCGATCAGCTCGTTGCGCACCACGGTATCCAGCGTCAGGCCCGCCTGCGAGGCAAGCTCCTTGGTGGCCTCCACAATGGTGTTGTCCACCGCCGTGAGCTCCAGCATATCGGTCTGCTCAATGTAATCGCCGTACTGGTCCACGGTGCAGGACACGGCGGAAACGTTCAGCTTGTTGCCTGCGGGGGTCACGCCCTCAGTGATGGCGGTGAGGGCCTTGGGGAGCTTCGAAAACCTGCGGAACTCCACGGTTTTACCGCCGTTTCTGGGAATGGGGCGGCGCTGGCCGAACTGCTCGTGCACCAGATTCGCCCCGGCAAGGGTGATCAGCGTTTTATCGTAAAACGTTTTCATTTCGGGGGAGAGCGCGTTTTCGTTGGTAACCACGCCCGCCTCCACGGTGCCGCCGGTGGTGTTCATCACGTCCCCGGCGGAGAAAAGGGTAAGGTTCAGGGTCCTTTTTTCAATTTCGGTCATCAGTGTTTCTCCTTTTTTCTTAAAATTTGATTTTTGCGCCGCGGCTCACGTCGTCCAGGATCTTCAGGATATCCGCCTTCGTGAGGCTCTCCACGTCCTTTTTGTTCAACGACGGCGCCCGGTCCAGCACGCTGTTCTCCTGTACCCTGCCGTACTGGCTGCGCATGCTTTCGGCGGTTTTTTTGCCTGCCGTGCGCACCGCGTAACGCATGGCCTCGGCCAGAATGGCCTCAAGGTTCGCCGCTTCGTAGGCGCGCCGTACGCTCACGCCCGCCTGCAGCAGCCGCTTGAATTCCCCGTTTTCGCGCGCTTCTTTTCTGAGATCGAAGCCGGGGTAGATACTGCGCAGGGCTTCGGCGCTCTCTTCCCATTCGGCTACGATCTTTTTGAGGCCGTCGTTCAGGCGTTTTGCCTCCATCGCCGCGGCAACCCCGGCAAGCAGCCCGGCGGCGTTATCTCCGGCTTTCCCGTCAGACGGTTCGCTCTGCTTCTCTTCAGGCGCTTCGGCGGGCGCAGCCTGCTCCCCCTCAGGCGGCGCTCCCGCTTCCGGCGCGGCAGTTTTGGCAGGTCCGGCGTCCTTTTCGGGCGCGGCGGGCGCTTCGGATCCCGCTTCGGTACCCGGCGCGGCCTCTTCGGCAAATAATTGCATCGTTATCAGATTTTTCATATTCTCTCCTCACGTGATCATTACGTATTCCGCGTAATTTTCTTCCAGCGCGCCGAACCCCGCCATGATCGCGGCAAAGGTGTTGCGCAGCAGAATTTCGCTCATCTTGTCGTTTTCGTCGGTCTCTACCCGCAGGCGAACCTCGCCCGCGCCCACCTCGCACTCCGGCAGCCGCACGATACCCTCGAGCGCCATCTCTTCCAGCCGCCGCACCAGCGCGATGCACAGCGCCGAAACCCCGGCGCACACGATATCGCGCCCCCGCGGGGCGTAGCCCGCGTGCCCCTCGCAGGAGAACAGGCAGCCGCCGTTGAGCTCCTCCAAACGTACCCTGGTCATCCGGCGGCCTCCCCGGCGGGGGCGGGGCGCGGCGGCAGGTACCCGCAGGCGCGGCCGTTTTCTTCGATCACGTTCATCAGCTTCTCTTTGTTGTCGATATCAATGAGCTGCAGGCACGCCAGCGACTGCACGCATTTTGCGGGATCGAAAAAGCCCAGCTGGTAAAAATTGAGGGCGTCGTTGTTCTGCGCGGCGCGGGAATAGGTGTTCTGCTTGTGGGCCTTCACGCTCATATCGAACACCGGGACGCGGGCGGTGAAATCCACGCCGAACTCTTTGCTTTCGGGGCCCGGCTGCAGGGCGGAATTATCGTAATCCGTAAACTGCCACTCTCCGTTCGGGCCCAGGATGCGCATGCTGCGGGGCACGTTGTAAAATTGGCGCACCAGCTCCACGGTGAGGGTGCAGATCTCGGCAAACGCCCGGTAGGTGGCGCTGATCATATCCCGCGAGAGCTTGCTGCCGGCCTCCTGCAGCGCGGAGATCGCCGTGCCGGAGGTCACGCCGCCCATGGTGCCGCCGGAGGTGAAATCGCGGTTGCCGCTGGTTTCTTTCAGCTCGTTCACCTTGTTGTTCAATACGGTGACGTACACCGGCGACAGCGGCGCGGCGGAGATCTCGCGCAGAGCCTCCTCGCCCAGAGAAGAGCCGTTCACGTGCACGAAATCCCTGCTGAAATCGGCGAATTCTTCTTCGTTCACAGCGCCGTCGCCCCGGATAAAGAACCGGCGGCGCGCGCCCATGCGGGCGTTCTTCAGGATCTCGTTCCCGAGGATGTCGATCTCCTCCTGGGCGTCCTTCATCACGTCGATGAAGCCGAACCCCACGGGGGTGCCCTCCTCTTTGAATAGAGGATCGAACACGAAGGGGTATTTTCCGTGGTCGTACCAGCCCCGCAGGCGGTACGCCTCTTCGTTTTCGCTGGCGAACAGCACGGTATCGTTCACGAATTTCACGTAGTGCAGCACCTGCCGGCCGCCTACGTTTCGCTTATAGTACCAATCCACCACCGTGCTCTTGCCCGTGGTATCCACGTCCTTATCGTAGAGGTACGCGGCGGTCTCCCCCGCCCCGCCGAGGCGCCCCTCCAAAAACGGGTACTGCTCTATGAGCAGGTCGTTATCCTGCAGCTCAAGGCAGAACAGGTTGCGGCTCTTCTGGATATCGCGCACGCCGGGCTCCCAGAACACGCGGAAGATATCGGCGTTCGTGACCGCCACGTCGCCCATACCCCCGGCGGCTCTGGGGTCCCACAGCACCGAGTACACGGCGGTGCCGGTTTTCAGCTTCTGCATGGCGGCGTCAGCATACACCCCGCCGAAATCGCACCTTTCGAAGATCACGGGCAAAACGCTCGTGAGCGCTTCGGCGGCGGCGGTATCCGATTCCTCCCGCGGGAGCACCGTACACTCGGGCACCGCGTCCATAAAATCGGCGTGCTTGTTCATAATGGAGTTAAAGAGCCACGCGCTGGCCTTTCTGCCGTCGCCCTGCTCCAGGCGCAGCTGCTCCCAGTGGCGCATGCGGAACCACTGCTCGTTCTCTTCGATGCGCGCCTCTAATTTGCGCTTCGCGGCGCGGTATTTCTGCAGCGTGGCGACGGCGGCGCGCACCTCTTCCCGCCCGACGGCAAGGCCCTCGGCAGGGGCGGGCTTGGTTTTTTCTTCTTTTTTCATAAATTTCTCCTCACTCAGTTTTACACGGCGCGGTCAGTAAGAAAAATTACCGTACCTGCGCGTGTTCAGCTCCAGCGGATCGTCCGCCGGGACCTGCCGCGCCGCCGCTTTCTGCGGCGCGATGGGGCGCGACATGCAGAAATACCGGAAGGAATCCGCAAAGTGGTCCTCCTGCGCGGTGTTCAGATCTTCGGGGTCCGTCTCTGAAAACTGCAGCAGCGGCAGCGTGCGCGCGGCGGCGCGGCAGGTACTGAAAAAGTAGACCATCGGCACGCCCTCTTCGTCAAAGGCCAGGCGGTAATGCGCCTGCATCCAGCCCGGGATGCGCTGGTTATCGCCCTTTTCAAAATACACGCCGCAGCGGTCGGCGAAATCCACGATGGCGTCCCCGCGGGAGCGGTCCCAGATGCTGGGGTCGGCCACGCCCGTGATGCGCCTGCCCCTGAGCCACCGGTGCTCCCGCTCGATGCGGGCGATCTCGCCGAAGAGCTTTTCGGGGTGCCACTTCACCCCCTCGTTGGGCGTGGCGGTGCAGCCGTAGAGCTGCAGTATCAGGTACGCGCGCCCGTCGTAATCGATCGCCCACCAGTCGCAGGAGAAGGGCCTGGCGTACCCGAAATCGAAGGAGCGCACAACGGTCCATTCCGGCGGCACCTCAAAGGGCGCGATCACGTGGGTGAAACGGCGGTCGGCATAGTGGGCGGGGTCGTTGCGGAACTCTTCAAAGAACTGGCCTTCAAAGATGTTCCAGTCCCCGTCCAGCCAGGCGGCGCGCAGCTTCGGCGGCAGGGCCTGCAGCTGCGAAACGTACTCCGGGTCGCTCTTCATAAGCGCCGCGTTGTCGGTGACCAGCGAGCGGATAAAGGCGTAATCGTCGCCGTTCTCGCCCTCCCGGTACACCCGGTCCACAAACAGCCGCTTTATGAAGCCGTGCCCCACGCCGCCGGGGTTGCAGGTGAGGTAAACGCGCTTGGGGAAGGCGTTCACCCCGCGCACACAGGCGCGAAAGCGCATGAACTGCTCTTCGGTAAACTGCGTGGCCTCGTCGATGAAAAGCACGTCCACCTCCGTACCCTGGTACTTATCCAGATCCGCGGGCGTCTGGCAGTGCCGGAACAGGATCACCGAAGAATTGGGGAAGAGAAATTCCTTGGTGGTTTCCCGGTACACCGCCGCGTCGCCCAGCGTGACGCGCATCGGGCCGATGTGGTTCGCCCGCAGCTCCGGGTAGGTCTTTCGCACGATCATCACCTTGATGCCGGGGTACCGGAGCGCCAGCAGCACCGCCTTGGTGCGCACCGCCCAGCTTTTGCCGCCGCCCCGCGCCCCGCCGAACGCCACGCAGCGGTGCCGGTCCGTTAAAAACTGCGCCTGTTTGGGGTTCGGCCGGTCCAGCCGCACCGTTTTTTCATACCCTGCCGCCATGCCGCCGCCCCCTTACTCCGCGAATTCCTCGGGCACGTCTTCGAACACCACGCGCACCGTCTGGGAAGTAAGCTCGTTCTGCTTATCCAGCGCCGCCGAGATCCCCACGGTCTCCTTCAGCAGAGAGCACAGCTCCTTCAGCCCTTTTTCCGGCGCGCCGGGGCGCGTGGCCTCCCGCACCATGCCGTACACCCGGCGGCTCATCAGCTCCGCGCTCTTATTCAGATAATAGTTTCTGTCCCGTTTCATAAGCGGTCCTCCCGTGCGCCCGACAAAGTGGAACATTTGTTCCCTTTTCAGCCGGCGACCGTAGTATAGCATATCCGGTTTTGTCTTCGCGCCCCGAAAAGGGCGATTTTAGAAAAATTTTTGAAAAAAATTTTTCTGTGCCTTCGGCACGGGAGATTGTTCGCTTGCGCGAACGGGATGAAGATCGCTTCGCGATCGGGATGGGGGATGGGGGATGGGAGAAAATAACAATCACCTTAGATAATGGATAATAACAAAAAAAATCAGTACTATAAAAATTCTGATTGAACTTACCCCCGCAAGCAAAGCGAGCATATCCCCCATTCCCCATCCCCCATCCCGTGCCGAAGGCACATTCCGGTATAGGTTAACCATGAACCGGTAGACAGGTACCTTCACGATTGACGAAGCTGTAACTGGACTTTCGGTGCGGGAGGCGGTATAATGCAGCTGTAACAAGGTCAGATGACCACAAGAGTTACAGGAGGTAAGATTTATGCTGCATTACATTCTTCCCATTGCCGGAGGCATCGTAGCGATCGGCCTTGTGATCGCCTTCCTCTGCTCCATTTACCGCGTAGCGGAAATCGATAAAGCACTGATCGTGACCGGCGGCAAGGAGCCCCGGATCATCGTTTCCGGCGGATCCTTCGTGATGCCGATCTTCCGCAAGGCACAGTACTTCGATCTGTGCATGCTCACCGTAACGGCGGACAAGGACGAAGTGAAAACCAAGACCAGCGTGCCCATCGTGATCGACTGGACCGCCCAGATCCGCCCCGACACCGAAAACCTTGCCAACCTGAGAAAAGCCATCGTCTCCTTCAAAGAGCGGGGCCAGGACGGCATCAAGAACGACGTGAAACTCACCCTGACCGGCGCGGTGCGCGACATCGTTGCCGCGATGACCCCCGAAGAGGTGCTGCGCGACAAGGTGATCTTTGCCGACAACGTGAAAAAGATCGTGGCGGACGAGATGATGAACATGGGCATGGAGCTCGTGAGCCTGAACATTCAGGACATCACCGACAACAACCGCTACTACGACAACATCGCCGCGCTGGACATGGAAGACAAACGCCGCGAGGCTGAAAACAAACGCGCCGTGGTGGACCAGGCCGTGCGCACCCAGAAGGCGGAATCCGAAAAGATCGCCTCACAGAACGAGCTTGATTCCCGCCTTGCCGTGGCTGAAAAACAGCGCGACAACAACCTGCGCATCGCAGGCTTCAAGGCTGAGACCGACAAGGCCAACGCCGACGCCAGCGTTGCGGGCGAGCTGCAGCGCACGATCCGCCAGCAGGAGGTGGCTGCGCAGCAGGGCCGCGTGAAGGTGGTTGAGCAGGAGCAGGCAAACCTTGCCGCCCTGAAAGAAAAAGAAGTGATCGCCACCCGCGCGGAAGCCGACAAGCAGAAAAAGCGCATCGACGCCGAAGCCCAGGCAAACATCCGCAAGATCAGCGCGGACGCCAGCGTTGAGGTCGCCGAAAAAGAAGCCAACGCCACCAAGATCACCGCGGACGCCGTGGCTGAGAAGACCCGCAAAGAGGGCGCCGCCGTGGCGGACGTGACCCGCCAGCAGGGCGTCGCAGAGGCGGAGGTCATCCGGCAGCGCGGTCTGGCGGAGGCCGAAGGGGAAAAAGAAAAACTGATGGCGCAGGCCGAGGGCGAACGCGCGCTGGCTGAGGCGCGCGCCTCCAACGAAAAGGTGAACTTCGAGATCGAAAAGATCAAGATCGAAAACGAAGCCAAGATCACCATCGCCACCAAGACTGCCGAGATCATGGCCAACATCGGCCAGAACGCCGAATTCGTGAACATCGGCGGCAGCGGCGCGGGCGGCACCGGCAACGTGCTGCTGGATACGCTGGCTGGCATCCCGGGCCTCATGAAGACCCTGAACGCCGAGAACAATGCGCTGAACGGCCGGAACTTCAACGACGAACTCAAAAACATCGTGGCTGCCATTGCCGAGCCGGTAAAAGGCGCTCTTTCCGCGGGCAAGGAAACCCCCGCAGCGGAATAACGGTCTGATTCATAACATAAAAAAAGAATGACCGATTGATCATTCAAACACAGATACCACCCGTTCGGATGCGATACCAAAGGTTTTTTTCCTCCTCTTTTCTTCCTGATTCTCCTCCTTATATATCTCCTTTTCCTGTAAAAGCATCCGAATTAAAAAAGGCCTGCCCCGTCCGGCACGATTGTCCGGCGGGGCAGGCTGTTTTCGTTCAGAGTTCGGAATTCATTATTCAGAGCGGAGATTTTTATATAATCACTTGCAATATGGGGAACAATATGGTATGATTATATAAAAATTGTTCCCTAATTCTCAGGAGTAAGAAAAATGGACCATCGGTATTCTGATATTCAGGAACTGCTGCAGCAAAAAGCAGACTGTCAGGCGCGGCTGAAGCTGCTGCCTTACGACGGCACGCCCGAAATCAAAGAACACGGCGAAAAGAGGTATCTCTATGTCAGAAAAAGAGTTGCGAGCAGGGTGACCTCCACGTACGTCGACGTTTTCTCCGAGGAACTGTATCAAACGCTTCTGCGCTGTTCCCGTGAGGCAAAAGAATTGCGCCGACAGATCCGCAGGGTCGAAAAACAGCTTGCGCTGCTGGGATATACGGAAACGGAGCTTTCTGAACGCGTGATCCTGAATATCGATTTCGCCCGCGCGAACATGAAGGCGAACATTTACGATCAGGCAGTTCTGGAGGGTGTGGCTACCTCCTACCCGCAAACGGAGGATATCATCGAAAACGGCAGGGTCAGCGGCATGACTGCCTCGGACGTGCAGAAGATCCTGAACCTGAAGCATGCGTGGGAATTCATTATGGATAAGGACGTGGTCAGCTATCCGACCGATTATTCCATTCTCTGCCATATCGCGCAGCTGGTGAACGAGGGCTTCTATACCTACGGCGGCCGGATCCGCGGCGTCCCGGTGACAATCGGCGGAACAACCTACGTACCGCCGCTGCCGATCGAGCAGGTCGTGAAAGAGCAGCTGGCTCAGATCCTTCAGTCGCCGGACGAGCCGATCGATATCGCGATCGGGCTGTGCCTATATTGCATGAAGACACAGATTTTTAACGACGGGAATAAACGTGCGGCGGTGATCTTCGCGAACCACTATTTGATTTCCAAAGGGGCGGGGCTTCTGGTGATCCCGGAAAGCCACGTTCCGGAATTCAAGCGGCTTCTGGTGCGTTATTATGAAGGCTGCGATGACGGCAGGATCCTGCACTTTATGAAAGAAACATGCTGGAAATCATTCTGAGATCAGAAAAGAAAAAAAGAACGGATATCCGAAGGAGGGGGATATCCGTTTTGTGTTCAATAAATTGCAGTTTATCGGGCTGACGCCCGAAATCCGTCAATAAGAATACACCGACGTGATGCCGAAGAATTCTTCAAGGCACAGGCCGCTGTTATATACGGCGGTGGCGAGCTCCACGCCCAGGTAGCGGATGTGCCAGGGCTCGTAGATATACCCGGTGATGCTCTCTTTGTTCTGCTGATAACGGATGATAAACCCGTACTTGTGGGCGTTTGCCGCCAGCCAGCGGCCCGTTGCGGTATTGCCGAAGGAAGACGAAAGGGAGTTCACGTCCAGCGCAAGGCCGGTCTGGTGCTCCGAGTGACCCGGCCGCGCGGAATAGGTATCTGCCGCCGCTTTGCCGTCCGCCGCCACGTAGCGGTTGTAAAGGTCGTTCTGCAGCCAGTAGGAGCGGTAGCCCGAGATCTCGTAAATGCTGTAGCCGCTGGCGGAGGCGGCGTTCTGCAGCTTACTGAGGGCTGCGCTGCATTCCGCGGTGAGCCCGCCGGGCGCGTAGGAGGAGGGCAGCGAATAGGTCTTGTTGGCGATCATCGTGTAGCCGTAAGAGCTCACAACATAGGTGATGCCGTCCTTTTCCGCCAATACGTAACCCTTGGAGGTGTACCCCTTGAAGGTATACCCTGCCGCCAGCGTGGGTGCGTAGGGATCCAGCCCCACCGATACCCTGAGCGCGTAGCGCGCGTCGGCGGCGGTGATGCCGTCAAGCCCGTCGAAATCGGCCTTCTGCTGCTGTTCGGCGTCCAGCCCGTCGTCAAAGCCGATGGCAAGGCGCAGAATCAAACGCGCGTCGGCGGCGGTCACGGAACCGTCCATATTCGCGTCGCCCGTGGGGCAGTACGCGGCGGGGATGTGGGAAAGCTGCGGGATATCCAGCTCTTCCACCGTTCTGCAGCGGCTGCAGATGCGCGACTGTTTTCCGGCGGCGCGGTAGGTGGCGGGCACGGTTTCCACCCAGGCGCTGAACGCATGGCCCAGGGGATCCAGCGCAGTGGTTTTGATATAGTCGCAGCGGCTGCATTTCTTCACAAGCTGCCCGCCTTCGGTGCAGGTGGGCGGGATCTGCGATTCGGTGATATCATGCCCCAGCTGGTCGATGGATTCGGTATAGGAAGCGCCGCAGCCGGGGCGGGTGCAGGTATATACCATCTCGCCCCTTTTGGTACACGTAGGTGCGGTACCGACCTCACCGGCATAGTCGTGCCCCAGCTTTGCAAGGGTTTCTGTCCACGTGCTCCCGCATTCTCTGCAGGTATAAACGATCGTCCCGTCTTTCAGACAGGTGGGCTCCGTTCTCTGGGCGTCCCAGTTTTCTTCGCCGTGGGCGCAGGGCCCCGGGGCGTCCGCAGCGTACCCGAACGGGAGGCATACCGAAAGCGCCAGCGCGCAGCATAAAAGGACCGAGAGTATCCGTTTCATTGTTTTCACCGCTTATTCACTGTTGATACAAAAAGTATACCACCCCGCCGCAGGCAAATCAAGCGGGAGAAACAAAAAAATATGTTTACGCCACATTTGCGCGATCGTGCAAAAAGCATTGACAAACGCCGCCGGAACCGTCATAATATCATTGTACGCAATGAAAACCGTTCTGAAGCAAAAGGAGTTTCAACATGGATTTTAATCTTTCGGCAAAAAACGTGGACGTGCAGCTCGGCGCGCTCACCGAAAACGCGGTAAACGAGATCACTTATATCTGCCATCAGATCGGCCCGCGCCCCTGCGGCGAGGCGGGCGAGACCGAAGCGCAGGAATACCTGTTCGGCAAGCTCAGTCCCTACGCGGACCGCGTTGCCCGCGAGACCTACAAGGTGCACCCCGAGGCCTTCATGGCCTTCGTGCCCGTGGCGGGCAGCCTGTTGCTGGGCGCTACCGCGATGAACCTTGTAAGCGCCTTCAAAAAGAAGATTGCCGCGCTCGGCTCCATCGGGCTGATCGGCGGGGCAGTGGTTACCATGGCGGAGGAATTCGGCATGTACCGCGAATTTCTGGACCGCTTTTTCAAAGAAAAAACCTCCGGTAACGTGGTGGGCGTGCGCAAGGCGTCCGGCGAAACCAAACGCCGCGTGATCGTGAGCGGGCATACGGATTCCGCCCCCGAATGGACCTTTACCTATAAGCTCGGTTCCCACGGCGTGGTCACCGTGGCGGCCTACGCGCTGGCGGGCCTCGCCTACACCACCGTGACCAGCGTGCTCTCGCTGGTATTGAAGAACCGCGCGCTGGTGAAAAAGCTGGCGCTGGGGCAGGCGGTGTTCGTGCCCGCCTACGGCTTATTGTTCCGCTTTACGAACAATAAGCGCTACGTGCCCGGCGCGAACGACGACCTCACCGGCACGATGACCGCGTTTTCGGTGCTGAAATACCTTGCCGACAACGATATCCGCTTTGAGAACACCGAGGTGATCGCGCTGCTGGCAGGCGGCGAGGAGGCGGGCCTGCGCGGCTCCAAGGCCTTTTTCAAGGCGCACCCGGAATACGCAAACGACGGCGTAGAAACGGTGTTCCTCGGCTTCGATACGATCCGCGACGCCGAATATATGATGATATATAATAAAGATATGACCGGCTTCGTGAAAAACGACGACCGCGCCTGCGCGCTTCTGGCGGAGTGCGCCGCCGATATGGGGCTGAACGTGCCGATCGGCGCGATCCCGCTGGGCTCCACGGACGCCGCGGCTGCCTCGCAGGCGGGGGTGCCCGCCGCCAGCTTCGTGGCGATGGACCCCGCCCCGGCGCAGTATTACCACACCCGGCTCGACACCGCCGAAATTCTGGAGCCCGGTACGATCAAACAGGGCATCGAGCTCGCCCTGCGGGCAGTGTTCCGCTTCGACGAACGGGGACTGAACGGTTAATCCTTTGAACGGCCTTTTTCCGGAAAGCGCCGTTCTTTTTTGGATCTTCACGGAAAAAGGCGTAATATACAAATTTCAGTTTATCGCGCAGCGATAAACTGAAATTAAATGAATAATGAAAAATGAATAATGAAAAATGAATAATGAATAATTAAGGGGCCTGCGGCCGGCATTATATATAATCGGGTAAGGGCGGAGCCCTTCCACAATTTTTCATTTTTAATTTTTAATTTTTCATTATTGGAATTTGTCGCATCGAGCGACAAATTCCAATTTGCGAACCTGTTTCCACAAAAAACCGTGAGGATCTTCTTTTTTTGAAAGTTTGTGATATTTTACGCATTGGCGCGTCTGTTATATGAAAAAGGAGGGCGCAGATATGCATTGCAAGATCATTGAGGACCTTCTGCCGCTGTATGCGGAGGGGCTCTGTTCCGAAGAAAGCCGCGCTGCGGTGGAGGCGCACATCGCGGAGTGCGAAAACTGCAGCGAAAAGCTGCGGCTCTTAAAAACCGACGTCCCTTCCCCGGTCGCCGCGGACGATACCGGCGCGGGCGCGCTGAAAAAGGTAAAACGCGGTATCCTCGAAAGAAGTCTGCTCGCCGCGGGCGGGCTGCTGCTGGCGATCGGCGTCGGGCTGATATTGGCCGCAACGCTGCTGTACCAAAACGAAGTTGAAGCCCTGTATATCTCCGTCTTTCTGTTCCTGATCCCGTTCATGCTGTTCTGCGTCAGCACGCTGGCGGGGCTTTCCGGCAAAAAGAAGTGGGGCCTGCTGCCCGCGCTTCTCACCGTGCCGCTGGTGTTCTTCTGCCGCTGGTGGCAGTTCTCGGTCCCGCTGGGGCTGGCGCTGCTGGCGGCCGGTTGGTTCTGGGGCCGCGGCATTCACAGATCGCTGCAGAGGGGCGCGTTCGCCCGTTTTCGCAAACGGCATTGGATCGTTCTCGCCGTGATCGCCGTATCGTGCCCCGTACTGATCGCGCTGATCTGCGCGGACGTTCTGGATTCGATCTCTCTGCTGGTGCTGATGACGCTGCTGTTCCCGATGCTGTTTTACGGGGCCGCGTTTCAGGTGTGCTTTGCCGCCCGCGGGCTTCTTCGCACGGCTTTGGTATTCATTTGCATGGCGGCGGCTTCCGGGCTCGTCATAGCAAGCTATTATATGACCGTAAGGTATTTAGCGCCGTTTGAGCTGGTATTCGCGCTGCTGCCCGCCTTTGCGGGCGGGCTCACCGGTATTCTTGCGGCGACACGCGAGGGGGACGTACGGGATGCCGCCGTTTGAAGAGCTGTACCGCGCGTATTTTGCCGAGGTTTACCGTTACGCTCTCGCTCTTTGCAGACACAAAGAGACCGCCGAGGACGTGACGGCGGAAACCTTTTTAAAAGCAATGCGGCAGATCGGCTCTTTTCGCGGAGACTGCGATTTTAAAGTGTGGCTGTTCGGTATCGCCAAAAACACTTATTATTCGATGCTGCGCAAAGACGCGAAGCTCTCCGACGAACCGCTTCAAGAAATGGAAAACGGCGCGCCCTCGCCCGAGGACGCCGTGCTGCAGTCCGCCGAGGCCATGGAGATCCATAAGGCATTGCACGCGCTGCCGGAGCCGTATAAAGAGGTGTTTTCGCTGCGCGCCTTCGGCGAGCTGAGCTTCCGGCAGATCGGCGAGCTTTTCGGCAAAACCGAGCACTGGGCATGCGTGACCTACCACCGGGCGAAGGAAAAGCTGCGGCAGGAACTGTAAATTGGAATGTAGCGCACGGTTATTCGATGCCGGAACACGCCGTCGTGCCGATTTACACATCGGATCTGAAGATGTTTTCGGTTTATTCGTAGGGGCGGGCATGACCGCCCGTAAAAACCATCCATTACAGTTTTCCTTATGTAAGCGCAT
>JAEEGL010884321.1_pt1 | contig 22214 bp, 11 predicted proteins | sample 9134231 | NCBI WGS metagenome assembly JAEEGL01 (sample SAMN16246548, study PRJNA631951) | gut metagenome | biome: gut microbiome; feature: rumen; material: fiber-attached | host: Bos | place: Iran: Karaj | collected 2018-10 | reverse complement strand
TATATTAATATAATATATATATACTAATAAATAGTAATAAATTTATTCTTATTCTATCAATTTAAAGCCTCTGAAAGTAATAACTACCTAAATGTAATTTTGTAATTGTAATTTTGTAATTTCTCAATGCTTTCCTCACACAAAAATGGTTCTCCTCTGAGTATTTGCAATTCGCACGAACAAAGGAACAAAGGCGAAGGTGTGTGGATAGAGATCAGATAAGGAAACGATTTGGGCGCTTCGCGCTCAACATAAAAGAGAAGGGTCCTTAAACCAGTTTAGGTTAAGGACCCTCTTTTTATATATTTAGTCTTTCAAGGAATAGGTGACGGTGGTAACCACGCGCACCTTCTTGATGTATGGGGTATTAGAATCGCGGTCGTCGATGGAGAACTGACCTTGGTCGGCGCTGACAATCTTGTTCAATTTGGAGTGGCTGTTCTCTGCAAATTGCTGGGCGGTCTTTTCGGCATTCTCTATCGCCTCTTGCATCATCTTGGGTTTCATTTCCTTAAACGACACGAATTCGTACTTGATGGGGTTGTCGTAGCCGCCATCGACGATGGCAACGCCTTCCTTGAGCAAATCGCCTTGGCGAGCGATAATGGCGCGCACCTGCTTGACATTGTTAGAGGTGACGGTGATGACCGACGTGATAATGTAGCGATAAGGCTTGGTGTTGTTGCTATATTGCTCCGCATTGAGGTCAATCACCTGCGGGGCGTTCACGGTCAACTCGTTTTCCTTGATGCCGCTACGCAAGAGGAATGCCTTGATTTTAGACTGGGTGGCCCCTATCCTATTGTAAAGTTCGGGAAGGTCGTTTCCCAATTCCTTCGACACGATAGGCCATGTCACCTTGTCGGCTTCCACTTCCTGTTCTGCCAATCCCTTCACGTTCACCTTACGGTCTTTGTTGGCAAAATTGTCAATACCAGACTTCACACACCATCCTAAGATGACGATGCCCAATGCGATGAGGGCTGCTGAGATAATCGAATTATTTTTCATATCGTTACACATTAAATGATTTCGTGGTGCAAAAATACATACATTTTGTGGGGTAAGACAAGGGATTTTCCCTATAATAGCGAGAAAAATCCCTATTTCGGTTTTCGGACGAGTGGTTTACCTGGTCAACGACAACTTGATGCTCAATCCGAAATCTTGCGTGGTGGTGGGATAACTGCTGCTCGAGAGCAACGGCGTGTTAGTCTGGCGGTCGAAATAGAAGCTCATGGTGAGCAGACGCGACAAGGTGTAGTCGGCCATGAACGACAACTTCAATGCGGAGTTGCCACTGGAAGCCGAACTGGTCATGCTGGCGATGTCGCGCGTAATGGCAGCCTGTTTCCTGAAGCTGAAGTCGAGGCGCAAGTTCAAGTCGTGGTTCACTTGTGTCTTTCCTCGTTGCGTGGCCTTGCTGTTGGCGTTCTGCTTCTCGTCGTCTTGGCCATTGCCCTTCTTCTTCCCCTTCACGGCACGATGGTTGGTCATTCCGAAAAAGTTGAAGTTGTTAATCTTATATCCCATGCCAATCACCCAGTCGTGACTCACCGCCTCGGAAATCTGAATACTCGTCATGCTCAACGTCAAGACGCGTGTAGAGCGATACTCAAGCTTACACGTCATGTTGTTGTGCATCGTCACGTCGATACCCAACAAGGGCGAGAAGGCCTCGTTGATGCTGACGGTAGAGACATTGAACATGGAATTAGGTACGGGGTTGCCCGTGGTTGCATCCTTGATGAATCCCAGTCCGTTCATATACTCCATGAACGTGCTATAAGAAGTATACGAGCCAACGGCGTAGATGCTCTTGTAGGAATGGTTGAGGTTGACGCTCTTGAAATGCTCGCGCAACCAAGGCAACTTGCTCAATCCGCTATAGCGAATGGTCCAGTTGGGAAGCAACTTAGACAACGACGGGAAGATGCTGAGCGACTTACCGCCCATGCCCGTATAGGATGCGAGGAATGCGGGAATCATCACGTCGGCACTATACATGTTGACACCGCCATTCTCTGGGTTGAACGTCTTGCCAGCCAACGTAGTCCCCTTGGGGTAGACGGAATTGGTATATTGTGCTTCCACACGCTCACGGAACTCGCTCAACGAATTGCAGAACTTCAGGAAGCTGTTGCTCTTATAGCCATTGTTGGCATTTCCCATTCCCTCGAAGGCACTCTTGAGCGACAGGGTGGTCATGGTGAACGTTCCGTTCTGCGTCGTGGGGTTGCCCTCGTACATATATTGCACGCTCTTTGAAGTGGTCATGGTGCGCGCTGCATTCAGGTCAATCTTGAAATTCTTCACGGGCTCCAATGTCATGCGCATCTGCAAATCCTCGGTCTTGCTCGACGTGGCAGGGGTAGCTACCGACTCGTTATGTAACAACCAATTGTTCTCGCGCGCACGTTCGATATATGAATCACCTACGAAACCGAAAGCATAATCCAATCCAGGCGACAATACGCTGGTCTTGTTGGTTTGTCCGAACGCCTTTCCGATGTTTGGAAGGAAGCCTGGCAACGACAACGAATAGTTGTTTTGATACGAGAAGTTGACGTTTCTGACCATCATCAACACACGGGCGATGCACTCGGCGGTGCGATACCATCCCTTGTCTTCCAACGGGTCTTTAGGCGTGACGGTAACCTTCAACTTCAAGGCAGAATCCACGCGACTGGTAATCTTTATCTTGTTGTCGTCTACTTTCTTGAACTTCACGGGGTAGGCTTTTCCGTCTTCCGTCTTGGCAGAGACAATCAGTCGTTTGGTCTTCTTGCCGTGGTTGACCTCGATGGTGGTATCAGGCAACAAAGTGATTTCCTTCTCGAATCCCTTCTTGTTCTTGGGCAACTCCTTCTTCTTGTTGTCCTTGCTGTCCTTTGCATCTTTCGCATTCTTGGCATTCTTGTCTTGAGCATTGTCGCCCTCGCCATTCTGTGCCGCCTCTTCCTTCTTTTGCTTGGCCGCTTGCTTCTTCGCCTGACGATCCTTGCGCTCCTTATCTATTTGCGAACGACTCGGTTCCTTGTTCAATCGGTCATTGGCTTTCTTTAAGAAGGGCACATGACTATAGAGTTTTTCCAAGTTGAACGCACCATTGATTTTCAACGTACGGTGGGTGGCAATCGTATTACCCAACGACGTGCCATCGTCCAAATCCGTTCCGCGTTGCCAATTATAAGTGGAATTATAAGCCGCATCGGTCGATACCCAATCGAAAATCGGAATGAGTTCGATAGGCACCTTATAGGAGGCTTGGAAACTCTGGTTATAGGTAAGTGGTCTACCGAAATTGCGAAGACTCATTTTCACGGAGTCTTTCCATGCTTGGTAGCGCTCTGGATAAAGGTCTTTGTTGACAGGCGTGTAAGGTTCCTCTATCTCGGCATGAGTAGCGCTATTGAAAGACATGTGGAGATTCTTCGTCAAGTCCCAACGCAAGGAGAACTCACGATTCCACAAGAATTGCTGATTGAATATCAATGGCAACTTCGAACCGCCCAAGTCTTCCATGTCTCGTTTCTGCTGCTCAGAGTAGATACGTGAAATCTCGGTGTTGAATGCTACGCTCTGTGGCAACCAATTCAAGCCGAATTTCTTCAAGATGTCGTAATACTTCGACTTACTCTTGATTTTCTTGAAGGGTTCCAAGGGCTTGAAGACGGGAGTCCAGTTGTAAGCCAACGCGCCACGCCATTGGTCTTCTTTCTCGTAAACGGTGGTCTCTCCACTGGTATAACGATGCGAATGACTATACGAAAGGGAGAAGTTAGCGGGGTCGATAGGCGTAGGATGACGCTTGTTTTGGATTCCCACACGCACGTTCGACAAAGAGAAGTTGGTTGTGGTAGACTTGGAAACGGCAATGTTCTCCAATGAGTCGCGCTCTCTTTTCGACTCCAGCGCATCCAAGGCGTCTTTCAATCGCATATCAGTATCCAACGGCGTGTACTTAGGACTGTTCGACTCCTTGGTGACAGAATAATAAATAGGTGCGGTGACCTTCGCCTTATCGGGGAAGAACTTACCCAACTCAAAGCTGGTGGTCACGCTATACGACTTCTGGTCTTCCATCGAGCGTTGCATCACGCCCTCTTCCAATCCACCGAAGCCTTCGGTGATGTACCTACCCTGTACGTTCACCGTACCGAAGTCGGAGAATTGCACGTTTAAGTTGCCTTGTGCAGCCCATCCACCTTCGTTATTATATTCTTGCAAGCGCAATTCGTTCACCCACACCTCACCACTCTTGATGTCGCTACTGAGGTTGCGCACACCGATAATCATGGTTTTCACCTCGCCCAACGACGGGTTACCCATGATGCTAATCTTGTTTTGTGGTTTGTCACTATCGTAGGCCGTGAAGACGCGATTGTAAGAAGCCGCACCAGCCGACTTCGCCTGATTGCGCTCTTTCTTGAGTCGGGTAAACACTTCGAGTGGAATATCCAACATATTCTCTGCTGGCCATACGGCTTGGCAACCTGACAACGAATAGGTATCGTAACGTCCTGGAGGCGTGAGTTTCAATGGGATTTCGTACTCGTAATAATTGCTCTTGTAGTCGCTTCCCAAACGAATAAACACGGCTAATTGATTATCGGTGAGGTTGGTGGTGTTCTGCTCTAAAGCATTGGCGTGAACGAACATTTGCAAACGCTTGTATTGTCTCAAGTCTTGCATGGTGTTCTTATAGACGGCTTTCGACTCGCCATTGCTCAAGTTGCTCACCACGATGTCGAGGGCTTGCTCGTTGCTCTCCACCAATTGCGGGTTTTGCGGGTCGAGTGCACGACGGATTCCAGGAGGCAATACATAGTTTACGGGAATCTTATCGTTGTTTTCCTCGATGTTCACCGAACTAACGCTCATGATGCCCGAATGCGATGCGGCATTGTCTAAGTTCTGCTGGTAGGTACGCCATTCGCCACGCATGAGGCTCAACGTTCCGAAACGCAAGACGATGGGGTGCTTGAAGCCTTTCATGAACATACGCATGAAACGGATGGAACTGAAATCGTTGATTCCACCATAGGCGCGTTCAAATTGTCTGACGGGAATGCGGAACTGATACCATGTTACCCTCTCCGTGTTTCCGTTGCGCAACTTGGGTTCGTAATCTCTCTTGTCAACGATATAGTTTTGTCCAACGACCAAATCTTCAGGGCGAATGGAAACATGGTATTGATAGTATTTCTCGTATTCGTTGAGCGTATAGTCTTGGTTGATGTCTTCCACGTCAGGCATTGTCTTGTACGATGTATCGTAGTTCTCGGTACGCATATCGTTGTCGGGAGAGTTGCCTTGTGGATTGTTGATGTACTTATAGCGACGGAGAATGTCGGCTTGCATCTGATCTAAGTCGCCACCACGGAAATAATGATAGTTGTCATTGGCAGGGTCGTTATAGATAGAGTCCCAAACGGCAGCAGACACCTTACCTTGAATGGCAGTCAAGAAGTCTTGATAAGTCTCGAACGTTCGTTCTTCAGCGTCGTTCAAACCGTTAAGACCTACGTCTTGCAACGTACGCGAACCACTACTCGTGGCAAAGGCATAAGTAACAGTAGACTGTACGGGAATCTTTCCCCATTGCGTGAAGGTGAAATTGCTACTACCGTCAACGGGCATTCCGCTCTCGTAGAATTTCTTTCCATCGCGCAAGATGTCTTCGCTCACCTCACCTAAGTTAATATAGAAGTCGCCTCCATAGTCGGAAGCCACGCCCTTCTCACGGGTGTAGATAAACGGGTCGAGCATCCAGAATTCAAGGTATTCGATATTGGCGGCTTCGAAATCGCTGGTTTCCAACTTACGCATCATACCACCCCACTTGTCTTGGGGATTGTCAAACTTACCTTGGGCGTTGAGGTTGGGATTGAAGTTGTACGGACCGCGCTCTTCGGGATAGAAAGCGAGATTCAATACTTGTAGCGTATTCGTAGAACCGTTATAGCTGCTTTGGTCTCTATTGGGGAACAATTCGCGAACATACACCTCACGAATGTAATGGTTTGATAATTGGTCGAGGTCGCTCTTGATATGACCAGGGGTAAGCGAGGAAGAACGATTCGTGAACAAATGGTCTATCGAGTACCAGGCAAACTGACTTCGGTCGTAACCGCTCAAGAGCGAATTCTTGTCGTTGTAATTGGCAATGGTTGACGGTACACTGGAAAGCGACCAAGCGGTAGGGGTAGACACATCGAGCTCCCACTCCGCATTCTCGAAGTCGTCAAGATACGAGGCATTGTCTTGCGTTCCGTGACTTTGTCCTGCGATTAAGTGCGCAAACTCTCCCGTAAACGAGATATTCGACGGTTGGGTAACGTGCAAGAACGGCACCTTATTTAATACGTTGGTCAACCATTGGCTTTCTTTCTTCCATGTCATGTTCAATCCCCATAGGGTATTGTTCAGAGGTTCGCTTCCCATAGCCACCTTGGTGGTAAGTGGTTGTTCTGAAAGATGTTGCAACGTTCCGCCCAACTGAAAGTTCTTGGTGAAATCGTATTGCCAGTTCATTCCCACCATGGTCTTTCGGTTTTGACCATAATCGGTGTTGCTCTCCAACGAAACGCTAACCGACGTACCCGCATCGATAATACTTTGGTTCAAGATGGTTACCTCGCCCGCACTATAGTCTACGGTATAGTCGGAACCTTCCGTCAACGTGATTCCTCCAGCCTTTACTTCCACCGAACCTTGTGGAACGTTAGTAGCACCCAAGGAGATGACGTTGGCACTCGTTCCGCGATATTCACCCATCAAGACATACTTATCTTTCTCGGCAATTTGTTTGGCAATTGTCTTGGTAGAATCGTAGAGTTCGGTAAAGGCATATTGTTCGGCTTTTGCTGCGCTAACGCCTTTTGCAACCAAATATTTATACAGGTATTCGCCAAAGGGTTCAGCGGCAGGGAAAAACACGCGTCCATTGCTGACGGTGTATCCTTCCACGAAGTCGAAATAACCATTGGGATGTGCCTTGTTGTTATTGTCCAAGCGGTCAGCTCCCAACAATCTTATCAAGGGGAGTTCTTTCACTTGTGACTCGGGGATATAGGTGAGATAGACACCTGTCGTATCGCTTTGGAACTTCACGTCAAGGCGGAATCGGTCTTTCTGAACGGAAGTAGAACCCAGATTATACACGTTCTTCATCATCAAGTCCCAGTTGCCTTGCATAGGATTGCTACTGGTATTCTTGAGGGATTTCACGAAAAGCGCCTTTGTCACGTCGGTAATATCGCTCGCAAACTCTCCCACTTGGTAGGTTGTTCCTCCGTAGGTGTACTCAAACGCAACGGCAAGTACTTGGTCAGGTTGCAACGTCGACTTCAAGCTGATATATCCCAATGCGCTATTTATCGTATATTCAGAACTATTCAGCAATCGGGCACTCTCCAATTTCTCATAGTCAGCTCCACCCTCGAATTGACTGATGGCATCAAGCGTAGACGAGGTTTGGTCGATGTTACGCGCATTCACGTACTGGTTTACCATGGCTGCATATTCGCCATTGGCGGAATTTGATGGAACTACGTCACCGCTACCGCCCCAATCAGAATGGATTACCCTACTACCCTCACCCAAGTCTGTCAACGCGATGATATTACGGGTGTTGTTGGTGGTTCCCGTCTTATTGGTCACCCATACTTCCACGCGATTAATCTTGATACCCGTGGTAAGGTTGGGTAAGGTTGTCATGGCTCTATCATATCTCTCGCGGAAATAGTGCGAAAGGAAGAAGTGACGGTTTTCTTCATAGTTGGCAGCATCGATTTCAAAGGGAGTTAGCTGAACGCCGCCCTTCGAACTCACACTTTGCGTGTTCGACTTCTTTTGCGACACGGCGAGTTGCAATTTCAACTTTCCGAATTGCAGGTCGGTACGCAAGCCGAAGAGCGAACTGGCTCCCTTGATGAGGGAAGAATTCGACGGGAACGAGATGTTTCCTGCTTCCACGAGCTTGATAATCTCGTCTTCCTTACCGTCAAACTTCAATTTCATGTTTTGTGAGTCGAAGTCGAAGGTGGCATCGGTGTTGTAGTTCAAGTTTAAGTTCACCTTATCGCCCACCTTACCGTTCACGTTCAAGTTGATTTTCTCGTCAAAGTCCATCGACGTGGTTTTCCTGTTACGCACGGGAAGCGAAGGATTGTCGATATTCTTCAACGTTGCGCCAAACTTCAATTCAGCCGTTCCTTGTGTCTTGATTCTCACGCCGCCAGGACCGAATATCTTCTCGGCAGGTCCTAAGTCGAAGTGCATATCGGTAAAGTCAAACTTCTCCTTGCCTTTCGCCTTGTAGATTTCGTCGTTCTTGCTACGGAAGTATTTGAGCAAGTTTTGCTTGGTACTCCAGTTCAGATATTCCTCTGGAGTCATGGTAATTGGGGTGTTCAACCACGTATTACCCAACTTATTACCAAAGAGATAGGTGTTGAGCGTATCGTTGTATTGCACCTCTTGTTTCAGGTTGTCAGGACGCTTTAGGTCCATCGGCGACTGCTGTAAGTCGTCGTACGTTACGGGGATTGTGCGTTGGATTTTCCAACGGGGATGCAAGAGAGAATCGGGAATCGAGTCCTCGTTTTCCAAGATAGGCTGAGCGATGATGTCAGGCTTGTTTTCCTTATCCTTATCTTCAGGCTTCGCATTGCCGTTGTTCTCCCGTTGCTGGTTGTTTCGTTGTCTACGTTGAATGTCTTGTGGCGGTTCTTCGCGCACATCCTTTCTTGCGCCTCCCACCATGAAGGGCATGGAAATGGCATAACTGGTGACGAATCCCATCACCAGCAAACCTATCACTACCACGCTTATCTTCGACTTCGTTTTCAACGTTATAACTTTCTTATTTTAAATTACTTACTTAATTTGCTTCAATGCCAACTTTATCACCTGCTCTACGGGGAGATTGGGTTGTTCCTTTAAAATGGCTATCACCGCCTTGGCAGATGGTGCAGGTGAGAATCCCAACATCGTGAGTGCTTGCACCGCCTCGTCTTTCACGCTATTGTTGACCATGGAGAGGGGTTGCTCGCTAACGTGCAATTCATTGGCAATACCACTTGACACTATCTTGTCGCGCAAGTCCACGATGATGCGCTGAGCCGTTTTCAAGCCAATACCTTTCACGTTTTTCAACATACGTTCGTCGCCATTGGCAATGATGTTGCATAGCTCTGCGGGCGACGATGCCGACAAAATCATCCTTGCCGTATTCGCACCCACTCCACTCACGGTAACAAGCAGTCTAAAGAGCTCGCGTTCTTGTCGGGTAGAAAACCCATAGAGCGTAAAGCTATCGTCTCTACCTCCCGTCACCAGCGACTCTTGCACGTAGAGTTTCACCTCCTTCTTTCCCTGAATGGCACTAAATGTATTTAGCGAAATAGACATCGCATAACCTACGCCAGCCGTTTCAACAACAGCCAGGGCTGGGGTCAGTTCTGTCAGTTCGCCCCGAATATACTCTATCATGTCTTAAAACTGTATATATACATCTTATAAACGATAGGTTTCACCTATTTATTGCATCAAGGGCATGTTTTTATACGCACAAAAATGCAACAAAAAACCCATTGACAGTAGAAACACGTATCTGTCAATGGGTTATAAGTGCAGCCGAACGACTCCTATCCGACAATCCAGTTCACCAAATACAAGACAATCGGTATGGTGACAATGGCTATTCCGATAAAGTCGATATACACACCCGTCTTGATCATCTTGGTGATGGGAATGTAACCGCTGGCATAAACAATGGCGTTAGGCGGCGTGGAAACAGGCAGCATGAATCCGAGTGATGCTGAGAGTGCAACGCCTACAGCCACAGGAACAGGACTGAATCCTGCTGATACTGCGGCACCGATGGCGAGCGGGCCAATCATATTGGTAGCTGCCGTGTGCGAAGTAAGCTCTGAGAGCAACAACGACATCACGCAGAAGATGGCAACGAGCAGCAACTCTGAAGGCTCTCCACCCATCATACCGATAATCTGTTCACCAATCCATGCAGACAAGCCCGTAGAATACATCATACCACCCATGGCAAGACCGCCACCGAAGAGCAGCAACGTACCCCACTCTACACCAGCTACGGCATCTTTCCATTCAATGGTCATCTTGCTCCAACGCTTGTTGATGGGCAAGAAGAACAACAACAGCGCACCTACCATTGCGACAGCGGCTTCGGGGAAGAATCTGTTATACTCCTTCACAACGTCGCTTTCGGCACCATATACCATGCTTAATACGCCTGGGGCAACCCAAAGTACTACTGCAACGATAAAGGCGAACAACGTGTTTTTCTGAGCGTTAGTCCATTTACCTAAGCTTTTTACCTTCTCTTGAATCAACTCCGACGCACCCTCAATATGTTCAACGTCTGCTGGGAACATACGAGACAACACGATATAGGCTATGATGAAGTAAGCCACCATTGCCAGGAAGCCCCAACACATCCAATGGAAGAATGACACGTGAATGTCAGACATCTCGCTCAAGAAGCCCAACATGATGATATTTGGAGGTGTTCCAATAGGCGTGAGCACACCACCAATCGAACAAGCGTAGGCGGTCATCAACATTAAGCCTGTTGCGTATTTATACGTGCGAAGGTCTATTTGCTTGCCGTTGGCAGCCATCATTTCGCGAATGGCTTCCAACAAACCCAATGCAATGGGGAACATCATGGCAGCCGTGGCGGTGTTGCTAATCCATCCAGAACAAAGCATACATGCCAAGCCAATAGCCAAAAAGATTCTCTTAGGACTATCTCCCACCCATTTCATGGACATAATTCCGTAGGCAATGCGCTTGTCAAGACCATTCACCATCATCGCCTTGGCAATGATGAAACCGCCCATGAACAGGAATATCATGGGATTGGAAAAGGCAGCAAACGCCTCCTTCATCTTCACAACACCCAAAACCACACATAGAGTAGGACCAACCAACGACGTAACGGGGATTGGAATTGGCTCGGTAATCCACCACAAGGCAACAAGCGTCATGATGGCAAGCAACTGATGAGCCTCTGTTGTCAACCCCTCAATAGGTGTAATCCAAACAAGCAAAGCACAAATAGGACCGCAAATAGCGCCAATGATACGGCGTTTGCGGTCAAAAGAAGAATCATTACTGGTCTCTTCCTCCACCACCTGTGGAGTCTTTTGTTTTACAACGTCTTCCATAAAAAGTTTAATGATAAAACTTCAATTTCATTAATAATTCTGCAAAGGTAGTTATTTATTTACAATAACAAACCGTTTTTGGAAAAAAAAATCCTTTTCATGCATTTTTCATAAATCTTTTGATACATTGGGCCATTCGATTTATAGCTTGTAAGTAATACGCTTACTATTTAATAGAAAAGAGGCTCAAGCGATAATTCATAGGGGGAAGCTGGGCTGTGACAGATGTGACAGAAGAAAACACAACTTTCTCTATAGGAAATTATTTACCCCCGACCTAAATGTTTTTTCTTTATGCAAAAGTTATATATCTATCTGTCACATTTGTCACACACAACAACAAAGGGAGTCGAAAAAGGGCTATTTATGCCACGTAAATGATACACTTAGATTACATAAACGATACATTTTTGGAGCAAATTCAATGATATGACACTATGCCAAAGGAATAAAGATTAATCTCTTTCCCTCATGAAAAATCTACTGACCCTAAAATACCATGAAGAGCAAACATTCATATATAGAAAAAGGAGAAGCCTTTTGAGCTTCTCCTGATGGCGGAAAGTGAGGGATTCAAACCCCCGATACCCGTAAATGGGTATACCGGATTTCGAGTCCAGCGCATTCGATCACTCTGCCAACTTTCCTCATTTTTTGCCCTGCAAAGGTAATACTTTATTTTTATCCCACCAATATTTTGCGATTATTTTTTGCGAAAAAGCCGATTGACTTCCCTTTGGCAACCATTTTCATGCCGTTACTCGTTAAAAATTCTTAAGCATTGTTCCGATTTTGATGGAAAAATAGCGTTATTCGCGCAATAAATCGTACCTTTGCAGCCGCTATCACGAGTTGATAGCACTCAATATTAATATAACAAACAGATTTTATTTAAAATGGCAACAAAAATTAGATTGCAGCGTGGCGGTCGTAAAGGCTATGCCGTTTACCGTATCGTCATCGCAGATGAAAGAGCACCACGTGATGGTCGCTTTATTGAGAAACTTGGTACTTACAACCCCAACACCAATCCAGCTTCCATCGACTTGGATTTCGACCGCGCTTTGTATTGGGTAGAGGTAGGTGCACAACCCACAGACACCGTTCGCACCATCTTGAAGAGAGAAGGCGTTTACATGATGAAGCATCTCCGTGGTGGCGTTAAGAAGGGCGCATTCGACGAGGAAGCAGCTTTGAACAAGTTTGAGGCTTGGAAGAACGGTAAGGAAAAGGTCCTCAATGCCATCAGCGACAAAGAGTTGAAGAACAAGAAGGACTTAGCTTCCAAGAAGTTGGAAGAGGAGAAGAAAATCAACGAGGCTATTGCGAAGAAGGTAGCTGAGAAGAAGGCCGCTGAAGCCGTAGCAAAGGCTGAGGCTGAGGCTGCTCCTGCAGAGGCTCCCGCTGAAGCATAAAAGAAACGAGACAAACGATTTTCTTTTACATAAGGGAATCCCAAGATGCCAATTGCGGAATCTTGGGATTTTTTTATTTTTCTGCTTCTTCCTTTTTCTTGTCCCACTTCGACAAGACTTCTTTCGCTTTCTTCAAATGCTTCTTGTCGCGTCGCTTGCGAAAGTCAATCAACTCGGCAAAGTCGAACGATGCAATACCCTTTGGCGCATTCGCAGCACCTATTGCAGCCGCCTTTGCCACCCATCCTTTAATCAATCCCTTGATTTCTGGTGCCAATTCGGAAACGGTGACTTCTGGCAACATGTGTTCGATGGGAAAGAGCACCATCGTATCGCGCACCTCCGTTTGCAAAAGCATTTCGGGAGAATACTTTACATGGCTGAACCGAATCGTATCGAATGAGAGAGGTATGCTGACGAAGCCTTGAGCGTTGGAATAGACTGCCTTCCCCTTATCGACGCTCACGGTGACGTTCTTGATGGGCTTGCGCGTGTCGCTATCCAACAACAAGATTTGCCGTTGACCTTTAGCGCAAAGGCACACCAGCATCAAGAGAACGGAAAAGAGAGTCTTACGAATCTGCATACCATGATTTTTCCGCAAAATTAAAAACTAATTTCCAATCGTCCTTTATAAACGCGGAAATATTAAGCCAAATTAGTGAAATTCAACGTTCATTTTTTCCAATGATTAATATTTGTACATAGACGTTAAAGCCACCACGAGCAAATTATCCACATGAAAAGCGAAAAATGAACATTTTCGTTTTGAATTGTCCTTATTATTTATTAACTTTGCAAACTATTCTAATGTTTCATACATGGAGAAAAAGGAATACAAACTGCTCAGTAAGATTGAGATTCCCGCAGACTTGCGGAAATTAGGTATCGACCAACTGGCAGAAGTTTGTAAGGAACTGAGGGAAGACATCGTTAACGAACTGTCTGTAAACCCTGGACACTTGGCATCATCGTTAGGTACAGTAGAATTAACTGTTGCCCTCCATTACGTATTCAACACCCCCGAAGACCGATTGGTATGGGATGTTGGACACCAAGCATACGGTCATAAGATACTGACAGGCAGACGCGACAAGTTTTGCACCAACAGGAAATTGCATGGTATCATGCCGTTTCCCTCCCCCATCGAAAGCGAATACGACACCTTCACTTGCGGACATGCCTCGAATAGCATTTCCGCCGCGTTGGGTATGGCGATAGCAGCCAGAAAGCAGGAGAAGAAAAACGCCAAGGATGCAACGCCCACGAAGAGAAACGTGGTGGCCATCATCGGCGACGGAGCCATGTCGGGCGGTTTGGCATTCGAGGGATTGAACAACGTTTCCAGTTCTCCCAACGACCTGCTCATCATCCTCAACGACAACAATATGTCTATCGACCGTTCCGTAGGTGGCATGAAGCAATACTTGTTGAACCTGAACACCAACGAGACCTACAATCGCGTGCGTTTCAAGGCTTCGGAATGGTTGAAGGCACACGGCATGTTGAGTGAGAACAGACGACAAGGATTGATTAGGTTGAACAACGCATTGAAATCGGCCATCAGTCATCAGCAAAACATCTTCGAGGGAATGAACATCCGCTATTTCGGTCCTTTCGACGGGCACAACGTAGAGGAAATCGTGCGCATCCTTCAACAACTCAAGAAGATGAAAGGGCCGAAGATTCTCCATCTACATACGCAAAAGGGACACGGTTATTCGCCAGCGGAGAAAGCAGCTACCATCTGGCACGCACCAGGTAAGTTTGACCCTGACACGGGAGAGCGCATCATCAGCGACAGCACCAACATGCCTCCCAAATATCAAGACGTATTCGGAAAAACCATATTGGAACTGGCCAAGCAGAATCCCAACATCGTGGGAGTGACACCAGCCATGCCTACGGGATGTTCGTTGAACATCATGATGAAGGAACTGCCCAACAGAGTATTCGACGTAGGTATTGCCGAAGGACACGCCGTGACCTTCTCTGGTGGAATGGCGAAAGACGGATTGCAACCATTCTGCAATATCTATAGCGCTTTCGCACAACGCGCATACGACAATATCATCCACGATCTTGCCATACTGAACTTGCCCGTAGTACTTTGTTTCGACCGAGCAGGATTGGTAGGCGAAGACGGAGCGACACACCACGGTGCTTTCGACCTTGCCGCCTTGCGCCCCATTCCAAATCTCACCATCTCGTCGCCCATGAACGAGCACGAATTGAGAAAGCTGATGTATACCGCACAACTGCCCGACAAGGGAACATTCGTCATTCGATACCCCAGGGGAAGAGGCGAACTCGTAGATTGGGAATGTCCTTTTGAAGAAGTACCCATAGGAACGGGAAGGAAAATACAAGACGGAACAGACGTGGCCGTGTTGAGTATCGGTCCGATAGGCAACAACGTGACGAAAGCCATCAACATCATCCAAGAAAACAAGAACGGCAGTTATTCGCCTATCAGCATAGCCCATTACGACATGCGATTCCTGAAACCCCTCGACGAGAACATCCTACACGAAGTGGGAAAGAAATTCAAGCGCATCGTCACCATTGAAGACGGCGTGAGGAACGGTGGCTTGGGTAGTGCCGTACTGGAATGGATGAACGACCACGGATATACGCCCGTAGTACAACGATTGGGATTGCCAGACACCTCTTTCGTAGAACACGGAACCGTAGAGGAATTGCAACATATCGTAGGTATTGACATAGAAAGTATCATCAAAGCCATTGTAAAATGAAAATCATCATTTTAGGTGCTTACGCCATAGGAACCCATCTTGCGAAACTTTTGTCGCGCAACAACCATGATACCGTTCTCATCGATAGTGATGAAGAGCGCTTGGCAAACTTGAATAGCGATTACGACTTGATGACCATACAAGCCTCAGCATCGAAATTGCAAACGTTGAGAGACGCTGGGGTAAACAATGCCGACTTGTTTATTGCCGTGACGCAAGATGAAGCCCTCAATCTCAACATGTGTATGTTGGCACATGCGTTGGGAGCCAAGCGAACGGTGGCGAAAGTAGACAACTCGGAATACTTGAATCCAAAGCTCAAGGAGATTTACAGTAATTTAGGAGTGAGTTCGCTCATCTACCCTGAAAACTTGGCAGCCAAGGACATTGTAAACGGACTCAAGATGTCGTGGGTAAGACAACGATGGGACGTACACGAAGGGGCGTTGGTGATGTTGGGTATCAAACTCAGGGATACTTGCGAAATCCTGAACGAACCTCTGAAAGACCTCTGTAAGCCAGAATCACCTTATCATATAGTAGCCGTGAAGCGCGGAGCAGAAACCATCATCCCACGCGGTGATGATGTCTTGCAACTCAACGACATCGCCTATTTCATGACCACTCGCAACTATATCCCCTATATCCGTAGGATTGTAGGTAAAGAGCACTACGTTGACGTGAAGAACGTGATGATCATGGGTGGAGGAGCTACGGCGGTAAGAGCAACCACCATGATTCCCGAATACATGAACGTGAAAATCATCGAGGCAGACGAAGCACGTTGCGACAAGCTCAACGAACTGATTGACACCGACGTGGCGATGGTGATTCACGGAGACGGAAGGGATTTGGGATTGCTTACCGAGGAAGGCATCAAGAACACGCAAGCCTTCGTAGCCATTACGGGAAATGCCGAAACCAACATCCTTGCTTGTCTTACCGCCAAACGTATGGGCGTAAGAAAGACCGTGGCGATGGTGGAAAACTTCGACTATGCAAGCATGGCAGAAAGTTTGGACATCGGTACGATTATCAACAAGAAAGCCTTGGCAGCCAGTTACATTTATCAAATGATGCTTGATGCCGACGTGAACAACATTCGTTTCCTCATGTCAGCCAATGCAGACGTAGCTGAGTTTACCGCACAACCTGGTTCGAAGGTTACGCGCAAGAAAGTGTTCGAATTAGGACTTCCCAAGGGAACCACCATCGGTGGACTCGTACGCAATGGTGAGGGACAACTGGTAAGTGGTGGAACGCAAATACAGGCTGGCGATTCCGTCGTGGTATTCTGCTACGACATCAACATGTCGAAAATCGAAAAATTCTTCCGCTAATGCTGAACATGAAAATCATACATAAGGTCATCGGCACATTGCTCTTCATCGAAGCGGCAATGATGGCAGGATGTATGGGAATGGCTATCTATTTGGGAGAAGACGACTCGTTGGCTTTCATCATCTCCGTGATACTCACCGTATTAGGCGGCATCATCTTTAAATATATCGGGCGCGACGCCGACAACTCATTAGGCAGGCGCGAGGCTTATCTCTTGGTAACGCTTACGTGGATTATCTTCAGTCTGTTCGGTTCTTTCCCGTATATGATTAGCGGATATATCACCAATTTCACCAATGCCTATTTCGAGACCATCTCAGGATTTACCACCACGGGATGTAGTATTATAGACGATGTGGAAGTGTTGCCTCACGGATTGTTGTTCTGGCGTACGATGACGCAATGGATTGGCGGTTTGGGAATCGTATTCTTCACGATTGCCATTATCCCATCGCTCGTAGGTGGAAACGTGAAAGTGTTCTCCGCTGAAGCTACTGGTCCCATTCGTGCAAAGATGCACCCACGACTGGGTACTACCGCAAAATGGATTTGGAGTATCTACTCCTTGCTCACGATAGGATGTGGTGTTTGTTATTACTTAGCAGGCATGGGATTGTTTGATTGCTTGAACTATGCCATGACAACCACGGCAACAGGCGGTTTCTCTACCCACAATGCCAGTACGGGATATTTCCACAACCCCTACATCGACTATACCGCCATCTTGTTCATGTTCCTCTCAGGAACCAGTTTCACCCTACTCTACACCACTCTTTTCAAGGGAAGGATTAAGCAATTCTTCAAGAATTCTGAATTTCGCTTCTATGTCATCATCGTATTGATTGCCACTACTATCATCACGCTATTCCTCATCAACGACAATGGTTATAAAGTGGCTGATGCCATTCGTGTAAGTTTATTCCAAGTGACTTCATTCATTACGACAACTGGTATATTCAATGACGATGCGGCCAAATGGCACCATACCACATGGGTAGTGCTGAGTATCTGTATGTTCTTGGGAGCATGTTCTGGTTCTACGAGCGGTGGATTCAAGAGCATTCGTGCCGTGATGGTATTAACGATATTGAAAAACGAGATTAAGCGAATCTTACACCCCAGAGCCGTGTTGCCCGTCAAGGTAAACGGAAACAACATCCCTTATTCATCCCAAGTAACGTTGTTGGCATTTCTCACCGCTTACATGTTCCTATGCCTCTTCACGTACTTTTGCATGATTCTCATGGGGGTAGACAGCACCAACTCCATCACCATTGCCTTGAGTTGTGCGGGCAACGTAGGACCGACATTGGGTTTGGAAATTGGTCCTACCATGTCGTGGAACATCTTATCTGATGGCGTGAAATGGTTGCTTTCGGGCTTGATGCTGATGGGACGTCTTGAGATATTCACCGTGCTCGTCTTGTTCACATCTGCTTTCTGGAAAGAAAATTAATCAAACTAACCATAAAAATACGTATATAATCAATGGAACCCATTAAATTCGAACCTGTACTTAAGCAAACACTATGGGGCGGTGATGAAATCATTCCTTTCAAACACATGCACACACGCCTTGAAAACGTAGGAGAAAGTTGGGAAATCAGCGGAGTTCATGGCAGCGAAACCCTCGTTGCCAATGGTCCGTATAAAGGTTACCAACTGAATACGTTGGTTGATTTGCTCAAGGAGAAATTGGTTGGAAAGGAGAATTACGAACGATTTGGAGCGGAATTTCCCTTGCTCATCAAGTTCATCGACGCTCGCCAAGACTTGTCCATTCAAGTACATCCCAACGACGAGATTGCCCACAAGCAAGGTAAGGCACGGGGAAAGACGGAGATGTGGTACATCATGGATTCTGCCCCAGAAGCCAAACTTTATTGTGGTTTGAAACAACAAATAACGCCTGATGAATACAAGCAAATGGTGGAAAACGACACTATCTGTGATGCGTTGGCGCAATATGAAGTGAAAGAAGGCGACGTGTTTTTCTTGCCTGCTGGTCGCATCCACGCTATCGGTAGCGGTTGTTTCTTGGCTGAAATCCAACAAACAAGTGATGTGACTTATCGCATTTATGATTACAAGCGAAAGGACAAGAATGGTAATTACCGAGAATTGCACACCCAGCAAGCTGCCGAAAGCATTAACTATCAGGTAGAGAAGAACTATCGTACCGAATACGTGGCTCAACAAAACCGTGGTGTTTCGCTCGTGAGATGTCCTCATTTCAATACGGCAGTGTACGACTTAGACGAACCCATGACAATCGACTACTCTGAGTTGGATAGCTTTGTTATTCTCATCGGCATGAAAGGCGAAGGAACCATCAAGGACAATGAAGGCAACGAGACATCATTGAAAGCTGGCGAAACCATCTTGATTCCCGCCACTACCAAAACCATCAAGATGGAAGGAACCATCAAGTTCTTAGAGACTTACGTTTGATACAGCCTTTGTCTACAAATCATTGTTGTCCGCTAAACGGCGAAAGGCCAACAAGCGGCTCAATCGATATTTTGTAGGGGAATGAAGATTGAATCTTTATTCTTTTGCCGTAGCTTCATATCATTGAATTGACTATCTATTTGTGAAAGGGATGCCGTAGGCATCAGATAATAGTAGCCAGCTATGCAGAAACGCCTTTAGGTGTTTCAAAATGGCTGGTTAGGAAGAGATACACATATAATTCCTTGCTGTTATGCAAGGTACATGATGAAGCATGTCGCAAACCTAAAGGCTTGCATTTTTATATATCCATATCTTACCCAGCCATTTCGCCATACCTATCGGCATGGCTGCATAGCTGGCTACTATCATCTGATGCCTACGGCATCTTCCATGCAAGCTTTGATTATCTAACTAAGTTTTTCCCCTACGAAGAATCGACTGAGCCCATATAATCCTATGTGACTTCGTTTGAACCTTAGAAATGTGGAATTGGGTAATAAGTAAAAAGGTTAGAAGTTTGAACACATTAAAACTTCTAACCTTTTTGCTGTGCGAAGTGCATACTTCACACATCATCCTTCTACCTTCCTACATCAGAACATGTCTTCCACGTATTGAGAATTGTTATAGATGTTTTCTGGACATAGTTCGATATAGTCGAGGTGGAATTCCGTAGACGTGTTATCGGGTAATACAGTCTTGAATCTCAACCAATATTCGCCTTGCTCGAATTGCATCTTCGTAATGATACGGCGCAAGTCTTGTACGTCGGCTCGTGCAAGGAGTGAACCACCCTTACCACGAGTATAATACAACGTACCGCGCATCCATCCCATATTGTGCATGTTGGCATCGCTCTCAACACCCATATCATCAGTCTTGGTGTATAAGCACCAACCCGTTCCAGAGTTTACATCGGGTGAGCCATCGGGATTGTCAACGGGAACCTTACGCATATCGAGAGGAATGTCGAGTGCTTTCATGGATGTCAAAGAAGCATTCCTTCCTAAATAGAACTGCACCATACCACGGTTTCCGTTTGCCGTATATCCCATTCTCAACTCGTATGTTCCATCGGGAACAGGAGGCAAGCGGAAGGCAAAGTCGTATGCACCCATACAAAGCAATTCATCACCTTGGTAGTTGGGCCAGTTGCAATCCTGTCCTGGCAAGTAGTAAATCTCCGTGTTATCGCCATTGTAAACAACCAAATGCTTGGAGTAGTTGCGTGGCAATCGCATGTTGCCGTTTCCGCCAAATGCCGTACCACTGGCTTGACCGAGTAATGCTCGCACTTCAGAAGGTTGCATCAATCGTAGCTTGTTAGACATGATTTCTGGCAACAAAGACAAATCGTCGAAACGCATTCTCTCGTTCAACACGCCACGAGGAACATAGTCTGCATAAACCAACAAGTCTGAAATGGGATGAATGTAACCATTCAAAGCCTGTATGTTGTCGCGTGCAGGAGTGATACCCTCTTTCATCACCGTAGAGATAGAAGTAGAAGCCATTTCTGCCACACGGTCGGTCAACGTATTATTGGTAACCCATCGGTTGATGTATACTTTTCCGTTAGAGCGAATAATCTTAAACAATGTATATGGCAACATTGTCTCATAATATTCGTAAAGAGGAACCCTTGATGTCTCGTTGTAACTATAAACCATCTTGGAGAAAGGTACAATGTACTTGAGAATGTGGTAACGCACGAACATGTTGAGTGCATTGTTGGACTTCAGGTAATCATTATCCGTGCTCACCTTGATGTTGTGGTTGCGGTAATAATCATACCATCCATTGCTTGGGTCGGCGCATTTCTCGTATGCATTATTGGCATAAGCAATTAGGTCGTTAATGTCGTTGATGCCATGTTCTTTCAATACCTCATCACTCTCGGCAAAAATCGTATAACCAACGATACAATCCTCTGGTGTATATATCTTTCCAGAACCCTTACCAGTACCTACTTTCGTAGGCATCTGAATATCTGTACGGGCTTTCTCGCTCAGAGAGTCTGCCAATCCCGTCATGGTCAACGCTTGATAGAAAATGGAGAATTCCTTATGCTTTTCCATCTCACCGCTAATCAAGTTGTTAGAACGAGTAATAACATTATCAACGACATGCAACACGCCATTCTCCAACTCATTATCCATACTGGTAATCAAGGCGCTACTATTGAGAACAACCGCACCCGTGATGGAATCGATGGAAGAGTTGATGTCGCGTCCAAGCATGGTGTTCATCGTCATTCCATTGCCTAAATCCACTCCCAAAATTTCAGAGTAGAGCAAGTGGAAGAGTGCTATATCCCTGCACAAAGAGTCGGTAAGTCCCTCAAGACCTCTCTGCGTCATACCATTGTGAGGCAATTCAGCATTAGACATGTCTTCGTAAAGGTCGTTGATGTACTTTTCCATAGCCTCATTCGTGGGAGCAAAACACGTATATGTGCCATAGGCAGACAAAATCTTGTCGTAACCCGTGCGTTGCAACACATAGTTGAAATCACTGAATTCATCGCTACGATTCAAGAGGTAGTCCTCGATCGTTTCACCCGTAAACGTGTAAAGGTTTGATTCGTCGATGTCTTCAGAACAACTGGTTATCATGGCTGAACACACAACCACCGCCAGCATCATTAGTTTGCCAAAAGATTTCATCACTCTCATATAGGTTATTATTTGTGAGTTATTATTCAACGGTTAGATAGAGTACGCGACTTGACCAGTTCACTTTCTTCGACCAATCGACATCATGCGTGTAAGGCATTTCCAATCCATGATTCATCAAGTAAGCACCACTGAAACTCTTTCCTTCAAAGCTAAGTGGGTGATTGTCGATACGGTTCAGTTCGTGTACCTTATACATTTTGTTAGCATCAAGACCAGCCATTTTTACACGTGGGAGATGCTCGTTTTGGAATTGTTCCGTCTTCCACCAATAGAATACCGCCTTGTCCTTGTTGTCGTTGACGTACATCATAGAAGCCAAACCCTTCTTCTCGTAAGGAGAAATCAAACGGTAAATAT